>Ga0247825_10003057_pt1 | contig 11037 bp, 13 predicted proteins | sample 13C_Vanillin_Day_FD_194413 | JGI IMG/M metagenome (GOLD analysis project Ga0247825, IMG submission 194413) | Soil microbial communities from agricultural site in Penn Yan, New York, United States - 13C_Vanillin_Day48 | ecosystem: Environmental > Terrestrial > Soil > Agricultural land | place... | reverse complement strand
TTCGTGGGCGCGCAGGCGCCCGAGGGCGCCGCCGCCTGGACGATGCGTCCCATCGACCCGATGTACGTGCTGCGCGAGCTCGACGCGCTGGCCGCAATGCGCTACCCGGCGCCGGTGCCGGCGCCGTCGCGCCGGGCCGCGCCCCGGAACGAGCCCGGCCGGCGTGCAGACGACGCCCCGCCCGAAGCCCCGGCCGACGCCGCCGCGGAAGCCCGCGGCGAGCCGGCCGTTCTGCGCGGCCATGCGCTCATCGTCGACGACAGCGAGGTCGCACTGCGCATGCTCGAGCGCGAGCTGCCGCTGCTCGGCCTGCGCACGCAACGCGCGCAGACGAGCGCCGAGGCGTTCGAGCGGCTGGCCGCGAACCGGTTCGACGTCGTCATCGTGGATCTCGACCTGGGCGACGCCAGCGAGCTGGATGGCCTGGTGCTGTGCCAGCGCCTGAAGCGCGCGCACCGCGAGCTCGGCAAGCCGGCGCCTCCGGTCGTGCTGCTCACGGTGCACGACGAGCCGGTGAACCGGGTGCGCGGCACGCTGGCCGGCTGCGACGCCTACCTTGCCAAGCCGCTCGACATGCCGGCGCTGGCGGCCACGCTGCGCGACCTCGGCATCGCCGTCAACGACGCCATGCCGCCAGCAGCGCCGCAACCATGATGAGGGCGCCGCCGGCGGCGACGCGCGGCTCCAGCGCGCCGCCGCCGAGCGCCAGCGCCGACCCCGCAGCGAACACCACCTCCGTGATCATGATCACCGCCGTGGCGTTGGCCGGCAGGCGTGCCGCGCCGTACTGCAGCGCCAGGTTGCTCGCCAGGAACACCGCGGCCAGCAGCGCGGCACCCAGCATCCATCCGAGGGCCGGCGCCGGCACCCCCGCCACCGCGCCGCGGGCCATCAGCGCCGCGGCCACCGCGCCGGCCACGAGCACGCCGCCGGCGAACATCGCCAGCGCCCTCGCCGCCCCGTCGCGCGCTGCCTCGCGCCGCAGCATCACGTTGTTCAGCGCGAACGAGAAGCCACCCAGGATGCCCAGCGCCTCTGCCGCGTCGCGCGGCACCGGCCAGCCGCCGCCGGGCGGCCGCAGCACGATGGCCGCGCCGCACAGCGCCAGCAGCACGCGCAGCCCGGCGAGCGCAGTGAGCCGCTCGCCGAGCAGCAGCCGGGCCAGCAGCACGGCCCACAGCGGCATCAGGTAGAACAGCAGCACGACGCGCACGACGTCGCCGATCGTCACGCCCCAGTTGAAGGCGGCGTTGGTGGTGCCGGACGCCAGCGCGACGACCCACAGCGCAGGCGACCGCGCCACTTCCCGCCACGCCCCCGGCCGCGACAGGCCGATGGCGGCGATCGCGACCAGGTAGATCAGGACCGTGGCCACCAGCGGATGCAGCCCGGCCGCGTGGAGCCGGCGGAACGGCCACCACGACACGCCCCACACGAAGGCGTTGAACACGAGGGCGAGCGCCGGCAGCAGGCGCGCCGGCATGGGCATCGGCTAGTGCTTGTCGCTGCGCGCGAGGGTCAGCAGCCGCTCGACCTCGTCGCGATGCAGCACGCAGTTGCGGCGGTGCCAGCGGCCGATCAGCCACATCGTGCCCGCCACCGCGACGCCGAAGATGGCGATTGCGCCGAAGGCCGAGAGGCCGAAGCGCGTCATGCCGGTGTAGAACGCGCCGAGGCCGAGGATGCACGCCTGCTCGTTGAAGTTCTGCACGGCGATCGAGCGCCCCGCGCCCATCAGGTTGTGGCCGCGGTGCTGCAGCAGCGCGTTCATCGGCACCACCAGATAACCGCCGATGCCGCCGAGCAGGATGAGGAAGGGCGCCGCGATCCAGACGTTGCCGATGAAGTTCATCATGATCACGAGCAGCCCCATCGCCACGCCGAGCGGGATCACGCTCGTCGCGCGGTCCAGCCGCATCGACACCGACGCGAGCACCGCGCCGGCGGCCGTGCCGATCGCCACCACGCCGACGAGGGACGACGCCTGCGTCGTACCGTAGCCGAGCGCCACGGCGGCCCACGCAAGCACGATGTAGCGCAGGTTGCCCGACACGCCCCAGAACAGCGTGGTGGTGGCCAGCGAGATCTGGCCGAGCTTGTCGGCCCACAGCCGCGCGTTGCACTGGGAGAAGTCGCGCACCAGAACCGCGGGGCTGGACGCGAGCGGCTGCAGCGGCGCCTCGGTGCGCGGGATGTACAGATTGAAGACTGCCGCGGCGACGTAGAAGATGATGATCGTCGCGATCGCCGCCTCCGAGGCGGTGTCGATGGCGGTGTCCACCAACGGCAGGTCGATGCCGAGCATCACCGCGGCCACCCGGTGGCCGATGAGCTGGCCGCCGAGCAGCACGCCCAGGATGATGGAGCCGATCGTGAGGCCCTCGATCCATCCGTTGGCCTTCACGAGCTGCGACGGCGGCAGCAGCTCGGTGAGGATGCCGTACTTCGCCGGCGAGTAGGCCGCGGCACCGAGGCCCACCAGCGCGTAGGCGAGCAGCGGGTGCACGCCGAACAGCATCGCCAGGCAGCCGAGCACCTTGATGCTGTTCGAGATGAACATCACGCGGCCCTTCGGGACGGCGTCGGCGAAGGCGCCGACGAAGGGCGCGAGCACGACGTAGAAGAGCGCGAACATCGGCACGAGCGCGGCGCGCTGCCATTCGGCCTGGCCGGACGACTTCAGCAGCTCCACCGCCGCGACGAACAAGGCGTTGTCCGCCAGCGAGCTGAAGAACTGCGCCGACATGATGGTGTAGAAGCCTTTTTTCATGCGCGGCGCTTCGGGCCTATCTCCTGGTCCGCGCGGTTTATAGCACGCGTGTTCCGGGCAGAATCCCGCGACATGCCGCGCCCGATCGAAGCCGTCGTCCACGCCGACGCCCTCGCGCACAACCTCGCGAGGGCGCGCGAGGGCGCGCCGGACGCCCGCGTCTGGGCGGTCGTGAAGGCGAATGCCTACGGCCACGGCATCGAGCGCGCGTACGAGCCGCTGCGCGGCGCCGACGGCTTCGCGCTGCTCGACTTCGCCGAGGCGCAGCGGCTGCGCGACCTGGGCTGGCGCGGCCCGGTCCTGCTGCTCGAAGGTTGCTTCGAGCCGCGCGACCTCGAGGCCTGCTCGCGGCTGAACCTGTGGCACGTGGTGCACTGCGAGGCGCAGGTCGACTGGCTCGCGGCCCACAAGACGCACCAGCCGCACCGGGTCTTCCTCAAGATGAACAGCGGCATGAACCGGCTCGGCTTCCCGCCCGCCGCGTTCCGCGGCGCCTACGCCCGCCTGTCCGCGCTGCCGCAGGTGGACGAGATCTCGCTGATGAGCCACTTCTCCGACGCCGACGGCGAGCGCGGCGTCGCGCACCAGGTCGCGGTGTTCGAGCAGGCGGCAGGCGACCTGCCCGGAGAGCGGTCGCTCGCCAACAGCGCGGCCGTGCTGCGCCATGCCGCCGCCGCCGGCGTGCGTGCCGACTGGGTGCGCGCGGGCATCATGGTCTACGGCAGCGCGCCCGACTTCCCGCACCACGACATCGCCCACTGGCGCCTGGAACCCGCGATGACGCTGCGCACGCGGCTCATCGCGGTGCAGCGGCTTGCGCCCGGCGACAGCGTCGGCTACGGCAGCAGCTTCCGCGCCGAAGCACCGATGGCGATCGGCATCGCGGCCTGCGGCTATGCCGACGGCTACCCGCGCCACGCCGGCACCGGCACGCCGGTGCTGGTGGACGGCATCCGCACGCGGCTCGTGGGCCGCGTGTCGATGGACATGGTCACGGTCGACCTCGCACCCGTGCCGCACGCCGGCCCGGGCAGCGAGGTCACGCTGTGGGGCCGCGGGCCGGGCGGCGCGCTGCTGCCGATCGACGAAGTGGCGCGCGCGGCGCAGACCATCGGCTACGAGCTGATGTGCGCCCTGGCGCCCCGGGTGCCGGCGCGCACCGGCTGAACGGCGAAGCCCCGTGCGGCGCATCGACGAGTCCGAAGTGACCTTCACCGCCATCCGCGCGCAAGGCGCCGGCGGCCAGAACGTGAACAAGGTGTCGAGCGCCGTGCAGCTGCGCTTCGACATCGCCGCCTCCTCGCTCTCCGCCGCGCACAAGGCACGGCTGCTCGCGCTGAACGATGCGCGCATCACCGCCGACGGCGTCGTCGTGATCAAGGCGCAGGCGCACCGCAGCCAGCCCATGAACCGCGCCGAAGCCCTGGAGCGGCTGCAGGCCATGGTCGACAGCGTGGCGCGTCCGCCCACGCCGCGCGTGCCGACGAAGCCCACGAAAGCCGCACGCCGGCGGCGCGTGGACGAGAAGGTGCAGCGCGGGCAGGTGAAGGCCGGGCGCAAGCCCGTGCACGAGTGACGCCGCTGCGAGAATCGCGCGATGGCCAAGGACCGCACCGTCTACACCTGCAGCGAATGCGGCGGCACGAACCCGAAATGGCTCGGGCGCTGCCCGCACTGCGGGGCGTGGAACACGCTCATCGAGGCGGTCGCCGAGGCGCCCGCGAAGAACCGCTTCCAGGCCCTGGCGAAGACGCAGCCGGTGGCCACGCTGTCGGAGATCGAGGCCTCCGACGTCGAGCGCACGCCCACCGGCCAGGAGGAGCTGGACCGCGTGCTCGGCGGCGGCATCGTCGAGGGCGGCGTCGTGCTGATCGGCGGCGATCCGGGCATCGGCAAGTCCACGCTGCTGCTGCAGGCAGCCGACACGCTGTCCTCGCGCGTGCGGGTGCTCTACGTCACCGGCGAGGAGAGCGGCGCGCAGGTGGCGATGCGCGCCCGGCGCCTCGGGCTCGACAGCTCCCAGGTGCGCGTGCTGGCCGAGATCCAGCTCGAGCGCATCGTCGCCGCGCTCGAGGCCGAGCGGCCGGGCTTCTGCGTGATCGACTCGATCCAGACGCTCTACTCCGACCAGCTCACGTCCGCCCCCGGATCGGTGGCGCAGGTGCGCGAGTGCGCCGCGCATCTCACGCGCCACGCCAAGGCCAGCGGCACCACCATCGTGCTGGTCGGCCACGTGACGAAGGAAGGCGCGCTCGCGGGGCCGCGCGTGCTCGAGCACATCGTGGACACCGTGCTGTACTTCGAGGGCGACACGCACTCCAGCTTCCGCCTCGTGCGCGCCATCAAGAACCGCTTCGGCGCGGTCAACGAGATCGGCGTCTTCGCGATGACCGAGCGCGGCCTGAAGGGCGTGGCCAACCCGAGCGCGATCTTCCTGTCCACCCACGGCCAGCCCGTGCCCGGCGCCTGCGTGCTGGTCACGCTCGAAGGCACGCGGCCCTTGCTGGTGGAGATCCAGGCCCTGGTGGACAGCGGGGGCCCGAGCCCGCGCCGTCTCTCCGTCGGCCTCGAGCGCGACCGGCTGGCAATGTTGCTGGCGGTGCTGCACCGCCATGCGGGCGTCGGCGTGCTCGACCAGGATGTCTTCGTCAACGCGGTGGGCGGCGTGCGCATCAGCGAGCCGGCGGCCGACCTCGCCGTGCTGCTGGCCATCCAGAGCAGCCTGCGCGGCAAGCCGCTGCCGCGCGGCTTCATCGCCTTTGGCGAGGTGGGCCTGGCCGGCGAGGTGCGTCCCGCGCCGCGCGGCCAGGAGCGCCTGCGCGAGGCGGCCAAGCTGGGCTTCTCGGTCGCGATGGTGCCGAAGGCGAACGCCCCGAAGAAGCCGATCGAGGGCCTGACCATCCACGCCGTCGAGCGCATCGAGGAAGCCATCGACCTGCTACGGGATCTATGACCCCCCCGAAGCGCCTTCGGCGCCTCCCCCCAGGGGGCGCAACCGGCGGACCGGCGGAGCCGGATCCGCGGTTGCCGCTTGGTGGTGTCGCTACGGCCACGGAGAAGTGACATGACTGCCACCCGTTTCGCGCCCCGTCCCGAGCCACCGTACTACGCGGTGATCTTCACCGCGCAGCGCACCGACGTGGAGGCCGGCTACGGCGAGACCGCCGAGCGCATGGTCGAGCTCGCTTCGGCCCAGCCGGGCTTCATCGGCGTGGAGAGCACGCGCGACGCGGGCGGCCTGGGCATCACGGTGTCGTACTGGCGCACGCTCGAAGACATCGCCGCCTGGAAGCGCCATCTCGAGCACACGGCCGCGCGCGACAACGGGCGCGCGCAGTGGTACACGCACTACGAGCTGCGCGTGGCCCGGGTGGAGCGCGCGTATGGTTGGTCCAAGGACGAACCATGAAGATCGCCGCGATCACCGATATCCACGGCAACCTGCCCGCCCTCGACGCCGTGCTGGGCGAGATCGAGCGCGATCGGGCCGACGTCGTCGTCAATCTCGGCGACATCCTCTCCGGCCCGCTGTGGCCGCGCGAGACGGCGCAGCGCCTGCGCGCGCTCGACCTGCCCACGATCGCCGGCAACCACGAGCGCCAGGTGCTGCGACAGCCGCGCGATCGCATGGGCGCGGCCGACCGCTATGCCGCCGAGGCGCTCGACGACGCCGACCGCGCCTGGCTCGAAGGCCTGCCACCCACGCTGGCGCTGCATCCGGAGGTGTTCTGCTGCCACGGCACGCCGTCCACCGACTTGCAATACCTGCTCGAGACGGCCGTTGCGGGCTTCGGCGTCGACGGCCATCCAGGGGTGCGCACCGCCACCGGCGACGAGGTGCGCGAGCGCCTGGGCGACGTGGCCGGGCCGGTGGTGCTGTGCGGGCACAGCCACATGCCGCGCCTGCTGCAGGCCGGCCGCACCCTTGTCGTCAACCCGGGCAGCGTGGGGCTGCCGGCGTTCGAGGACCTGCACGGACATCGGCACCTCATGGAGACCGGCACCCCGCTGGCGCGCTGGGCCCTGCTGGAGCGCCGTGACACCGGCTGGCACGTTGCGCTGCGCGCCACGCCCTACGACTTCGAGCGGGCCGCCGCGCGCGCCGAAGCCAACGGCCGCGGCGACTGGGCCGACGCCTTGCGCACCGGCCGCATCGGGCGGCCCCGGGCGGACGGCGAATGAGCGCGTGCCGATGATTCTCGGCCCGGGCATCAGCTGGGCGCTGGCCGCCGCCGTGGTGGCCGGCGGCGCGGCGCTCTACGGGTGGCGCGGCGCGGTGCTCGGCCTCACCGTGGCGGTGTTCGCCCTGCTGGTGCAGTTCCGCCGGGCCTTGCGTCTCATGCGCCTCGCCGCGCAGGCGCCGGTCGGCCGGGTGGCGAGCGCCCGCGCGCTCAGCCGGTCGCTGCGCCCGGGCATTCGGCTCGTGCAGGTGATCAGGCTCACCGGCAGCATGGGCGAAGCCCTGAGCGACCAGCCCGAGGTGTGGTGCTGGCGCGATGCGACCGGCGCCTCGGTGTCCGTCACGTTCGTCGCCGGCCAGGCCACGACATGGCACGTGGCCGACGGTGAGCCGGAATGAAAAAACCCCGCCGGAGCGGGGTTCGGAAACATCGCGTGAAGCCGATCAGGCTTGGCGGCGACGGCGGGCCATGAAGCCCACCAGGCCCAGGCCGGCCAGCATCAGCGCGTAGGTCTCGGGTTCGGGCACCGGGACCGACATCGACAGCAGGCTGCCTTCCTTGTCGCCCGCGGCGTCGAGGAAGCGAACCTTCAGGTGCGGCAGGCCGAAATCGGTGGTGCCGCCCGAGAACGAGAACGTGAACAGCATGTCGTCGGCCAGTGCCACCGGCGAGCCCGAGAAGCAGGCGCCGCCGGAAACGCCGCCGGCGCAGCCGTTGGCATTCAGCTCGTGGGTCGAGAACGACCAGCCCGTGCCGGCGCCGCCAGCCGTGCCGGACGTGAAGGAGCCGATGTCCTTCAAGCCGATGGTGTCGATGGAGACGGCATTCGCCCAGCCGCCGGAGCGTGCCGCAGCGTCGATCTCGAGCTGGAGCATGCCTCCGCCGAGGTCGCTGGTGGTGAACGTCACGCCGTCGAACGTGAGCACGTTCGCCGACGCGGTGGCTGACATCGCCAATGCGGCGGCGGCAGCCATCAGTTTGCGAGAAAACTTCATGAGACCCTCCGGATAGATCTATCGATACGCCGCATGTGCAAAATGCACAGACTGGCGGGTGGATGGACTGTATTCAATTGCTACGGCCCACGGAACACTTCACACCCCCGCGCCTAAGGGGTAACCCCCTGAATCCGACGCTCGCGCTGCCGAGGGGCGGCCTCCCGGCGCCGTTTCGTAGAATCCCAGGTTCGATTTCCCCCGGAGAGCCTCATGTCGATGGACGACCGCGACGGCAAGATCTGGATGGATGGCGCCCTGGTCGAGTGGCGCGACGCCAAGATCCACGTCCTCACGCACACCCTGCATTACGGCTGCGGTGCCTTCGAGGGCGTGCGTGCCTACGACACCACCGGCGGCACCGCCATCTTCCGCCTGCGCGAGCACACCCAGCGGCTGTTCAACAGCGCCAAGATCCTGCGCATGCAGATCCCGTTCAGCCCCGAGCAGGTGATGGAGGCGCAGCGCGAGGTCGTGCGGGTCAACGGGCTGGCGAGCTGCTACATCCGCCCCCTGGTCTGGATCGGCGCCGAAAAGTTGGGCGTCAGCCCGAAGGGCAACACCATCCACCTGATGATCGCGGCCTGGCCCTGGGGCGCCTACCTCGGCGAGGACGGCCTGAAGCACGGCATCCGGGTGAAGACCAGCAGCTACACGCGCCATCACGTGAACATCACGATGACGCAGGCCAAGACGGTCAGCAACTACACCAATTCCATCCTCGCGAACCTCGAGGCCACCGAAGACGGCTACGACGAGGCGATGCTGCTCGACGCGAGCGGCTTCGTGAGCGAAGGCGCGGGCGAGAACGTGTTCGTCGTGAAGGACGGCGCGGTCTACACGCCCGACCTGTCCGCCGGCGCCCTGAACGGCATCACGCGCAGCACCGTGTTCGCGATCTGCCGCGACCTCGGGCTCGAGCTGAAGGAAAAGCGCATCACGCGCGACGAGATCTACATCGCCGACGAAGCCTTCTTCACCGGCACCGCCGCCGAGGTGACGCCGATCCGCGAGTACGACCGCGTGCAGATCGGCACCGGCACGCGCGGCCCGGTCACCACCCGCATCCAGGCCGCCTTCTTCGACATCGTGAACGGCCGCAACGCGAAGTACGCCGAATGGCTCACGAAGGTATGACCCCCGCTCCGCCGGCCAGCGTCGAGGTCGCGGCCGCCGACCTGGTCGGCCACGGCGCGATCTTCTGCCCCAACCCGAAGATGCCGCTGTGGAGCGGCCATCCGCGCGTGTTCATCGACGTCGCGAGCACCGGCCAGGGCCAGTGTCCCTACTGCGGCACGCTCTACCGGCTGAAGGCCGGGGAGAAGGTCGGCGCGGGGCATTGATGCCGCGCGACCACGAGTTCGTCCTCACGCTCGCCTGCCGCGACGCGCGCGGCATCGTGCACGCGGTGTCGGGCCTGCTCTACGAAGCCGGCTTCAACATCATCGACTCGCAGCAGTTCGGCGACCTCGACGGCGACGACGCCACGGGGCTCTTCTTCATGCGGGTGCACGTGGAGGCGCCGGCGGCGCTGGCCGACGTGGCCGCACTCGACCGCGTGCTCGCGCCCACGCGCGAGCGCTTCGCGATGCAGGCCACCGTGAGCGCCGTCTCCCGGCGCGCGCGGCTGCTGCTCATGGTGAGCCGCCACGGCCATTGCCTGAACGACCTGCTGTTCCGCTGGAAGAGCGGCCAGCTCGAAGTCGATATCCCCGCCATCGTCTCCAACCACGAAGACTTCGCGCCGCTCGCGGCCACCTACGGCATCGCCTTCCACCACCTCCCCGTCGGGCCGGACAAGCGCGAGCAGGAGCAGCAGGTGGAGGCGCTCGTCGATGCCGAGCGCATCGACCTCGTGGTGCTCGCGCGCTACATGCAGGTCCTGAGCCCGGCGTTCTGCGCGACGCTGGCCGGGCGCGCGATCAACATCCACCACAGCTTCCTGCCGAGCTTCAAAGGCGCGCGGCCCTATGCCCAGGCCCACGCGCGCGGCGTGAAGCTCATCGGCGCCACCGCGCACTACGTCACGCCGGAGCTCGACGAGGGCCCCATCATCGAGCAGGACGTCGAGCGCGTGGACCACGCCCACAGCGCCGACGAGCTCGCGGCGGTGGGGCGCGACATCGAGTGCCGCGTCCTCGCACGCGCGGTGCGCTGGCACGTGGAGCACCGCGTGCTGCCGAACGGCCACAAGACCGTGGTCTTCCGCTGAACTTCCGCGTAGGCGTAGCGATGACCCCTCCCGAAGCCAAGGCCGCCGCGATGCTCGCGTCGCCCGACGACATCGAGGCCCAGTTCTACGAGGCGCTGCAACAGGGGGACATCGTCCGCCTGATGGCCGCCTGGGCCGACGACGAGGACGTGGTCTGCGTCCATCCGGGCGGGCCGCGAGTGGTGGGCCCGGCAGCGGTACGCGAGAGCTTCGAGGCGATCTTCGCCAACGGCGCCATCCCGGTCCAGATCGAAGGCGTGCGCCGCCTCGAGGCCCCGGGGTGCGCCGTGCACAACGTGTTCGAGCGCATCGACATCCGCACGACGGAGGGCACCCAGACGGCCTGGGTGGTGGCCACCAACGTCTACGTGAAGACGGCGCAGGGCTGGCGCCTGGCGGCGCACCACGCCAGCGCCTCGGCCTCGCTCGAGCTGCCCGACTTCGACGACCTGCCCGCGACGCTGCACTGACGGCCCCGATGCTGTCGTACCGCTCCCCGCCGTGGCTGCCTGGCGGCCATCTCCAGACCATCTGGCCGGCCCTGCTGTCGCGCCGTTTCGCGGGCGACCGCCCCGCGTACACACGCGAGCGGTGGGAGACGCCGGACGGCGACTTCATCGACGTCGACACCCAGGCCGGGGCGCCCGGCTCGCCCATGCTCGTGCTGTTCCACGGCCTGGAGGGATCGTCGCGCAGCCACTACGCCGAGGCGTTCGCGCACGAGGCGCGCCGCGCCGGCTGGACCTTCGTCGTGCCCCACTTCCGCGGCTGCTCGGGCGAGCTGAACCGCGCGCCCCGCGCCTACCACTCCGGCGACCACGAGGAGGTCGGCTGGATCCTCGCGCGGCCGCGTGCAGCGGCACGCCGTGGCGCTGCACG
>Ga0247825_10003056_pt1 | contig 11037 bp, 10 predicted proteins | sample 13C_Vanillin_Day_FD_194413 | JGI IMG/M metagenome (GOLD analysis project Ga0247825, IMG submission 194413) | Soil microbial communities from agricultural site in Penn Yan, New York, United States - 13C_Vanillin_Day48 | ecosystem: Environmental > Terrestrial > Soil > Agricultural land | place... | reverse complement strand
ACGATCCGCGTGTGGTGGCGCACGCCGTTCGGGTGGTCACGCTCGTCGATGGCCGTGTCGCGCGTGATGAAATCACACCCGGAGAAGCTCCACATGAGATCGTGCCCGGGATCGGTAAGGCACTGGCGGCCGCGAGCGCGTGAACCATGTGGCGTGTCCTCAGCATCCTGGTCGTCGCCTGCGGAATTTTCGCGCTGCCCGCGCCCTCGTCGTACGCCCAGGAAACAGATGTCGAGACACGCTCGCCGTTGACGGTTCGCACGTCGATCAAGGCCACCGGCTTGGTCTCCAGATCACCGGACGCACCCGATCTCTTCTCCGAACGGACCACCGCTGACTCGATGTTCCGGGTGCGCATCGAGCCGGAGATTCGTCCGAACACGAACACCGCGGTGAGCGTCGCCTATGAGCAGCGGTTCCGATACAGGTCAGGCGCGACAGGGCTCGCGGCGTTCGGGATTCTCCCGTCCGAGGCCGCGACGCCGTTTCGGATTCGACCGCTCGTCTGGCGTCTCAATGACACCGCGACGGCGGTGTGGCGACACGAGATCGATCGCGCGAATGCTCACGTGCGCGTCCGGCGCGCTGACCTCACCATCGGCAGGCAGGCAATTGGGTGGGGACGAGGCGTGCTGTTCACGGCGGTCGATCTCTTCGCCCCGTTCTCGCCGCTGGAGGCCGATCGCGAGTGGCGCGCAGGCGTCGATGCCGTCCGGACGGACATCAAGCTGACGGAGCGGTCTTCGCTCGATCTCGTAGGTGCGTTTGGCCCCACGTTGAATGACTCGGGCTTCGCGGCCAGGGTCCGAGGCTACGCCGGCATGATGGATCTCGAGGTAGTGGGCGGGCGACGCGCGCAGGACCTGTTTGCGGGCATGACGACCTCCGCTGCCGTAGGGGACGCTGAACTCCACGCCGAGGTCGCAGTCTTCCGTGTCCCGTCTGACGCGCCAACCGACGATTTCCATCCGGTGTGGAAAGTCGTTGTTGGCGGTTCGTACCGGTTCCCGATCGGGTCGGGCATTCTGGCGTACACCGAGTATCACTACTCGGGTTTTGGGGCCGAGAGCCCGGAAGACATTCGCGCACTCGTCGCGACACCGCCGTTCGTGGAGCGGTTCATCCGCGGGGACATGCAGATCCTCTCCAGACATGCCGTCGGCGTGACCGGGTCCTACGAAGTCTCTCCCGAGGTCGCATGGTCCGGACAGTGGCTGCTCAACCCGAGCGATCACTCGGGCATCGTCGCCCCCGGGCTGACCTATACCTTCAGCGATGCGTTGTCGCTACTCGCCACGCTCTACGTGCCGCACGGCCGGCCGCCGGAAGATGGTGTGCTTCGCAGCGAATACGGATCCGCATCGCTCTCAGGGTTGCTGCAGTTGAGGCTCTACTTCTAAAACGACGGAAGGTTGGTAGTTATGTCGCGGGAAAAGCTGGGCCGCGAGTTCCGGCCGTACCTGATTCTCGGTGCGTGCAACCCGCCGCTTGCGTTCTCCGCGATCAACGCGGACCCGGCGATCGGCCTGTTGCTGCCGTGCAACGTCACGGTCGAATCCGTCGGCGAACGCCGGACGATCGTGCGGCTCACGAATCCCGAGGCATTACTCAGCACCGTGGCCCTCGCGAGCTCGCACGAGCTGGAAAGCGTCGCTCGAGACGCCGGCAGCCGCATGGCACGTGTCGCCGAGACACTCAGGCGGGCACCAGGTCCGGGAGCCATCGCGCCAACTGATGCATGATCGAGAACATCCAATCAGGAGCGTTTTTGCACTCGGAAGTTCAGCGTGCCGGTCACATCGTTGAGGCGCACCTCGATGCGCCAGGTGCCGCTCGCACCGTTGGAGCTGACGAACGTACCGGTGTTCTTGAGATCCCCGCTGTACACCTGCGCGTTCGAGCCGTCCCGAATGGTGACGGTCGCCTGACCGCTGCTGATCGCTCCAGACTGATCGATGTTGGCTGCGCTGCCTGTGTTCGTCCACGAGTACATCAACGTCTGCGTTGAGCGGGTCACGTTCGACGCCTGAAACTGGAAATTGTCCGTGATGTTGGCGATCTCGGGCTGATTTGACGGCCCGATGGGATTGCTGTCACCACACGCCGTTACGAGCACGAGCAGGACGGACAGCCACCTCAGGGCTGAGAGCCGATCCGATAGCAACATCTGCAATGTCCATCAGCGGCGGGAACTCCCGCGAGGGGAGAACCGGATCCGCCGTTCCCCGCAATTATCGGCCGAGCCCGCTCGAGGCAACAGGCGCCGCGCGCCCGGAGACATTGGGCACTCGTCGCGACACCGGCGTTCGGGGAGCGGTTCATCCGCGGGGACCTGCAGATCTCGAGGTCGCGGAGAATCCCGCGTCCGAAGGATCTCCCAGACCTGCGGAAAATCCCGACGTAGAAGGGGGCCTACCGGTATCCGTCGCTGTCTGGCTGGAATTCACGAGGCATTCTCGGGGCCAGCGCCGGATGTCATAGCCGTCGTCGCGGTATGCCGCTTGCTGTCGACAGCGTCAGAGGTCGTCAGTGAACTTTCGAGTTGCCTGTCTGCTCGCCGGGTTCATCACGTTCATTCAGGCCGCTGACACGCTGGCACAGACGGTGCGAACGGGTGCCGAGATCTATGAGGCCGCCTGCGCGGCGTGTCACGGCAGCGACGGTCGCGGGACACCGGCGCTGGCGTCCGATTATCCACTGGTGCCGCCGGACTTCAGCGACTGCAGCTTCGCGACCAGAGAGCCAGCCGCCGACTGGGTGGCCGTGAGCCATGCGGGAGGCCCCGCGCGCGCCTTTAGTCGCCTGATGCCGGCGTTTGGCGAAGCGCTCTCCCGCGGGGACCTGGAGCTGGCTGTCTCACATGCTCGAAGTTTCTGCTCGAACGACGCCTGGCCGAGAGGCGAGCTCAACCTGCCGCGCGCACTCGTCACTACCAAGGCGTTTCCCGAAGACGAGGCTGTGCTGACCGTGATCGCGGACGACGGGACAGTCACGAACAAGTTCGTGTACGAGAAGCGGATCGGTGCACGCAGCCAGTACGAAGTGATCGTGCCATTGGCGTTCTCCGAGCGCGCGCCAGGTGACTGGACAGGCGGCGTGGGCGATTTGGCGTTCGCGTTCAAACGTGTGGTCGCCCACAGTCTGAGGCGCGGCAGCATTTTCAGTGTGGCCGGCGAGCTGGTCGTCCCGACCGGCAGCACAGAGCGGAGCATCGGCGCGGGAACGACGGTCGTGGAGCCCTTCGTCGCCTTTGGGCAGCGTCTGCCGGGGCGCGTTTTCTTCCAGGCGCAAGTGGGCGGCAGCGTGCCTTTCGACCGTGAGCACGCCGACGAGGCGTTCTGGCGAACCGTCGTGGGCCAGCAGTTCCGTCAGGGCGAGTTCGGGCGCTTATGGGCGCCGATGGTCGAGATCCTGGGCTCGCGAGAACTGACGTCTGGGACTTCAGCGCACTGGGACATCCTGCCGCAGATGCACGTCACCTTGAGCACGCGGCAGCACATCAGGGCCAACGTGGGCGTCAGGATACCGGTCAACGAACGCACCGGGCGATCGACGCAGGTACTCGGCTACTTCCTGTGGGAGTGGTTCGGTGGCGGACTGCTGACCGGCTGGTGACGGCGTTCAGATGGGACAGACAAGGATGCACATGCGCAACATCGTCGTCTCGTTCATCGTGGGCAGCACCATGCTGCTTGGCGTCGCGTTTATGTCCTCGGAGAGCACCGCTCAGGCGCAAGGAGGTTCCGCTGCGGCTCAGACAGCTGCGCTGTTCCAGCCGTCGAATCAATGCATGACCTGTCACAACGGCGTGATGACCGCCGGCGGCGAAGACGTGTCGTTCGGCACGCTCTGGCGCGCGTCGATGATGGCGCACGCCGCCCGAGATCCGTACTGGCAGGCGGGTGTGCGTCGCGAGGTCATGGATCATCCGCGCGCGCAAGCGGCGATCGAGAACGAATGCTCGCGCTGCCACATGCCAATGGCGCATGTTCAACAGCACGCTCTCGGGCGACAACAGACTATCTTTCAGAACCTGCCGGCCGCAGGTGCAGCCGCCGACCCGCTCGCGGTTGAAGGTGTGTCGTGCGCGCTGTGTCATCAGATACGCAGTGACGCGCTCGGCTCGAAGTCCAGCTTCACTGGCGGGTTCGTGATCGACACGGGCACACCGCTCGAGAAGCGTCAGATGTTCGGGCCGTACGAGGTGGATCCCGGCCGCACGGCGGTGATGCGCTCGGCAACCGGCCTGCTGCCGACGCAGGCCATGCATGTCCAGCAATCAGAGGTGTGCGCCACCTGCCACACACTCTACACACACGCGCTGAACGCCGCTGGCGAAGCGAGCAGCGAGTTTCCTGAGCAGATGCCGTATCAGGAATGGCTCCACAGCGAGTTCCGCACCACGCAGAGTTGCCAGGCGTGTCATATGCCTGTCGTCGCACAGCCGACGCCGATCACCTCGGTGCTCGGGGAGCCGCGAGAGGGGCTGTCTCGCCACGACTTTCGCGGGGCGAACTTCCTGATGCTCGGGGTGCTGAACCGCTTTCGGACGGCGCTGGGCGTCGTCGCGCGACCGGCAGAGATGGATGCGGCGATCGCCCGGACGAAGTCCTTTCTGCAGTCCAACACGGCGACCGTCGTGATGGAGCGTGCCGAGATCGCGCGGGGTCGCCTCGAAGTCGACGTCGCAGTGCGCAACCTTGCCGGGCACAAACTGCCGACCGCGTATCCGTCCCGCCGCGCCTGGCTGCGTGTCACCGTGCACGACAGGCAGGGACATCTGGTGTTCTCCTCGGGTGCCGTGGAGCCGACCGGCGCGATCGTGGGCAACGACAACGATCAGGACGGCACACGTTTCGAGCCGCACTATCGCGAGATCCAGTCGGCAGACCAGGTGCAGATCTACGAGGCCATCATGGGCACGCAGAACAGGACCGTGACGACGGGCCTGCTGTCGGCCGTGTCGTATCTGAAGGACAACCGCATTCTGCCGCGCGGCTTCGACAAGCGCACGGCGCCCGGCGACGTCGCCGTGTATGGTGAGGCGTTCGCCGATCCGGACTTCGGCGCGGGAGAAGACAGGGTGCGGTACCTGATTGATGTCGCCGGTGCACCAGGCCCGTTGCTGATCGAGGTCCAGCTCTGGTATCAGTCGATTGCGTATCGCTGGGCCGAGAATCTGAGGGTCTATCGCGCGGCGGAACCGCAGCGCTTCGTTTCGTACTACGACCAGATGGCACCCGAGTCGGCGATCATGCTCGCGCGAGCAGCAAGCACAGCGCAGCCGTGACCCGAAGGCCTGGGCTAACCAATCTTGGTGCAAGCCCGAACCGCTCCTGCTCAATGGTGTTTCGACGGCACCTCGCTCTCTTCAAAGTGACCGTGCGGCGCCTTCATCGTGCTGTCGTACAGGCGCTCAACGAAATGAATGAACTCCACGTACGCCTTGATGTACGCGCGGCCCGCAGCGATATCGTCGGCTTTGAACGTCTTTGTCGCGATCACCTCGCCGAATTGCTCGCGGGGCCGTGCGCCGGATTGCGGGTCTCCAGCGCCCGCTGCGCGGCCTTGACGACTGGGCCATCCAGGCCATCACAGTGTGCGAGCGCGCGTGCCGGCATGAGCGCGAAGAATCCGAGCCCTACGGCCGCCGCGATTACCCGTGAAATGTTGCCGGAGACCACGATGCACCTCCCTTAACGGCCGTTACCCTGGAACGACTCGAGCGGCTCTCGGCTGCTCAGGCGTGGTTCGTCGCAGCGAAAACATCGCCAGTGCCATGCCTGCAATCGGTAGCGCGACGTCGGCGTGTACCCCCAACAGGAACGTTGCGGATCCGCCTATTGCCGACCAGACCACTGGAACAGTCGAGAGGCGCCAGGACCGCGGCGTCGCTAGCATCAACATGCCAGCCGTAAAGATCGTCGTCGGGCACGGAAGTCCGAATGTCGGGATTCTCAACAGGCTGAGATGTTCAATCGCGTTAATAGCGGGATAGGCCAGCGAGTACCCGATCAGCCCCCACGCCCATGGAGCCCACGCGTTACCCCATGGAGCGAACGACAAACGCCGCTGCACGACGCCCACGCGGAAGAACAGAACAGCCTGGCCGAGAAAGAGCGCCGCAAAGAGCCACGCGGCCGGGTTGATGCGCGTGAAGAACGCTAGGTGATAGGCCAGTGCGGACCACGCCCAGTGCACGACCAGGAGGGTACTGATCCAGCGATCGTGCGGGCGCTGCGATGAGAGTCGCAGAGCAACGATGACTGCCGAGGCACCCCACAGAGCGACAGCAGCCGGCCACAGGGCTTCGTTATACGCGGCGAACAGATCGAAGAACTGCTCTCTCGTGAATGGCAGCTGCATGGGAGTCGGACCTCACGTCCACCGCAAAGAGAGCAGGCGAGATGCCAGCGCTGGGCAGAGCGTATTCACCGACAGTTTGTTGACTGGAGGCCTAACGCCGCCCGCTGAATGCCGAAAATTCGAATGCACATTCGGAAATTTCCCCACTGCTCCCGCCGAGAGTTCGGCGCCACACCGCGTCTCGAGGCGCTCAGGCTCGGCAAGGTTCGTGCGTCTGAAAGGTCAAGCCGCGCGAGGTGATGCCGTTTACTCGTCCCAGTGCCTCACGCGCCGGCCGCAAGCGGCTGTAAGCGACAAGGGAGGCGGAAGGATCTGGGAGGTGCGCTCATGAAACCATTGCTTCTGGCGGGACTCGCTGCGGGAGTGGCGATCCCCGCATTAGGCCTCTCCCGCCGTTACCGACGGGATATGAACGCTGCGCGCGCACGCCTGGCCGCAGTGGACCGCCACGTCATCTCGACGCCATGGGGTGCGGTCGAGTACGCCGAGCGGGGCTCCGGCGATCCAGTGCTCGTTGTGCACGGTATCTTCCACAACTGCGTCGGGGGACTCCTTTCCGTCCGCGACTTTTCCGACCGTCGTTTCATCGCTCCATCTCGATTCGGTTATCTCGGCTCGACCATACCGCTCGACGCGACACCGGCACACCAGGCCGACGCACTCGCCGCTCTGCTCGACGCCCTCGGCATCGATCAGATCGACGTCATCGGTGCATCAGCCGGTGCGACATCGGCGCTGCAACTGGCCTTGCGTCATCCCGAGAGGGTGAAGCATCTCGCTGTGCTCGTCGGCAACCTGCCAGGAAGCCCCACCGCCGTCGTCCAACCGTCTTTGGCGAAGCTATTCAACCGGCAACTCCCCTTGTGGGTGCTGCGGACTTTCGTTCCATCGATGATGGTCCGGCTGGTGGCGGGGCTCCCGAAAGGGTTCGCCATGAGTCGTGAGGACGCTCGGTTCGTGACCGAATTCATCGACAGTCTGTTCCCTGTCAGTCCCGAGGGTGTCGACTTCGACGCGTTCGTATCCAACGCGGATGTCAACAACTACAAGCTGGAGGCGATCAGCGTACCTACCCTGATCGTCCACACCAAAGACGACCAGCTCGCCTCTCACGAAGCGAGTAAGCGCGCGGCCGAGCGCATCCCCGGCGCGCGGTTTCTCAGCCTCGAATCGGGGGGTCATACCATGCTCGGTCAAACGAAGATCATCCGCGACGAACTCGCCGATTTCTTTGCCGAGAGGAAGGATCGCCACTCGGAGCGGGTGGCGTCTTGAAAGAGCCGTGACATGAAGCGCCTGTGAAAGACGCCGCCTTTCCGTGACTCACACGGTGACGCGTCACAGGGACAGTTGCGGGGACAGCTTCACCCCAACCGTGAGATAGGTGGTCGCGGCGCTGCTCAGCGCTTGCGTTGCCACCACGTTGCGCCCGTTTCGGCGCCACAAAGGTTCGGGGCCGATCCGCACCTACTCAGAGAGTCTCGGCAGAACCGTTTTGATCATGAACTCGTTGAACTTGTCCTTCTCTTCGGTGTTCGGCAGATGTGCGGAGCGTTCAAACCAGACAAGTTGCTTCCGGGGCGCCTTCAACGCCTCAAAGTACTCCGCTGAAAGCACTGAAGGGACCAGTGTACGGAGGTTCGATTTTCGCACTACTGATGGCGCGGGTAGTTGTACGCAAGGAGCCTCAAGTAGATGTGATACGTTTCCTCCCACATTTGAAGGCTGTTCGGCGTGAGTCGCTCAGAACAGGTTTACGTCATGGTTTCCGCAGGAAAGGAAGACGGAACAAAACTGATCGATGCTCAGCGTTGAACAGTTGCTGAATCGCGAACTCGCGGCTCGGATAAGCGCCGGACCAGAGGGACGCTCCGCCGTGGCATCGCTCCGCACGGTGTCCTGCGTCCTGGCGAGCACCCTCAGCTATTACGTCGCCACGCAGATCGCCTGGGCGCTTACTTTCCCCGATAGCAAAGTCTCACTCTTTTTTCCCCCACAGGCGGTGCTGCTTTGCATCCTGCTGCTCGTCCCCACTCGACACTGGTGGGCCTACGTACTCCCCGCCGTCAGCGCTCACTTTCTGGCGACCCAGCAGGCGCACTGGCCGCCGCTGTACGCATTGACCTGCGAGGCATTCGACGCGGTGAAATGCGTCTCGGCAGCGGCTGGGATCCGCCTTCTGATCAAGTCTCCTCTCAAGGCGATCACACTTCGTGACGCGATTCTCTTCGTCCTCATCGCAGTGGTGCTCGTTCCTTTTGGGACCGCCTTCTGGGGTGCTTCCTTTACGGTCTCCTACGGTTTCGGCACTCACTATTGGATCGAATGGCGCAACCTGGGAATCTCGAATGCGGTAACGACCGTCGTCCTGGTGCCGGCATTTCTGCTGGGTGCGCACCCTCTCTTCGTCAGACGCTCGAGAGCCCTGCCTCCCCGACGCGTGCTGGAAGCGGTTCTCGTCGGTGCGTGTACGGTGGCGTTAGGAATCTTCGTATTCGATAGAACGCCCGCGGGTCCCAACACGTCGCCCGCTCTCTTATATACGCCGATTCCTTTGCTCATCTGGGCAGCGCTCCGCTTCGGCCTTGGCGGCATCAGCGCCTCGATGTTGATCGTGACGTTCCAGGCGATCTGGGGAACCATGCGCGGGCACGGGCCGTTCCTGGCCCAAACCCCCGCCGAGAATGCGACGGCACTACAGCTATTCCTCCTGGTGACGGCCACTCCGCTGATGCTGCTCGCGGTTGTCATCGAAGAGGAAAGACGCTCGAAAGAAGCGTCGCACCAGAGCACGAACCTGATGGGTCTCGCCGCGGAAGCAGGAAACCTGGCCATGTGGGTGTGGGATGTTTCCGGCAACGATGTGTGGATGACCGAGCAGGGGCGCTCGCTGTTTGGCCTCGAGCCAGACGCACGCCTCGATTTTGCGGCTACTTTCGATCGCGTGCACCCCGAGGATCGCGCCGCCCGCGAAGGCGCGATCAAACAGGCGCTCCAAACGCGAGGCACTTACGAAGTGGAGTATCGCGTGCTGCAAGCGGATGGTACGGCCCGCTGGATTCATGGACGGGGTCGTTGTGTGGAGCCTGACGATGGCACTGGCCCAAAGCTGTTCGGCGTTTCGATGGATGTAACGGCTCTCAAACAGATCGAGGCATCAGCCGCGCAAAAGCGGGCAGAACTGGAGCACGTCGCACGCGTTGCCACACTCGGCGAGCTCACCACAACTCTGACGCACGAATTATCGCAGCCACTCGCTGCGATCCTCACCAACTCCCACGTCGGTGTGCGTTTGCTCGACGCACCCGAGCCCGATCTCCAGCAGGTGCGCAGCACGTTGGCCGACATCTGCGAGGACACCGAGCACGCCGGCGAAGTCATTCGCTGGCTGCGCGCCATGCTCAAGCGCGACAGCACGGCGGCGGGCTTGACCAACGTCGATGTGAACAATGTGATCCGCATCGTCGAGCGCATCACGCATGGCGACGCGTATCTGCACAAGGTCACGGTCCACCTCGACCTGTCGTCCGACGTCCCTCCGGTCAAGGGTGACAGCGTGCAGCTTCAGCAGGTCATCTTGAACCTGATGCTCAATGCCTTCAGCGCCATGAGCGGAACCGGACCCGACGGCGCGCGACGCCTGGTTGTGCGCACGAAGTCGATTGATCAATCGAACGTGCTGGTCGAAGTTCAAGACAGCGGCACCGGCATCGCCGCGGAAAAGCTCGAGTCGATCTTCGATCCCTTCATCACCAGCAAGCCGGAAGGACTGGGAATGGGCCTGTCGATCTGTCGCTCCATCATCGAACGCCACGGCGGCAAGATATCGGCGGCGAACAATCCCGATCGCGGCGCAAAGTTCTCGATCACGCTGCCGGTCGCCGGCGAGTGAATCTGACCGTCCCCTCCGCTATTCCACGACATCAAAGCGCAGACCGCTCGATCCTTCGCCGCGGCCGACCGTCTTTCTGCGGCCGATCCAGAGTAACGGGCTGCCGTCGAACCATCGGGCGTATTGATAGGAACGAGTAACCCGGCAGCCTTCGCGTGGGATCTCCTCTTCGAAAATGTCGAGCGGGCCGACGCTGGGTTTCAGGATTTGACTCAGCGCGGGTTGAGGTTTCAGCGTTCCGTCCTGACGCAGTGTCGCGCCGCGGCGGAAACGAATCGCTTTCTGGCCTGCCTGAATCTGAACCGGGATGAGGGGAATCCAGTAGCCGGGGACTTCGGTGGACAGCCGCCACGTCAGTGCCCCGTCATTGGAGGGTGCGGGCGTGGCAGGCTCGTTGCGGCGCTGTCGGGCGAGGTCGTCGTCGCGCCGGTTCAGTGGGCGGCCGGATACGCCTTCGGCAATCCGCTCCACACCCCAGGCGAGGTTGGCCATTTCATCGCGCAGGAACAGCACTTCGTCGAGCGGTGTGCCTTCCATCGTGCGCTTCAAGGTCGGCGCCAGGAATAGATTCGTCGGAGCGTCCGCATTGCCACTGTTTTTGAACATCCGCCAGCGGCTCGACGCGGGATGGGCAGACCGGTCGATGGACGGAATCAGCGTGCGGACGCCGAATGTATCCGTGATGACCAGCGAGTTGATTTTGCAGATCGAGCCGACCGGCACATCCACTGGGATGACGAACCAATCGTTGCCATAGGTAATGGCGAAATCGACCAACA
>Ga0247825_10003055_pt1 | contig 11039 bp, 7 predicted proteins | sample 13C_Vanillin_Day_FD_194413 | JGI IMG/M metagenome (GOLD analysis project Ga0247825, IMG submission 194413) | Soil microbial communities from agricultural site in Penn Yan, New York, United States - 13C_Vanillin_Day48 | ecosystem: Environmental > Terrestrial > Soil > Agricultural land | place... | reverse complement strand
GAACTTCGGGATCTCGAATCCGGCCCCGATCGCCTTCGAGTCCATTACGATCACCGCGACCCCGGGGTTCTTCTTCGCCCCCACGGTCGGTGTAAACATCGGCGGCAATGCGGCGCTGGTGCAGAGCGTCGCCGGCGACGGCAGCTCCGTGACGATCCTGCCATTCCCCGGCTCGGCGGGGGCGCCCGAGATCGTCGGTGTGAGCCCGACGGGCTTCCCGCAGTTCCAATACACGATGAACTCGAGCACCTCGGTGACCGTCGGCGCCGCCCTTGCGGGCACCGAGTCGCCCGAGACCGCGCCCGTGCTCGCGATACCGTCCACCACCACGGACGGCGGTGGGTTCGCCGGCGCCTTCCTCGAATTCCCCACCCGGTGGTACCAGATCACGGTCGCGGCGCCGACCACGCTCACGTTCAATCTCGACTGGCCGTCGGGTGAGGATCTCGGCGCCTACATAACGACCGACCCCGCGGACGCCGCTGGGATCGTCGGCGTTGCTGACGCGGGCGGTGAGGGCGCAAATTCCGAGACCTCGGGACCGGTAGACCTCGCGCCGGGTACGTATTTCATCGGAATCCTGAACTTCTCGGAGACGAACCCGCCGTTCTTCACGCTGGGTATCAACTAGACCGTTAAGGACGAAACCCCCGCCGGAACACCGGCGGGGGTTTTCGTTTGCCATCCTTCATCACACTCGATCCTACACCAGCACGTCCGACCGCCTGGGAGACCGCTCGTCCCGGAACTGCCGCTGATACAACCGGGCGTACAAGCCGCCCCGCGCTAGCAGCTCCTCATGCGTCCCCTCCTCCACGATGCGCCCCCGGTCCAGCACTACCAGCCGGTCGGCCCGCTGCACCGTGCTGAGCCGGTGCGCGATGATCAGCGTCGTCCGACCGACGAGCAGCCGCGCCAGCGCATCCTCGATCAGCCGCTCGCTCTCCGTGTCGAGATTGCTGGTCGCCTCGTCCAGGATCAGCACCGCGGGGTCCTTCAGGATCGCCCGAGCGATCGCCACCCGCTGTCGCTGTCCGCCCGAGAGCTTGATCCCGCGCTCGCCGACCAGCGTGTCGTAGCCCTGCGGCAGCCGCTCGACAAACTCGTGCGTGTGCGCGGCCTTCGCCGCCGCCACGATCTCCGCCTCGGTGGCGCCCGGTCTGGCGTAGGCGATGTTCTCCCGGATGGTCCCGCTGAAGAGCGCGGGCTCTTGCGGCACCACGCCGATCGCTCCCCGCAGGTCCGCCAGGCGGAGCGAGCGGATGTCGTGTCCGTCCAGCCGGACGAGGCCCTGGGTGACGTCCCAGAACCTCGGCAACAGCGACACCAGCGTCGTCTTGCCGCCACCCGAGGGGCCCACCAGCGCCACTACCTCTCCCGGCGCCACCTCGAGGTGGACCGCCTCGAGCGTCCAGGGCATCGCGGGATCGTCCTGGTAGCGGAACGAGACGCCCTCGAAGGCCACCCGTCCCTCAGGCGGCCTCTTCAGCGCGGCCGGATGCGGCGGATCGGCGATCTCCGGCCTCATCTCCAGGATCTCGAACACCCGTTCCGCCGCGCCGACCGCCTCCTGGTACGCGCTGAAGCTGCCCGCCAGCGCGCCGATCGAGGCAGCGATCGTGATCGTGTATAAGAGGAAGGACACCAGCGCGCCCGCGGTGAGCTGACCTTCCAGTACCAGCAGCCCTCCCTGCCACAGCACGAAGGTCACGCCCCCGAACGTGGAGAGGGTGAGCATCCCGAAGAACACGCCTCGAATCCGAGCGCGCTGGATCGCCGCCTGGACGCTCGCACTGACCCGGTCGGCAAAGCGCGCACGCTCGGCAGGCTCCTGCACGAAGCTCTGGACCGTGCGGATCTGGGAGAATGCCTCCTCCGCCACCCCGGTCGCCTCGGCGAGTCGATCCTGGACCCCCGTGGTGATGTTGCGGAGCCGGCGCCCGAAGAAGATCGCGGATCCGACCACCAGCGGCGCCACCGCCAGCGCGGTCAACGTGAGCCGAGGCTGGAGCCACGTCAACAGCACGACGCCGCCGACCAGCGAGAGGATCTGGCGAGCGAACTCGGAGACCTGGTGACTCAGCACGCCCTGGAGCAGTCCGACGTCCGAGGTGAGCCGACTGGTCAGCTCCCCGGTCCGCCGCTCCGCGAAGAAGCCGGGCGGCATCTCCAGCAGCCGGGCGAACAGCTCCCTGCGTAGCCCGGCCACCGACCGCTCCCCCACGGAGCTCAACAGATACGTCTGGAAGTAGTTCAGCGCCGACTGGACGATGAAGATCGCCACGAGCGCGAGGGCGATGCGGTCGAGCATCGCTCGATCGCGCTCCACGAACGCTGCGTCGAGCAGATAGCGGACCGCCATCGGGAAGGCCAGCGCCAGCAGTCCGCTCGCCACCAGAGCCACGCTCGCGAGCGCGAGGTGCCAGCGATAGGGCCGCACCCTGGGCCAGAGGCGCACGAGCCGCCCCGGCGGCGGAAGGCGGCGCGTGGCGGCTTCCGTGATGGAATCGGTCATAGACCCGCGCGCCAGCTCAGTGGCCGACGTGACCGCTCACCGGGATGACCGTCTGGCGGGAGGCGTGATCGAGCATGATGACCTGCGGCGCGGCCTGGCGGCCGAACGGCAGATTCCGGTCCACGCCCATCGCGGCGAAGAGCAGGGCCAGGTAGAGCAGCGAGTAACGGTACATCCCCCAGGCGACCGGCGTGATGGGACGCTCCCGGACCACGCGCAGGCAGTGCCACAGGAGCCGCGCGCCGAGCAAGGCGGCGGCGACGACGTAGAACGGACCGAGCGCGCCGAAAAAGAAGGGGAGGACCGTCAGCGGCAGCAGGATCAGGGTGTACACCAGCATCTCGTACTTGGTGCGGGCCTCGCCGCGCACCACCGGCATCATCGGGATGCCCGCACGCGCGTAGTCGGCCTGCTTGACCAGTGCGAGCGCCCAGAAATGCGGCGGCGTCCAGTAGAAGATGATGGCGAAGAGGTACACGGCGGCCAGGTCCAGTCGGCCGGTGACCGCGGCCCATCCCACCAGCGGTGGAAAGGCGCCCGCCGCACCGCCGATCACGATGTTCTGCGGGCTCGAGCGCTTGAGCCATATGGTGTAGACGAAGACGTAGAACAGGAGCCCGCCGAGCGCGAGCCAGGCGCTGAGCGGATTGACCTGGAGCCAGAAGACCGCGAACGCCAGCGCGGCGAGCCCCAGCCCAAACGCGAGTCCGGCGGCGGGGCTGATCCGGCCGGCGGGAATCGGCCGCAGCTTCGTCCGCGACATCCGGGTGTCGATGTCCCGGTCGAACCACATGTTGATGGCATTGGCCCCGCCCGCCATGAGGTAGCCGCCGACCACCACCCAGAGCACCAGGGTCGCCGAAGGGAGCCCCGCCGGGGTGATGAACATCGGCGCGACCGTGGTCACCAGCAGCAGCGAGATGATCCGGGGCTTGGTGAGCGTGACGAGATCCGCGGCCAGCGAAGGCTCCCTGGATTCCCACGCCTCCGAGGCCTTCAGCGGCGTGCGCGCGGAGTAGAACGCCAGTGCGACCAGCGCGGCCCAGATCACGGCCCCCACGAGAAGGTGCAGCGCACGGAGCCCGGTGGGGAGCAGGTGCAGGATCATCACCGCGGCCACCGCGATCTGGACCAGCGTGGCGCCCAGCACGATGGTCGCCCAGCGCCGCACCGCGGCTGTCTCCATGGCGCGCGACCGGCGCAGCCGGCTCACCAGCAGTCCGAGCAGGACCAGGAACCCCAGCGCCAGGGCCCGGTGGCTCCAGTGCAGCCGCGCGAGGTCGCCCTCGGGTGGCAAGGCGCTCCCATTGCAGAGGGGAAAGCCCAGGCAAAGAAGGCCGGCGTCGAAGTTGGCGACCTGCGCACCGAAGAGGATGACCACGAACCCGAGCGCCGCCGTGGCGAGCACCAGCCCGTGGTCGCTGTGACGCTGCTCCTGTGCGACTGGGGCCGGAACCTCCGGGTCTGCCCGGAGGCCGATCACGAGGAGCGTGGCCAGAAGCACCATCGCGTTCGCGAAGTGGGTGATGACGACCCAGGGCGGGAGGACCAGCTTGACGGTGACCGCGCCCAGAAGGACCTGCACCACCAGCAGGAATCCCGCGAGGAGGGCGGGGTTCCGCAGCGCGGGCTCGCTCCGATGCCGACGGAGTGCCACCACCGCAACCGCGAACACGAGAGCGCTCACCAGCGCCGCGGCCCAGCGGTGACTGCTTTCGATGAGCGTCGGGAGGTCGAGTGGCGGGAACCACTCGCCGTCGCAGCGTGGCCAGTGGTCGCCGCACCCCATGCCGGACCCCGTGATCCGGACGATGCCGCCAAGGACGATGAGCCCGACGGCGAAGCCACTGCCGGCCCAGGCCAGGCGCCGGAGCAGTCGAGACCGGTCCGGCGGGTTGGTTCTAGTCAAAGGAAACGTCGCCTTCACAGAGTAAGGCCGGAAAGAACGGGGCCCGGCAGGCCCTTGTCAAGGTTACATTTAGCCATGCCATCACCACCTGCAGCCGACGCCTGGGGCGAGCGACTTCCTCGGCATCTCGGCCTCTGGAGCGCCATCGCGGTCCTGGTCGGCTCCACCATCGGCAGCGGCATCTTCCGGGTACCCGCAAGCGTGGCCGGGCGACTTCAGGAGCCCGGGCCTGTGGTCGTCGCCTGGATCGTGGGCGGCGTCATCGCTCTCTTCGGCGCCCTGACCCTGGCCGAGCTGGCGGCGGCGCTCCCACGGTCCGGGGGGGTCTTCGCCTATCTCCTGGAGGGCTTCGGGCCCCTGCCGGCGTTTCTGTTCGGCTGGTCCGAGCTGACCGTCATCCGCGCCTCCGCCCTCGGTGCCATCTCCACTATTTTTGCCGAGTATCTCGGTTACTTCCTCAAATTCACACCGTCGCAGGTACAATACGTCGCCGCCGTCGCCATCGTGGTGATGGGCATCCTCAACTACATCGGGGTGAAGAACGCCGCGCGCTTCATGAACCTGGTGACGGCGCTCAAGTTCGGGTCGCTGGCCGGGCTTGCCCTCCTGGGCTTCACCGCCGGGCAGGGGAGCTGGGGACACTTCACTCCCGCGTTCTCGGGCGGGGTGACGATCTCCCTGGTCGCGACCGCGCTGATCGCCATCATGTGGACCTATGACGGCTGGGCGGACCTCTCCTTCATGGGCGGCGAGGTGAAGGATCCGGGGCGGACGCTCCCCCTCGCGCTCATCGTCGGCACCTCGGCCATCGTCGTCGTCTACCTGCTGCTCAACTTCGCCTACATCTACGTGGTGCCGCTGACGGAGATGGCCCGCTCGCCGCTCATCGCCGCCACCGCCGCCGAGCGCATCACGCTGTTCGGGAACGCTGGCGGCGCGGTGATCTCCGGGGTGGTGATGGTCTCCTGCCTCGGCGCGCTGACCGGGTCCATGATGACCGGTCCGCGGATCTTCTTCGCCATGGCCGACCGGGGCCTCTTCTTCCGCGTCGTCGCGCGCGTGTCGCCGAGATACCAGAGCCCATCCACCGCGATCGGGTTGGCGACGGTGCTGGGCGTGGTCTACGTCCTGCTGAACGACTTCCAGCAGCTCGCCGACAAGTTCATCCTGGGGATCTGGCCGTTCTACGCGCTCGCCGTGGCGGCCGTGTTCGTGCTGCGCCGCACGCGCCCTGAGCTCGAGCGGCCCTACCGGACCTGGGGCTATCCGGTGGTGCCGCTGCTGTTCCTGCTCGCATCGCTCGGGATGGTGGTGAACGCGCTGGTGACGGACCCGGTGAACACGGGGGTCACCTTCGGGATCATCCTCGCTGGGGTGCCGGTGTACTACGCGTGGCGGGGGTTGAGCGGTGGGCCGGCGGCTCCGGAGCGGGCGGAAGTGTCGACGTAGGCCGGACCGAGCTACTCTGTCATCCCGAGCGAAGCGAGGGATCTTCTCACCCGGGCTCGGGACAACCGTTGAGAACATCCCTCGCTTCGCTCGGGATGACATGCGTCCGTCCGCCTTACCGTGACATTGGTCTACCGCAGGGGCGCGATCTCCAGCCCGATATCCGCCGCCATCACGCTGTGCGTGAGTGCTCCGACGGAGACGAAGTCCACCCCCGCCTCCGCGTACTCGCGCACGTTCGCCAGCGTGATTCCCCCCGTCGCCTCGATCTCGATCCCCGGCACCATCTCCCGCGCGCGCCGAGCCCAGGCCCGTACTGTCGCGGGCGGCTGATTGTCCACCAGGAGCCGCGTCGCGCCGGCAGCGCAGGCTTCCTCCAGCTGGGCTTCGGTCTCCACCTCCACCTGAAGCGAGGCCACGCCCCGTCGGCGGCCGTCGGCCAGGGCTGCCGCCAGCGTGTTGCCCTCCCTGCGCAGCGCCTGCCAGTGGTTGTCCTTGACCATCACTTCATGGGCGAGGTCGAAGCGGTGGCGGGTGCCTCCACCGGCCAGCACAGCTGCCACGTCCAGCACGCGGAGCCCCGGCGCCGTCTTTCGCGTGTGGAGGATCCGGCAGCCGGTGCCCGCCACCGCGTCAACGTACGCGCGCGTGGCGGTTGCGATGCCGCTGGCGCGCTGGAGAAGGTTGAGCATCGGCCGCTCGGCCCGGAGGATTCGGCCGAGGGGCCCGTGGACGACGCCAGCGACCGTGCCCGCCGCCACCGTGCGACCCTCCGGCGCGCGCCATTCGATGCGGCACTCGCAGGCCCGGGCCACCGCGTCCGCATATGCGGCGCCGGCGACGATCCCACCGCTGCGATACTCGATCCGCCCCTCGCCGGCGACGCCGGCGGGCACGGTGAGCACCGTGGTGATATCGGTCGCGCCGTCCTCGGCGAGGGCAACGGCCGCGATGCGCTCGGCGTCCGGCGTCACCGGCCGAGCGCGACCATCCGGTCGATCGCCCCGCGGGCGCGTGCCGCTATTTCGGGAGGGACGGTGATGTGATACCGGTCGTGCAGGAGCGAATCGCGCACGCCGGCGATGGTGATCGCCTTCATGTAGGCGCAGACCGCCTCGGGGTCGGCCGCGACGAACCGCTTGCTGGGCGCCATCTGCCGCATGCGGTGCATGATCCCGGTCTCGGTGGCGACGATGAACTCCGGCGCCGGGCTCTCTACCGCCCGCCGGATCATCCCTTCGGTCGAGGTGATGTGAAGGCCCTTGGGATCCACATCACCGTGGCCCATCTCGTAGATCAGCTGTCCCGCGCACCCGCACTCGGGATGCACCAGCACGTCGGCGTCCGGATGGGCGGCACGCGTCGCGTTCAGCGTCTCCGCGCGGATGCCGCGGTGGACGTGGCACTCGCCCATCCACACCTCGATCCGACGGTCAGGCCGCATCCGCCTGGCGTGGGCGCCGAGGAAGAAGTCCGGCAGGAAGAGGATGCCCCTGTCGGCCGGGATCGCGTCGATCACGTCGAGGACGTTGCCGCTGGTGCAACAGTAGTCCAGCTCGGCCTTGACCTCGGCCGTCGTGTTGACATAGCCGACGGCGACGTAGTCCGGAAACTCCCCCTTCCAACGGCGCACGTCCTCCGCAGTGATGGTCGCGGCCAGCGAGCAGCCGGCCTCCAGGTCGGGCAGCAGCACCCGCTTGTCCGGCGAGAGGATCGCCGCCGTCTCCGCCATGAAGTGGACGCCCGCGAAGATGATGACGCTCGCCGGCGTCTTTGCCGCCTGACGGGAGAGGCCCAGCGAGTCGCCCACGAAGTCGGCGACGTCCTGGATCTCCGGCCGCTGGTAGTTGTGCGCCAGCACCACGGCGTCGCGCTGCCGGGCGAGCTTCCGGATCTCGCGCTGGAGCTCGGCGATCTGCGCCGGGCTCTCGCGGGTGGGCTCGATGACCGGAAGCTCGATCCGTCGTGGCGGCGGCAGCACCTCGTCCGACGGCGCCCGGGAGATCATGCGGTCTCCCGGCGGAGGCCCGCGGGCGGATAGTCCAGCCGGCGGTGCCCACCGCGACTCTCGCGCCGGCGCCTCGCGGCCTGGGTGATGAGCGTCGCGACCAGCAGCTGGTTGCGGGTGCGCCAGGCGTCCTCCGGCGTCTCCCGCGTGAGCCGCGCCAGCTCCTGCTCGGCGTGGAGCAGCGACGACTCGGTCCGCTGGACGCCGACGTCCGCCGTCATCAGCCGGCGCATGCTCAGCCGGGTTTGCTCGCAGTCGCCATCGGCGCCAGTCTCCCGCTGGAGTGGAACGTCCTTTGGGGGGGCGGGGTGTTTCTCCTTCTCGCCCTCGTCCGCCAGCGCATGGCCCGCGCGGTCGGCGAAGACCAGTCCCTCGAGTAGGGAGTTCGACGCCAGCCGGTTGGCGCCGTGCACGCCGGTGGAGGCCACCTCACCAACGGCCCAGAGCCCCGGCACGGTGGAGCGCCCCTCGAGATCGGTGCGAACGCCGCCCATCGCGTAGTGGAGCGCCGGGGCGACCGGGAGGAGGTCGCGCGCAGCATCGAGCCCGTGGGAGCTGAGGATGGTGGTGATGCCGGGGAACCGGGTGGGGAAGTCCTCGATGTCGCGGGCGTCGAGCCAGGCGCCGCCCGTGGCATCCGCCGCGGCGACGGCTCGGGCGACGACGTCCCGAGGAGCCAGCTCGCCCCGGGGGTCGGCATCGAGCGCGAATCGGTGCCCGTCCCGGTCCACAAGGATGGCGCCCGCGCCACGCACGGCCTCCGAGATGAGTGGAGCGGGGTTGACCTCGGGCAGCTTGAGCGCGGTGGGGTGGAACTGGAGGAATTCCAGGTCGCGAAGCTGGGCGCTGGCTCGGTGCGCCAGCGCCCATCCGTCCGCCGTGGCCACCTTCGGATTGGTGGTGATTGCGTACAGCTGACCCACGCCGCCGGTGGCCAGCACGACGGCGCTGGCCGGAATGATCCGCGCCTCTCCCGCGGACAGCACCGCCACACCGGCGGCTCGACCTTCGCCGAGGAGGATCGCGGTAACCTCGGTGTGCTCCATCAGCTCGACCAGCGGATTCGAGCGCACGACCTGGGCGAGGCAGCCGATCAGCGCCGCGCCGGTGCGGTCGCCTCCGGCGTGAATGATCCGGGGCCGGGTGTGGGCGGCCTCGAGCCCGAACCCGAGCCGCCCGTCCGGTCCGCGATCGAACCGAGCGCCCAGAGCGAGAAGCTCGTAAACCCTTCCGGGGCCTTCACTTGTGAGGATGCGAACGGCTTCGGGGTCAGCCAGGCCGTCACTGGCGGCCATGGTGTCGGCCGCGTGCTGGCTGGGGCTGTCACCAGGACCCAGAGCGACGGCAATGCCTCCCTGAGCCCACGCGCTCGCGCTGTCGGCGAGCGTTTCCTTGGTGAGCACTACCGCCCGTCGCCCTTCGGAGGCCAGCCTCCATGCGCTCCAGAGGCCTGCGATGCCCGTACCTACGATGACTGGGCGGGGGAGAGTCATGGTTGGAAATATACGGCGGGAAAGCGGTAAGGCGGTAAGGCGGACGAACGCATGTCATCCCGAGCTATGCGTGGGATCTTCTCACCCAGGCTTCGGGACAACCGTCGAGAAGGTCCCTCGCTTCGCTCGGGATGACAGAGTAGGGTCGGTCCGCCCTACCTCACGTCCTCACCCGCACGATGAGCCAGAGCGCGGCGAGGGCAAAGACGATATTCGGCATCCACGCCGCTACAATCGGATCCACCACACCACCTGCCCCCACCGCCTTCATGATCTGGGTGAGGAGCAGGAACAGGACGGTCGTCCCCAGACTGATCGCGATCCCGACCGCCGCACCGGCCCGTGGATTGGTGATCGCCAGGGGCGCGCCGAAGATGGCGATGATGAAGCAGGTGACCGGGATCGCCACCTTGAGGGCCCGTTCCACCATCAGCTTATTGGCGTCGTTCCCCGAGCGGCGCAGGGCCTCGATGTAGCGGCCCAGCTCCGCGTAACGCATCTCGTCGGGCGCCTTCGCCTCGGCCAGCAGGTCCGCCGGCGATTGGGTCAGCGCGCGGAGTCGCATGGTGTTGAAGCTGAACATCGCCTGCTTGCCGGGACCGGCGATGATGCGGCTGGCTCCGTTCCGCACCCGCCAGGCCCGGGTGGAGTCGTCCCAGCTGGCGCTGTCCGCCGTGATCACCAGCCCCGGGTACTCCACGCCGGACCCCTCGCGCTCGAACATGACCTGCTTGAGCTGACGGTTGACTACGTCGAGCGATCGGATGGTGTATATCCAGCCGAGGTCGCCGCGGTAGACGAAGTTGTAGCGGGTCCGGGTGGGACGTGCCGCTTTCGCCTTCTGCAGCTCCAGCTGCTTCGCCGTCGCTCCCGGGGCCAGCTCGCCCACGATGAATGCCAGCACCGAGGCGAGCGCCGCCGCCGCGAACACCGGCAGCATCAGCCGGTGGAAGCTCTGGCCGCCCGCCTTCGCCGCGGTGAGCTCGGAGTACCGGCCCATGGCGCCCACCGTGAAGACCGTGGCCAGCAGGACGGCCGCCGGCATGACGATGAACATGTTCTCCGGAATCGAGTACACGTAGCTCACCGCGATCTCCCGCATGGTGAGCCCGCGGTCGAGCAGCCGGTTCAGGGTGTCGGTGAGGTTGATCAGGATGGAGACGATCGGGAGGCCGAGCGCGGTCAGCACGAAGATCCGTCCCCAGCTCGCGAGCACATAGCGGTCCAGCGTGCTCATCGCCCTCATGCCGACTCTTTCCCCAGGCCCAGGCGGCTGACCGCCGGCCGACGATGCCGTAGCCGCCGCCACAGGTGGCGGATGCCGTCCAGCACCTCCTGGAAGTCGCCGCCCCGCGTGGAGCCCGTTTCCCGGCGCACCCGGTAAAGCCCGATCAGTCCGAGGATCGTGAGAACGATGTTGGGGGTCCACATGGCCGCCCAGGGCGCCACCAGCCCCCTGTCCGCCAGGCTCTCACCGGCGGTCAGCCCGACATAGTGGATGGAGAACACCAGCAGCCCGCCGCCGATCACCAGCCCGATGCCTCCCCTGGGGAACCGGAGGGCCATCACGAGCCCGATGATCACGAAGGACATGCAGGCCGTGCTGATCGCCCACTTCTTGTGGACCTCGACCGCATAGCGCGCGGCGCGCCGCTGGGCGTCCTG
>Ga0247825_10003054_pt1 | contig 11039 bp, 12 predicted proteins | sample 13C_Vanillin_Day_FD_194413 | JGI IMG/M metagenome (GOLD analysis project Ga0247825, IMG submission 194413) | Soil microbial communities from agricultural site in Penn Yan, New York, United States - 13C_Vanillin_Day48 | ecosystem: Environmental > Terrestrial > Soil > Agricultural land | place... | reverse complement strand
GCTTTGCAGCGGCCTGGTCCGGGGCGCTTGCATGGTGGGTTCAGGCGTGGCCTCTTCCCCAACGATTCACAGGCGTTCCAGCCGTTATCCATGCCCCACCGCGGCACCAACTATTTCCATCTGCATCTCGTGTCGGACGCGACCGGGGAAACCTTGATCACGGTCGCGCGCGCAGCCGCGGCGCAATATACGAGCATGTCGCCGGTCGAGCACATGCATCCCTTGGTGCGCTCGCAGAAGCAGCTCGACCGCGTGCTGGTCGAGATCGAGAGCTCGCCGGGCATCGTGCTCTACACCTTGCTGGAAAAGGACCTGGCGAGCCGGCTCGAGGAAACCTGCCGCAATCTCGGCGTGCCGTATCTTTCGATCCTCGGGCCGGTGCTGCAATTGTTTCAGGCCTATCTCGGCGGCGAATCGAAGCCGCGGGTCGGCGCCCAGCACACCCTGAATGCCGAGTATTTCAAGCGCATCGACGCCCTCAATTACACGATGCTGCACGATGACGGTCAGCACGCCGACGATCTCGAACACGCCGACGTGGTGCTGATCGGCGTGTCGCGCACGTCAAAGACGCCGACGTCGATCTATCTCGCCAACCGGGGCGTCAAAACCGCAAATATTCCGCTGGTGCCCGGCGTGCCTGCGCCGCCCAATCTCGAAACCCTGACGCTGCCGCTGGTGATCGGTCTCACCGCAAGCCCCGAGCGCATCGTGCAGATCCGGCAGAACCGGCTGCTGGGACTTCGGGCCGAGCATGAAGCCGACCAGTATGTCGACAAGCAGGCGGTGGCGTCCGAGATCGCGGCGGCGCGCAAGCTCTGTGCCCGCCACAACTGGCCGATCATTGACGTGACACGGCGTTCGATCGAAGAAACCGCCGCGGAAGTGATGGCGCTCCTGGCCGAGCGCCGCCGCCAGTCTCCGGCGTAAGCGAAAGAGTCTGTTTCAGAAAGCCCGTCCTATGCCGCTGTGGCTTGCCGCAAAACCCCTGATGCTCGCCTCAAAAAGCGCCGCGCGCCGCGCCGTGCTGGAAGCCGCCGGCATCCCGATCGAGATCGAGCCCGCCGATATCGACGAGCGTGGCATCGAAGCGCGAGCCAGCGCGCAAGGCCCCGGAATAGTCGCAGCGCTGCTTGCGCGCGAGAAGGCGCGGGCGGTTTCGGCCAAGCATCCCGACCGCATGGTGCTCGGCGCCGACCAGACGCTCGCGCTCGGTCAGCGGCGGTTTTCCAAGGCGCCGAACCGTGCGGTGGCGCGGGAGCAGCTCGCGGCCTTGCGCGGCGCCACGCATTCGCTGCATTCGGCCGCGGCGGTCATCCGCGGTGGCGCGGCGCTGTTCGAGCACGTCGATGCGGCGCATCTGACGATGCGCAATTTCTCCGACGCCTATCTCGACAGCTATCTCGATGCTGTGGGCGACAAGGCGCTGTCGAGCGTCGGCGGCTATCAGCTCGAGGGAACCGGCATCCAGCTGTTCGAGCGCGTCGAGGGCGACCATTTCACGGTGCTGGGCCTGCCGCTGTTCGCGCTGCTGAACTGGCTGCGGCAGGCCGGATTGCTGGCGAAGTGAACCATGTTCGTGATCGGCCTCACCGGTTCCATCGCGATGGGCAAGTCCACGACCGCGCGGCTGTTCGCCGAAGAAGGCGTGCCGGTGCATGACGCCGACGCCGCGGTTCACAGGCTCTATGAGGGCGAGGCGGCGGCGCCGATCGAGGCCGCGTTTCCCGGCGTGACCAAGGACGGCAAGGTCGATCGGGGAGCGCTCGGCCAGCGCGTCGCCGGCGACCCGGAGGCGCTGCGGCGGCTCGAGCAGATCGTGCATCCGCTGGTGCGTGGAACCGAGACCGGGTTCCTTCGGGAGGCCGAGGCGGGGGGCGCCAAGGTGGCCGTACTCGACATTCCGCTGCTGTTCGAGACCGGCGGGGACAAGCGCGTCGATGCGGTCGTGGTCGTCTCGGCGCCGGCGGAAATCCAGCGCGCGCGGCTTCTGGAACGCGAGATCGGCATGGAACGCCTGGAGGCGCTCCTGGCGCGGCAGATGCCCGATGCCGAAAAGCGCAAGCGGGCGGATTTCGTCGTGGACAGCTCGCAGGGAATCGAGCACGCGCGCATGCAGGTCCGGCAAATCCTTGCCGCGGTTGCTAAGATGCCGCCGCGGCGGTAATGGCGAATCGCCACGCGGGACAAATCATGCGCGAGATCGTGTTCGACACCGAGACCACCGGGCTCGACCCCCATTCGGGCGACCGCCTGGTCGAGATCGGCTGCATCGAGCTGATCAACCGCTTCCCCTCCGGCCGCACGTTCCACTGCTACTTCAATCCGGAACGCGACATGCCGGACGCCGCGTTCAAGGTGCACGGGCTGAGCATCGACTTCCTCAAGGACAAGCCGCTGTTCGTCCAGAAGGTCGAGGAGCTGATCGAGTTTCTCGGCGAGGCGCCCCTGATCGCGCACAACGCCATGTTCGACCTCGGTTTTCTCAACGCCGAGCTCGAGCGAGCGAAGCGGATCGCGGTGGCGCGCGAGCGGCTGGTCGATACGCTGATGCTGGCGCGGAGAAAGCATCCGGGCGGGTCGAACCGGCTCGACGACCTGTGTCTTCGCTACAAGATCGACAACTCCAAGCGCGTGAAGCACGGCGCGCTGCTCGACGCCGAACTGCTGGCCGAGGTCTATGTCGAGCTGATCGGCGCGCGCCAAGCCAATCTCGGGCTCGCGACAGTCGTCGCTGGCGGCACGGATACGCGCACGGCGTCTGCGAGCATCAAGGTGCGTCCGGCGCCGCTTCCGCCGCGTATCACCGACGAGGAACGTGCCGCGCATCGCGCGTTCGTCGCGACGCTCGGGCAGGATGCGATCTGGCTGAAGTATCGTCCGGACGATGCGGCTGACAGGCCCGCGACGCCGTAAATTGCGGACTTTACGCCACGCTCGGTGCGCCGGGCGCGCCCGGTTGTGCCATCCGTTGCTGATAAAGCTGAACGAAATCGATCGGATCGAGCAGCAGCGGCGGGAAACCGCCGTTGCGCACCGACGTCGCGATGATCTCGCGGGCGAACGGGAACAGCAGCCGCGGGCACTCGATCAGCAGAACCGGCTGGAGATTCTCCTGCGGGATGTTCTGGATGCGGAAGATTGCGGCAAACACCAGTTCGACATTGAACATCACGCTGCCGGCGGCTTCGGCCTTGCCTTCGAGACGCAGTTCCACCTCGAAATCCGTGCCGGCCATCGGCCGCGCGGCGACGTTCACGGTCACATTGATCTGCGGCTGGACGTTCTGGCCGAGCGACTGCGGGGCGTTCGGATTCTCGAATGACAGATCCTTGGCGTACTGCGCCAGGACCATGAGCTGCGGCAGGCCTTGAGCGGATGCCTGGTCCGGTCCGGGGCCCGGCCCGCCGTTTGTGGTGCTCACTGAATACTCTCCATAGCTCGAATTGGCGCGGGCAGTGGCTAACACGCTCTCCGGACCCGAACAAGAAAAACGCCCGCCCGGAACAGCGCCGAAGCCTAGCGCGGTGGCGGCTTTTGAGAGCGGTTCTCGATCTCGCGGTCGGGCACCCGTTGCCATTCAGTCGGCGCGAGATCGACCACGCCGCGCTCGGCGTCCTGCTTGCGGCCGGCCCAAGACCTGCTGGCCCAGGACTGGAAACTGCGGCCGCACCAGTGCCGCACCGGACCGATCAGGAGTACCATGCCGATGAGGTCGGTCAGGAAGCCGGGCAGCACCAGCAGAAAACCGGCCAGTACGGTTAAGAAGCCCGCGGTGTTCGCCTCGACCCCGGTGATCTCGGCATCCGAGACCGCGACGCGAAACTGGGCGATCCGGCCCCGGCCGGCCTGGCGCAGCACCATCGCTCCCGCGAGTGTGGTCGCAAGCATCAGGGTGAATGCGCCGAGGAACCCGATCAGGGCGGCCACCAGCAGAAATATCGCGATTTCGGCGATGGGCAGCAACAGGACGGCGATGATAACGCGTTTCACCATATGCCGGATTTCCGGTCGGGAGCGAGGTTGGCGTAGGGGCACGGATCGTCTATGGTCGGACGAGGCAACTCTGTCGGCCGTGTCGACCGTCGCGCCTCTAGATGGCCGCAGTCGCGTTCCTACATTATAGCGTTGGGACGGGTACCGCGTGCCGCGTTGACGCGTTTCCGCCAAGGTAGTTTCGGGCGACATCCGCCTCGGGAGCTTCGGGACTTGTTCGATATCTACACCATCATCTTCCTGGCGCTCGCGGTGTTCATTTTCCTGCGGCTGCGCAGCGTGCTGGGTCAGCGCACCGGGCGCGAGCGGCCGCCCTACGATCCCTATTCGTCGGCGCGCGACGCCATGCGGCCGTCCCCCGGCGACAAGGTGGTGGCGCTGCCGGGCCGGGCGCCCGATACGCAGAAGACCTCCTCCGAGCCAGCCGAGCCGGTCGACCGCTGGAAGGGCATTGCCGAGCCCGGCTCTGCGTTGGCCACTGGCCTCGACGCCCTGGTCCGCGAGGACAAGACCTTCGATCCCAAGCATTTCCTCACCGGCGCGCGCGCCGCCTATGACATGATCGTGACCGCCTACGCAGCAGGCGACCGGCGTCAGCTCAAGACGTTGCTCGGCCGCGAGGTCTATGACGGCTTCGAAGCCGCCATCAAGGACCGTGAAGGCCGCGGCGAGACGGTTGAAACCCGCTTCGTCTCCATCGACGGCGCCGACCTGATCGGCGCCGAGATGCGCGGCAAGACCGCGCAGGTGACCGTCCGTTTCCAGTCCCAGCTTGTCTCGGTGACGCGTGACAAGACGGGCAACGTGATCGACGGCAATCCCGACAAGGTCACCGACGTCACGGACGTCTGGACTTTCGCGCGCGACGCGTCTTCGCGCGATCCCAACTGGAAACTTGTGGCCACCGAAGCCGGGCAATGACAGCGGGTCGCTGGCTTGGAACCCTCAAAGCGGGACTGGTAGCGGGCACCGCGCTCTTCGCGGGCGGCTTGGTGTTTGGTTCGGCGTCTGACGCGGGTGCCGAAGGCCGCAACCCGATGAAGATCTCCGAGGCTCAATACGAGCCGACGATGTTCTCCGAGATGCCCGGCTGGGCGGAGGACGATCACGACGCCGCGTTCGCTTCGTTCCGCAACAGCTGCAAGGCGCTGCTGCGCAAGAGCGCCGAGGCGCTCGAAGGCCGGCCGATGCAGGCGGCCCTGCAGCGAGTATGCCGTAAGGCCGCCGATCTCAATCCGAGCAAGCCCGGGCAAGCGCGGCAGTTTTTCGAGAGCAACTTCTCGCCGATCAAGATCGCGCCGCTCGGCACGCCGGACGGCTTCCTCACCGGCTACTACGAGCCGATCGTCGAGGGCGTGCGCGAGCCGACCAAGGGCTACGACTGGCCGCTCTACCGCAAGCCGGCGAGTCTCTCTTCGGGCAAGATGCTGGTCGCCGGCGCGGCCGCCGGCAAGAAGAAAGCGCGCAAGAAAAAACTGGTGGCATTCTACGACCGCGCCGCAATCGATGACGGCGTGCTGGCCGGGCGCAATCTGGAAATCTGCTGGCTGAAGGATCCGATCGAGGCGTTCTTCATCCACATCCAGGGCTCGGTTCGCGTCCGCACCGAAGACGGCAGCACCATGCGGCTGAACTATCAGGCCGCGAACGGTCATCCTTACTACGCCGTGGGACGCTGGCTGATCGAGCGCAAGATCGTATCCAAAGAAGACATGTCGATGGATCGCATCCGCGAATGGATGGAGCGCAATCCGGCCGAAGGCAAGGAGCTGCGGCGCAAGAACAAGTCCTACGTGTTTTTCCGCGAGACCGGTCTTGCGAATGACCAGGAACCGATCGGTGCGCAGGGCATTTCGCTGATTCCCGGCCGCTCGATCGCGGTGGACCGCAACCTGCATGTCTACGGCACGCCGTTCTTCATCTCGTCGGAGCTGCCGATCGATCATGAGCAGTCCGTGAACGTGTTCCGCCAGCTCGTGGTCGCGCAGGACACCGGTGGTGCGATCATCGGACCGGCGCGCGCCGACATCTATTTCGGCGCCGGCGACGAGGCCGCGAGCGTGGCCGGACGCATCAAGCACAACGGCCGCTTCGTGATGCTGCTGCCACACGAGCTCGATCCCAAGGTGCTGAAGGGCGACATCCCGCTGCCGCTGCCGCGGCCGACCGAGCAGCAGATCAGCGATTACAAGAAAAATCCGCCCAGGGATGAAGAGGCCGCGAAGGAAGGCAAGCCCGCGAAAGGCACCGCCGCGGCGGCCAGGCGCACCGACAAGGCGAACAAGGAAGCGGCGGACGGAGCCGAAGACGACAAGCCGGCGAAGAAGCGCAAGTCCAAGAACAGGGGATGAGCCGGCGGCGTCTGACTGACGACGAGCACGCACTGTGGCAGGGCGTGGCGCGTTCGGTGTCGCCGTTGCGAAAGCGCCCCAGGCGGCCGGCGGTTTCCGAACCGCCTGAAACAGCGAAGACTCTGCCCAAGCCTCCACCCAAGTCTGCGCCAAAGGTACGGGCGGCGTCTGCTGCCAGGTCCGCACCAGTCACACCACCACCTAAGCTCGCAGGCCCGCCGCCGCTGGCGCCGCTCGGCCGCAAGCTGAAGCAGCGCATCGCGCGGGGCTCGCACGCCATCGATGGCAGGCTAGATCTGCACGGTTTCACCCAGGCTGAAGCGCACGGCGCGCTGCTGCATTTTCTCCGCACGCGCCAGGCGCGGGGCGCGAAGGTGGTGCTGGTCATCACCGGCAAGGGCGTCCGCGGCGACGCGGGCGAGCGCGGCGTGCTCAGGCGCATGGTGCCGATGTGGTTCGGCCTGGCGGAATTCCGGAGCTATGTGGTGGGCTTCGAATACGCCTCGATCGCGCATGGCGGTGAGGGCGCGCTTTACGTGACGCTGCGGCGGCTGCGCGGCGAGTAAGCGGTCTATTCCGCCGCCTGCGCGGTGATGTGCTGGCGGAAGCGTGGCATCACGTCCTGCGCCAGGAGCCGCATGCCTTCGCGCTCCCAGGCTTCGTTCGCGCCGCTCCAGTCGAGCCCGATCTGCAACAGCGTGCCGAACGGTCCGACGCGCTCGCGCAGCGCAACGAGCCGGTCGAGCACGGTGCGCGGCGAGCCGTGGATCACGCATTCTTTGATGATGGTCTCCGGCGTGCATTCCTCGTCGGTCATGTCCGGCTGCGGCTTGATCATCCAGAGGCGCTTTGCCGCCGCGATCGCCTTGCGCATATAGCTGCAATAGTAGCGGTTCGAAGCCTGCTCGCCGTAGACGCGTTCCTCGGCTTCGGCGTCGGTCGGCGCCACGATGATCAGCCGCGACACCCGCCAGTCTTCGCTGCGCGCGCGCGAGCCGGCTTCGCGCCGCGCTTCGCCGTAGGCCTGCCAGTGGTTGGCAACTGCATAAAGCGGAGCAACAGGTCCGGAGATCACGCCCCAGCCCTTGGCGCCGGCAAGCTTCGCCGACGCCGAGTCGGGACTGGCAATCGAGATGTGGATCGGCGGGTGCGGCTTCTGCAACGGCTTCGGCATGAAACCCACGCCAAGCTCGGGCATGATCGCCTTGGTGATCTGCACGTTCCAGTACTCGCCCTTGATGTCGTAGGGCGGGTCCTGCGCCCAGATGCGCAGGATCATGTCGATCGATTCCATGAACTGGCGCTGCCGCGCCGCCGGATCGATATTGAACAGCTCGAAATCGGAGGCGAGGCCGCCGGAGCCCACGCCCATCAGGAAACGCCCGCCGCTCATATGATCGAACTGCGCGCATTCGGCGGCGACGATGGCCGGATGGTGATTGGGCAGGTTGATGACCGCGGTGCCGAAGGTGAGATTCCTGGTCTGCGGCACGAGACCGGCGAGGAACATCAGCGGCGAGGGGAACGGCTCGGTGGTGGCGGAGAAGTGCTCGCCCATCCAGAGCTCGTCATAGCCGAGCTTGTCGGCAAGCACGGACTTCGTGGTGTCCTCGGCGAGCGTTTCGGACAGCGAACGCCCGGGCGGATGCACCGGCATCATGAACATTCCCAGGCGCATGCACTGCTATTCCTTGTGTACGGCGTCCATTCTAGAACACTTTCGGGTGGCGCTGAACCGGCCGCGGTGACGGCCGGGCATGACACGGAAGGCATGACATGGAAAAGGGCAGGGCATGATCAGCAAGGAAGACATGGTCGGGGTGTACCGGCAGACCGGCGAGGAGGTGGTGGATGCGCAGGGCGCCATCATCCACTCCGACAACAACCGAAGCTCGCAGATCATGTACAGCCCGGACGGCTATATCGGCGTCGTCAGCACGCCCGCGGGCCGCAAGAAAACCTCGGCACCTGCAGGCCGCACCGATCTCGCGGGGGCCACGCCGGAGGAGCTCGCCGATGCGACCCGCGCGGTGACCTGCTACGCCGGCCGCTATGAGCTGAAGGACGGCGAGGTGCACCATCACATCGAGATGGCGCTCAATCCGAACATGATCGGCCAGACCATGATCCGCCGGGTGCATTTCGACGGGCCGAACCTGACGCTGTCGGCGCGGCCGGACGCGCAGGGGCAGGTGCGGCGCATCAAGTGGCGGCGCGTCGAGACGGACTAGCCGCTACTCCGCCGTCTGCGCGAGCGCGTGCTGGCGGAATTTCGGCATCACCTCTTGCGCCAGGAGCCGCATCGACTCGCGCTCCCAGTCCGCGTTCGGCCCGCCCCAGTCGAGGCCGGTCATCAGCAAACCGCCGAACGGGCCGACACGATCGCGGAACGCCACGAGCTTGTCGAGAATGGTTTTGGGCGAGCCGTGCAGCACGCATTCGGCGGTGATGGCCTCGACCGTGGCCTCGGCATCGGGCATGTCGGGCCGCGGCTTGAGGATGACGAGCAGGCCGACGCTGTCCAGCACCTCGCGCATGTAGGTGTAGAAATAATTGTTCGAGGCAGCTGGGCCAAAGACGCGATCTTCCGCCTCGGCGTCCGACCGGGCCACCATCAGGTTGCGCGCCACGCGCCAGCTCTCGCCGGTCGGTTTCTTGCCCAGCGCCCGGCAGGCGTCGCTGTAGACCGTCCAGTGCGACGCGACCGAGTAGGTCGGGATGATATTGGCGGAGATCATGCCCCAGCCTTGTTCCGCCGCGGTTTTCGCCGAAGAGGAGCTCGGGCTTGCCAGCGAGATGAACACCGGCGGCCCCGCGGGCTGCTGATAGGGCTTCGGCATGGTGCCCACGCCGAGCCTGGGGTTGATGCCGTCCTTGATCGAGATATCCCAGAACTCGCCCTTGAGCGCGTAGGGCGGATCCTGCGTCCAGATGCGGCGGATCATGTCGACCGCCTCGACCACCATGCGGTTGCGGGCGCCGTGATCGGTGAGCTTGAACAATTCGAAGTCCGAGATGAGCCCGCCGGGTCCTACGCCCAGCATGAACCGGCCGCGGCTCATGTGATCGAACTGCGCGCATTCGGCGGCGACGATGGCCGGATGATGGTTCGGGATGTTGATGACCGCGGTACCGAACGTGATGTGTTTCGTCCGGTTCAGGAGGTTCGAAAAAAACATCAGCGGCGAGGGGATCGGCTCGGTCGATGCCGAGAAATGCTCGCCAAGCCACAGCTCATCAAAGCCGAGCTGATCGGCGAGCAGCGACTTTTCAGTGTCCTCGTCGAGCGTGCCCCAGAACGTACGGTCCGGCGGATGCACCGGCATCATGAACATTCCAAGACGCATGCGTTCCTCCCCGAAATTCCTATGCCGCGATCACCCGGTCATGCCGCCGGCTTTGATCTCCACCAGGATCGAATGCATCTTGCCGTTCTCTTCGAGATTGAACAGCTCGTGCGGGCCGCCGCTGGCTTCGCGCCAGAGCGCATTTCCGAGCACGTCGGTGATCTGGCGCTCACGGCCGTCTTCCCAGCGCATCAGAGCTTTGCCCTCGCTCACCGGCACGACGACGTAGGGGTGCTCGTGCTCATGCAGCGGCTGATGGCCCTTGGGACCGAGCTCGACGCTCCAGACGCGGACGTGCTCGTTCTCGAACAGCACCCGGGTGCCGATCGGACCGAGCGGATTGCCGGATTTCGATAGCTTTTCTGGCATGCGCACCTCGCGAGGCCCGAGGATAGACACGCGCCAACGCCCGCGGAAGTCCGGCCGCTACAAAATAAACCGGCTCAAATCCGTGTTCTTTGCCAGGTCGCCGATGTGCGTCTCCACATAGGCAGCGTCGATCTTCACGGTTTCGCCGGAGCGGTCGGTGGCGCTGAACGAGATGTCATCGAGAATGCGCTCCATCACGGTCTGAAGCCGCCGCGCGCCGATGTTCTCGACGCTCGAGTTCACGGCCACCGCCACGTCGGCAATCGCGTCGATGGCGTCCGCGGTGAATTCGAGCGTCACGCCTTCGGTGCCCATCAGCGCGACGTACTGCTTGATCAAGGCGGCCTCGGTGTCGGTCAGGATGCGCCGCATGTCGTCGCGGGTGAGCGGCTTGAGCTCGACGCGGATCGGCAACCGGCCCTGCAGCTCGGGCAGGAGGTCCGACGGCTTGGAGATATGGAAAGCCCCGGACGCGATGAACAGGATGTGATCGGTCTTCACCGCGCCGTGCTTGGTCGAGACGGTGGTGCCCTCGATCAGCGGCAGCAGATCGCGCTGCACGCCCTCGCGCGAAACATCCGCGCCGCTGCGGCCTTCGCGGCCGGCGATCTTGTCGATCTCGTCGAGGAAGACGATGCCGTTCTGCTCGACCGCCTTGATGGCGTCCTGCACCAGAATTTCCTGATCGAGCAGCTTGTCGGACTCCTCGGCGATGAGAATCTCGTGCGACTCCTCCACGGTGACGCGTCGCGTCTTGGTGCGGCCGCCGCCGAGCTTGCCGAAGATGTCGCCAATGTTGATGGCACCCATCTGCGCACCGGGCATTCCGGGAATCTCGAACATCGGCATGCCGCCGCCGCCGGCCGCAACCTCGACCTCGATTTCCTTGCCGTTCAACTCGCCGGCGCGAAGCTTCTTGCGGAACGTCTCCTTGGTGGAGGCGCTGGCGTTCGGTCCGACCAGCGCATCGATGACG
>Ga0247825_10003053_pt1 | contig 11040 bp, 10 predicted proteins | sample 13C_Vanillin_Day_FD_194413 | JGI IMG/M metagenome (GOLD analysis project Ga0247825, IMG submission 194413) | Soil microbial communities from agricultural site in Penn Yan, New York, United States - 13C_Vanillin_Day48 | ecosystem: Environmental > Terrestrial > Soil > Agricultural land | place... | reverse complement strand
CGCACCAGGTCCTCGTTCGCCTTGGTGATGCCGACGCCGTACGGCTCGGCGCCCATGCTGTCTCCGACGATCTCGAGATACGGGTCCTGGGACGCCAGGCCGGCGAGGATCGTGTCGTCGGTGCTCACCGCATCGACCTGCCGTTGTTGCAGGACCACCAGGCAATCCGACCACATGGGCACCGTCAGGATGTCCGCGGTGGGCGCCACCTGCTGCAGCCGTGTCAGCGACGTCGTGCCGCGGACGACGCAGACCCGCTTGCCGTCCAGGTCGGCGGCGCTGCGGATCGGGGAGCCCTTCACGACGAGGACCCGCTGCTGCGCCTCGAAGTACTCGGAGGAGAACGCCACCCGTTCCTTCCGATCGCAGGTGATGGTCATCGTCTTGGCCACGATGTCGACCATCGACTCCTGCAGTGCCTTCTCACGATTCGCCGACGTGAGGATGCGGTACTCGAGCCGGTCGGGATCGCCGAACAGGTCCCGCGCGATCTCGCGGGCGATGTCGACGTCGAAGCCCTGGATGGCGCCGGTCGCCGGGTCGCGGAAACTCATCAGGTTGCTGCCCGTATCGAGGCCGACGACGAGACGGCCCCGCGCGCGGATGGCGTCGACCGTCGGCATCGGCGGTGCGGCGTCGGCGTCGGCGTCGGGGAACGGGCGCAGGCTCGCGGTGGGATCGCCGCAGTCCTTCTCCGGAGTCGGCGGCGCAGCGCTGGTCTCGGGCGCCGGCGTCGCGGCCGCGGGTAGCGGGGGCTCGGTGTACGACACGCTCGGCGATCCGACGTGCTCCGGACTCGACTCGGCGCACCCGCCGATCAGCAACGTGGCCGCCACCAGCGCCAGCGCGATCCGGCGCCCCCTCACTGGTATTCCCGCAACCGAGGCCACAACCCGATGATAATTCCGCCGAACGCGATGAGTGTCAGGACGAGGGCACCGGAACCGAGCGCGGTCAGCACGCGGGCCGCGGATTCGACATGCGACCGCAGACGGTCGCGGGCGGTGCCGATTCCGTCGGTGAGCGCGTCGTCGACGGCGGTGAACTGCGCCGCGGAATCCGACGGTCCCGGTCCGATGGCGACTGTTGCCGCCGAGGCGAAGTCGCCCTCGGCGAGGATCTCGTTCATGCGGTCGTGCGCCGAGGACCAGAGCGTCCACGCCTCCTGCGCCCGCGCCACCTCGTCGTGGCCGACCGCGCGGTCGCCGTCGTGGGGGTAGCTCGACAGCAGGGTGTCGAGCTGACCGGACTTGTCCTCGAAGACGGCGTCGTAGTCACCGTTCGAGTCGCGGCGGACCAGTTTGAGGGTCTCCTCGGTGCGCGCCTGCTGGGCCAGGATGCGGGCGGCGGTCAACTCGTGCATCGGGCGGGCGCCCTCGGTCAGTGCCCGCTTGGTGTCGACGGAGGAGACCAGACCGGCGACCAGCATCCACACCAGGAGGATCGCGGTGCACGACGACGCCACGATCAGCCCGAGATTGAACGTGCGCCGACTGAGTCTCGCGATGACGATCTGCGCGACGAGCAGCGCGACGAGCGCGACGAGGATCAGGATCAGCGCCAGCCAGGGCGGGCGGGAGTAGTCCCGCTGCGTGTCCGCGACGTCAGCCTCCTGCTGGGCGTGCAACTGCTGCGCCATCGGCAGCATGCTCGTCTGCATCAGCGTGGACGCCTCGCTGAGGTAGGCCGCGCCGACGGGATGGCCGGTGCGATTGTTGGCCCGCGCGGTCTCGACGAGACCGGCGTAGACGCTGAGGTCGCTGGAGATGGAGGCCAGCAGACGGCGGCTGTCCACGTCGCTCGCCGCGAGACCGCCCGACGCGTACACCAGGTCGGCGGAGGCCGTGCCGATCGCCTGCGCGTAGGTGTCGCGGAGTTCGGGAGGTTCGAGACCGCCGGAGATGAACGCCGTCGTGGCCGCGGCATCCGCCACGGACAGGGCGCTGTAGAGGTTCTGCGCCGAGAACGACAGTGGTTCCGTCTCCGCGAGGACGCTGTCGAGAGTGGCTTCCCTGCTGTTCACCGTCGAGGCGGCCACCAACCCGGCCGCGAGTGTGAGCAGGACCAGGAGGGCTCCGAGGGCGGTGAGTTTGGCGGGAGTCGATGCCAGGAACGCGCGCAGTTCCTTGCGGCGCGCCACCGCGGGGTCGACGTCGTCGTCCGCGGCGGCAGACAATGCGCGGCTGCCGTGGGGTTCGATCGACGGTGCCTCACGCAGAACCACCTCGCACCCCTCCCGTGTCATGGCCGCACCTTGTGGGGAGCATATAAGCAGCGGTCGGTTCACGACTGCCGACGGGCAGTTCCGGAAGAAACCGTTAGTGTGAGGGAACTGCAGGGAGACCCATCAGGTCGGACAGGGGTAGTCGATGCGTGGTGACGGTGACGGTTGGGCAACCGGGCCGGACGGCAGTCGTCATTGGGGCAAGCACGGTGCGGCCGGGTTGTTGCTGCGTGCGCCGCTCCCCGACGAGACGCCGGCCGTGCTGCTGCAGCACCGTGCGGTCTGGAGTCACCAGGGCGGTACGTGGGCGTTGCCCGGCGGTGCCCGGGACAGCCACGAGACCACCACCCACGCCGCGGTGCGCGAGGCCCACGAGGAAGCCGGCATCGAGAGCGCGGCCATCCGCGTCCGCACCGAGGTCGTCACGATGAAGGCCGCGAGCGGCTGGAGTTACACCACGGTGATCGCCGACGCCGAGCGCCCACTGCCCACCGTCGCGAACGGCGAGAGCACCGAACTGCGCTGGGTGCGGGAAACCGACGTCGCCGGGTTGCCGCTGCACCCGGGATTCGAAGCGGGGTGGCCGCAACTGCGCACCACCGAGGTGCGATTGCTGCTCGACCGGCACGACGTGCTGGGCGAACGCGGCGCGCTGGCGCAGTTGTCGAAGGCACTGCCCCGCACGGTGCACCTGCCCGACGGCACCTACGGGTGGTTGCCGCGCGTCGAGGTGCTCGAAGCCCTGGACGCGGTCGGCAGCCTCGCCGAACCGGCCGGCCACGGCACCACGCTCGGAACGGTGACGGCATTCGTCACCACCGACCCCGACCTGATCGAACAGTTGCCGGCCACAGTCGTGGTCCTGCCGCCCGCTACGGTGCTGGACTGGCTGGACCAGCCGTAACTACGCGTTCTGCTGCAACAGGGCGGACAGCGAGCGCGCGGCGGCCTGCGGGTCGCGGGCCTCGGTGACGGCCCGCACGACGACGATGCGGGAGGCCCCCGCGGCGAGGATCTCCGGAACGCGGGACTCGTCGATGCCGCCGATCGCGAACCACGGGCGGTTCGGCTCCGAGTCGGCGGTCGATCGCACCAGATCGATGCCCGACGCGGTCCGCCCCGGCTTGGTGGGGGTGGCCCACACCGGACCGGTGCAGAAGTAGTCGACGCCGTCCTCGATCGCCGCGAGACTGGCCTGCGCGCGACTGTGGGTGGAGCGGCCGATCAGGACGTCGGAACCCACCACGGTCCGTGCGTACGGGACGGGCAGGTCGCCCTGGCCGAGGTGCAGCACGTCGGCCCCGGCCGCCAGCGCCATGTCGGCGCGGTCGTTGACCGCGAGCAGCGCTCCGTGCCGCCTGGCCGCGGCCGCGAGCACCGACAGTGCCGCCAGTTCGTCCCGGGCGTCCATCGTGCCGAACTTCTTCTCTCCGGCCGAGCCCTTGTCGCGGAGCTGGATGATGTCGACGCCGCCGGACAGTGCGGCCTCGGCGAACTGCGCCAGGTCGCCCTTCTCGCGCCGAGCATCGGTGCACAGGTACAAACGTGCTGTTCCGAGGCGGCGCCGACGGTCCGTGAGGTTGCTGTGATGCGAGGTGGTCACGGCATGACGGTAGCCTCTACGGTGAAAGTGCAACACGGGAGTCCCGGGGAACGTGGGGCTGAGAGGGGCTCACGCCGAGCCCGACCGTCATACCTGACCCGGATCATGCCGGCGCAGGAAGTGAGGTGGAGTTCAATGGCGAGATCGGTATCCGTCGTCGGAGGCGGAGTGATCGGCCTGTCCATTGCGTGGCGCGCAGCCCGCAACGGGTGGTCGGTACGGCTGTACGACCCGTCGATCGGTTCGGGAGCGTCCTGGGTGGCGGGCGGCATGCTCGCCCCGTTGTCCGAGGGCTGGCCCGGCGAGGAGAGCGTCCTCGAACTGGGGAGCGCGTCGCTCGACCGGTGGCCCGAATTCGGGAAGGAACTCGAGGCCGGGGCCGGCGTCGAGCTGTTCACGTCGGAGAGTTCGCTCACCGTCGCGCTGGACGGCGCCGACGCGGAGGACCTGCGGACCATCGCCGAATGGGTGGGTGCGCAGGGGCGGGAACTGCAGATCCTGGGTCGCGCCGAAGTTCGGGCCCTCGAGCCGATGCTGGGTCGCGGAGTCCGGTTGGGACTTTTGGCCGTCGACGAACTGGCCGTGGACAACAGGCTGCTGTTGCAGGCGTTGCAGCGGTGCGCCGTCGACGCCGGAGTGGAGCTGATCGGGGAGGCCGTGCACAGCCTCGACCGGCTGAGCACGGACCAGATCGTCGTCACCGCGGGCATCGCGTCACCGGCCCTGTGGCCCGGGCTTCCGGTTCGCCCCGTGAAGGGCGAGATCCTGCGGTTGCGCTCGCGTCCCGGGGTGACCCCCGCGCCCGGCCGCACCATCCGCGGCAGCGTGCACGGCAGGCCCGCCTACCTGGTGCCACGGGCCGACGGCATCGTCGTCGGTGCCACCCAGTACGAGTCGGGCAACGACACGCAGGTCACGGTGGCCGGCGTGCGGGACCTGATCGCGGACGCCGAGGCGCTGATGCCCGCCATCGGCGAGTACGAACTGCGCGAGACCTCGGCAGGTCTGCGCCCGATGACCCCGGACAACCTGCCGCTGATCGGCCGGGTGTCCGATCGGGTCGTGGTGGCGACGGGACACGGCCGTAACGGCATCCTGCTCACCCCGGTGACCGCCGACGCGACGGTGGCATTGTTGGAGGGCTCGGCACTGGTCGAGGCGAAAGCCGCCGACCCCGAACGTTTCGAGAAAGTAGCGAGGTAGAGATGAGTGAGCAGCAACTAGTGGTGCCGATCGGCATCAGCGTCAACGGCGAGGACCACGAGTTCACGGAACCGTTGACCGTCACCGGGCTGCTGGAGGTGCTGAACCTGCCCACCAAAGGCATCGCGGTGGCAGTGAACGGCGCCGTGTTCCCGCGCGCCCGGTGGGACGAGCTCGTGGTCCGGGGCTGGGAGATCGAGATCCTCACGGCGGTGCAGGGTGGCTGACGCGACGCCCGGCGTGCAGAAGGGCCTCACGATCGCGGGCCGCACGTTCGGTTCACGGTTGATCATGGGCACCGGCGGCGCCGCCAACCTCACGGTGCTCGAAGAGGCGCTCGTCGCGTCCGGCACCGAGCTGACCACGGTCGCGATGCGCCGCGTCGACGCCGCAGGCGGCACCGGTGTGCTGGACCTGCTGCGCCGGCTCGACATCGCGCCGCTGCCCAACACGGCCGGGTGTCGCGGTGCGGCCGAGGCGGTGCTGACGGCGCAACTCGCCCGTGAGGCGCTCGAGACCGACTGGGTGAAGCTCGAGGTCATCGCCGACGAACGCACCCTGATGCCCGACGCCATCGAGTTGGTCAGCGCTGCAGAGCAACTGGTCGACGACGGTTTCATCGTCCTGCCGTACACCACCGACGACCCGGTGCTGGCCCGCAGGCTCGAGGACGTCGGCTGCGTGGCCGTGATGCCGCTGGGTTCGCCGATCGGCACCGGGCTCGGTATCGCGAACCCGCACAACATCCAGATGATCGTGGAGGGTGCCGGGGTTCCCGTCATCCTCGACGCCGGCATCGGGACCGCCAGCGACGCGACCCTCGCGATGGAACTCGGCTGCGATGCCGTGCTGCTGGCCACGGCTGTGACCAGGGCGAAGGACCCGGCACTCATGGCTTCGGCGATGCGCGGGGCCGTGGTGGCGGGCTACGAGGCACGTCACGCGGGCCGCATTCCCAAGCGGTTCTGGGCGCAGGCGTCGTCGTAGTTCTCGGGGTCGCGTCGGGTCCCGCTCAGGGTCCGACCGGTACCAGGGGACGAGTCAGGTGTAGACCTGCGGCCGATGCGCGCCGGCCGCAGGTTCCGGCATCCTTCTCACCATGATTGAAGTGAGGGGACTTTCAAAGACCTTCGGTGCGACGAAGGCGGTGGACAACCTGACGTTCAACGTGAAGCCGGGTATGGTCACCGGCTTCCTCGGCCCGAACGGTGCAGGCAAATCGACGACCATGCGCATGATCCTCGGGCTGGACCGCCCCACGGCGGGCACCGCGTTGATCGACGGCAAACCGTACGGAGACCTGGTGCAGCCGCTGCGGACGGTGGGGGCACTGCTCGACGCGAAATGGGTGCACCCCAACCGCTCGGCCCGCGCCCACCTGCAGTGGATGGCGGCGTCCAACTCGCTGCCCAAGAGCCGGGTCGACGAGGTGCTGCACCTCGTCGGGCTCACCGAGGTGGCCGGGAAGAAGGCAGGCGGGTTCTCGCTCGGCATGTCCCAGCGACTGGGCCTGGCCGCCACGCTCCTCGGCGACCCGAAGGTGCTGCTGTTCGACGAGCCGGTGAACGGGCTCGACCCGGAGGGCATCGTCTGGATCCGGAAGTTCATGCAGCGCCTCGCCGCGGAGGGACGCACCGTGCTGGTGTCGAGCCACCTGCTGTCCGAGATGGCGCTCACCGCCGAACATCTGGTGGTCATCGGCCGGGGGCGTCTGATCGCCGACACCACCGTGTCCGAGTTCGTCAGCAAGTCCTCGGAATCGACGGTGCGCGTGCGGAGCCCACAGCTGGACGCGCTGCGCAGCGCGCTCACGTCCAACGGGCTCACCGTGCGCGAGGACGGATCCGACGGGCAGCAGGCGCTCGTCGTGGTGGATTCGTCGACGGACGTCGTCGGCGGGATCGCCGGTTCGCAGGGCATCGTCCTGCACGAGTTGGCATCTCAGCGTGGATCGCTGGAGGACGCCTTCATGAAGTTGACCGGAGACGACGTGCAGTACCACGCAGAGGGCGTCGAAGATGTGATGAGGGGTGCACTGTAATGGCTGTTCTCAATGCCGAACGGATCAAGATCACGTCGACGAGGTCGCCGTGGTGGTGCACGGTCATCATCATCGTGCTGGGTCTCGGCCTCGCCGCGGTCATCGGGCTGAGCGCCAAGGCGAGCATCAACTCCTTCAACAACCAGATCGCCGACGGTAAGCAACCGGATTTCGATCCGTTCCTGCCGCAGATGTCGGACGCGGTCGGCGGGGTCTCCGGATTCGGCGTGCTGGTCCTGATGATCCTCGCGGCGCTCGCCGTGACCAGCGAATACCGGTTCGGCGTCATCCGCACCACGTTCCAGGCCATCCCGAACCGCGCGTCCGTCCTCATCGCGAAGGCCGGCCTGATCGGCGCGTTCGGCGCCGTGCTGACGTTCGTGCTCACCTTCGGTGCGTACGCCATCGCGAAGGCGACCGCGGGTGACGAGGCCGGAGCGGCGCTCACCTTGTCGGGTGACGACGCGTGGCGGTCGATCTACGGCGTCCCGATCTACGCGTTCCTGTGCGTGGTTCTCGCCGTCGGTGTCGGCACGCTGCTGCGTCAGTCGGCGGGCGCGATCGCACTGCTGCTGCTGTGGCCGCTGCTGATCGAGAGCCTGTTCAACCTGTTCGGCTCGTTCGGCGAGAAGATCATGCCCTTCCTGCCGTTCCTCAACGCCAACAACTTCCTGGGGGCGCCGCAGGGGGTCGAATTCCACTGGGGCCCGTGGGGCAGCCTGGTGTACTTCGCGGTGTTCGTCTTCGTGATCTTCGGGGCCGGCCTGGTGGTCGTCAACAAGCGCGACGCCTGACACCCGATACAGTACTTTCGCCCCGCTCCTCCGCCAGGTGATCGTCGGGAGACCTGGCTGAGGGTGACGGTGGGGCGGGAGCCTGTGGGCCGGTGCGAAATCCATTCGCGCCGGCCCACCGGTGCTTCTGCGTTAGGCTCCCGACATGCGACTACGGGGAGCCTTCACAGTCGGAGTGGCCGGTGCGATGATCTTGGCCGGGTGCTCGTCGACGAGCGAACCCGATTCGCCGCCGGTCGACGCGAGCGCTCTCGCGGCCTCGGTCACCGAGGGCGGTGTGGTGGCACACCTGGAGCAACTGCAGACGATCGCCGAGAACAACAACGGCAACCGCGCGGCCGGAACCTCCGGCTACGACGCCAGCGTCGACTACGTCGCACAGGTGCTGGAAGACAAGGGCTTCGACGTCGAGACGCCCGAATTCGAGTTCCACAAGTTCGACGTCCGGACGGAGGCACTCAGGTCCGGCGACCGTGACTTCGAGGTGCGTGCGCTGTCGTATTCACCGTCGACCGGTCCGGAGGGGATCACCGCCCGCCTGGTACCCGCCCCCAAGGACGAGAGTCCGGGATGCGAGGTCACCGATTACGACGGCCTCGACGTCACCGGGGCGATCGTCCTCGTCAACCGCGGGGTGTGCCCGTTCGCGGCCAAGCAGCAGTTCGCGTCCGAGCGCGGCGCCGCAGGCGTGATCGTCGTCAACAACGAGGACGGACCGATGAACGGCGGAACCCTCGGCGACCCGGACGTGGGCAAGGTGCCCACCGGCGGAGTGAGCAAGGCGGACGGCGCCGCACTCGAGCAGGCCGGGGGCGACGTCACCCTCACCCTCGACACCACCACCGAGTCGAGCACCGCTCGTAACGTCATCGCCCAGACGAAGACCGGTTCGGCCGAGGACGTCGTGATGGTCGGCGCCCACCTGGACAGCGTCCCGGACGGTCCCGGCATCAACGACAACGGCACCGGCGTCGCCGCGACCCTCGAAACGGCGGTGCAGCTCGGCGGTTCGCCCGACGTCGACAACGCGGTGCGCTTCGCGTTCTGGGGCGCCGAGGAATTGGGTCTGCTCGGTTCGGAGGCCTACGTGAACAGCCTCAGCCAGGACCAGCGGAACGACATCGCGCTGTACCTGAACTTCGACATGCTCGGTTCCGAGAACGCCGGCTACTTGGCGTACGACGGCGACAACTCCGACAACGTCGGCGAGGGGCCCGGACCGGAGGGTTCCGCGGGCATCGAGCGCACGTTCATCGAGTTCCTTAAGGGCAACGGGGTCGCCGCCGACGGCACGGACTTCGACGGCCGATCCGACTACGGTCCGTTCATCGAGCACGGCATCCCCTCGGGCGGCGTGTTCAGCGGCGCCGACGAGACGAAGACCCCCGAGCAGGCACAGAAGTGGGGCGGCACCCCGGATGTGGTGTACGACGAGAACTACCACAGCGCGACCGACACTCTCGAGAACGTGAACCGGGCCGCGCTCGCCAAGAATGCCGCCGCGGTCGCGTATGCCGTCGGGGTCTATGCGGAGTCGCTCGCCGGGCCGAACGGTGTCCCCACCGGCGCGGACCGGGAGAAGGCGCGGGCGGCGGAGTGATGTCCGATTCGACACGGGTTTGTGCATGTGACGCTGGGTTACCCTTACTCTCGTGAGCGACGACCCGGCCGAAGAGGACAGTGCCGAACTCGACGCTGCGCAGACACCGAAACGAGGCGACAAGGTTCTGGGCTGGATGGGATCGGTGAACCGGCAGCCACAGCTGATCGAAGGGCTGCGGAGGGTTCGTCGTGCGCTACCCGGCGATCCGGCGTTCGGCGATCCACTGTCGACGGCAGGCCCCGGCAGCGCACGGGCCATCGCCCGCGTCGCCGATCGCTTCCTCGACCACCAGCCGGGTGCGTCCCGCGAGATGAGCCTCGGCGCGCTGCAGGTGTGGCAGGCGCTGCTCGAGCGCACCGGACGCGGCCGGGGAACGCAGGAAGTGACCATTGTGTTCACCGACCTGGTGGGGTTCTCCAGTTGGTCGCTGCCCGCCGGTGACAGCGCCACCCTCGCCCTGCTGCGTGACGTCGCCCGAGCCGTCGAGACCCCCATCGTCGACCGCGGAGGACACGTGGTGAAACGCCTGGGGGACGGCGTGATGGCCGTCTTCCCGAGCCCGGACCGCGCGATCGACGCCGTCTTCGCCGCGCAGGAGGCGCTCGCGGAGGTGGAGGTGGACGGCTACCGCCCCCGGATGCGCGTCGGCATGCACACCGGGGTGCCCCGGCAGATCGGCAGCGACTGGCTCGGCGTGGACGTGACGATCGCGGCACGCATGATGGAACTGGGCGGCGACGGCAACGTGATGGCGTCGTCCGCCACGCTGGAGAGTCTGCAGCCGGGCACCCTCGACGAACTGGGTGTCGGCGTCAAACCGTGGCGACGCGCCTTCTTCGCCCCCGCGCCCAGTGGGGTGCCCTCCGACCTCGGTATCTGGCGGTTGCGGCTCCGCCGCCCGTGAGTACTTCTCAACCGCCGGACGTTAATAAGTACTCACGGGTGACGAAGTCGCCACAGTGGAGAGACGGGGCCGTGACCGGCGCCCAGGTCGTACGACGCCTCCAGGCACTTGGTGACCCATTCCTTACCGAACGCCACCGCATCGGGCACGGACCACCCGTGGGCGAGCGCGCTCGCGATGGCGGCCGCGAGGGTGTCGCCGCCGCCGTGGTCGTTGCCGGTGTCGATGCGGGGACTGCTGAACTCGAGGAACCTGTCGCCGTCGAACAGCAGATCGGTGCTCGACGCCGACGTCCGGAGATGCCCGCCCTTCACGATCGACCACTGCGCCCCGAGCGCGTGCAGCGCTTCGGCGGCCCGGCGTGCGGTCGCGTCGTCCACCACCTCGATGCCGGTGATCAACCGGATCTCGTCGAGGTTCGGGGTGACCACCGTGGCGATCGGGATCAGCGTGTTCCGCACGGCGTCCAGCGCCTCGGCGTGCAGGAGCGGATCTCCGTGCATCGACGCGCACACCGGGTCCACGACCAGCGGGACCGGTAGGTCGCGGCCGATCCCGACCTCGGTGCACACGGCGGCGACGGCCTCGATGATGGCCGTCGACGCCAGCATGCCCGTCTTCGCTGCCCCGACCCCGATGTCGTCGACGACGCACCGCACCTGCGCGGC
>Ga0247825_10003052_pt1 | contig 11042 bp, 7 predicted proteins | sample 13C_Vanillin_Day_FD_194413 | JGI IMG/M metagenome (GOLD analysis project Ga0247825, IMG submission 194413) | Soil microbial communities from agricultural site in Penn Yan, New York, United States - 13C_Vanillin_Day48 | ecosystem: Environmental > Terrestrial > Soil > Agricultural land | place... | reverse complement strand
GGTTGGATCCCATCGCGTAGCCGAAATAGAGCTTCGGCACCGAGAGTGTCACGTCGTCCTCACCGTAGCAGAGGACGTGGCGGGCGTAGCACTGCGCGGTATTGACGTAGGACCGGTGCGGCTGCACCGCGGCCTTGGGACGCCCCGTCGTGCCGCCGGAGAAGAGCCAGATGGCCGGGTCGTCGCGGTGGGTGGGAAAGTTCTGCCAGCCCCCCGGCGCGGCGGAGAGTCGGGACTTCCAGGCGCTCGTCCCCACGACCAGCAGCGTCGGCGCGTGGGCCAGGGCGATGATCACGCGCTGCTCCGGCGCCACGCCCGCCGAGCCGAGCACGTAGGCATAGCGGTTGGCCAGCGCCTGAACCTCGCCGTAGGTGAAGCGGCCCGCGTCGGTGATCAGCGCGGTCCGGTCTCCCCGCCCTTCACGCACCCGGGCGTCGAGGAACCAGTCGGCGATGTTGAGCTGGGTGGGAAGCTCGTCCGCCATGGTGTGGTGTCCGGTGTCTGTCATCCTGAGCGAAGCGAAGGAGCCATGGTGACACTGCCCAGGATGACACGATAACCGTGCAGCCGCTCGCCGCAATGACCTGGGAAGAAGCGCGGGATGCCGCCGGCCCGGGCTCCGTCGCCATCCTGCCGGTCGGAGCGATCGAGGCGCACGGCCCCCACCTGCCGCTGGAGACCGACGTCATCATTGCCCAGGCGATGGCGCGCACCGGCGCCGCGCGACTGGCCGCCCGTGGGCTGCGAGTCCTGGTGCTCCCTCCCCTGACCTACACTTCGGCGGGCTTCGCGCGAGGCTTCGCCGGAACGCTCTCGCTCCGTCCCGAGACCGTCGTGGCGACGGTGGTGGACATCGCCGACAGTCTGAGGCAGCACGGGTACACGGTGCTCGCGATCGCCAACGCGCATCTCGACCCCGACCACCTCGCGTCGATCGAGGCCGCCGTGAGCCAGATCCGCCGCGGCCTGCGCCTCCGCGTGGCGTTCCCCAACCTCGTCATCAAGCCGTGGGCGCTCCGGCTCAGCGACGAGTTCAAGAGCGGCGCCTGCCACGCCGGACAGTTCGAGACTTCGATCGTGCTGGCCGAGCGGCCCGACCTGGTGCGCGAAGCCACGATGGCTGCGCTGCCGCCGAATCCGGCGTCGCTCTCCCGCGCGATCCGCGAGGGCAAGATGGAATTCGAGGAGGCCGGTGGCCCCCGGGCCTACTTCGGCTACCCCGCGCAGGCGACGGCGGAGGAAGGCCGCGCGACGATCGAGGCCCTCGGCGCGATCCTCGACGAGGCCGTCCAGGCGGAGCTGGCGTGAGCGCCGCGGCCCGCCGGGTGGCGGTGGTCACCGGCGCCGGTCGCGGGATCGGCGCCGCCACCGCGCGCGCGCTGGCCGACGCCGGACTCGACGTGGTGCTCGCCGCGCGAACGCGAGAGCAGGTCGAGCAGCAGGCCGCCGAGCTGGGCGCGAAAGGCTGCCGGGCGAAGGCGGTGGTCTGCGATGTCACGAACGAGTCGAGCGTCGAGGCGCTCTCGCGCGAGGCCGCCGAGCTGGGAGCGGTCGGCGTGCTGGTCAACAACGCGGGCGCGGCCGGCTCGATGCCGTTGGCGCGGACCTCGCTCGACGATTGGAATCGCCTTCTGGCAGCCAACGCGACGGGCGCGTTCCTTTGCACCCGGGCCTTCCTGCCCGGCATGCTGGAGCGGGAATGGGGTCGCGTGGTGAACGTCGCTTCGACCGCGGGGCTCGCCGGGGCCAAGTATCTCGCCGCGTATTCCGCGGCGAAGCACGCGCTCGTGGGCCTCACCCGGTCCGTGGCGGCGGAGGTGGCCGGCACCGGAGTCACGGCCAACGCGGTGTGCCCGGGGTTCGTGGATACCGACATGACCGTGGAGACGGTGAACCGGATCGTCGCGAAGACCGGGCGCACCCGGGAGGAAGCGCTGGCGGCCGCGCTCGCCTCGGCGGGCCAGCGCCGGCTCATCTCCGTCGATGAGGTCGCCGCGGCCGTGGTCGCACTCGCGACGGGAGCCGAGCAGAATCCACCCAACGGCCAGGCGCTGGTGCTGGACGGAGGCGAGTCGATGGCCGAACGGTTCACGATCGTCAACCCGGAGGAGCTCGGCGCGCCTCGCGGCTGGAGCAACGGGATGCTCGCCCAAGCCGGGGGCCGGACCCTCTTCATCGCGGGTCAGACCGCGCGCGACGTGTCCGGGCAGGTGCCGGCGGCGGACTTCGTCTCACAGTTCGACCGGGCGCTCGGCAACGTGCTCGCGGTGCTCGGCGCGGCGGGAGGGGCGCCGCAGGACATCGGGCGGCTCACGATCTACGTGACGGACGTGGCGCAGTACCGAGGCAGCCTGAAGCCGCTGGGCGAGGTGTACCGGAAGCGGATGGGCAGGCACTATCCGGCGATGGCGCTGGTGGAGGTGCGATCGCTGGTGGACCCGAATGCCCTGGTCGAGATCGAGGCGACGGCGGTGCTGTCCTCATGACCCTGAAGCCACGATCCTTCCTCTACTCCGTAGACCCGGCGACCTCCGTCGCCACCATCACCCTCAACCGCCCCGAGCGGCTCAACGCCCTCACCTTCGAGGTCTACACCGAGCTCCGCGACAGCTTCCGCGCCCTCGATACCGAGCCAGGGGTCCGCGCCATCATCATCACGGGCGCCGGGCGCGCCTTCTGCACCGGCGGCGACGTCGAGGACATCATCGGCGCGTTGTTCTCGCGCGATGCGGCCGGGCTGCTCGAGTTCACCCGACTCACCGGCGACCTCATCCTGTCCATCCGCCAGTGCCGCCGGCCGGTGGTGGCCGCGCTCAACGGCACGGTGGCCGGCGCCGGGGCCGTGATCGCGGCGGCGAGCGACATCCGGATCGCGGTGGAGAGCGCGAAGATCGCCTTCCTCTTCTCCCGTGTCGGCCTCACCGGCGCGGACATGGGGGCGGCATGGCTCCTGCCCCGTATCGTCGGGATGGCCCACGCCAGCGAGATCCTCATGCTGGGCGACTTCATCAGCGCGGAGCGCGCGGCGCAGATCGGCCTCTACAACCGCGTCGTCCCGGGCGACCGGCTGCTGGCGGAGGCGACCGAGGTCGCCGCCCGGCTGGCGCGAGGCCCGTCGGCCTCGCTCGGCATCACCAAGCAGGCGCTCAACGAGGAGGCCTCCATGGACCTGGTCGCGGCGATCGAATGGGAGGCGCAGGTCCAGGCCCGCTGCATGCAGCACCCCGATTTCCGTGAGGCCTACGAGGCCTTCCGCGCCAAGCGCGAGCCGAGGTTCGAGTAACCCATGCCCGACACGCGAGCGATCCGCGCGTTCCTCGAGCCGCGTCACACCGACTTCGCCCGACGTGCGGGGGCCTTCGCGGCTGGCGACATCGCCCGGCGCCCGGAGCCATCGGACGATCCCGGCGCGCGGAAGGAGGCCCGCGCGCTGCTCCAGCTCCTCGGTGCGGGGGGATGGCTCCAGCCCATCCTCGACCTCGATCTCCGCGCCTGCTGCCTTATGCGCGAGGTACTGGGCGAGGCCTCCCCGCTCGCCGACGCAGTCTTCGCCCTCCAGGGGCTTGGCACGACGCCGATCCTGCTGGGCGGATCGCAGGCGCAGAAGGATCGCTGGCTCGGGCCGATCGCCGAAGGCAGGGTGATGACGGCCTTCGCGATGACCGAGCCCGGCGCCGGCTCCGACGTCGGCGGGATCGCCACGGCCGCCCGGCGCGAGGGATCGGCGTACGTCATCCAGGGCGGGAAGACGCTGATCTCCAACGCGGGAATCGCCGACCTCTACGTCGTGTTCGCCTCCACCGATCCCGCCAAGGGCTCGAAGGCCATCAGCTGCTTTCTGGTGCCGGCCAACACCCCGGGGCTCCGGTTCGCGGGCGCGCAGGTGATGAGCGCCGCGCATCCGCTGGGCGAGCTCGCCTTCGACGACTGCCGGGTCCCCGCCGACGCGCTCCTCGGCGCGGAGGGCCGCGGCTACGCCCTCGGCCTGGCCGCGCTCGATCGTCTGCGCCCGACCGTCGCCGCCGCTGCCTGCGGTATGGCCGGTCGCGCGCTCGCCGAAGCGCTGACGCATGTGAAGCAGCGGCACCAGTTCGGCGCGCCCCTGGCCACGTTTCAGCTGGTACAGCAGAAGCTCGCCCGCACCGCCACGGATCTCATGGCCGCACGCCTCCTGACCTATCGCGCCGCGTACGAGAAGGACCAGGGGCAGGAGCGGATCACCAGTGAGGCCGCGATGGCCAAGTCCTTCGCGACCGAGATGGCGCAGCGGGCGGTGGACGACGCCGTGCAGCTGGTCGGCGGCCGCGGGGTGCTGGCCGACCACCCGGTGGACCGGCTCTATCGCGCCGTGCGAGCGCTCCGGATTTACGAGGGAACTACCGAGATCCAGCAGCTCATCATCGCGGGAGAGCTGCTCAAGCAGAGCTAGGCGGAGGGGCGAAATGCAGGAGCACGTCACACTCCTTCGGCCGGAAGACCCCACCCCTGGTGGTGCTGGTGTTTCCTCCGGACTGCCGCCCGATCTCCTCGAGCAGGTCAGGGGCAGGGTCCGCCTGCTGGCGATGCTGCTCATGGCCGGGTCTGCCCTGGATCCGGCCGTCTTCCTCCTCACCTGGACCGCGAGCAGGCTCTCGGGCGCTCCGCTCCTGCCCGAGGCCCTGAAGGACGTCCCGTTCCTCCTGGCGGACGCCACGGTCGCGATCGCCTCCGCGGCCGTATGGTGGCTCGCCCGTAGGGACTGGATCTCGCCGTCCCGCCTGCTGACTGTCGGCCTCGTCTACCAGATCGTGATCTGCCTCGAGATCGGGATCACGATGCCGTGGCAGTTCTACGTCAGCGAGGGCTACATCCCTCCGCTGACCTGGGCGCCGACAGTGATCGTCCTGTTTCCGCTCATCATGCCGGGGCCGCCTCGCCGCATGCTCGCGGCCGCGATCGCGGCGGGGGCGACCGGTCCTCTAGGCCTTGTGCTGCTCGACCTCGGCGGCAAGGCGGCGGTGCATGCCAATGACTACTTCCGGTCGGTCTTCGGGTCGATCATCGCGGTGGTCTTCGCCTACCTCGGCGCCAGGGTCGTCTACCGGCTGGGGCGGGAGGTGTCGGCCGCTCGCGAGCTGGGGAGCTACCGCCTGCAGGAGCGACTGGGCATCGGCGGGATGGGCGAGGTCTGGCGTGCGCGGCACCGCATGCTGGCGCGGCCCGCGGCGATCAAGCTGATCCGACCCTCGGCGGAGGGGAACGGGCAGGCCTCGGCCGACATGGTGCGGCGCTTCGAGCGTGAGGCGCAAGTGATCGCCCATCTCCGCTCGCCTCACACGGTGAACCTGTACGACTTCGGCATCGCCCAGAACGGGGCGTTCTACTACGTGATGGAGCTGCTGGAGGGAGTGGACGCCGACTCGCTGGTGCGGCGGTTCGGGCCGGTGCCACCGGAGCGGGCGGTGTACCTGCTGGTGCAGGCCTGTCACTCGCTCTCGGAGGCGGAGTCGTACGGCCTGGTGCACCGGGACATCAAGCCGGCCAATATCTTCCTTTGCCGCTATGGGGAGGACTGCGACTTCGTCAAGGTTCTCGACTTCGGCCTGGTGAAGGCGTTCGGCGAGTCCGCGGGCGCCGGTCGGCCACGCGACGAGCCGGCGCTCACGCGGGAGAATCTCGTGCAGGGGACGCCGGCATTCATCGCACCGGAGCAGGCGCTGGGCGAGCCGGACCTCGATGCGCGAGTGGACATCTACGCCCTGGGTTGCGTGGCCTACTGGCTCCTGACCGGACAGTTCGTGTTCAACGCCGACACTACGATGGGCTATCTGGTCCAGCACATCCACACCCCGCCGCGACCGCCGTCCGAGATCGCGAGGTCGGCGATTCCCGCCTCGCTCGACCAGGTGATCCTCGCCTGTCTCGCCAAGGATCCGGCGCAGCGCCCGCAGACGGCGGGGGAGCTGTCCCGGCGACTGACGGCCGTGGAGGGATCCGAGCGATGGAGCACCGCCACGGCCCGGGTCTGGTGGGACACGCACCTGCCCCTCGGCGCTGGATCACCGGCGTAGGTCACGATCGCGCCGCATGTGGCACCCCCAGCCCTTCGTCAAGCACGAGATCCCGGCGACCCGACCGCCGACCGCGGACGAGGCGGCGCGCTCGCTCTGGTTCGGCTCGCTGCGGATCGGCCGGCTCGACCTGAAGGAGCGCACGTGGGTCCCGGCGATGGTGCCTTGGCGAGCTACCGAGGATGGGCTGGTCACGCCGGAGGTGCTGGCCTGGTACGAGCGATTCGCGCGCGGTCAGCCCGGTGCGCTCGTAGTCGAGGCCACCGGCATTCGCGACATCCCGAGCGGACCGCTGCTTCGCATCGGCGACGACCGGTTCATCCCGGGCCTCGCCGAGCTGGTGCGCACCGTACAGCGGGCGAGCGGCGGGCGGACCCGGCTCTTCATCCAGATCATCGACTTCCTGCGGATTCGCCGCCGGCCCGAGCCCGCGCGGTACTTCCGCGAGTTCCTCGTCCTCACCGACCGGCACCGGACGCTGTTGCCGGGAACGGACGAAGCGATCAGGGATTCGCTGGCGCGCTTGCCCGAGGAGCAGTGGCCGCAGTACCTGAGCGACCGGGAGCTCGAGGCTCTGCGGTTCGGTGAGCGGGAGCGGGTCACCGACACCGAGCTGCCCCATATCCGGGACCTGCCTAAGGTGTTGCCTGGGCTGTTCGCCGGTGCGGCGCGCCGTGCGGAGGCGGCGGGATTCGACGGCGTGGAGCTGCACTTCGCCCACGCGTACACGATGGCATCCTTCCTGTCACCGCTGAACCGGCGGGAGGACGGCTACGGCGGCTCGCCTGAGAACCGGGTGCGGCTGCCGCTCGAGGTGTACCGGGCCGTGCGTGGCGCCGTGGCCGACCGCTTCGTGGTGGGCTGCCGCTTCCTGGCGGAGGAGTGCATCGAGGAGGGTGGCGCCGCGGAGGATGCCGCATGGTTCGGGATGGAGCTCGCGCGGGCCGGGGTGGACTACCTCTCGCTCTCGCGTGGGGGCAAGTTCGAGGACGCGAAACAGCCGCGCGTCGGTTGGGCTCGCTATCCCTATACCGGGCCAAGCGGGTACGAATGCATGCCGACGGTGCGCTCCGATGCGCGAGGGCCTTTCGGACGCAACGTGCCGGCGAGCCGCGCGGTCCGGGAGGCTGTGCGCACCGCGGGCTGTCACACCCCGGTCGTCCTCTCGGGCGGAATCTCGACCTTCGAGCAGGCCGAGGCACTGCTCCGGGACGGTGCCGCGGACATCGTCGCTTCGGCCCGCCAGAGCCTCGCGGATCCGGACTGGTTCCGGAAGCTCCGGCTCGGCCTCGGCGACGAGGTGCGCCGCTGTGTCTTCACCAACTATTGCGAGGGCCTCGATCAGGTGCACAAGCCGGTGACCTGCAAGCTCTGGGACCACCTCGAACTGGAGGGCGACGACTCGCCGCGCACCGCCGATGGACGCCGACGGATGGTGGCCCCGGCGTGGGAGCCTGCGGCGCAATGAAGGTCTCCATCGTCGGGGCCGGACCCGCCGGCCTCTACCTCGCCATCCTCCTCAAGCGCGACGACCCCAGCCACCAGGTGACGGTCTTCGAGCGCAACCGGCTCGAGGACACCTTCGGTTTCGGGGTGGTGTTCTCCGACGAGACCCTCGAGAACCTGGGCGAGGCGGATGCGGGCACCGACCGCGCCATGATGGCCGCGGCGACGCGGTGGGAAGACATTGAGATCCATTACCGCGGGACCGTCATGCGATCCAGCGGCCACCGGTTCTCCGGGGTCGAGCGGCAGACGCTGCTGGAGCTGCTCGCCGGACGAGCCCAGGTGCTCGGCGCGGAGCTGCAGTGGCGGCAGGAGATCCGCGATCTCTCGGACTGCGGGCTCCCCAAGGCCGACCTGATCGTCGCGGCCGACGGGGCGGCCAGCCTGATTCGCGGTCAACTGGCCACCGAATTCCAGCCCCACCTCGACTGGCGCCGCAACCGCTTCGTCTGGCTCGGCACGACCCGCCCGTTCCCGGCCTTCACCTTTTACTTCAAGGAGTCGCCCGAGGGACTCTGGCGGACCCACGCGTACCAGTATGCACCGGGTCGTTCGACGTTCATCGTCGAGGCGCGAGAGGAGACCTGGAAGGCGAGCGGTCTGGCCGAGGACGACGAGGCGGCCACGATTGCGTACCTGGAGCGGTTGTTCGCGGACGAGCTTCAGGGCCACAGGCTGCTGGCGAACCGCTCGATCTGGCGTCGGTTCCCCACCGTGCGGAACGCGCGCTGGCACGCGGGCAACGTGGTGCTCCTGGGCGACGCGGCACACACCGCCCACTTCTCGGTGGGCTCCGGCACCAAGCTGGCGATGGAGGACGCCATCGCCCTGGCGGCGGCGCTCCGGGGCGAGCGCTCGGTGCCCGCCGCGCTCACGGCGTACGAGGCGGGTCGGCGGCCGCTGGTGGAGAGCCTCCAGCGCGCGGCGCAGGCGAGCCTCGAGTGGTTCGAGTCGGTGGAGCGCTACCACGACACGGAGCCGCTGCAGTTCGCGTTCAACCTGCTCACCCGCAGCCTCCGCATCACCCACGACAACCTCAGGGTTCGCGATCCGGAGCTGGTCGCGAAGGTGGACCGCTGGTTCGCCGAGGGGGCCAGCCGGCAGAGCGGCCGCCCCGTCTCGCTCGATCCCCCACCCCCGCCGATGTTCACTCCCTACCGGCTGCGCGATCTCGAGCTGCCCAACCGCATCGTGGTGTCGTCCATGTGCCAGTACCGCGCTGAGGACGGAGTGCCGAATGACTGGCACCTGGTGCACCTCGCCAGCCGTGCGATCGGCGGCGCCGGACTGGTGATGACCGAGATGACGGATGTGAGCCGCGAGGGCCGGATCTCACCTGGCTGCGCCGGCCTGTATCGCCCGGAGCACGTGAACGCGTGGAAGCGGATCGTGGACTTTGTGCACACCGAAAGCCAAGCCGCGGTCGGAATGCAGCTCTCGCACGCCGGCCGGAAGGGATCGACCTGCCTGCTCTGGGAAGGGGAGGACGAACCGCTCCCCGAGGGCAACTGGCCCCTCATCGCGCCGTCCCCGATCCCTTACCAGCCGCACAGCCAGGTGCCGAGGGAGATGACGCGGGCCGACATGGACCAGGTGGCGGACGACTTCGTCCGAGCCACGGGCATGGCGGACGCCGCGGGGTTCGACCTGCTCGAGCTGCACTTGGCCCACGGGTATCTGCTGGCATCGTTCATCTCGCCGCTCACCAACCAGCGGACCGACGAGTACGGTGGCTCGCTGGCCAACCGGATGCGCTATCCGCTGGAGATCGTCTCGCGCGTGCGCGCAGCGTGGCCGGCGGCCAAGCCATTGTCGGTGCGCATCTCCGCGGTGGACTGGGCGCCCGGCGGGGTGGAGGCACACGATTCGGTGGAAGTGGCCCGCATGGCCGTGGCGGCGGGCGCCGACATCGTGGACGTCTCCGCGGGCCAGACGGTCCCCGACGCCAAGCCGATCTATGGCCGCCAGTTCCAGACGCCGTTCAGCGATCGGATCCGCCACGAGGCGAGGGTGCCGACGATGACGGTGGGCAACATCTCCTCCCCGGCCGACGTCAACACGATCCTCGCGGCCGGCCGCGCCGACCTGGTGGTGCTGGCGCGAGCTCACCTCTGGGATCCTTACTGGACCAGACACGCCGCGGTCGACCTCGGGTACAAGCTGTCCTGGCCGCCGATGTACGACACGCTGAACCGATATACGCCACGGATGCGGTGACGCGTGGCTGAGCGCAGAGTCCGCGTCTGGGCGGCCGGCGCGTCCGCGATGACGCTCGTCGGCGTGCTCCTCTACGCCAATCTCACCTCGCCCGACCAGGCGGTCGAGCACCCCATCGCCCATCGCTACGACACCCACGACCCCCGCTTCCAGCGAGCGATGTCGCACCTGCTCGGCCCTCCGGTGGTGCCGGGGAATCGGGTGACCACGCTTCTCAACGGCGACCAATCCTATCCCGCCATGCTCGAGGCGATCCGATCGGCCAGGCACAGCATCACGCTCGAGGCCTACATCTTCTGGCCCGGCACGGTGGGCACTACCTTCGCCAAGGCGCTCTCCGAGCGGGCCCGCGCCGGCGTAGCGACCCATCTGATTCTCGATGGGCTTGGCTCCCAGAAGCTGGGCCAGGGGCTGATCGACAGCATGCGCCAGGCGGGTGTCCAGGTCGTCGAGTTCCGTCCGATCCGATGGTACACCCTGGACCGGGTCAACCACCGGACCCACCGGAAGCTGCTCGTGGTGGACGGTCGTATCGGCTTCACCGGCGGACTGGGGATCGCGGACCTCTACCTCGGCCACGCCCAGGACAAGGACCACTGGCGGGACGGGCAGTTCCGCGCGGAGGGCCCCGTGGTGGGCCAGCTCCAGGCCGCGTTCCTGGACAACTGGATCGAGACCGGTGGCGCGCTGCTGCACGGCACGGACTACTTCCCGCCGCTCGACTCGGCCGGCGGCGCGTGGGCGCAGGCGGTACACAGCTCCCCCGGCGGAGGCACCGAGAACCTGCGCCTCATGATCCTCCTGGCCATCGCCTCGGCCAGGCGGACCATTCTGATCGCCAACCCGTACTTCGTCCCCAACACCCTTGCCGTCGACATGCTGGTGGCAGCCCGCCGGCGCGGTGTGAACGTGGAGATCGTCGTGCCCGGCGCGATTACCGACGCCGGTCTGGTGCGCCGGGCGTCCCGGGCCAAGTGGGGTCCGCTGCTCGAGGCCGGGGTGCGGATCTACGAGTACCAGCCCACGATGTACCACAACAAGCTGATGGTGGTGGACGACTACTGGGTCTCGGTGGGCTCCACCAACTTCGACAACCGCTCATTCCGTCTGAACGACGAGGCAAACTTGAACGTGTTCGATGATGCCTTCGCACACCAGCAGGTTGAAGTCTTCGACCAGGACCGCGCCCGCTCGAAAGAGGTGACGCTCGACCAATGGCGCAGCCGGCCGATCACCGAGCGGCTCGAGGAGATGGTCGCGCGGGTGCTG
>Ga0247825_10003051_pt1 | contig 11042 bp, 10 predicted proteins | sample 13C_Vanillin_Day_FD_194413 | JGI IMG/M metagenome (GOLD analysis project Ga0247825, IMG submission 194413) | Soil microbial communities from agricultural site in Penn Yan, New York, United States - 13C_Vanillin_Day48 | ecosystem: Environmental > Terrestrial > Soil > Agricultural land | place... | reverse complement strand
GCGCTCGACGTCCTCGTCGACGCATCCTGAGGAAGATCGCCAGCCTCGAGACGCCGCCGGTCCTGGTCCTCAACAAGGTCGATCGCGTCAAGAAGGAGCGCCTGCTGGAGCTGGCGGCCTCGCTCAACGCGCGCGCCGCCTTCGCCGCCACCTTCATGATCTCCGCGCTCGAGGGCGACGGCGTCGCCGACCTCAAGGCGCATCTGGCCAAGTCGGCGCCGCCCGGGCCCTGGCACTACCCGGAGGACGAGATCTCGGATGCGCCGCTGCGCGTGATGGCGGCCGAGATCACGCGCGAGAAGATCTACGAGCGCCTGCACGACGAGCTGCCCTACGAGGCGACGGTGGAGACCACGTCGTGGCTGGAGCAGCCCAAGTCCGTGCGCATCGAGCAGACCATCTACGTGGAGCGCGACGGCCAGAAGGCCATCGTGCTGGGCAGCGGCGGCCGCACCATCAAGCAGATCTCCATGGAGTCCCGCCAGGAGCTCTCCGGCATCCTGGAGAAGCCCGTGCACCTCTTCCTGTTCGTCAAGGTTCGCGAGAACTGGGCCGACGACCCCGAGCGCTACCGCGAGATGGGCCTCGCGTTCCCCAAGGATTGACGTGTCATCCCGGAAGCTGCGGAGCAGCTATCCGGGACCCAGCCGCCGTCAACGCCCTACGAATCGAGCTTCTTCTTGCGCCTGCGGAACTTGTCGAACTTGGCCCGGAAGCGCTTCAGGTAGCCTGCCAGCTCCTGCTTGGCCTCGGGCACGATCCAGGCGTCGAGATCGATGGCATTGGCCACGCCGAGCCGCACGCGCCGCAGGTCGTCGCGCGCAAGCTCGGGGACGGCTAGGTGGTTCTGCCCTTCGCGCTCGAAGGCGTTGACGTGCTCCAGGCGCCGGGTCGAGGTCGTCAGGACCATGTCGCACTTGGCCCACAGCGGCTTGCCGTTCTTCGTGCCCCAATAGTAGTCCTTCTCCAGCGGCACGTTGTGCTTGGAGTTGGCGTGCATCGGCGGCGTGGTGCTGAGGGGCACGACGGTGACGAGCTCCGGGTTGCGCTTGAGGGTCCGGCTCGAGACCACCACCACCATGCGCCGCTTGACCATCTCGGGCACCTCGAACCCGAACTGATCGAAGTCCAGCAGGAATACGCTCCCGGCCCTGTAGCTGGAGACCATGAACTCCACTCCTCGCGCGTCGGTCACCCGCCCACTGTGATTCGGCACATCGTGCCGGTCAAGGCGGCGCCGGTTACCGCACGCGGCAGCGCGTCAATCCCGCAACAGCGCCGCAATCCGCTTGATCGCCTCGCGGATGTTGTCGACCGAGTTGGCGTAGGAGAAGCGGATGTAGCCCTCGCCGTAGACGCCGAAGCTGGTGCCGGCGACCGTGGCGACGCCGGCCTTCTCCAGCATCTTGTTCTGCAGCTCCTTGGCATCCATCCCCGTGCCGGTGACGTTGGGGAACACGTAGAAGGCGCCGCCCGGGTCGAGGCAGGTGAAGCCCGGCAGCTGGTTCAGCAGCGGCACGATCACGCGGCGGCGCTCGTCGAAGGCCGCCACCATCCGGCCGACCTCGTCCTGTGGGCCCTCGAGCGCGGCAATGCCCGCGTACTGCGTCGGCGCGTTGACGCAGGAGTGGCAGTTGACCGCGAGCCGCACCACCGGCTCCACCAGCGCCTTCGGCCACACCGAGAAGCCGAGCCGCCAGCCCGTCATGGCGTAGGTCTTCGACCAGCCGTCGAGCAGGATCAGCCGGTCGCGAATCTCCGGGTAGCGCAGGAAGCTCTCGTGCTTGTTGTTGCCGTAGAGCATCTGGCTGTAGATCTCGTCCGACAGAACCGCGACGTTGGGATGCTTCTCGAGCCCCGCCACCAGCCGCTTCACCTCCTCGACGGGCACGGCGCCGCCGCAGGGGTTGTTGGGGCTGTTGAGGATGATGAGGCTCGTCTTGGGCGTGATCTGCGACAGCACCTGGTCGGCCGTGAAGGCGAACCCGTTCTCCTCCTTGAGCGCGATCGGCACCGGCTTGGCGCCGGTATAGACGATCATCGAGCGGTAGATCGGGAATCCCGGATCGGGATACAGGATCTCGGCGCCCGGCTGGCCGAACATCAGGATCGAGAAGAACATGGTGGGCTTGCCGCCCGGCCAGATGACGATGGTGTCGGGATCAACCTCGACGCCGTGCCGGCGCTTCAGGTCCTTCGCCACCGCCTCGCGCAGCGGCAGGATGCCCTGCGCCGGCGTGTAGCCGTGATGGCCGTCGCGCAGCGCCTTGATCGCCGCCTCGACGATATGTTGCGGCGTCTTGAAGTCGGGCTGGCCGATGCCGAGGTTGATGATCGATTTGCCCTGCCGCTCGAGCTCGGCGGCGCGCGCCAGCACCTCGAAGGCTGTCTCGGTTCCGAGCCGCTTCAGATTGGGCACGAGCTGCAGCATGGGCGTTCCCCCGGTCGTGCGGTCCCGTTACGCGCTGGCCGGGCCCGCTTGTTCTCGATTGGCGTCTCCGATTGGCGCCACCAATAGCCGATCTGTCGGCCCCTGCAAGGGCCGCGCAGCGCCCCGAGCCAGTCCCGGGCCGGAAGGCATTGAAAAATGGACCCTCGGCCGCGGTCGCGCGCCTTGCTGCCGCTATGGTTCCGTGCTGCAGTGCCCGCTCTGCGACAGGGAGAGCACCATGCGGTCGACCATCCTCGGCGCCCTCGCGGGCCTTGCAGCCCTCGTCTCGACCGGCGCGTCCGCCGGGGAAGGCACGGCGCCCGGCACGCGGCTTGCGCAGCTTCCCCCGCCGTTCGGCGCGCCCGGGCCCATCACTCCGGGGCCGCAGAGATGCACGGCCCAATACCAGAGCCTGCTCAAGCTGCAGATGCAGGGCATGCGCCAGCTGCAGCTGCTCAGCCGCGCGCAGGGCGAGCAGCTCTGCTCGGCGATCGAGGATGCGGACACGCTCGGCGTCGACAAGTTCGTCGATCCCCGCGGCCTGCAGCGCTTCCTGACGCCGGAGCAGCGCGAGGCGCTGGAGGCATTCGGCATCGACCTCGCCAAGGTCGACGTCGCCAAGATCATGCGCCTCCTTGGTGTCGACCTTTCCCGCATCGACCTGCGGCGCATCAAGCACCAGTGCCGTCAGGGCCAGGGCGAGCTCGACCGCTACGCCACCAACGAGCTGGGACGGCTGGAGAGCGAGATCGTCCGCTGCGACGAGCGCATCTGACGCGCGAAAGGCCAAGCCGCCCCGCGGCCGGCCTCAGTTGCCGGGCAGGCTGTGGGCCTCGGGGAAGTACATCTCCTTCCACGACTGCGGCTTGCTCTTCAGGATGCCGGCCTTGTGCATCATCTCCATCGCCGAGCCGATGCGGTGCGGCGTCTTGCCGAACACGTAGTCGGGCGCCAGCAGGATCTGGGTGAGGTCCTCGAGCGACATCTTCTCCTTGGAGATATCGAGGTAGAACTGCGCGGCGCGCTTCTTGTCGGCGTTGATCCACTCCATCGCCTCGTCGTAGGCGGCGACGACCGCGTCGTAGGTCACGGGGTTGGCCTTGCGGAACTCCTCGGTGGAGACGAAGTTGAGACCGGTGACGATGCCGCCCTCCACGGAGTAGAGGTCCGCGATGGGACGCAGGCCGGCCTTCTTCTCGAGGTCGGCGAAGGGCGAGGTCGCCGCGTGCACCGTGATCTCGTGCGTCGGATTCATCACCGCGGCCATGGCATCGGGGTGCGGCAGCGACACCGTGATGTGATCGAGCTTGCCCCACTGGCCCGGGCCGAACTCCTTCTCCGCCGCCGACCACAGGAAGAGGGCCTGCGACGAGGTCTTGATGGAGGGCAGCGCGATGCGGTCCTTGTCGGTGAGATCGCGCAGGGACTTGAGCTCCGGCTTGCGCGTCATCAGCCAGATGTTGGAGGCGACCATCGCCGCCACCGCCTTGGCGCGGATGTTGTTGCGCGTGCGGTCCCACAGCAGCGCCGTGGACGGCACGCCCTGGCCCGAGAAGTGGACGGCGCCGGCCAGGAACGAGTCGACGATCGCGGATGGGCCCGCGAGCCGCATCCACGCCACCTTGGTGTCGGCGAGACCCTTGGCGGCCAGATGCTTCTCGACGAGCTTGTTGCCTTGCATCACGAACAGCGGGAGGTAGTTGGAGCCGTTCTGGGCGACGATCTTGACCTCGGGCACCTCCGCGGCTGCGGGGAGCGCAAGGCCGAGCGACATCAGGATCGCCGCCATTGCGGTTGCCAGTCTGCGAAGCATGTCCGCTCCTCGTGCTTGTTGCAGCGCCGCCCGCGGCGCAGATCGCTGAGAGGCAGTCTGGGGCCGGCGGCAGCCCGTGCGCAAGCGCCACCCTGCCGCGTCTTCCGCCTTGCCGAGCCGCCGCGATCGCGGCACCATCCCCGCCCCGATCCACCGCCCCCACTCCACCGAAAGCCGAGCCCATGACACCACCAGACCGACTGCGCGCGCTCCTCGCCAAGCCCGGCTTCGTCGTGATGCCGGCCGTCTGGGACGGGCTCAGCGCCAAGCTCGCCGCCGGCACAGGGTTCGAGACCGCGTTCCTGTCGGGCTCCTGCGTCGCCGCCAGCCGGCTGGGCGGGCCCGATCTCGACCTCGTCTCCTTCGCGGAGATGTTCGACTCCTTCAACATGGTGCGCGGTGCGGCGCCGCAGACGCTGGTGCTCGCCGACGGCGATCACGGGCACGGCAACGCCATGAACGTGCAGCGCACCGTCCGCGCCTACGGCCGGGCCGGCGCCGCCGCCGTCCTGATCGAGGACAAGATCACCCCGCGCGAGCTGTCGGCCGCTGGCAAGCCGTGCATTCCGCGCGAGGAGGCGCGCATGAAGATCCGCGCCGCCGTGGAGGCCGCCAAGGAGTCGGGCATCCTCATCCTGGCGCGGACCGACTGCCGCCCGACCCAGGGCATCGACGAGGCCGTGGCCCGCACGCAGATGTATGTCGAGGAGGGTGCCGACATCCTGTTCCTCGACTCGCCCGCCGACGAGGCGGAGATCCGGCGCGCGGTCGCCGCGGCGGCCGGCCGGCCTTCCTTCGTCGTGCTGTCGCCGGGCGCGCCGAGGGCAACGCCGACCCAGAAGCAGGCAGCCGAGCTCGGCTTCAAGATCGGCACCTTCCCGACGGGCATGCTGTCGCCCGCAACCGCCGGCATGAAGGCCGGCCTCGCCGCCCTGCTCGCCGGTGAATCAGAGGCGTCGAGCGCGCTGCCGCCGCCGGAGCTGCGCACGATCCTGGGCTATCCCGACTACGACACCCAGGCCAAGCGGTTCGCCGTGCCCGAGGGCCGGCGGGGCTGACGCGGTCAGCTACGAGCCGTTTGCCTCGAGGTGCTTCACGAGCCAGCGCGCCGTGCGCAGCAGGCGGCCGTCGTCGCCGCGGCCGGCGACGAGCTGCACGCCCATGGGCAGGCCGTCGGCCTCGAAGAGCGGCAGCGTGACGGCGGGCACGCCCAGGTAGGTCCAGAACCGGCAGAGCACGGCATTGCCGGTGGAGCCGAGCCCCTTCGGCGCCGGCCCGAGCGCGGCGGGCGTGAGGATCGTGCCGTGGTGCATCAGGACATCCTCGATGCCCGCCCAGAAGGTCTCGCGCGCGTTGAACGCGGCCACGTAGTCGACCGCGGACGTACGGCGGCCGTCCTCGATCTGTGCCGTCATCGCCTTGCTGATCATGTGCGGGGCGCGGTCGAGCAGGGGACCGAAATGGAAGGCGGCCTCCACGCGCTGCACGGTCTGCGCGGACGCGCCGCCACGCTCGGTGGTGTGGTCGAGCGAGATCTCCGCGACCTGCCCGCCCAGGCTCTCGACGAGCTCGCCGAAGGCCTCGTGCGTGGCCGGGTCGCAATCCCCCCAGGCGTGCGTCTTCACGAACGCGAACAGCGGCGCCAGCGGCCAGTCCTCGGTGGCGGCGGCGAAGAGGCGCGGGCGGCTCGTCGTCAGGCTCGCGGGATCGCCCTCGTCGTAGGCCTGCAGCGCGTCGGCGAGGAGGGCTACGTCCTCCACCGACCGGCCCATGACGCCGATCGTGTCGAGCGAGTGCGCGTGCGTCAGCACGCCGGTGCGGGGGATCATCCCGAACGTCGGCTTGAACCCATAGACGCCGCAGAAGGCGGACGGGCGGATGACGGAGCCCCCGGTCTGCGTGCCGAGCGCCGCCGGCACCATGCCGCAGGCGACAGCCGCAGCCGAGCCCGAGGAGGAGCCGCCGGGCGTGTGCTCGACGTTGTGGGGATTGCGCGTGCCCGCGGGATTGTGGGCTGCGAGCTCCGTCGTCACGGTCTTGCCGAGGACGACGGCGCCCGCGCGCCGCAGCGCCGTGACGCACGCGGCATCCTCGAGCGGACGCCGCCCCTTGAATACCGGGCAGCCGTGCTCGGTCGGCATGTCGGCGGTGTCGATGATGTCCTTGACGCCGACGGGAAGCCCGTTGAGCGGGCCCACGCCCTTGCCCGCCTTGCGCGCTGCATCGGCGGCCCGTGCCTGCGCCAGCGCATGCTCGCGATCGAGGAAGGTCCAGGCGCCGATCTGCGGCTCGAGCTCGTCGATCCGCGCCAGGCACGCGCCGACCAGCTCCTCCGAGCTGACATCGCCGGCGGCGATGCGCTGACCGGCCTCGGTAGCGGTGAGGGACGCAAGGTCGGCGGCGACCGCGCTAGCTCTTGGCGCCATCGTTGTTGCCTGTGCGCAGCGTCTGCACGAAGTCGATGATCAACAGCAGGAGCGTCACCGCCACGATGATGATCAGCGGCAAGGCCTTGATCCACCACAGCAGAATGCCGAGAAAGATGCTCACCGCGGCGATGCCGATGATGCCGGTCACGAGATTCGTCATGAGGCAGTCCTCTTCCTGGCGCGTCGCGCAGTGCCCTTCGTGGCGGCGGTGGCAGCAGTGGATGTGCGGCCGCGGCGACGTCCGCCGCTCTCGAGGGATTTGACCAGCCAGTTCGCCGTGCGCAGGAGCCGCGCATCGTTGCCGCGTCGACCGACGAGCTGCACCCCGAGCGGCATCCCGTGCTCCCCCTGCATCAGGGGCAGCGTCACGGCGGGGGTGCCGAGGTAGGTCCACGTGGTGCAGAGCGCCGGGTTGCCCGTGCTGTCGAGGCCGCGCGGCGCCTCGCCGGGCGTGGCTGGGGTGAGGATTGCGTCGTACTCTTCGAAGATCTGGTCGAGCGCCGCGTTGAGCGGGCCGGTAGCGGCCAGGGCCCGCGTATAATCGATGGCAGGGCACGCGCGGCCGCGCTCGATGAGCCGGCGCAGCACCGGGCTCAGCTTGTCTGCGCCCTTCTCGAAATCGCGATGCAGATTGTGAGCCATCTCGACCGCCATGACGATGCCGTGCAGCTCGATGGCGCGCTCGAAGCTCGGCCCGAGCTCTACGGTGTTTGCCGCCTCGCCGAGCACGCCGACCAGCTCCTCGAAGGCTGCCGCTGTCGCCGGCTCGACGTGCGTCCAGGCCGGCGAGCGAACGAAGGCGAAGCGCGGCGGCAATGGCGGCTCACTTGCCGCCACGGCGGCAAGCGGTGGGCGCGCGATCGGCCGCGTATCGGGGTCCTCATCGTCGAAGCCCGCGAGCGTCTCGGCCAGCAGCGCCGCGTCCGCGACCGTGCGCGCAAAGACGCCGACATGGTCGAGCGCGCGCGAGAGCAGCAGCGCACCGCTGCGCGGGATCAGCCCGTGCGTCGGCTTGAGGCCCACGACCCCGCAGAACGCGGCGGGTCGGATCACCGAGCCGTTGGTCTGCGAGCCGATGGCGCCGGGCACCATGTGCGCCGCCACGGCCGCGGCCGAGCCGCTCGAGGAGCCGCCCGGCGTGCGCTCGGGGTCGTGCGGATTGCGGGTCTTGCCCGGATGGAAATAAGCATACTCGGTGGTGACCGTCTTGCCCATGATCACGGCGCCGGCCGCGCGCAGCCGGGCCACTGCAGCCGCATCCCGCCGCGGCGTGCGGCCTGCCCACAGGGCCGAGCCGAATTCGGTCGGCATGTCGCCGGTGTCGAAGATGTCCTTGATGCCGATCGGCACCCCGTGCAGCGGGCCGAGCGCCCTGCCGTGCCGGCGATGGTCGTCGGCGGCTTCGGCCTGCCGCATGGCGTAGTCGCGGTCGAGGAACGTCCACGCCTGGACCTGCCCGTCGACCTCCGCGATGCGCTCGAGGCACGCGCCGACCAGTTCGACCGACGTGATGCGGCCCTCGCGTATGTCGGCGGCCGCATCGGACAGGGTGAGCGCACACAGGCTCATGCGTGGCAACCCTCGGGCAGGAAGCAGGCCTGCTTCATCGCGGCTTGTAGAGGTAGTCCGGCAGCCACAGAGCGATCTCCGGGAAGATGTAGACCAGCGCCATGGTGATGAACACCAGGCCCACGAACGGCAACGCCCCGCTGAAGATGTCCGTGAGCTTCACCTGCGGCGGCGCCACCCCCTTCAGATAGAAGGCTGCCATCGCCACCGGCGGGGTGTTGAAGGCGGTCTGGGTATTGAGGGCGACCAGGATGCCGAAGAAGATCGGATCGATGCCGAAATCGTCGAGCAGCGGCAGAAAGATCGGCACGAAGATGATGATGATCTCCGTCCACTCCAGCGGCCAGCCGAGCAGGAAGATGATCGTCTGGGTCAGCAGCAGGAACTGGACCGGTGTCAGGTTCATCGACAGGAAGAACTGCTCGACCACCGACTGCCCGCCGAGCAGGGCGAACACCGATGAGAATGTCCATGAGCCGATGAACAGGTAGCACACCATCGCCGTCGCGCGAGCCGTCAGATAGACCGACTCCTGCAGCATCCGGAAGTTGAGCGAGCGATATGCCGCCGCCAGCACGATGGCCATCAGTGCGCCTGCGCCGGCCGCCTCCGAAGGCGTGGCCAGTCCGAACAGAATGGCGCCTAGCACCGACACGATCAGCAAGGCGAGCGGCAGGAACGATGTCGCCAGCGCCCACAGCACCTTGCCGAAGGGCACATTGGTCTCCTCGGGCGGCAGCTTCGGCGCCAGCGCGGGATTGATCACCGCACGCACGATGACGTAAACGACATAGAGCCCCGCCAGCAGGAAGCCCGGGAAGAACGCCGCCGCGTAGAGCTTCACGGCGGAGACGCCGGCGGTCGCCGCATAGACGATCAGCAGGATGCTCGGCGGAATCAGGATGCCGAGGCACCCGCCGGCGCAGACCACGCCCGTGGACAGCTTGACGTCGTACCCGGCCCGCAGCATGGCCGGCAGCGCGAGCAGGCCCATGAGCGTCACCACGGCGCCGACGATGCCGGTGGCGGTGGCGAACATCGCGCACGTGAGCAGCGTGGCGACCGCGAGCGCACCGGGCACGTTCTTCATGGAGAGCTGGAGCGAGTAGAACAATCGGTCGAGGACGTTTGCTCGCTCGATCAGATAGCCCATGAAGAGGAATAACGGCACGGCCACGAGTGTATCGCTGGATGTGACCTCGAACGTCTTCTGCACCAGCAGCGTGAAGACCCGATTGGCGAAAAACTCCTGCCCGGGCGTGTAGTAGGCGTAGTAGCCGAACCCGACGCCCATCGCGACGAGCGTGAAGGCGATCGGGAAGCCGAGCATGATGATGAAGATGAACAGCCCCAGCATCAGCATGCCAATTTGAGGATCCGTCATACCCCAGTCCCCTTGTGGCCCGGCTCGACGCGAACGTCTTCCGCCTGCTTCTGCATGTGCTCCTTGATGATCAGGCTCTCGGTCTCCTCCACGTCGTGCAGGCGCTGCGGCCAGGCACCCTCACGGATGCAGATGACGCAGCGGATGATCTCGGCGATGCCCTGCAACAGCAGCAACACGCCGGTCGCAGGGATCAAAGCCTTGAGGGGGAATACGGGAACGCCCGCGGGGCTGAAGATGCTGACCTCGCGGAACTGGATCGAGAACTTCGCGTAGGCCCAGCCCGCGTAGATCCAGGCGGCCACTGCCGGAAGGAAGAATAGAAAGTAGAGCACCAGGTCCATCGTGGCCTGGGTGCGCGGCTTCCACAGGCGATAGACCACGTCTGCGCGCACATGCCCGTTGCGCGACAGCGCGTAGGCACCCGCCATCAAGAACATGGACCCGTACATGATGTAGCTCATGTCGAAGGCCCAGGTGGTCGGCGCGCGCAGGGCGTAGCGCACCAACACCTCGTAGCTGATGCCGAGCGTCAGCACGAGGATGAGCCAGGCGAACGCCTTGCCGACCCAGGTGCTGAGCGAGTCGATGAAGAACAGAAATTTGGTCATGCTGAACGGACCCGCGGCTTGCGGCGCATTATCTTGTCCCCCATTCAAAGGCAGGGCGGCGTCAACCCACGCCGCCCTCTCCCATCTGCATCGGCACCGGACTGCCGCAGAGCGAGATCAGATCTTGAGCACGCCCGGGAAGTGATGATCGAAGGCGCCGCGGTAGTCGGTGGAATTGTACATCCCGTAGTAGACGACGCGCCGCACCCACGCCTTCTGCGAGTCCATCACCTTCTTCATGAAGGGGTCGGCCGCAAGCTGGGTGATCAGGCCGTCCCAGGCCTTGATCTGGGCATCGAACACGTCTTTCGGCGTGCGCAGGACGTTGACCTTGTCCTTCGTGATCAGCTCCTGCAGGTCCTTCGAGTAGTAGTCCATGCCCTTCCACTCGTTGGCGGAGGAGACGGCCTCGGCGGCGTACTGCAGAATCGCCTTGTGCTCGGCGGGCAGCGCGTCGAACTTGCCCTTGTTGAACATGATCTCGAAGTATTCCGTCGCCTGGTGGTGGCTGCCCATCATGTAGTTCTTGGCCACGTCCTGGGCGCCGAAGCGGCGATCCGAGGTCGGGTTGTTGAACTCGAAGGCGTCGATCACGCCGCGTTCCATGGCCGGCACGATTTCACCGCCCGGAAGCTGCGCGACCGCGGCACCCATGGCCTGGAACAGGTCGGCCGCGAGACCGACCGTGCGGTATTTCAGGCCCTTGATGTCTGCGGCGCTGGTCACCGGCTTCTTGAACCAGCCGAGCGGCTGGGTCGGCATCGGCATGGCGAAGAAGCTGACGATGTTGACCTTCATGATCTGG
>Ga0247825_10003049_pt1 | contig 11045 bp, 9 predicted proteins | sample 13C_Vanillin_Day_FD_194413 | JGI IMG/M metagenome (GOLD analysis project Ga0247825, IMG submission 194413) | Soil microbial communities from agricultural site in Penn Yan, New York, United States - 13C_Vanillin_Day48 | ecosystem: Environmental > Terrestrial > Soil > Agricultural land | place... | reverse complement strand
GACTTGGGAGTGGGAGGTGAGACTTCCACCTCGACAAATTCGAGCGTTACCGGCGCAGGAGGAGGGCGCCGCTGCTCCGCGGCCTCACGCGCTCTCAGCATGAGCACAAGCCACACGAGCGCATGCACGCCGAGACTGATGGCGAGGGCGAGCAGCAGGCGGCGGGAGGAGGCCGGCGGCATGAAGTTCTCGGGGCGCTTCGGCCATGAGGATAACCGCGCCCGCAGGATAAAAGGACCCCATGAGCCAACCTACCGTCCTCTTTGAGCGCGCTGGGCGCGTTGCCCGTCTGACCCTGAACCGTCCCGAGGTGCTCAACGCCATCAACGACGAGCTGCCGGATCAACTTCGGGCCGCCGTGGAGCGCGCCAACACCGACCCGGAGGTCCACGTCATCGTCCTCGCGGGGGCCGGGAAGGCGTTCTGCGCGGGGTATGATCTGAAGCGCTACGCGGAGACTCCACGCCCCGTCCCAGGCAGCCAGGACATGCCGTGGGATCCGATGATCGACTACCAGCTCATGAGCCGGAACACGGCGTGCTTCATGAGCCTGTGGCGCTCGCTCAAGCCCACCGTGGCCAAGGTGCATGGCCACGCGGTCGCGGGGGGCAGCGACATCGCGCTGTGCTGCGATCTCGTCATCATGGCCGAGGACGCGAAGATCGGCTACCCGCCCGCCCGCGTCTGGGGGTGTCCCACCACCGCGATGTGGGTCTACCGGGTCGGCGCCGAGCGGGCCAAGCGCATGCTCCTCACCGGGGATCTCATCGACGGGCGTGAGGCCAAGGCCATGGGGCTCGTCACCGAGGCCGTCCCGGCCGCCGAGCTGGATGCCCGAGTCGAGGCCCTGGTGCAGCGCATGGCCTCGGTGCCGAAGAACCAGCTCATGATGCAGAAGCTCATGGTGAATCAGGCCTACGAGAACATGGGTCTGGCCTCCACCCAGCTCATCGCCACCCTCTTCGACGGGGTCGCCCGCCACACCCCCGAGGGAGTGGCCTTCAAGGCCCGCAGCGAGCAGGTAGGCTTCGCCCAGGCTGTGCGCGAGCGAGACAGCGGCACATCCTGATACTCTCCCGGCACCAGGAGGCAGACACGGAATGGCGACCTCGCTGCTCGCGACGGACGGCTACAAGTTCAGCATGGCGGAGGCGGGCTGGCCTCTCCGCAAGGAGACCTTCTATTACGCCCACCGCAAGGGGGGGCTTCAGCTCGTGCCGCTGGACATCCCGGCCTTCATCCGCAGCCTCCTGCCCGAGCCCAGGCCCGAGGACTACGAGTTCCTGTCCCGCAACGACTACGAGATGGGCATCGGCTTCAAGGCGGCCATTCAGTACAAGGATCGGCTCGTCATCCGGGCCCTCCCGCGCGGGGCGCTCTTCTACCCTCGGGAGCCCGTGATCACCCTCACCGGGCCCTCGGCCATGGTGTCCTGGCTGGAGCCCCTGCTGATCCAGCTCAACTTCCGCATCCAGGTCGCCACCCAGGCGCTCGCGGATCGGGAGGAGCTGGCCCGCGCCCTGGCCGTTGTCACCTGTGAGGAGCAGAAGCGCATCGCGCTGGAGACTCTGGACGCGGTGGGCGTCAAGGCCGTGCCCATCCGCGTGGACGCCGAGGGCTACTCCCGGCGGGTGCTCGCCCAGGTGCGCGAGCTGGCGGAGATTGTCGAGGATCCCAACCGCCTCTTCGAGGTGGGCCTGCGCGCCGCCACCTGCCTGGAGCAGCATGAGCTGGCCCTGCGCGCCTGCAAGGAGGCAGGTGTCCTGCGCACCAGCAACGTGGAGGGGGCGCGCAAGCTCGGGATGGTCCCCGTGGGCACCATGGGCCACGAGCACATCCAGCGCTACGGCTCGGATGAGGCGGCCTTCCGCGCCATGCGCGAGCGCAGGCCCCAGCGCTCCAGCTACCTGCTGGACACCTACGACACGCTCGCCTCCGGACTGCCCGCCGCCTACCGCCTCCTTCGCGAGGACCCTGCACGGGGAGACTCCATCCGCTTCGACTCGGGTAACAAGAAGCTCCAGTACCTGTACGCCGTCACGCAGGCGCGTGACATGGGCGTCCGCCCGGTCAACATCCTCGAGGATGGGCTGGACGCTCAGGCCACCCGAGAGTTTGAGGACCTGCGCCGTCAGGTGGGCTGGGAGCCCACCGCGCAGTTCTACGGGTATGGCGGCCACATCGTCGCGCGCACCATGGACTGTCCCTTCACGCGGGATCGCGTGGCGGCCGTGTACAAGCTGTCCCTCTCGGGCCACTCGCCCACCATGAAGTTCGGCAACGAGGCCGCCGAGGGCAAGCAGAGCGTCCCAGGCTCACCGGTGCTCTTCCGCCGCCGCCATGGCACAGGCCCCATCGGGCTCATTGGCCAGGAGGGCGAGCCTCCTCCGGACGGCTACTTCCAGCTCACGGACAGCGAGGCCGAGACGCCCTCCTTCGTCGCGGCTCAGAGCGCCGATCCCAAGGACTTGCGCGTGGCCTACACCTCCGCCACGCAGGCGCTCGTCGATGAGCTGCGCCGGCGCCACTTCCCCCAGGAGAAGCGGTAGCCTCGCCCGAGCGGGCCTGGCTCAAGAGCCGCGAGCCGCCGGGAGATCCAGCACGATGCGAGTGCCGCTCCCAGGATGGCTCTCCACCTGGAGGCTCCCGTCCCAGGACTCGACGATCTGCTTGACGACGGGCAGGCCGAGCCCAGTTCCAGCGCCTAGGGGCTTGGTGGTGAAGAAGGGCTCGAAGATGCGGGCGAGCACCTCGCCGGACATGCCCGGGCCGTTGTCCCGCACCCAGGCCTCCAGCCGCCCGCCGGGGCTGGGGCGCACGCCCGCCTCGATCTGGGGCTCGCGCGCCCGCATCACCGCGTCCGCGGCGTTGCTGAGCAGGTTGAGAAACACCTGCTGCGCGTGCACAGGGTTGCCGCGGATGAGGCAGGGCTCCTGGGGTAGCACCAGCGACACCTGCGCATGGCGGGTGCGCCCGGTGAGCCGCAGCATCTGGTCCACCTCCTCCAGGATCCGGCCGAGGTTGGCCTCGGGGCGCTGGCTCTCCTCGGGGCGGGCGATGCGCAGGATGCTCTTCGACAGCTCGGTGATGTGGTTGGCCACGTGGGTGAACAGCTCCCGGGGGTCCAGGTCTGACGCCTGGGTGGTGCTGGCGGCCTCCGGAGCGGAGAGATCGATGGCGCTGCGCAGCACGTGGGAGATGTTGTTCAGCTCGTGGCTGACGCCTGCGGCGAAGGTGCCCAGCGCGGCCAGCCGATCCGCTCGCAGCACCTGCTGGCGCAGCTCCTCCACCTTGGCCAGCGCATGGTCGCGCTCGGCGGCCAGGAGCTGATGGTACTCCCTCACCTTGAGGAGGTTGGAGACGCGCGCTCGCAGCTCGGTGCCATGCATCGGCTTGCGCAGGAAGTCGTCGGCGCCGGCCTCCAGCCCGCGGATGAGATCGTGCTGATCGTCCACGCCCGTGATGAGGATGATGGGGATGTGTTCCTCGCGCAGGCGAGCGCGCAGGCGGCGGCACACCTCGAAGCCATCCATCCCCGGCATCAGCACGTCGAGCAGCACCAGATCGGGCGTCTCCGCCTCCACCGCTGCGAGGGCCTCCTCGCCGCTGGAGGTGGCACGCACGCAGTAGCCTGCTGGTGCCAGCAGGGCCTCGGCGGTCAGGCGGCTGACGGCATCGTCATCCGCGACCAGCACTCGCTTCGGCGTGGGTGCGGGTCCGCCCGCTGCAGGCACGGCTGGGGACGGCGTGGGGGGCATTCCGAGGACTTATATCACTGCCCGAGGCTTGCTCCGTTACACGGCCGCCTCGTTGTGTAGGGGAGGGTCCGTGTGACTCTGCGTGAAGATCTCCCCGAGACTGAGAGGCGGGCGTAGAATTCATTGCACGAGGTAGGGATTCCTGCCCACACATTGGGAGAGACACTCTTGCGTCTTCCGCGAGTCCTGTGGGTTCTGGCCTTCTGCATGGGGCTGGTTGCGTGCAGTGAGGGTGGCAAGCCGACCGTGCCGGGAGTGGTTCAGCCAGCGCCTGCTCCCAGCGCGAAGCCTGGAGAGCCTCAGGTGGCTCGGAAGATCGCGCTGGTGATGAAGACACTCACCAACCCGTTCTTCGTGGAGATGGAGAGAGGGGCCCGCAGGGCCGAGAAGGAGCTGGGCGTCGAGCTGCGGGTGAAGGCCGCATCTCAGGAGACCGCGATCGAGCATCAGATCCAGATCGTGGAGGACCTGATCCGCATGAAGGTGGACGCCATCGTCGTCGCGCCAGGGGACTCGCTGCGGATGGTGCCGGTGCTGAAGGCGGCGCAGGACGCTGGGATCAAGATCATCAATATCGACAATCGGCTGGATCCGGAGGCGGTGAAGCAGCAGGGGATGAGCACCGTGCCGTTCATCAGCGTGGACAACGAGAAGGCGGCGTACGAGTCGGCCCGCTACATCGCGCAGCAGGTGAAGAAGCCGGCGCAGGCAGCCATCATCGAAGGCATCCGCAGCGCGGACAACGCGCGCCAGCGCAAGGCCGGAGCGGAGCGGGCCTTTCAGGAGAACCCGCTGATCCGGGTGGTGGCCCAGGACACGGCGAACTGGAAGATCGATGAAGGGTATGAGGTGACGCGGAAGATCTTCACGAGCCACCCGGACGTGGCGCTCCTGTTCTGCGCCAACGACATGATGGCACTGGGGGCGCTCAAGTACCTCCAGGAGGCCGGGAAGGCCGGGGTGAAGGTGGCGGCCTACGATGCGCTGGAGGAGGCCCGGGAGGCCGTCAAGGCAGGCCGCCTGGCGGTGACGGTGGATCAGCAGGCCGCCGAGCAGGGCTACCAGGGCGTGATGCTGGCCATCCGCGCGATCCGGGGCGACAGCCTGCCAGAGGTCACGCTCATCGACACACGGCTGGTGACAGCGGAGGGGCTGAAGTAGTTCAGCGCCGGTCCGATCGTGGCACTCCGCTCTTCCATCACGGTCAAGCTGATCGGCTACCTGCTCGCGGCGAGTGTGGCGCCGCTGCTGGTGTTCGGCGTGACGGCGTACGAGCTGGCGCGCAGGGCCATCGTGCGGCTGGCCAGTGAGTCCAACGCCCGGCTGCTGGCGGACCAGCGCGACTACTTGATCCTCCAGTCCGAACAGGTGGCGAGCCTGGCCACCAACATCGCCGGCGTCGAGGACATCCGCAACGCGCTGGCCGGCTCGGGGGCCAACGACAGCTACACGGCGTTGGTGACCCAGGCGAAGCTGGGCTACATCCTGAGCGGCTACAGCAGCCTCAAGGGGCTGGCGTCCATCGATCTGTTCACGCCCCAGGGCCAGCACTTCCACGTGGGTGATACCCTGGACACCTCCACGGTCCGGGCGGACCTGCGCCGGCGGCTCTATGGCATCACCCTGAGCTCCCAGCAACCCGTCGTCTGGCACGGCGTGGAGGACAACGTCAACTCCGCCTCGGCCTACCGCAAGGTGCTGGTGGCCACCAAGCTGATCCGGCGCGTGGATCCGAGTCAGCTGGAGCCCAAGCCGGTGGGCATCGTGGTGATCAACTACTCCACGGATCACCTGTACGAGCACTTCCGGAGCCTGGACATGGGGCGGGGGGGCTACCTCATGGTGGCCGACAGCCAGGGGCGCCTCATCTTCCACCCGGACAAGGCGCTGATCGGCCAGCCGCTGTTGCCTGGGTTCAAGGCGCTGCTGAGCGGCCCCAGCGGCACCGTGGCCGTACACCTGGACGGACAGGAGGTCCTGCTCAACTACCTCCGGCTGGCCGAGATGGACTGGCAGGTGATCAGCATCGTGCCGCAGGCCGCGCTGGTGGCGCCGATGTCCACCATCGTCTCGGCGGGCCTGGTGGTGCTGCTGGCCTGCTTCGCCGTGATCGGCGTGCTGGCGGTGAGGTACTCGCGGCGGGTGGTGGCGCCGATCCGGGCCATCTCCGATGGCTTCCAGAGCATCCAGCAGGACAGGCTGGACCAGGTCCGGCCACTGCCATCGCTGCAGACCCAGGACGAGATCTCGGAGATGGTGAGCTGGTTCAAGGTCTTCCTCGACAACCTGCACGCGAGGAGGCGCTCGGAGGAGGAGCTGCGCCAGGCCAAGGAGGCCGCCGAGCAGGCCAGCCGCGCCAAGGGCGAGTTCCTGGCCAACATGAGCCACGAGATCCGCACGCCGATGAACGCCATCCTCGGCATGACGCAGCTGGCGCTCGACGCCCGCTCCTTGGACGAGCGGCGCGACTTCGTCCTCAAGGCAAACCGCGCGGCTCAGTCCCTGCTGGGCGTCATCAACGACATCCTCGACTTCTCGAAGATCGATGCCGGCAAGCTCGAGCTCGAGCGAGTGCCGCTGTCCTTGAATGAGATCCTCGCGGGGCTCGCGGATGTCTTCGAGACCACGGCTCAGGACAAGGGGATCGCGCTGCGCTTCGAGGTGGCGCCCGCGCTCTCCAGTGAGCTGTCTGGAGATCCGCTGAGGCTGAGGCAGGTGCTCCAGAACCTGATCAGCAATGCGCTGAAGTTCACGGCCACGGGCGAGGTGGTGGTGAGGGTGGAGAAGGTCTCGGAGGAGGGCGGGGCCGTGCTCTGCCGCTTCTCCGTCCAGGACACGGGCATTGGCATCGAGCCAGAGCACCTGCCACGCATGTTCCAGTCCTTCTTCCAGACGGACAGCTCTATCACGCGCAGGTATGGGGGCACGGGCCTGGGGCTGGCGATCAGCAAGCGGCTCGTCGAGCTGATGGGCGGCCGTATTGGGGTGGAGAGCGAGCTGGGGAAGGGCAGCCGCTTCTGGTTCGAGCTCGCCCTGCGGCGGCTCTCGGACCAGGAAGCCAGGACGGGCCACTCCGTGCCCGTGCTCCCGCACAATCAGCGGGTGCTGCTGGTCGAGGACAACCGCTTGAACCAGGAGGTGGCGCTTCACTTCCTGAGGCGGGCCGGGTTGGAGGTAGACGTCGCCTCCCATGGGGCCGAGGCCCTCGAGCGCCTCTCCCAGCGTGACTATGACGCGGTGCTGATGGACTGTCAGATGCCCTTCATGGACGGCTACGAGGCCGCCCGGCGCATCCGCGCCATGCCACGGTTCGCCCGTTTGCCCATCATCGCCCTGACGGCCAACGCTCTCCAGGGAGACCGCGAGCGCAGCCTGGCCGCGGGCATGAACGATCACCTGAGCAAGCCCATTGATGCCAGCCACCTCTACCAGATCCTCGAGCGGTGGCTCGCCAAGCGCTCGGGCGGAGAGGAAGAGCCGCTAGCACGCCCTGCGGCTGAGGGCCCTCGCGAGGTGGGGCAGCCTGAGCCCCCGCATGTGAACCATGAGCGCGCGCTGGCGCTCCTGGATGGAGACAAGGGCCTCTACCGGAAGGTGGCGGGGATGTTCATGGAGGATGCGCCAGCCCGCTGGAAGGAGTTCCAGGAGGCCTGGGGCCGCGGAGAGCGCGAGACTGCCATCCGCGCGGTCCATACCTTGAAGAGCCTGGCGGCCAGCGTCGGTGCCGAGGCCCTGCGGGACCACGCGCGGGCGCTGGAGGATGCCTCGAAGAGCGGCAACGCACCCGCCGTCACGGCGGGCACTGGGGCCGTCGAGCGGGAGCTGGGGAAGGTGCGGACCGCCCTCCAGACCTTCCTCGGGAGTGCTCCGAGGTAGCAGCAGTCCGATATGATGCAGTGGAGACCAGGCTCGAACGGCTCGGAGAACATCATGGCACTGCCCACCCCCCGCTTTTACGAGGATGCTCGCGCGGGACAGCTCTACCTGGAGCGCGCAGGTGAAATCGCCCAGGAGGCCCGCCGCTACGCCGAAGCAAACCGCATCCGCCCGGCCCGCGAGGATCGCGTCCGCATCGCTGCCTTTGGCATCGACGTGCAGGTGGCCTTCTGCACCCCTGGCGCCAGCCTCTTCGTTCCGGGGGCTGTCGAAGATACCCAGCGCTCGCTGCACTGGCTCTATACGAACCTGGATCGCCTCACCGAGCTCGTCTTCTCGCTCGACACCCACCGGGCCTTCCAGATCTTCCACCCTGCCTGGTGGCAGGATGCTGGGGGGCAGCCTCCTCCGCCGCTCACGGTCATCACCGCCGCGGACATCCGCGAGGGCCGCTGGCGCCCCACCCGCCACCCGGAGGAGAGCCTGGCCTACTGCGAGCGGCTCGAGGCCAGCGGCAAGTATGTCCTCACCATCTGGCCGTACCACGCGCTGCTCGGCGGCCTGAGCCACTCGCTGGTGCCCGCCGTGTACGAGGCCAGCCTCTTCCACGCGCTCGTGCGCGACACGCCCACGTGGTTCGAGATCAAGGGCGAGCACCCGCTCACGGAGAACTACTCCGTCTTCTCTCCCGAGGTGACCGAGGTGCGAGGCCAGAAGGTCGGTGAGTTCAACACGCGGCTCTTCGATCACCTCCTGTCCTTCGACCGCGTGTACGTCTTCGGGCAGGCCAAGTCTCACTGCGTGATGTCCACGCTCCTGGATCTGCGTCAGCACATCGAGCAGACGGATCGCTCGAAGATGGGCCGCATCTTCATCCTCGAGGACGCCATGAGCCCGGTGCCCGCGCCGCCGCTGGATCCGTTGCCGCCCGCGCTCGACTTCCCGCGCGTGGCGGACGCGGCCATCCGCGAGCTGCAGCAGGCCGGGATGCACGTGGTGAGGACCACGGAGCGGCTCGACGTGTGAGCCGCGCGCGCTCCGGCGCCCTGGCCACTACAGGGAGCCGGGCCCCATGTGCTCGTCCATGTCGTACGGCGCCGGGTCCTGGCGCCGGTCCCGCGTGTCGTGAGGCTGCATGTGCCGGGCCGTGGAGGCCCAGCGCGCGGCGGCCTCTCGGAGCACCTGCATGGCGGCCTCCTTGTTACGAGCCGGGGTTCCTACGTCGATGACCTCGTGGAAGAGCGAGGTGTCCAGGCCCTCTTCGCGTGCCACCGAGCCGGCGAAGAGCACGACCGGCTTGCCCATCTCCTTGCCCGAGCGCGCCAGCGCGGCGGGCCCTTTGCCCAGCGCCGTCTGCCGATCGAACCGGCCCTCACCGGTGATCACCACGTCCGCCACCGCGACCCGCCGCTCCAGCCGGAGCGCCTGTGCGACCAGCGCGTAGCCCGAGACGATGTTCGCGCCCGCGAGCACCGCCAGCCCGTACCCGAAGCCGCCCGCCGCCCCCGAGCCGGGAACGCGGATGAACTCGGGCGCCAGTCCTTGCGCGAAGAACGCCAGCGCCTCCTCCAGCTCCTCCACGGCCTGGGGATCCGCGCCCTTCTGCGGGCCGAACAGCCGCGAGGCCCCGTTGGGCCCGAGCAGCGGTGCCGTCACGTCCGTGGCCGCCAGCAGCTCCACCTCCACCAGGCGTGGATGCCTCAAGGTGCTGTCCACCCGCGCCAGCCGCCGGAGCGCGGCGCCACCGGGAGGCAGCGTCTTCCCCTCCTCATCCAGGAAGCGGTAGCCCAGCGCCGTGAGCGCCCCGGTCCCCGCGTCGTTCGTCGCGCTGCCCCCCAGCCCGACGATGAGCCGCGAGCAGCCCTCGTCCAGCGCCGCGCGGATCATCTCGCCCGTGCCATACGTGGAGGCGTGCCGCGCATCCAGCTCGTCCGGGCGCAGCAGTGACAGCCCCGAGGCCGCAGCCATCTCGATGATCGCCGTCCGTCCAGAGTCCAGCACGGCATAGGCTGCGTCGACGGGAGCTCCGAACGGGCCTTGCACGGTGAGCACCCGCCGCTCTCCCGTCGTGCCCGCGAGCAGCGCGTCGACGGTGCCGGGGCCTCCATCCGCCAGGGGCGCCACATCGAGGAGGACCTCGGCGGCTGCCTCCCGAAGCCCGGCCCGGAGGGCCTCCGCGGCCTCCTTGGCGGTGAGGGTTCCCTTGAACTCCTGAGGGGCAACCAGCCAGCGCAGGATCACGGCTTGGACTTCGCTTCCTTGGAGGGTTCCACGGTCATTTGGCCGCCCGGCAGCGACAGGGCGACGCACTGGCTCTTGAGCCCGTCCTCCACGCACTGCTCGTGGGCCTTGCACTGGCCGCGGCAGGGCAGGGCGACGCAGTAGCCGGTGGTGGGATCGCACGCCGTCCCAGGGGCACAGGCCGCGTAGCACCCGCCCTGAGAGCGCGAGACGCCCGAGGTGGCCACCGCGATCGTGGTGTTGATGACGGCCGAGGCCACGGCGCCCGAGCCGCCGCTCTGGCATCCCAGAGGCAGCGCCAGCAGCGCCACCGCTAACCACTGCTTCCATTGACGGCTCATGACGGCTCCTCCAGGGGCAGGGCCTCGGCGTGCCAGTCCAACAGGGGCCGAGGACCCATCAGGGTGGGCATCACCCGCTGCGACACGGCCTCGAGCCGCCGCAGCAGCGCGTCCACCGTGTCAGCGGGTTGGCGGGCAGGGCCGCGGATCCGATCGCAGAAGAAGGTGCGGCAGCCGAAGGGCCGATCCGCGTAGACGGTGCACCGCCGGCCCGCCGCGTCCAGGTACGGACAGCCCCCGTCCGTGCGCTGGGGGGGCAGCGGGTGGTGGCTCGCGAGCAGCTTCCACTCGGGGTACCACAGCCAGGGCTGGCGCTGAGTAAGAGCCAGCTGGCAGCACTCGCCGCTCGCCGGGCAGGAGAACGGCGCATAGGCCGCATCGGCCTGACGGTAGATGGCCCGCAGCTCGCGCAGCGCTCGCATCTCCGCGAGCGCCCCGGAGGCAGTGGGGGCCGCCTCGTCCTCGTCGTCCCAGTTCCGCGGTCGCATCCTCAGCCCTTTTCTCACAAGGCGGGGGCCGCGGTCGAATGCGTGACCTCACAGCACGCGCAGCACAAAGCACTTCAGGTAGCGCGTTTCTCTCAAATTCAGGAGTACCGGGTGATCCTTGCCTGCGCCGCGGCGCTCGATGATCTGCACACGCCGGCGCGCGTCCGCCGCGGCCGAGGCGAGCATGTCCTCGAAGGCCTGCTCATCCACGTGATAGGTGCAGCTGGCGGAGATGAGGTAGCCGCCGGGCCGCAAGAGCTGCATGGCGCGCAGGTTGATCTCCTTGTACCCGCGAAGCGCGGCCGCCACGGCTTCCTTGTTCTTCGCGAACGAGGGCGGAT
>Ga0247825_10003048_pt1 | contig 11046 bp, 15 predicted proteins | sample 13C_Vanillin_Day_FD_194413 | JGI IMG/M metagenome (GOLD analysis project Ga0247825, IMG submission 194413) | Soil microbial communities from agricultural site in Penn Yan, New York, United States - 13C_Vanillin_Day48 | ecosystem: Environmental > Terrestrial > Soil > Agricultural land | place... | reverse complement strand
CTGCCCCATGTACTTGGGCTCCTCCGGCGCACCCGCCTGCGCAGGTTGCTGTGGCTGCGCTCCTTGTGCTGGGGCTGCCTGCGCGGGCGGTGCTTGCTCCTTGCTCGGGGCCTGTGCCTCTGTCTTTGGCTGTCCGCCTTGCAGCAGGCGCAGCAGCTCGACGGCCTCTGGCACTCCGCGCTCCGCTCCATACCTGAGGACTTCGGCCCTCTCTCCCGGGCTCTTCGCACTGCCCCAGCGCTGCTTGTAGCGCCGTAGTTGGTCCCTGGACGGTCCTCCTTCCTCTGCTCCCTCAACCTCCCCGCCGCCTCGCGCTGGCTTCTCCGGTGCGGCCTCCCTCGCTCCATTGGCAGCGGCGCCCTCCGGCTTGGGCTCTGCGCGGCGCACCGTGCGCGTTACCAGCCGCGGCTCACGCTGCTGCCTCTCTTCCGTGGGCACTGGCGTCAGGCGCTGCGCGCTCTCCGCCTGCGCAGCTGCCCCCGGCTCCGCTGGCTTCGCGCTCTCGGCGGAAGCCTCCGCCGTCGCGGCGTCCTGAGCAGCCTCGTCAGGGACGAGGTTCAGCACCTGCTGGCTCTCGGCGGGCGGTGGCTGGAGCTGTGCGGCTTCCACGAGGCTACCTCCTCAAAAAGGTGTCGTCGGTCCGGGCCTTGGAGGGGTTTGGCGCATGGCCTTGGCTTGTGGGCCTCCCGTGCCGTCGACGTGGGGAAGAGTGCCTGCGTAGCCCTCCCGAGAGCCACATGACAGACGGTGGCGGACGCAACTGCTCCCTCATGTGTTGCACTGGCGCGCTAGCTGGGCTTGGGTCGTGCGCACTCGCTCGCGGTTGTTCCCGGGCGGTGTTGTCACCTTGGAGGGTGCCACCATGCAGCCACCCCTCATGCCTCCCCTCTCTCGCCTTCCGCAGGGTGCCACGTCTTGGGCCACCGTGGAGGATGTGGCCATCCGCACGCGCAAAGAGGTGCGCACCATCAAGCACTGGTGTGCTCTCGGCCTCTTCTTCGTGGAAGTCCTCGCGGGCGGGTACGGCGGGACATGGGTGGCCGTGGATGCGGACACCTGGCCTCTCACCAACGCTGCCGGAGCGAAGCTCTACCGCGAGGCCCGAAGCGCCTCTTCCCGCGTGGGCGCTCGGGCTTCCGTGGAATCTCGCCGCTCGAAGAAGCCCGCCCGCCGTTCATCCTCTCCCCGGAGATCCGCATGAGCCACCAGCCACCAAGCCCGCGCCCGCCGCACGATGTTGGTTGGACTTGTCCGCGTTGCGGTGCTCCCGGCCTCCCTGCGCCGTACTGGCCGCACCCATGCCGCCGCGCCAAGCGGTGCATCCTCTCTTGGAGCTCCGCATGAGCACTCCTGTCACCACCTGCCGCTGCTACATGCGAGCTTCTTCCGTGGACCAGCGTCCGGAGCTTCAGCGGGCGAAGAAGAATAAGCCCTCACGCCGCACCTCAAGCCCCAGGAGAAGCGCATGAGCACTTCCGGATCCGTTGTGGCTGGCTGCTACCTGCGCGTCAGCACGCAGGACCAGAACCCCGAGCATCAGCGTGCGGAAATGGAGAAGATCTGCGCCGCTCGCGGATGGCAGCCGCGTTGGTACGAAGAGAAGATGAAGGGCACGCGCAACGACAGGCCGGAGTTCGCGCGCCTCATCAGCGATGCCCTTACCGGTCAGCTTACGGCTGTGGTGGTGTGGGCGCTGGACCGAATGGCACGCGATCAGGTTTTCATGCTCACGCAGTTCCAGGCCCTCGAGCAGGCCGGCGTGAAGGTGGTGTCCCATGCCGAGCGATGGACGGAGAGCGACGACGACCAGAAGCCTCTGATGCTGGGGGTGGCTTCTGGTCTTGCTGCCGCTGAGCTTCGCAGACTCAGCCGAAGGAGCCGGGCTGCCCATGAGACGGCTAGGAAGAACGGGAAACACATAGGCCGCCCCTTCAAGAACCTCTCGCTGCTCCAAGAGGCTGCACGCCATGTCATCAGCGGCAACGGTGAGTGCTCCCTCCGCGAGGCGGTCCGCCGCGTGAACAACGGGCTGCCGAGGAAGCCGGGCCAGCCAGGCGGGCTGTGTCAGATATCCCTGGCCTCTCTCCGGAGGTACCTGAACGGCACATGGGAGGGCCAAGGAGCCCCCGCCAAGCCCACGGAGCACCTCCGCAGGCAGCCTGAGAAGGCCAGGAGCCATCGCCGCTCCAAGGCTGCGCCATAACTCTCGGCCCCTCCTGCCGCCTCCAACCTCAACAGATTCGCAGGTTTATGCTTGTCTCTCCGGCTGCGCCACATCAGGTCACTTATGGCGCACCGTCCGCCTCAAGGCATCCTGAGAGGCACCACGCGGCGCAGCAGCCGCGGCACTGCACCATGGGGGCCCCGCAGCCACATGCCTGCGACAAGTGCAGCACCGTCCCGGCTGGCGCTGTCACGAGCACTGCAAGCCTCCATGCTCCTTCCCACGTTCTTGGGCTTGGGCGCTGGCACTCCCCGCTTAAATCCAGGGCGAGCTGCATCATGGCGACCCTCGACTGCTGAAGAGGTCCGGCTGCACGCCCTCCATGGCCGCTGCCTGCATCTGATCGGCAATCCTCGTGAGGAGGCGCAGCTGCTCCTCATCCACGCGGACGTTCAGCTTCAGTTGCTTCTCCAGCTTCTTCTTCCCCTCTCGCACGAGGCGGGCCGCAAGTAGCCAGGTATCCCTCTCCGCTGGCGTGAGCCTCTGGGCACTCATGCCGCCGCCTCTCTCTGCGAGCTGCGCGGGACGTTCGCCGCTATCACCGCTTCAGCAACCTCAGGCGCCACACTGTTCCCAATCAGCCGAACCTTTGCCGCCTTGGATGGTGCCGCAGACAGGTCATACCTCTCGGCAAATCGGCCAAACTGCGCTCGCAGGAGTTCGTGGGGCTCCAGCATCCGCATCCCGATGTCCACGATTTGGAGATCCACCCCTTCCACCGTGACGATTCCCAAACGGTGCTTGGCGGTGATGGTGCGCATAGGCTCTTGCAGCGCCTGCCATTGGCTCCCGTTGCTGTAGTACGTCATCAGGAACGCGCGGACCTCGGCAATGTGGGTACCGCTCGCGGTGAGCGTTGGCATCGGCTCTTCGATGTCGGCACCGCTGCATTCCCCGCGCAGCTTGACCAGGGTTGCCGCTGCCAGCGAGTGATGGTCCTTGGCGGTGATGGTTGCCGTGGGCTGTTCCATGCCCTGGCCCACCACTCCCGTAAAGTGCTTGGCGAGGAAGGCGGACACGAGTGCGTGCTTCTGTCCCTGAGCCACGACAGTCCCCAGGGGCTGATGGAGATCCAGCACACGCGGCGCCTGACCCTCCCGCTCGCCATAGCCAGTCTGCACGAGGGAGGGAGCCACGAGCGCATGCCCTCGACGAGAGGCCGTTACGGTTGAGAGAGGCGCGTCTATTGGCTCGCTCCTGTCGGTCCTCCCGCCGTGGTTCACCTTCACGACGAATGGCTCTACGAGGGCGCGGTCATTCTTCGCCGTGATGGTGCCCATAGGCGCCTCAATGTCAGTCGCTGGCGTCTGCCCAGCCCGGCCTCCGACACCCACGATGAAGGGCCGTGGGTTGTTCAGCACGAACCTCTTGAGCCCCTCTGCAATGCGCCAAAGCGTCTTCTCCGCAAGCGGCCTCTCTCTCTCGAAGATGCTTGGACACGGCAGTTCCCAGTCGATGCACTCGGCCGCGGTGCGCAGCGCTAGGCGCCCCGGGCCATGGGTGGGCTCAGGCCAGCGGATGGGTTCACCGTCGCACCGCGCCACCATGAAGAGGCGCCGCCTGCGCGTCGGGGCTCCATACAGCGAGGCATCCAACACCCTGAAGTCCACCGCGTACCCGAGCAGCTCCAGCGCGCCCCTCCATTGCTCGAAGGTTTCGCCCATGCGCGACTTGTCCGGCTTGCCGTCGAGCCCGAGCGGCCCCCACGTACGGAACTCGGACACGTTCTCCAGGAAGATGCACCGCGGGCGAACGGCTTGAGCCCACTCCACCACTACCCAGGCGAGGCTACGAATGCCCTTCTCGCGCGGCGTTCCGCCCTTGGCGACGGAGAAGTGCGTGCAGTCCGGCGAGGCCCACAGCACGTCCACCGGACGGCCCTTGGTCACGTCCTTGGGCCGCACCTCCCAAATATCCGCCGTGAGGTGCCGAGTGCGCGGGTGATTCGCCGCGTGGACAGCAAGGGCGGTGGCGCTGTGGTTGATGGCCACATCAACCGGCCTGCCCAATGCCGCCTCGATGCCCACGCTTGCGCCGCCCCCTCCCGCGAAGAGATCGACCACGAGTCCTCTCTTCACGGCTGGCCTCCCTTCCACATCTGCCGCCGCGCCTGGTTGGGAGCTCCGGCGATGCGAACGAAGTCAGCGAGGGCGAGCGTGATGACCTTCCGCCTGCCTGCCTTGGTGACAACGGCCGGCACGAAGCTGGAGCGCCTCCCTGGCGTCTTCGCGACCGTCTCCTGATAGACGCGCTCAACCGGCCGGTGCTGCTTGCCGGACTTACACTCCACCCAGAGCACTCCCGCAGTCACATCGGGCATGCCGTGGTCACGCTGGTACTGGAGGCAGCGCCGCGCGCTTGGTGCCAGCTTGCAGAGCTCGCGCACCACCTCCCTCTCGAAATTCTTCCAGGCCCTCACTCCCTTGGGCGTCATCCCTCTCCGGCTCATGCGTTGTTGCTCCTTGTCAGTGGCAGGTGTGGCAGCAGCGGCCCGGCGGCAGTGACGGGCAGGTTCTTGAGGAACTCTCTGGCGATGAAGAGGAGGGCGACGCACTGGGCGCGCGTGAGGCCCTCGCGGTTCGCGTCACACTCACTCCAGGGCAGCCGCGCGTTGTTTTCGGCTGCGTGGAGATCGTCTCGGAGGCTTCGCCCTTCGGCGCTTTGTGCATCCTGCGAGAGGGCGGTTTCTACAAGCGCCTCTAGCGCCACCGTGAAGCGCACGTCATCCAACGCCCTGTCCACCTCCACCCATGCCTTGGTGGTGAGGCGCTGGTAGTGGAATGCAGCTTTCAGCGTGGGTGTGCCGTGGGCTACGCGCTGCCGGGCCTTCTCCAGGGCCTGCAGCACTTCAAAGCGGAGGGCGGGCGTCAGCGGCATGGCGTGCCTCCCGTAGCGAGGCGACGGCGCGCGAGGATGAATTGCCTCAGGGTGGTGACGCGCATCCAGTAGCGCGCCAAGTCCTGGCCCTCGAGCAGCACTGCTCCAATCTCGTCTGCCTTGTGCACAACCTCCGGCAGGTGCTCAGGAGCAGGCGCATGCACTGGGGTAGCTGGGAGCGGTGGGGGTGTTGGCGCGCGGCGTGGTGGCTGGGCAGGCGTGGCCCTTCGAGGCGCTGGCGCTGCCTTCCCTGCCTTGTAGGGCCCCCTGACGCTTGCAGTGGCGGGTGGCAGGTTGAGGAGGGTCTGCGCGTGCTCGGCGGGCACCTCTTGCGCGCTCTCCATCCGAGAGACGCTGGGAGCGCTCACGCCCAGCAACTGCGCAATGGTGCCTTGCGTATACCCCCGCCGCACTCGCTCGGCGGCGAACTCCTTGCCCGTCATGCCGCACCCCCGAAGAGGTCCGCCTGCTTGAGGCGCCCTGGCTTCAGGCAGTGAGGGGAGAGCCAAATCCGCTCGCGCTCGGCATTCTCTCCAGTGCCGCGCGCAGCCGAGTAGCCTCCTGCCGCCTTCCAGGCCACGCAGCGCCAGCCCTCGGGCAGTTGGTAGTCTCCCTCGTAGCCACACAGGGCTATGCGCAGCTGGGGGTTGTCACCGTTGGCTACAGCCCACTCACACGCGCGCTCGGCAACGCCCTTCTCTTCATGGGCGTACAAGTCTTCATACTGCTTGTACGGCGGATCCAGGAGCACACCCGTCAGCCCAATGGCTGTTGTGGCGGAGGGGGTGAGGATGCGCAGGAAGTCCCCGCAGGAAACGCGCACGTAGCGCAGGCGCTTTGCGAGGGCCTCGAGCCACTCGTGCACCTGTCCTCTCTTGCCGGAGGCATTCACCCCTCGGCCCGTTGCGCCGCGAGAGCTGCTCAACTCAATCACCTGGCGCCAGGTGCAGCCCTCTCCCTCTCTGGCTCCAAGGCCGTGCACGCCTCTGGGGCTGGCTGCTACGTGCCCACGGCCCTTCCACTCGGGGTGGGCACACCAGCCGGAGCCAATCCACAGGCTGGCTCCCCACACCCACCAGCCTGCAACCTTGGCGTCGAAGTATTCGGGGCTACCCTCCATGGCGGTGCGGAAGGCTTTCGCCTCCGCGCTGTGCACGAGCCAGTCATGCCTGGCGTGCAAGTCCACCTCGAGCGCTGGGTACTCGGCGTGCGCTGCTACTTCCTCAGGCGCGCGTTGGAGGGCCCGCCAGAAGTTGGCCACGTAGTGGTTCACGTCGTTCACCGTCTCCACGCGCGGCGCATGGGGGCGGGCCAGCAGCACGGCGAGGCTGCCGGCGAAGGGCTCAATAAAGTTGTCCACCTCGCCCAGCGCCTCCCAAATGAGAGGGGCTGCCAGGGCCTTGCCGCCGAAGTAGGGGAAGGGAGCGCGCAGGCTCATGAGGCACCCCCAGTGTTGCGCTGGAGGCCGAGGGCCTTGCGCACGGCAACCACCTTCCGGTGGCCCACGCGCAGCTGCGCGGCAATCTGCCTGTCCGGGAGCCCCAGCCTGTGGAGGCGGCGCACCCCCACATGCAGCGCCGCTTCGTTCTGCTCGCGCATGGCCTCCGCACTCTCGAAGTCCCTCGCGCGCCCGCTGGCACTCATGGCGTGGCGCCTCCCGGAGTGCACAGCCACGAGCAAGCCGTCACTGTCGTCGGCTGCCACCGGCAGTCCGCCAGCACGGGCGTGCCGTGCTCGCAGGTGGGCCAGCCCTCAGGCGGGTTGCGCATGAGGCGCGCAGCGTGAGGGGTGTCGGTATCGGGCCTGGAGTTGCCGCACCTCCTACAGAGGCGGCTGCCAGGGCCACGCTCCACGTACACCACTCCCGTTGCAACCTTGGGCCCCTCGCCGCGGGCGCTGCCCTTGCTCCAGCTGCGCATGCTGGGGCGCATGGTGTCGCTCATGGCGTGTGCCTCGGGCTCTTCGTCTTGCAGTAGGGGCTGTGGGGGCCGTCGGATCCGCACGCCGAACACTGCCGCGCCCTCTTCTCTCCGAGCACGCCGCGTAGTTGCTGCCTCACAGGCGTGCCCGCCACCGTCCACGCCGTGTCCCAATCTTCCAGCGCGTCGAGCGCCTCTATGCATGCGCGGCGGAGTTGTGCTGACTCTCGGCGCTCGGCGCGCAGCATGCGGCGGGCGGTGCGCTTGTCGTCGGTGTGCCAGCGCTTCGATGACTGCTGGGTTTCAACAAGCTCTGCCTCAACCACCCGACGCTCAATGCGCTCGCGGGCGTGGGCAAACCGCCAGTGCAGCGCGCGGGCATGCTCCTGGACGGCGAGAGCGAGCGCTCGAAGGAACAGGGTGTGCCACCCGTCGCGCTGGTCGAGCGTCTCGCGGACGCAGTTGCCACAGTCACCGCACGGCAGTCCGTCGACAGGGCAAGGAATCCGCTCGGCTGCGCGCAGGTCCGCGTGCGCCCCCTCCAGCTCCCCGGCCATTGCTTCGAGCTGAGCGCCCACCCTGCCCAGCCGCGCCTCAAGCTCCAGCGCGCGGCGGCCGTTCTCCATGTTGGCTTCCTGCGCGCGCTCAAGGAACCTCTCTGTCTCTTCCAGCCTCCTGTGGAGCCTGTTCTGGGCTGTGAGTGCAACCTGGAGACGCCCTGCCAGTTCCTCGAGCTGAAGCCGCTGGCGCCAGGCATGCTCGATGAAGTCCCAAAGGCCTTCGCACGTGAGCGTCCCCATCCCGTCGAGGCGCCTTGCACTCCAGCGGCCGCACAAGGAGTCCCTGAGCTCCCACCCCCACGCCTGGACGGTTGCACCCACCAGGGCCCGGCGCGCCCGGCCTGGAGCAGTGGCGGCGGCGCGCAGGGCCCAGCGCAGCATTGCCCAGCCCTGCTGAACCCCGTGGGCGAGCTGCGCGGCCTCGAGCAGCGTAAGGCCCAGGGCCGCACTCAGTGCCAGCCACACCTTCTCCAGGCGACTCTGGGGCGCAGTGCCGGTGTGCACGGGCCCTCTCTCCGCCCGGACGGTGAATCTGTCCGGGCTTCGTTCGGGGACGCACGACGAGCACTCAACGATGCTGAGACGGGAACAGTGTGCTGGAGCCGTGCACCGAGACTTCGAACCCGGCGCATCGGCGGGAGACTTCAAACCCTGGAGGTTTTTACCCTGTCCAGTCTCACCCCGCCGTGCACTGGGTGAATCCGAGGCGTCGCCGGACAGGTAACCAACCCTGTGCACAGACGACATAGGGGTAGCGGTGGCCGTTGGGTGCAGTCCACAAGCCTTGATCCTCGTACTGGGGTGCGCTGGGGTGCCGCACGCGCTGCAGCAGCTCGGCCTCGCGCAGGAAGCGCGGATCCCGGGGCGCTCGGGCCATCTTGAGGGCCACGGGAGGAGCCTCGGGGTGTCCTGCGCGCCGGGCCCGGAACACCACGCCAAAGGAGCCTGAGTCCATGCGTTCGAGAATCAGCCAGGGGCCCACGGTGGTGCCGGGCTGAGGCATGTCGTCGAGGAGCATGCAGGCCTCCATGAAGCTGGGAAGCACGGAACCCTACCCCACGGGGAGGGCTGTCCGCCATACCCAGCGCGTAGGAGGGGTGCTTCTTCGCTGCCAGCTACGGCCTCCTCGTGTCGCTGCTAGAGGAGCGGGAGCGTTTCCGCTGTACCCGGCTCTTGGCCGGCTTCCGTTGCGTCTTTTGTTGGGCCTTCCTCCTCGCTGTCTTGGGGCTGGCCCCAGGCACGATCTCGCGATTCTCGTCATGGAACTTCTTGACCAGAGCCATTGCGTTCATGAGGGAGTCCACAGGCCCTTCACCAAAGACGGGGGTCACATGCATGAGGTACCCCTCGATCAGCACGGGTGAGTACCAGCAACGCTCTTGAGGGAAATGGACAGGCTTCCCTACCGTGACTCTGGAGGTACGCCGCTTGCCTTCGGGTGTGGTGTACCTCCAGTAATCATCCGCAATGGGGGCATCAATGCGAGCCAGTCTCGGGCGCCAATCATCACCAGGCATGGGTCACCTCAATGGCGGGGTTTGGCGGGAGGACCGAAGTAAGCATTACAGAAGACAAAGCAGGCTGCTTTGGAGGCCCTGCTGAGCGCCACTCAGCTGGTCGTTGGAGGTCCGAGGGATGTAGGGGGTGGGGAGATCTCTGCCACGCCGGGCCCATCATGGACGAGCCAGCGCCTTGATGCCCCCCATTCGCCGCCTTGACTGCCGGTCAGGGGTGGCAGGCGGCTTGAAAGAGGCGCCCCGCTGCCGCAGGCTGTCGCTCCGTCTCGCCTTCTCCCACCTCACCAGGACACGCTCCCCATGCTGCCTGTATTCCTGGCCCTTCTCCTGACCCAGACGCCGCACGAGAACCCTCGCCAGCAGGGCATTCCCATCGGCAGTGGCACCAAGCTGGCCAAGGTCACCCTCACCGCTCCCTCCGGAGGCTGGACGGTGGACCGGATGATGCTCGTGGAGGGCACCGTCAGCGACACCTCCATTGATCCCGTGGTCGTCTCCATCAACGGCGACCGCTACCTGATGCGCACCTTCAACGGGCGCTTCAGCCGCAAGTTCCCCGCTGCCAGCGGCAAGAACATCGTCACCGTGATGGCCACCAACAAAGGAGGCACGGCGCGCACCCAGGTGACGACGTACGCTCAGATCCCTCCCGTGCCCCTCAAGGCCATCCTCACCAGCGACACCGAGGGCGTCTACACGGACCTCCACATCTACGAGCCCACCGACACCAGCGTCACGAAGTCGGACAACGGGCTGCAGCTCGTAGGCGAGAAGATGGCCCATGTGTACTGGGCGAACACCGCCAGCCCCAGCGGCGGCACCTTCTTCCTCAATGAGCAGGGAGGGGACTTCGACCAGCCCGCCTACGGCCCCTACCTCTATGTCCACCGGGCCCCGCCCAAGGGCCTCTACCTCATCGCCACCAACTACTGGCCCAGCGGCGACAAGGCCCACACGGTGGCCACCCTCAACGTGGCGCTCTTCGAGGGGACTCCCGGCGAGGTGCGCCGCATGGTGCGCATCCCCCTGGCCATCCCGGGCACCACCCGCGTGCTCGCATGGATCAACATCCTCGGGGACAACCAGGCCGAGGTGTACGTGCCCACGGCGGACCCTAAGCCCACGGGCGCCTCGTGGCCCAAGAACCTCGACGAGGCCGCGAAGAAGGTCTCCGCAGGCGATGGAAGCGGCTTCGGCGACGAGGGTGGCTACGAAGGCGAGGGCGAGGGCTACGAGGGTGAGGGCTACGAGGGTTCCGAGGAAGGGGACTGACGGTCCCCCGGTTGCCATGCTCGCCCTGTCCCTCACGCTGGCGCTTGCCGCCTCCACGCCTCCGGCCTCCGCCGTGCTCGAGACGCCTCCCGCGTCCGGGTCCCGCGACGCCCGTGACGTGCTGCTGCGCCGCGAGGTAGGCCAGGTGGCGCTGGCGCAGTTCACGAAGTTCGATCCGCTCTGGCACCCGGACCAGCGCGACTGCGCGGGGCTGATCCGCTTCGCCTACCGCAGCGCCTACAAGCGCTTCTTCCCCGAGCGGCTCGCCCGGCCCTTGTGGTTGGACGTGCAGGGCCAGCCCTCGGAGTTCGCGGACGCGGAGACGCTGCTCACGCGCAGCTTCGTGCCACTGGGCCGCGACGAGGCCACCCGCGAGGCACTGCGCACCGGGGACCTGGTGGCGTTCCGCCAGGAGCAGGACTCGGGCCCTGTCTTCCACCTGATGATGGTGGTGCGCCCGGAGGACAAGGCGCACGCGCCAGCACGTGTCGTCTACCACCCGGGCGAGAAGGGGGCCGCCGTGCGTACGGGCGTGCTGCACCGGCTCGCCACCGAGGCGCCGATCGAGTGGCGCCCTATCCCCCAGAACACGGCCTTCCTCGGCTTCTTCCGCTTCAAGGAGTGGATGCAATGAACACATCCGAAACCCCGCCGGTTCCCCCGGCCTCGCCCCCGCC
>Ga0247825_10003047_pt1 | contig 11046 bp, 13 predicted proteins | sample 13C_Vanillin_Day_FD_194413 | JGI IMG/M metagenome (GOLD analysis project Ga0247825, IMG submission 194413) | Soil microbial communities from agricultural site in Penn Yan, New York, United States - 13C_Vanillin_Day48 | ecosystem: Environmental > Terrestrial > Soil > Agricultural land | place... | reverse complement strand
TACCGCGACGGGTTCAACGTTCCCGGAGGGGGCACCGTGAGATTCCTCCGTGATGCATCGGGCGCGGTCACCGAGGCCAGCATCACCGTCGAACGCGTCTGGGACTTACGCTTGAAGAAGCGATAGCTACTTGATGAACGTGCCGTTCCTGAGCTCGGCAACCGCCTGACGCAACTCGTTCTGCGTGTTCATCACGATCGGCCCGTACCACGCGACCGGCTCTTCGAGCGGCCTCCCCGAGACGAGCAGGAACCGGATGCCGCGCTCTCCCGCCTGCACCACGACTTCGTCGCCGCGATCGAACAGCACCAGCGTACGGTTGCCAACGTCGTCTACAGATCCCGGAGTGGGATCGCCGACGTGATCGGTCTTCACCGCTCGTGGAGCTGACGCATCGCGGAACGTGCCCGACCCCTCGAAGACATAGGCGAACGCATGCCGTGTCGTTTCCACGGGGAGCACGCGCCGTGTCCCCGGCGGCACCCAGATATCGAGATACCGCGGGTCCGCGGCAACCCCTTCGACGGGACCCTTCGCGCCCCAGAACTCGCCGCACACCACGCGGACCCTCGTGCCGTCGTCTTCGGTGACCTCGGGAATGTCCTTTCCCTTGACGTCCTGATAACGCGGCGCGGTCATCTTCAACGACGCTGGAAGATTGGCCCAGAGCTGGAAGCCGTGCATCCGCCCATGCTCATCGCCCTTCGGCATCTCCTGGTGCAGGATGCCCCGGCCGGCGGTCATCCACTGCACGTCACCGGAGCCAAGCGTTCCCTGGTTGCCAAGGCTGTCGCCGTGATCGACGTTGCCGCTGAGCACGTAGGTGATCGTCTCGATGCCGCGATGCGGGTGCCACGGAAACCCGGCGAGATACTCGTTCGGGTTGTCGTTGCGGAAGTCGTCGAGGAGAAGGAACGGATCGAACTCCGTCGGGTCGCCAAACCCGAACGCGCGGCGCAGGTGAACGCCGGCGCCCTCGATATGCGGCTGTGACTGGCTGATCCGTTTGACGGCTCTGATGGACATCGGGGACTCCTCGAGATCATCGCCTTGCCGGCGGCTTCTACTGTTCGTTCAGACGCCGGCAACGGAGCTCAGGATCCCCGGCATTCACGCGTCAGCCCGCGCTCGACTATTGCGTCGGGTTTCCTGGATCGAACGATGAACCAGCAAAGACCTGACGGCCATCTGGGAGCTTGACGGTTCGGGCGTTGGCCACCTTGTCCGACGTCTTCGAGCGGAAGCCCTCGACCGTCACCTGGAGCCCCTGCTTCACCGAGTTGCGGTTCCAGCCGTTACGCATCAGCCCGTTTGGCGGGCCCAGCTCGAAGTCCCACACCTGGAGCTTTCCTTTTTCGTCCTTCCCTTCCACGTAGATCCGCGCGTGGGGGTTGGTCCACTCGAGCTTCTGCACGGTGCCGGTGACGGTGATCGTCCGATCGCGGTCGTATTCCGCCGCAAACGAGTGGTGGGCCTGCGTGACGGCCGTACCGGCCAGCCACACGAAACCGGCCACCGCGACGAAGAGAGATCGACGGTTCATAGTCGCTCCGTCGCCGCGCAGAGCGCGGCCAAGAGATACTGCCTCAACCAGCCGCGGCTTCACCACAACGCGCAAGCGGCTGGTTGAGCATAATACGCCAGTCGAAAGTCGAAGGGTTTGCCCTGAGCGGAGGGAACGAATGCGAGCAGTCCTGCCTGTTGTGATCGTGATGGCTGTGGCGGCATCTGCCGTCACGCTCTCGGCCCAATGGCCGAAGTACCCGGCTCCGGGCGTTCCCAAGACAGCGAGCGGCGAAGTCGACATGAACGCGCCGGCGCCGAGGACCGCCGACGGCAAACCCGATCTGTCCGGCGTGTGGCGCGCCGGCGGTGGTGGCGGCCGGCAAGGCGCCCCGCCTCCTCCGGCAGACGCCGTCCCTCTGGCGGCCTTCCGCGACATCGGGCAGAACATCAAGGGCGGACTGCCGCTGACACCATATGGCGCCGAATTGCTCAAGACGCGAGTCGCCGGCAACAGCAAGGACAATCCCGAGGCGCACTGCCTCCCGATGGGCATCATCCAGCTCCACACCCAGGGTGCGCCGCGCAAGTTCATCCAGACACCGCGCGTGCTCGTGGTGCTCTATGAAGCCAGCTGGGAGCGCCGCGAGATCTTCACCGACGGCCGGAAGCTGCCGACCGACGATGCGCATCCATGGTTCTACGGCTATTCAACTGGACGATGGGAGGGCGACACGCTGGTGGTTGAGACGAGCGGCTTCCGCGACGATGGCTGGCTCGACATCATCGGCAGTCCGCTGACGGATCAGGCGAAGGTCACGGAACGATTCAGGCGCGTGAACTACGGGCGAATGGAAATCGACGTGACGATCGAGGACAAGAAGGCCTACACGCGGCCGTTCACCGTTCGGGTCAATCAGTCGCTGATGCTCGACGAGGAGCTGATCGAGTTCATCTGCCTGGAGAACCAGCGCTTCGGCAAGTAGTGGAGGGACTTGCGATCAGGCGCGCGCGCCCACGAGTGCCGTCAGCCTGGCACGAGCTGAGTCGTCAACCTGGGTGAAGCGGACGGCGAAGCCGACTCCGGGTGTCGCCATCAGCACCGTTCCGCCGACGGTAACGCTGCCGTCCGGCAGCGCGACCGAGATCTCCCGTACCCACGTGCCCTCCGGCGGCACCGTGAATCGGCTGTCGATATAGCAGCCGGTCGGGCTGATGCTGCTGACGCGCGTCTGCTCCTCGCCCCAGGGGCTGAGCCAGTTGCACTCGAAATAGCGCTCGATGCGTTGCCGCTGGCGGCGGCCGTTGTGCTTCATCGTTCGTTTCCACAAGGCAGACAGCCACAATCTAGCCATCCGATGCCTCCTTCATTCCGTGACGTTCGCGGCAAGAACGGCGCCAACCGGTTGCAACCTGCCTGTCGGGCGCGCCGCGTCCTGGTCCGGGAAGGCGGATGACAGATGTGTGCGAGCGTGACTGAAACGGTGTGGTATACCGGGCAGGAATGGCGACTGCCCTCTATGACATCGACGTAAAGACCATCGGCGGCGGGGTCCAGCCGCTCGCCGACTATCGCGGCCGCACGCTCCTCATCGTCAACGTCGCCAGCCGCTGTGGGTTCACGCCGCAGTACGCGGGCCTCGAGAACCTCTATCGCAAGTACAAGGATCAGGGACTCGTGGTGCTCGGCTTTCCCTGCAACCAGTTCGGCAGCCAGGAGCCCGGAAGCGAGGCGGAGATCGAGAAGTTCTGCTCGACCACTTACGACGTGACGTTTCCGCTCTTCGCCAAGATCGACGTGAACGGAGCGGCTACGCACCCGCTTTATGCGCTGCTCAAGTCGGCCCGGCCCGGCGTGCTCGGGACCGAGGCGATCAAGTGGAACTTCACCAAGTTCCTCGTGGACGCGCACGGTCATGTCCGGGCGCGCTACGCGCCATCGGATACACCGGAGAAGATCGACGCGGAAGTCGCCGCGCTGCTCGAGGCCGACTGACCTTCTGATCCGGCAGTCGTGTGCGAGCGGCGCGGGCTACGGGACCTGTACGCCGTTGGCGTTGTGGTAGTGGCCATGCGCCGGGTCCCAGACCCGAACGGAGCCTCCGCCGGTCCGGAACGATGTCGCCGCGGCGGCCAGGCCTCCGACCACGGCCATCCCGACCAGGATCATCAGCACGCGCGACTGACGCCTGGCACTCGTCTTCGAAGCGCAGCACTTCTTGAACTTGCGCCCGCTGCCGCAGGTGCACAAGTCATTTCGTCCGGTTCCTGCCATGTCCTAACCCCCGTGAAACGCGCACAATCTACAACACCCGAAGCGGTTGGTGTCCAGTACAATCTGGGCGCCTCATTCCTCTTCGAAGCAGGTGCCATGAGAAATCGACTTGCCTGGATCATCATCGCCGCGGCGGCCTTCGTGTCGACGACGGCCCACGCCCACTTCGTGCTGATTTCCCCCGCGGCGTCGCTCGCCCAGAACCGGCTCGGCGATCCGCAGAAGATCGCGCCGTGCGGCGGCGTCTCGGCGAACCCGGGCCGGGGCACACCGGCGAATCCCGGTGTTCCAAGCGGCGCGGTGACGAACGTCAAGGGCGGCACGATGCTTCCACTGATGGTTCAGGAGTCGATCTTCCACCCCGGCCACTACCGCGTGGCGCTCGCGCGCACCATGGCGCAGCTGCCGAAGGATCCGGTGGTGACGACGGCGGACAGCGGCCGCGGGCTGCGCTCGCAGACAGCAGAGATCCAGAACCCGCCGGTGGCGCCGGTTCTGCTCGACGGGATCTTCGCGCACACGGAGCGGGCGACGCAGAACTTCGAGGCCGAGGTCCCGATTCCAAACATCACCTGCCAGAACTGCATCCTGCAGGTGATCGAGTTCATGGCGGATCACCCCGGGATCGCTGTTGACGGCGGCCACTCGTACCACCACTGCGCGGTCCTGAACATCACGGCCGATCCCGCGAAGCCGATCGACAAGCGCTGGTAGTGAACGCCGTCTCCAGCGCGGCAAAGCTCCGCGAGCGGCTTCGGCAGCCGGGCATTCTGGTCATGCCCGGGTGTCACGATGCCACGTCGGCGCGGCTCATCCAGGAGGCCGGCTTCGAGATCGGCTTCATGAGCGGCTTCGCGGTCTCCGCGTCGCGTCTGGGAATGCCCGACACCGGCCTGATCTCCTACGCGGAGCTCGTCGATCAGGGCGCGAACATCTGCCGCGCGGTGACGATCCCGATGATCGGCGACGGCGACACCGGCTTCGGCAGCGCACAGAACGTCAAGCGCACCGTTCAGGGCTACGCGCAGGCCGGCTTCGCCTGCATCATGCTCGAGGATCAGGTGGCGCCGAAGCGGTGCGGCCACACCGAGGGCAAGGCCGTGGTCGGCCGCGACGAGGCGCTGATGCGCATTCGTGCCGCCGTCGACGCACGCGACGCCGGCGCTGACATCCTGATCATGGCGCGCACCGATGCGCGGATCGACAGCCTGGACGAGGCCATCACCCGCTGCCGGATGTTCCGGGAGATCGGCGCGGACATCACGTTCCTCGAAGCGCCCACCGGCGAAGACGAAATGCGGCGCTACTGCGCCGCCGTGGACGGCCCGAAGATGGCCAACCTCATCGAGGGTGGCAAGACGCCGCTGCTGCCTCCGGCGCAGCTGGAGTCGATCGGATACGCGATCGCCGTGTATCCGCTGACGCTGCTCAACGTGTCGATTCAGGCGATGCGCCTGGCGCTCGCGAGCCTCCGCCGCGGAGAGCGCGCCGAGGCCGCGATGGAGTTCGATGCCTTGAAGCGCGCCGTCGGCTTCCCCGAGTACTACGCCGAAGAAGCGCGCTACAAGGTCTAGCCGCTACGGCTGCCGGTTCCGCACCAGATCGCGAATCACTTCGTCGTAATACGGCTTGTCCTTGAGGCTGGCCCGGGAAGCCGGGAAGTATGAAAGCGCCACGCTCAGAACGCTCGGGTTCAGCGCCGTGAGAGACACCGATGCCCGCTCGCCCCCGGACAGCCGGGTGTTGTCGATCATCGGAAAGTCGAAGAGACCGACGACGAAGTTGGTGTCGATCTCGCCGGTGGCCTGGAGATCCAGCGTCGGCTGCCGGCACTCTTCGGCCGTCAGAGGGCGCGAGACGTACAGGTGCACCTGCACCTCCCGCGCCGCGTCGTCGTACCTGAGGAGCTCGAGCCTGAACTGGCGGTAGTGCGTGGACCCGTCAGTCGCCGCCATCGAGAGGCAGATCCGGGCTGGGCCTTCGCCCGGCTTGATGCCCGGATCGGGAACCGTCCGGGTGCCGAACATGACGTAGGCCTGAAGATCGTTGATCTTCTCGGGCAGGGCGTCCCCGCGTTCGATCATGCCGGCTTCCGAGAGCGCCGTGAGCTGGTGCTCGATGACCTGAATTGCAACCGATTCCAGCCGGCCCCGCAGCTCCGTGTTGCTGGCGCGCTCCTCCACCCCGATGCGGCGCTGCACGTCCTTGAACAGCGGTCCGATGTCGAGCGATTCGTGAAAGTTGTAGGCGAGCAGCTCGAGGCTGAGAATCTGCTGCCGGATCAGCTCCTCGGACGTGAGCCGCAGCGAGGGGTCCCTGGTCATGAACGTGTTCAGGATCGAGTTGAACATGTCCTTGCGGAGGTTGCTGTCGGCCTCCTCCCGCCGTCCCATCATCTCGGCGTAGAGTCGAATGTTGCTTTCGACCTGCTGCCGTTCATTGAGCGACGAATTGAACCAATAGCCGATGACAAGCGTCACCAGCGGCAAGGCGAGCGCCTTGACTAAGTCAACCCAGGTCCCACTACGGTTCCTCGAGTCGTCACGGTGAGCGTCAGGATGCGGAAGCGGCGCATCGCTCATGCTCACCGCCGCTTCAGCTCATACTTGCCGTCAGCGAGCTTCACCAGCTCGTAGTTGTAGGCGGCGGGGTTCGGCCCCGAGAACACGGCGGCCGATGGCCGCCCTTCGTACGAGGGAAGCCTCAGTGTGCACTGCCCCTGCTGTGGGACGTTGATCCGGTACGAACCGTCAGCCGCGGTTGTTCCGGCTACCGGCTCTTCCTTGCCGCACTGGACCTCGATGGCCACGCTCTTCACGCCCTGGCCCTCGAACACGATCGTGCCGTAGAGCTGTCCGGCATACACGACGGCAGAACAGAAAAGCAGAGCGATTGCTCCGACAGTGAAGGTGATCGCTTTCATGAACGTCCCCCCAAGTGAGGCATCCGCAGGCAGACAAGCCTCGCATCCAATGTACAGCTTCTCCACTCTGCTCACAGATTGGAACTTCGAAGTCGCGGGTGTCTTAACTTATCAGACTACTTCGGAGCTCGCAGGGCGCGTCCCAGCGAGTATCGAGTCTGCAGCTCGAATTGCGGTTTGCCTGGCGGCAGCGGCTGCGTCCGTTCATAGACACGAACACCGCCCTGGGTGCTCCCGGTATGCATCAACGCCCAGTCCGCGGACGAGCTGACGGCTTCGTCGAGCAGCTGATGATGCGGGTCGCGTCCGACATCGTCGAGCACAACGTACGCGACTCGAGCGGTGTTCAGTGCCGCACGCATGGATCCAGCGTCCGGATAGCGCTGCTGGTAGTCAAGGCCCATCCACGTATCGGATGCCAGCAGCTTGCTCGCCCGCAGCACAAACGACCGCGGATACGGCTCGCGCGTCGCAACGTAGGCAACAAAGGCCCCTTCGCCGATGGGGTCCGACGACACGAGCGCAGTGACATCGGGAGACGGGAGCCGCGGCAGCACGAGCTCCCCAGCCTCGGCGAACCCGCGCAATCTGGGCGCTGCCGGACTGAACGTCGTCAGCACCAGTACGAGAACGCCGAAGGCAGCCACCCGAATACGCTGCGCAGGTTCCGCGCGCGGCCAGGGCAGATGTGTCGCCACCCATTGCAATCCGGCAGCAGCGAAGAGCGCGGCGGCGGCGAATACCACGAGAAGATAACGTCCGCCGGAGATCGGGTAGACAAAGGAGTGGAATGCCCAAGTAGCGGTCGCGAGCGCGAACAGGCTGCACCAGAGCGCATGATCGGCTGGACGCCGGACCACGCGGACGAACAACCCCACAACGGCCAGCGGCACCGCCACGAAACCTATCTGCCTGACGATCTCCAGGGGATTGTCCACGGCGGCAAGCCTCCACGCATTGACGTCAGGCCACGGCTCGGACGCGAGGCTGACCATGCCCCACTCCATCACGTACCACGGAGCACAGAGAACGGCCACCACGACAGGCATGAGCCAGAAGTTCGCGCGCCGTGGGAGCGTCCAGCGACGGGCGGCGATGACGGCCACCGGAGGCAGCAGCGCGAGCGCCAGGGCGTTGTACTTGGTCAGAATGGCGACGGACGCGAGCACCGCAAACCAGAGCGCATCACGCGTGCGCTCGGCCTCCATGTACCGTGCGAACGAAACCGCGGCGGAAAGCATGAAGAGCGCGCAGAACCCGTCCATCATGACCGACGACGCAGCACTCTGGACCGCCGGCAGCGTCGCGAACCAGATTCCGGTCGCCAGGGCCAGCGGCGCGCCCAGCGAGTCGCGAGCCGCCCGGAACATCACGAAGCACACGAGCATCGTCGTCACCGACACAAAGAGCATCGCCGATGCGAGTGATGGCCCGGTGATGAGCAACCAGCCACCGAGCAGCAGGTGAAACGCGGGTGGCCAGACGCCAAAGGCAACCTTCGGATAGTGAACGTAGTACTCCTCGGCGAACTCGCGAGGATTGCGACCCAGCCCGTGAGCCACGTAGCTCCGGAGCATCAACGCAGTGACGTAGTGCGACGCTTCGTCAGGTGCGGTGTTCAGCTCGGGTCTGCTGTTTACGAGTGTCGTTGCGAACACGACGCCGCACAGCGCGACGACAGCGAGCGGATTCGCGAGCCGGCGTCCGATGCCGATGAGCGAGTCGATCGGCAAATCATTGCCGACCGGCGCAGCCTGCGTGGCCTGCATAAGGGGCCACAGTGTAGCGGGACTGTTAGGGACTTCCGCACGAATTGCGCGGGTTTTTGGTCGAGCTCGCCGGAAAAATTGACAGGTCCGCTCGGCCTGGATCGCGATTTCGACGACTGGGCAGACAAACGCCTTGCCCCTACAGGAACATCACGAACGCGAACCAGATTTCTGCGGCGACCGTGACTACGGACGCCCTGGGACGAAGGTCACCGTGACCGTCATGATCACGGCGGTCGGAACGTTGTTCAGCCGTACCGGCGTGAACTCCCACTGCCGGACCGCATCCATTGCTGCTCGAACGAATCCTGCTTCATCGGCCTGCTTCGGCCGCAGTGGAACCAGTTCCTTTATCAAGCCGTCAGCACCGACCGCACCCTCCAGGATGACAACCATGCCGGTGGCGGCTGGCGGCACAGGCGGGCACGCCGGTTTCACGTCCTTGATTCTCCGGGGCGCCATGATCTGCCCGCCAACCCGCACTGGCACACCTTGCGCGGCCAGTAACGGACGCACGTCGCGTGTTGCACCTGGCCTTGTGAAGAGTCGTGATCCAACAGCGGCCATTCCGAACGCCATGACCGCAGCGTTTTCCGCTAGCGCAGCTGCACCGCTCCCACACGTCACCGTGACAGTCTCCAGAAGGCCGCCGATTCGCATCTCGATGTCACGCTGGAGATCCTGTGCGGACGTCAGAAACACGGTCGTGCTCACCGATGCGAAGCCAGGGAGCCGCGCGACGAGCTCGTACTGCAATGGCTGGAGACCCCTGAAACGGAAGGCACCAGTTGGATCCGTGACGGCCGAAAGGCTGATTCCCGATGCCGCGTTGGTCAACGTCACTGCGACGCCGGGAAGGACGCCCCCAGACGCGTCACGCAACGTACCTGACAGCGACGATGTGCCTTGTTGCGCGGGCGCGGCCGCCTGCGCGCGCTCGAGCTGCTGCTGCGCCTGCCGGAGAGTCTCCGCCGCCTCTCGCGCGGCACGCTCTGCTTCCTGGATGTCCGGCTGCGCCTGCTCGCGCGACGTTCGCTTCAGAGGACGCACAGTCGCGGGCGCGGGCGCGAGTTCAGGAGCAGGTGCAGATGCTGCCAACGCCATGAGCGCCGGCGGCGAGAGCGTGATATCGCCGAGAGCGACGGGGTCCGCTGGTGTTGCCTCGACACGCTCCGTCAGCGTCATCGCCGACACGGGCACCATCGCCACGAGAACAGCCACGCACGTGAGAACCCGTGCGGCGAGCGTCAGCGGCTCGCGGTTTCGGCGCGCGTTGAGTATCACGGCGATTCTCCTTTCGAGTGTCGAGGCACTGGCAACTGCGGGCGCCAACGTCCAGTCGCGGCCGTTGGTGACGGCCTCGCGGGCAACTGCCAGCAGGTGCGACGCGTAGTCCGCCGGGTCAACGCCGCGGCGCAGCACGTCGTCATCACACGCCTGCTCGGCCTCATCGCGCAGGCGCCGGCAGACGATCCAGATCAGCGGGTTGAACCAGTACACGGCCCGCACCACCTCCGCACCAATCTGCAGTGCCCAGTCGCGGCGCGCGATGTGCGCGAGCTCGTGTGCGAGCACGATCTCGATGCGTTCCGCCGTCCACGAAAGGGCGGCGGCCGGCACGATGATTCGCGGACGGAACAGTCCCCAGGTGAGGAGCGGTGCGCGATCGTCGCTTTCGAGCATCAGGACGCGCCGCTTCAACGCACACTGGATCGACAGCCCTTCCACGTGCTCCTTCCAAGCCTTCGCATGTACCGGCCGGCAGAGTCGCGTCATTCGGACCAGCCGTCCGAGCCCGGCACCAAGGCCCGTAATGACGACCAGGAAACCGATCGCCCAGACGGCCCCGATCGCCGTGGCCCATGAACGCTTCGGCGGCTCGGGCACAGAGGCCGCTGTCACGTCAACCGGCGACGAAGCCACCTCCGAGGCGATCATCGGTTCCGACGAGACGACTGGCTGCGCCCTGGACAGGACGGCAAGCTCCCAGCGAGGAAGCGCCGATTCGAATACAGGAGCTGCGCCCGCCGCGGCGAGCGACGCCGCGAGAATCGCGTGGCGCAGCGCGGCCGGCCGTCGTCGCATGACATGGCAGACGAGAAGCGCCAGCGCCGAGACGATGGTGACGTCGACGACGACGGCAAGCGCAGTCGTCATCTGCCGCCTTCCTTTCTGGCCTTGGCAATCATGTCGGCAATGCGGTCGATCTGCTCGCCGGTCAGCCTTGCACCTTCGCCGCCGAGGAGCGCGGCGACCGCCTTTTCCGCCGACCCGTCGAAGAACGTGTCGACGACATGGCGCAGGGCTGACTTGCGCGCAGCGTGCCGGGCAACCGCCGGCATGTAGACGAACCGCACGCCGTCGTCCTCGTGACGGACGTGCCCCTTCTCCTCGAGCACTCGCAATTGCGTGCGGACCGTGGAGTAGCTGGACGTGCCGGGCAGCTCGTCCATCACCTCGGCCGCGGTCGCGCGGCCACGGCGGAAGAGGATGTCCATGATCTGGCGCTCGCGGCGGGCGAGCGTGGCGTGAATCGCGGGCTTCGGAGTCATCGCACTGGAGCCATAGTGTTATTT
>Ga0247825_10003046_pt1 | contig 11050 bp, 11 predicted proteins | sample 13C_Vanillin_Day_FD_194413 | JGI IMG/M metagenome (GOLD analysis project Ga0247825, IMG submission 194413) | Soil microbial communities from agricultural site in Penn Yan, New York, United States - 13C_Vanillin_Day48 | ecosystem: Environmental > Terrestrial > Soil > Agricultural land | place... | reverse complement strand
CACCACGGCCACGGCGCCGAGCGCCACCCGCCGGCGTACGAGAAATCCCTCGATATCAGACAGCCGCATCAGCGATTCGCCCCACACGCTGGATAACGGCTTGCATCGCCTCGTCGAACGGAATGTCGTCGATGCAGGGCGACGGCAGGTGGCACCGGCGCTGATACAAGCACTCGCAGCGATTGGTGCGCGCCACGACCACATCGGCCGCACTCCACGGGCCGTTGCGCTCGGCCCAGGTGGGACCGAACAGGGCCACGACCGGCGTCCCCACCGCGGCGGCAATGTGGAGCGGGCCGGTATCGCCCGACACCGCAAGGCGGGCCGCTTTCGCAATTCCGAAGACGTCGACGATGGTCGTCGGCGGCGCAACGACGGCGGCGCCGTTCGAGGCCGCGGCTACACCGTTGGCCAACGCCTCTTCCCTCGGGCCCCACAGCACCAGCGACGGCCAGCCGAACCGATCGCGAATCCCGGCGGCCAGCGCGCCGAAGCGCTCGGGCGGCCAGCGTTTGTTCGGCCACGCCGCGCCGGGGTTGATGAGGGCGAACGGGCCTCCGCCGAAGCGGCTCTCTACGGCGGCCACCGCCTCCGTGCGCGGCACCTCGAGCGGAAACGCGGGCGGGCCGGGCTCGAGGCCCAGCGCCGAGATGAGCGAGAGGCCCTTGTGCACGACGTGCCGGCCGGTGGTCTGCGGCGCGTCCGTGTAGAACAGCCGCGCCATCCGCTCGCGCAGTTCTGTTGGCGGGAAGCCCAGCACACGGTTGGCCCCGGACAGCCGCGCCAGCACGGCCGACTTGAGCAGCCCCTGCAGGTCGATGGCCACGGAGTAATTCCGCCGCCGCAGTTCGCGCAGCGTCGCCAGCAGGCGGATGACCCCGGCCCGGGGATCGAGCGGCACGACGTGGCTCACCGCGGTGACCATCTCCAGCAGGCTCACGTAGCGCGGATCCACCAGCCAGTCGATGTGCGACTCGGGAAAGGCCGCGCGCACCGCGGCCGCGGCGGGAATCGCATGGATGATGTCGCCAAGCGCGCCGAGGCGGACGATCAGGAAGCGCGGCGCGGAGCGGGCGCTCGCGCCGCGGACCGGGTCGGCGCTCACGGCCGCGGGCCCGAGACGCGGGCCAGCAGGTCGCGCGTGGAGTGGTCCTTGGGGTCGCCGACGATCGCCGTACGGCCGCCGTAGGCCTTGACGATCTCGCGCTCGGGCACGCTGTCCATGGTGTAGTCGGTGCCCTTACAGTGCACGTCGGGCCGCAGCAGCTCGAGCAGCGGGCCCACGGTCAGCTCGGGAAAGATCACCACGTAATCGACGCAGCGCAGCGCCGCCACGAGCTCGGCCCGCGACGCGGCGTCCAGCACCGGGCGGCCGTCGCCCTTGAGCGCCCGCACCGAGGCGTCGTCGTTGATCCCCACCACGAGCACGTTTGCTTCCTGCGCGGCGCCCTGGAGATACCGCACGTGGCCCACGTGCAGCAGGTCGAAGACCCCGTTGGCGAAGGCGATCGTCCGACCCGCCTCACGGTCGGCGGCGACGCGGGTCACGAGATCGGCCCGCGACAATACGTCACCCACGGCGGCGACTCCGAGGAGTGTTTCGGTCGGCCGGCTCTAAAGACCCGGCCCCACGTACAGGAGGTGCCGCCGCGTCGGCGCGGATTGCAGCGACGAGCTCGGCGCTGCTTACCGTTGCCGTGCCCCGTTTCATCACCACCAGGCCGCCGGCGTAATTCGCCAGCCGCGCCGCGGCTTCGAACGAGGCGCCCGCCGCCAGGGCCAGCGCCATCGTCGCCATCACGGTATCGCCGGCGCCGGTGACGTCGGCAATCTCGTCGGAGCCGTAGATCGGGATGTGCAGCGTGGGCGCGTTCTTGACGAACAGCGCCATGCCGCGGCTGCCGCGCGTGATAAGGACGGCCTGCATCTTCGTCCGCTCGAGGAGATCGCGGCCGGCTCGCTCGATCATCTTCGGGTTGTCGTTGATGCGGATCCCCAGCGCCTGCTCCACTTCCGACTCGTTCGGTGTGCAGGCGGTGAGCCCGCGATAGTCGAGCAGACGATGGCGGCTGTCGACGAGCACGGGCACGGGGCCGTCGGCGTCCAGAGCGACGCGGAGGTGCCGCACCAGTGCCGGCGTCACAAGGCCCGACCCGTAATCCGACACCAGGACCGCGTCGGCACCCGTGCACGCTGCCACCGCCTGGCGTTCGAAGGCCGCGCGCGCGCGATCGTCGAACCCGTTGGCGACGCCGCGATCGATGCGCACCACCTGCTGCTTGGCGGAATGGATGCCGCCAGCCAGGATGCGCGTCTTGACCGGCGTCGGCCGGGCCGCGCGGACCACCCGGCGCCGATCGACGCGCCGGTGCAGAGCGCGCAGCAGCCGCTCCCCCGGTTCGTCGCGGCCCACCACCGCGGCCAGCGCGGCCCCGCCGCCGAGCGCGGCGACGTTGTTGGCGGCGTTGCCGGCCCCGCCGGGCAGAATCTCGGTGGAGTCGTACTCGAGGATCAGCACCGGCGCCTCGCGCGACACGCGAGCCACCCGGCCGTAGACGAATTCATCCGCCACCACGTCGCCGATGACGGCGACGGTCTTGCCCCTCAGCGCGCCGGCGAGGGCGAGGAGCTGCGCAGAATCCACCCAACGGCCTCCATCAGGTTGTTGAGGATAGCATCCGGGTCCGACTGGCCCGGCACCGCCTCGACGGCGTGGGCGCTGTGCCCCGAGCGCACCAGCAGCGACCGGACGCCCGCCGCATGGCCGCACGCCACGTCGATCAGCCGGTCTCCCACCATGAACGAGCGGGCAGGATCGAGGCCGAGATCACGGGTGGCCTGCTCGATCATGCCGGGGCCCGGCTTGCGGCACCGGCACACCATGCGGTGCTCGGGCAGCTTGGCCTCCGGATGGTGCGGGCAGAAGTAATAGCGATCGACCTTGGCTCCGGCCCGCCCCAGCTGACGGTCGATCGTGTCGTGCACGGTCTGCAGAAACGGCACGTCGATGATGCCGCGGCCGATGGCGGACTGGTTGGTCACGACCACCACGGCAAAGCCGGCGCGATTGAGCAGGCGGATGGCATCCGGTGTCCAGGGAAAGACCTCGAGCAGCTCGAGGCGGTCGATGAAGCCACGCTCCTCGCTCATCGTGCCGTCGCGATCGAGGAACACGGCCGGGCGCGTGGCGCTCATGCGGACCGCTCCACGGCGTCAACCACGGCGGTCAGCACCCGTGCCGGCTGAAGGCCGGCCATGCAGCGGTGATCGATGGGGCACTCCCGAAGCATACAGGGCCGGCACCACACGTCGTGAATCAGCACCGTGGCCGGGTGCGACGCATGGCCGAGGGGCGCCGTTTCCTTGTCGCGGGTCGGCCCGAAGAGCGCCACGACCCGCGTGCCGAGCGCCGCCGCCACGTGCATGGCGCCGGAGTCGTTCGACACGCACGCCCGCGCCAGCGACAGGACGCCGGCCAGCATTCGCAACGGCGTGGCGCCCGCGAGGTCGATGATGTGCGGCCGCGCGCCGGCCGCCGCCGTTTCGTACACCTCCCGCGCGGCCGACGCATCCACGCCGCCGCCCACCAGCACGCACGTGGCGCCGTGCGCGGTCACCAGCTCCGACACCAGCCTGGCGTAGTGCGCCGGCAGCCAGCGCTTGGCCGTGCCGTACGCCGCGCCCGGGGCGAGCGCCACGAGCGGGCGCATGCCGGTCCAGCCGCGCGCGGCGAGCCCGGCGCGCGCCGACTCGAGGTCGGCCGCAGCCGCGGTCAGCCGCGGTTCGAGTGGGCCAGCAGGCGCACCGAACTCCCGGGTGAGGTGCTGGTAATACGCGGCCTGATGACGGCTGCCGCCCGGTGCGGCGACCGGGCGGGTCAGGAGCCACGAGCGCGCGTCTCGTGCGTAGCCCCACCGCTCCGGCACACCTGCCTGGCGGGCGAGCCACGCCGAGGCGAAGGAGTTGGGCAGCAACACCGCCACGTCGAACGATCCCGCGCGGAGCGCGGCGGTGTCGGCGGCCACGCCGGCACGGTCGAGGAGCCCGCCCTTCCATTGCAGCGTGATCATCTGGTCGAGGCCGCCGGCCAGCTCGAACATCGGTACGACGCTGGTGCGGGCCGCGACGGTGAGGTGGGCGGCCGCGTGGTGCCGCCGCACGTCGGCGATGGCCGGCAGCGCCATCACCGCGTCGCCGAGCCAGTTCGGCGCGATCACCAGGATGCGTCGGGCGTGAGGCATCCTCGCGGCCGCGCGGCGCTCGTCAGGCATCTTCGTGGCCGCGGGTCTTCAGACCCGCCTCATCGTTCAGGTCCTCGTCCAGCCGGAGCTCGTCGCCGGCCAGCGCAGGCTCGCGCTCGCGCCAGCGGCGGTGCATCCAGAGCCACAGCTCCGGATGGCGCCGCACGTACATCTCGAGCACGTCGGTACAACGCTGCGTGTACTCGACCACGGGGTCCGCGGCATCGGCCGGCGGCGGCTCCACCGGGTGTTCGTAGATGAAACGGTAGCGGCCGCCCGGCAGCGGCAGCGCGAACACAGGCATCACCACCGCGCCCGTGCGCAGCGCCAGCGCGGCCAGCGCCGACGTCGTGGCCGCGGGGCGCCCGAAGTAGTCGACGTAGACCGCCTCGGAGGTGTGGAGGTGCTGATCGATGAGGATGGCCACGCCGTTGTTGGCGGACAGCTCGCGCAGGACGCGCCGGAGCGCCCCCTGCCGGTAGACCACCCGGTTGCCCGTCATCGTCCGCAGCCGTTCCAGCAGATTGTGCAGCAGGGGGTTGTCGAGCGGGCGCGCCAGCACGGCGATCGTCGGCGCATGGAACGGGTGGGCGATCGCCTGCATCTCCCAGTAGCCGAAGTGGCCGGTGAAGTAGAAGACGCCGCGCCCCTGCTTGTGCGCGTTGACCACGCGCTCGAAGCCCTCCACCTCGATCAGGCGGCCGATCTCCTCGCGCGACAGGCGGCCGAACTTCAGCAACTCGAAGAGCAGGCCGCCGAAGTGGGCGAACATGGCCTTGGCGAGGGCGCGGCGCTCGGCCGGACCGCGTGACGGAAACGCGTGCGCGAGGTTCTCGAGCGCGATGCGGCGGTGGAAGGAGTCCACCCAGAACATCACCCGGCCAAGCCCGTGGCCGCACGTCCGCACCGCCGCCATCGGCAGCAGCCCGACGACGGCTGACACCGCGCGCACGAGCGCCGCCTCGACATGGAACCGTGCCGCCTTCACGTGGCCGTCCGCGCTGCGGCGAGCCGCGCCAGGAACCACTCGCGGAACCCGGTGGCGGGCTCGACGGACGCACGCATCGGCACGTAGGTCCATACCGTGTCGTGCGGCAGTGTCAGCGTCGCCAGGCGCACCGCGTCCTTCTCGGTCGTGATGACGCCGCCGGCGCTGTGGACCTGCACCGCGTCGCGGATGGCGTTCACGTCCTTGGGCGTGAACCAGTGATGGTCGCGGTACACCATCGGCTGGGCGACCTGCCAGCCGAGCGCCTCGACGGTGGCGAAAAAGCGTTCGGGCCGGGCGATGCCGGCCACGGCTACCAGGCGGCCGCTGGTCCCGAACGCGCCCTCGGGTACCGGGTCGCCGAACGGCCGCACGAGGCGCGGAGTGCCAAACTCCAGGCCGAGCGTGAACACCGGGATGGTGCCGAACGCCGCCGCCACCAGCGCCGCCTCGTCGACCGACCCCGGCACGATGATGGCGTGGGCGGCAGACGCGGCGCCGATCGGCTCGCGCAGCCGCCCGTGCGGCAGCAGGTCCTCGCGCAGGTCTTCGGGCCGCACCATCAGCAGGTCCAGGTCGCGCTCGAGCTCGAGATGCTGGAACCCGTCGTCGAGCAGGAGAACGGTAGCGCCGAACCGGCGCTCGGCGAGTACGCCGGCCAGATGCCGATCGGGGCAGACCAGCACCGGCACGCCGGGCAAGGTGTGCGCGAGCAACTGCGGCTCGTCGCCGGATCGCTCCACCGGCTCGACCACCACGCTGCCGTCGCTCACCACCAGCACGCCCTCGACCACCTCGCGGCGCGCGTAGCCGCGGCTCAGGATTGCCGGCCGCTCACCGGCCGCGAGGAGCAGGCGGGCCAAGGCAGCGACCGCCGGCGTCTTGCCGCTGCCGCCTACGGACAGATTGCCGACGCTGACGACCGGTTGCGTGAGACGGCGGCGACGCCGGGGCACGCGGTCGTACCACGCCCGCCGGGCCCGCGCCACCTGGCCGTATGCGGCGCTCAGGAACTTCAATGCACTACGCGGAACGGGCGCACGACCGCCGAGCGGGGCTGCGCCGGCGGCAGCACCTCGGCGATGGCAGCCATGGTCTTGTCCTTGGCGCCGCGATTGGTCACGACGAGCGCGCGCGCCGCGGCGCCGAGCCGCGCCCGGCGCACCGGGTCGCCCATCAGGCTCAGCAGCGTGTCCTCGAGCTCGCGCTCGTTTTGCACCTTGATCGCCGCGCCGTTGGCCAGGAACGTGTCGGCAATCTCCTGGAAGTTGTCCATGTAGGGGCCGAACACGATGGCCTTGCCGTGCGCCGCCGGTTCGAGGATGTTGTGGCCCCCGGCCTGGATGAGGCTGCCGCCGACGAAGACCGCGGTGGCGATCTGATAGAGCTGCGCCAGCTCGCCGATGGTGTCGAGCACCACGGCGTCGGCGCGCGGCTCGGCGTCGATGGCGAGCTCCGTGCGCCGCACCGTGGCCAGCCCTTCGTGGCGGCACAGGCGCTCGACTTCGGCGAAGCGTTCGGGATGGCGGGCGGCGATGATGAGCAGCGCGCCCTGCCCGCCCGGCGTCGCCCGCAGCCGGTTGAAGGCGCGAATCACCGGCTCCTCTTCGCCGCGCAGCGTGCTGCCGGCCATCAGCACCGGACGGTTGAGCGCGACGCGGAAGAAGCGCAGCACGCGCTCGGGGCCCCGCTTGGGAACGGGGGCGCTCTGCAACGCGTCGAACTTGAGGCTGCCGGTGACGACGATCTTGGCCGGGTCGACGCCCAGCGCCGTCATCCGACCGGCCGCCTCTTGCCCCTGCACGCAGAAGCGGCTCACGTCGGCCAGCACGCGGCGGAACCAGGGCGCGACCATCCGGTAGCGGCCGAACGATCGCGGCGAGATGCGGCCGTTGATCACCATCGTGGCGATGCCGCGGCGGCGGCACTCGCGCAGCAGGTTGGGCCAGAGCTCCGTTTCGACCATCAGGAACAGCCGCGGGCGCACCACGCGTAAGGTGCGCCGAATGGTGAACGTCCAGTCGAACGGGAAATAGAAGGTACCGTCCACGTCGGGCACGCTCTGCCGCGCCAGCTGCTGGCCCGAGAGGGTCGTGGTGGACAGGAACAGCCGCAGGTGCGGGTAGCGCTTGCGCAGCTCGGTGAGCACGGGCCGCGCCGCCAGCACCTCGCCCACCGACACGGCGTGCACCCAGATCGAGTCCTCGCCGTCGAGATTGAACGACACGGGGAGGTACCCGAGCCGCTGACGCAGGCTCCCGACGTACTTGTTGTGCCGGATCGCCTGGTACAGGAAGTAGGGCGCGCAGGCCACCAGCACGAGCAGCGTGAGGACGCTATAGAGGAAATACACCGCTAAGTGCCGACAAAAATGACGCTTACGCGCGCCGATCGGAGTATAGCGGCGCGATCCGCGCGGTTCAAGGCGCTACAATCGGATTTTCCCCGATTTCTTGAAGTTCTTCACGGGGTGTGTCCACGCGCTGGAGGTGAAGCACATGGCAGTGAAAGTCGGGATCAACGGGTTCGGGCGCATCGGCCGCAACATCATGCGGGCGGCAATGAAGCACAAGGACATCGACTTCGTGGCCGTCAACGACCTGACGAACGCCGCCACGCTGGCCCACCTGCTGAAATACGACTCGGTCATCGGCAACCTCGACGCGGACGTAAAGGCCACCGGAGACGGCATCTCGGTGAACGGCGACGAGTTCAAGGTGCTGGCGATCAAGGATCCGGCACAGCTCCCCTGGAAGGACCTGGGCGTGGACGTGGTGTTCGAATCCACGGGCATCTTCACCGACCGCGATGGCGCCGCCAAGCACCTCACGGCCGGCGCCAAGAAGGTGATCATCACCGCGCCGGCGAAGAAGCCCGACGTCACCGTCGTGCTGGGCGTGAACGAGAGCACCTACGATCCGGCCAAGCACCACATCATCTCGAACGCGTCGTGCACGACCAACTGCCTGGCGCCGCTGGCCAAGGTGCTGCACGAGTCGTTCGGGATCCGGAAGGGCTGGATGACCACCGTCCACTCCTACACCAACGACCAGCAACTGCTCGACCTGCCGCACAAGGACCTGCGGCGTGCACGGGCCGCGGCGCTGTCGATGATCCCGACCACCACCGGGGCCGCATCGGCCATGGGCGAGGTGATGCCGGCGCTCAAGGGCCGCCTGGACGGGTTTTCGATGCGCGTGCCCACTCCCAACGTGTCGGTGGTGGATCTCAGTGCGATCCTCGAGAAGCCGACGACCGGCGACGACGTGAACGCCGCCCTGCGCGCCGCCGCGAACGGGCCGCTTAAGGGCATCCTGGCGATGTCGGACGAGCCGCTCGTGTCGATCGACTTCAAGGGCAACAGCAACTCGTCGATCGTGGACAGCGCCTACACCAAGGTCATGGACGGCGACTTCGTGAAGGTCGTCTCCTGGTACGACAACGAGTGGGGCTACTCGAACCGCTGCGTGGACCTGCTGCAACTGCTGGTGCAAAAGGGCCTGTAAATGGCCAAGCGGACCATTCGCGACCTGGCGCTCTCGGGGCGCCGGGTCTTCATCCGCGTCGATTTCAACGTGCCGCTCAAGGGCGGCGTGATCGGTGACGACACCCGCATCCGCGAGTCGCTGCCGACGATCGAGCACGCGCTTCAGGCAGGCGCCTCGCGGGTGATCCTGGCGTCGCACCTCGGCCGGCCGAAGGGCAAGCCCAATCCCGAGATGAGCCTGGCGCCCGTGGCGAAACGGCTTGGCGAGCTGCTCGGGCGTCCGGTGACGTTCGTGGGCCACAGCGTGGGTGCCGAGGCGGAAAAAGCCGTGAGGGACGCGCCCGAAGGCGGCGTGGTGCTGCTCGAGAACCTGCGCTTCCATGCCGAGGAAGAAAAGAACGACGAGGCCTTCGCGCGCCAGCTTTGCAAGCTCTGCGACGTCTACGTGAACGACGCTTTCGGTGCCGCCCATCGCGCCCACGCGTCGGTGGACGCACTCGTCAAGCTGGTGCCGGCGGCCGGCGCCGGGCTGCTGATGGAGAAGGAGCTGAAGTACCTCGGCCAGGCGCTCGAATCCCCTGCCCGCCCGTTCGTGGCCATCCTCGGCGGCGCCAAGGTGTCGGACAAGATCGAGGTGATCGAGAACCTGATTCCGCGAGTCGATCAGCTGATCATCGGCGGCGCCATGGCCTACACCTTCTTCAAGGCGATGACCCGCCCCGTCGGCAAATCGCTCGTCGAGGACGACAAGCTCGACTCGGCGCGCGACATCATGACCCGCGCCCAGCAGCTCAACCTGCCGCTGCTGCTGCCCACCGATCACGTGGTGGCGCCGAAGCTCGAAGCCGGCGCGCCGTCGGAAGTGCTGCTCGTGGATGACGCGGCAATTGACGACCGCATGGGGCTCGACATCGGCCCGAAGACCATTGCCGCCTACGCCGACGCCCTCAAGGGGGCCCACACCGTGGTGTGGAACGGGCCGATGGGCGTGTTCGAGATCGACGCCTTTGCCGCCGGCACGATCGGCGTGGCGCACGCGGTGGCCGCCGTGAACGGCACCACCATCATCGGCGGCGGCGACTCGATTGCGGCGGTGAAGAAGGCCGGCGTGGCCGATCGCATCACCCACATCTCGACCGGCGGGGGCGCCTCGCTCGAGTGGCTCGGCGGCCGCACGCTACCCGGCGTGGCCGTCCTGCCGGACGCCTGACGCACGTCACCCGCACCGGAGGACGCCGATGCGCACGCCCATCATTGCCGGCAACTGGAAGATGTACAAGACGGTGGCCGACACCGTGAAATACGTCAAAGAGTTCCGCGTCATGGTGAAGGACATCGCCGACGTGGAGATCGTCCTGGCACCGCCGTTCACCGCCGTGCATGCCGCCGCCGAAGCCGCGCGCAACAGCAACGTGATCATCGCGGCGCAGGATTGCTACTGGGAGCGCGAAGGCGCCTTCACCGGCCAGGTGAGCGCGCAGATGGTGCGGGAGGCCGGCGCCGAGTACGTGATCATCGGCCACTCCGAGCGCCGCACCCTGTTCGGCGAGACCGACACCGGGGTCAACCAGAAGACCATCGCCGCCTTTGCCGCGGGGCTCACGCCCATCGTGTGCATCGGCGAGACGCTCGACCAGCGCGACCGCAACGAGACGATGGACGTGCTCGACCGCCAGATCAGCAAGGGCCTCGAGGGACTCACCGGCGAGCAGCTCACCCTGCTCGTCATTGCCTACGAGCCGGTGTGGGCCATCGGCACCGGCCGGACGGCCACCCCGGCCCAGGCCGGCGAGGCCCATACCCACATCCGCGGGCGGCTGCGCCAGTGGTTCGGGGCCGATGCCGCCGACAAGTGCCACGTCATCTACGGCGGCAGCGTGAAGCCCGAAAACGCCAAGGATCTGGTGGGTCAGGCCGACGTGGACGGGGCCCTGGTGGGCGGCGCCAGCCTGGATATCCGGGCTTTCTTCGACATCGTTTCGAAAAGCCGGCCAGGAACGGTATAATTCGGTTTTTCGGGTCCGGACAAATTTAGATATGTACTACGTGGCCGTCACTGTTTACGTCATCACCTGCGTCGTGCTGGTGCTCGTCATCCTGCTCCAGCAGGGCAAGGGCGGCGACATCGCCAACGCTTTCGGCGGCGGCGCGAGCCAGGCCGCGTTCGGAGCGCGCAGCGGCGCCACGGTACTGTCGCGCGCGACCACGGTCGGCGCGGTGATTTTCGTGCTGGGCGCCATTCTGCTCGGCATCCTGGGCCAGCGGGGGCCCGGGTCGGTGATCTCGGGACGCGGCACGGCCCCAGCGGCCCTGCCGGCCGGCGCGGCGTCGTAC
>Ga0247825_10003045_pt1 | contig 11052 bp, 9 predicted proteins | sample 13C_Vanillin_Day_FD_194413 | JGI IMG/M metagenome (GOLD analysis project Ga0247825, IMG submission 194413) | Soil microbial communities from agricultural site in Penn Yan, New York, United States - 13C_Vanillin_Day48 | ecosystem: Environmental > Terrestrial > Soil > Agricultural land | place... | reverse complement strand
CGAAGGCTCGATGTTGAGCGCCGCCAGCAGCAACGGCCGCATCAGGCGCTCATAGAGCGGCCCGGTGAATCGGACGACCTCGCCGACCGCGCGGTCGCGCTCGGCCCAGAGCAGGCGCGTCAGCGGGAGATAATCGAAGGCGTGCGTGCCCGGCACGCGCATGCCGGACTTGAAAATCCACCAGGGAAACCGGCCGTCATTGATACGCAGCGTCCATTGCTCGCGGCTGGCCAGATCGAAGAACGGAAACTCCGACTTCGCAGGTCCGACCAGCCGGTCTTGGGCGCCCAAGAGTTGCAGATAGCGAAGCGCGGCGTGATTGCCCGACAACACCAGATGGTTGCCGTTGTCGATGGTCATGCCAAGGACGGAGTCGTGATACGAGCGGCAGCGTCCGCCGGCAAACGTCGTCGCTTCGTGCACGGCGACGGTTTCGCCGCGCAGCGAGAGCTCGACCGCGGCGGAAAGGCCGGCCAGACCGGCGCCGATGATGTGAATGGTCCGCGTCATCAAATGAACGCGTATCGTAAGATGATCCAGAGCAGGCGTGCGCGCGACACGCTGACGCGTTCGCGCGGCGGGCTCCAGCCGCGTGCGATCATGCCGTCCAGGATCATGCGGTAGACTTCGCCCATAATCCGCGGCGCCTTCACCGTGCGGCGCGGGCACCGTTTCATGATCCGGTCGGCCTCGACGAAATGCGTGCGGGCGCGCTCGACCAGCGGAGCGCAGGCTTGAGCGACGTTCGGGCTGCGCAGCGCCGTCAACGGATCGCTGGTGGTGATGCCGGCCTGATCGAGCGCCTCGCGCGGCAGGTACAGCCGTCCGATGCCGGCGTCCTCGTCGAGATCGCGCAGGATGTTGGTGAGCTGCAAGGCCCGCCCGAGATGATGCGACAGGAGCTTGCCGTCGTCCTCCTCGACGCCGAACACGCGGACGGAAAGCCGCCCCACCGCGCTCGCCACCCGGTCGCAGTAGAGATCGAGCGTGGCGAAGCTCGGCGCGCGGATGTCCTCGCGGGCGTCCATTTCCATGCCGTCGATGACGGTGAGGAAATCTTCTCGCCGCAGCCCGAATTGGCGCACCGGATCGGCGAGGCCGGTCACCTTCGCGCCGATCTTGCCTTCGTAGAGATCGTTGATCTCGTCGCGCCACTCGCCGAGCTGGGCGATCCGCACCGGCCTCGGTCCGCTCGAGTCGGCGATGTCGTCGACCTCTCGGCAAAAGCGATAGATCTCGAACATCGCATCGCGCTGCGCGGCCGGCAGGATGCGCATCGCCATGTAGAACGAGCTGCCGGAGGCGCTATGCGATGCGGTCGGAGGAGGTGGGCTGGTCGCGTCCACGGTCTCTCTCATGCATTGCGGGTTGCATGGGGCGCGGCGAAGACGCGGCTGAAGCGGCCGGCGGTCCCGGCGATGATGCCGAGAATGCCGACGCCTGCGACCGCGCCGCGGCCAAGATGCACGCGCTCGCTCAGCGGATCGCGTTGCTTCAGAAGCGCCACCAGGCGGCGGGCGAGCGACTGGATCACGGCCACTTCCATGGCGAGGCGGAAATCCTTGATGCGCGGCGAGAACGCCGCGCTGTCGTCGAGCAGCTTTCCGGTCCGCTCGGCGAGCCCCGTGAGGCAGCGGCGTAGCGCCGGCGTCGAGGCGTCGCGGCCCAGATCCTCGACTGTCGCTCCGGCCGCCGCCAGCGCGTCTTCCGGAACGTAGACGCGGTTGAGCGCCTGGAAATCCTTCTTGCAGTCCTGCAGATGATTGATGATTTGCAGCGCCGCGCATAGCGCGTCATTGGCCGGCCAGGTCGACCGGTCCTCGCCATGCACGTCGAGCACGTAGCGGCCGACCGGCATGGCCGAGTAGCTGCAATAGCCCATGAGATCGTCCCAATCGCGATAACGCAGTTTGGTCACATCCATCCGGAAAGCCGTCAAGAGGTCCTGGGCGTGCCGGGGCGACAGGTTACGCTCGCGCAATACCGTCCGCAGCGCCGCCGCCTCCGGTTGCTCGTCGCTCTGGCCGAGCAGGCCGGCTTCGAGGCGGTCGAGGAAATCGAGCTTCTCGCGCTCGCCAAGCGAGGCGTGGTCGGCGATGTCGTCGGCGACCCGGACGAATTCGTAGAAGGCGAGAATGGCGCCGCGATGGCGCGGGTGGATGAGCCGCGACGCGACCGGAAAATTCTCGTCCTTATGTCCCTTGCCGGAGCGCAATACGGCGGGATCGTGGGTCATGGTTCCAAGGCCTGTACGCGTCCCTTCCACAGCCCGCCTTTGCCGCGGGCGTATTGGAGGGCTGAATCGAGAGTGAACAGCATGTAGCACAGAGCGATGGCCGGCAGGGCCAATCCCCACGAGGCCGAGCGCCCGTAGAGCCGCAGCGTTGGGAAGAAGGCTAACGCCATCAGGCCCCAGGCCAGGAGCCCGAGCCAGCGGGCCGGGCCGCCCGCGAACAGCGCCAGCAAGGGTGGCGCGAGGTAGGTGAGTGCCATGCCCACGACTGTGCCGGCGAGCAGCAGCGGTGAGTAGCGCAACTGCGCATAGGCCGACCGCGAGACCATGCGGCGGATGTCCTCGAAATCCGGATAAGGGCGGCTGCTGTGCACCCGCTCGGTGAGGCCGAGCCAGATCGGGCCTTGCACCTTGAGCAGCTTCGCCAGCGAGCAGTCGTCGATCAGCGCGTTGCGGATCGCGTCGATGCCGCCTGCGGCCTTGAGCGCGTCGCCGCGCACCAGCATGCATCCGCCGGCGGCGGCTGCAGTCGTTCCAGCAGGATTGTTCACCCAGGGGAAGGGGTAGAGCATCTGGAAGAAGAAGATGAACGCCGGAATGAGACTGCGCTCGGCAAAGCTTTCGCAGCGCAGCTTCACCATCAGCGAGGTGAGGACGAGCTGGTTGGATGCGGCGCGCGCGACCAGTCCGCCGAGCACCTCCGGCGCATAGACGATGTCGGCATCGGACAGCAGGAGATAGTCCGGCGCAGCGCTCGCGGACTGCGCGGTCTCGACGCCCTGTTTGACCGCCCACAATTTTCCAGTCCAGCCGCGCGGCAGCGGCCTTCCGTCGATGATCCGCAGGCGCTCGCTCGCGTTCAGCCCTGCTGCGGTCCGGCGTGCGATGTCGGCGGTGCCGTCATTGCTGTCGTCGTCGACCAGGATGATCGTGAATGCGCCCGCATAGTCCTGGCACAGCAGCGAACCGATGGTCTCGGCAATGCCGTCGGCTTCGTTGCGCGCCGGGATGACGACCGCGACCGACGGCCAAGCGGACAACAGCTTCGATTCGCCGTTGTCGCGCTCCGAGCACAGCCAGAAGCTCCCGCGCGCGAACACGAGATAGAGCCAGATGGCAACCGTCAGCGCTGCGATACCCTCCACCATGATGCCGTTGGGTCGTCCTTTGGTGCGGTAACTATAGGCCCGGAAGGCCCTGTCGGCCCCGCTTCAGGCGGGCCGAACCTGTGTAAAATACCGGTCGCACATGCAAGGGTTAAATACGCCATTCGTTTGGCCAATTTTATTGGGCGTTGCTTAGGGCGTTGCTTAAGGCTTTCCTTGGGGCTGGTTATCGCCCCGCGCCTCGAATAGACAGGCGGCCCGAAGGACCCTTAACCACGAGGATGGTGTGAACGCGACGGCGCAATTCCAGGATCGTCTCAACCAGGTCGCCAAGGATACCGAAGCGCTGCTCGACCAGCTGCTCGGCCCTGCGCTCCTGGACGAGGAGGTCGGCCGGCCGGCCCGGCTGCTCGAATCCATGCGCTACGCCGGCCTCGGCGCCGGCAAGCGTTTCCGTCCGTTCCTGGTCGTTGAATGCGCCTCGCTGTTCAACGTGGACCGCAAGCATGCACTGATGGCCGGCGCCGCGCTCGAATGCATCCATTGCTATTCGCTGGTGCACGACGATCTTCCGGCGATGGACAATGACGACCTGCGGCGCGGCCAGCCCACGGTGCACAAGGCGTTCGACGACGCGACCGCGATCCTGGCCGGCGACGGACTCCTGACCTTGGCCTTCGACATCGCGGCGCGCGTCGAGACGCACCCCGATCCGGCGGTGCGGGTCGAACTGGTGCAGTCGCTGGCGCGTGCGTCCGGTCTCGGCGGCATGGTCGGCGGGCAGATGCTCGATCTCGCCGCCGAAGGCCGCTTCGACGGCGGGACCGTGCAGCGATTGGGCGAGCGCGAGATCCTGACGCTGCAGGCGATGAAGACCGGCGCGTTGCTGAAGTTCGCCTGCCGCGCGGGCGGCATTCTCGGCAAGGCGAACGCGGCGCAGCGCGACGCGCTCGACCGTTACGGCGCGGCCGTCGGGCAGGCGTTCCAGATTGCCGACGATCTCCTCGACGTCGAAGGCGATCCGGCGCTGGTGGGCAAGCAGACCGGCAAGGATGCGGAAGCCGGCAAGGCGACGATCGTTGGGATTCTCGGTGTCGATGGCGCCAAGGCGCGGCTACGGACCATTGTCAGCGACGCGGAGGCGGCGCTCAAGCCGTTCGGCACGTCCGCCGACGTCCTGATTGCCGGCGCGAAATTCGTCGCCGACCGGAACGTGTGATCACCGCACTGCCGAATTGAAACGCCGGCGCTGCTGATCGCTCAGCGTTGCGTAGAACTCGCCGAGCATGGGCTCGATATTCATCGCGGCATGCAGCAGCAAGATGACGCGGTCGCTGGCGGCGCTCAATCGCGCCATCGGTGTGGCCGGCGTTTCGGCGGGACAGGTGCTGTTCAGGAACTGCGCCATCTCCATAGACGCGCCATACAGCGTTTGCAGGCTCTTGCGCTGGTCGGCTGTCGGCTGCAACGCGCGCTGAATCGGGTCGAACGGATTGGCCTCCGCGGCTACCGGTTCGCTGCAGATGGCGGCGGGCGTTGCAGTCTCCGGTGCTGCTTCACCGACGCCGACGGTTTGCGGCTCCTCGGCCAATTGCGTCTTCTGCGCATCGTTGAGCGAGCCGTAGAATGTTTCAAGCGCGGGGCGGATGCGGAATTCCGCGTAGCGCATCGCCCACAGCCCGTCGATCATGGCGCGCAGGCGTTCCGGCTGTGTCGCGGGCAGGTCGCCGCGGCAGGCGGCCGCTTCGTTGTCGATGGCGGCGCGCACGGCCGTGTGCAGGTTGTCGAGCCCTTGCCGCTGTTCCGGTGTGAGCGTGATCGTCTGGTCGATGCGGTCGAGCGGCCGCATCGCCTGGTCCTTGACCCGCGCAATGCATATGGCGCGGTCGGAGGGGGCGGCATGGGCGGAGGATACAAGCGCCGTCGTCAGACGCCGCCGCGGGGAGGGTTCACCGGCTTCCGCCGCGAAAGCCGCCGTCGGCGCGGTCATGGCGCGCAGGATGTCCCCGGGGCCATGCGACCAGAACTGCCGGCCGTATTCCCGCGGCCAGAACGCATAGCCGATCATGTCTTCGAAGGCGTCGGGCGCGGCGATCGGCCAGAACACGGCAGCGCTCGCCGCTGCGGCAGCGCTCTGTGCTGCCTGTCTGCGCGAGCGGGTCCGTTCCGCAGCGGTAGCGCGGTCGACGCGCGGTGCACGATGCGCGCGGTGGGCGCGGCGCGGCCGCGGAACACCGCGAAGGATCATCCGGAGCGGCGCGGTGATCGGACCGAGCACGCGTCCGGGATTCTGCGCCTGGGCAGTATTGGGAACGAGATGCGACGCCAATATGAGCGCGAGCGCTGAAACGATGACGGTCTTGCCGGGCCGCATGACTGCCTCCGTCCATATAACGGCCTTACCTTACACCAAGTTCCGCGCATGCAGCGGCGAGACGCCGCATTCCGCGTCGCAATATTCACAGCGCGCGGCTGTTGTCGTGCGCGGGCTCAAGACTCACAATGCCGATAGAAGCACGCGGGCGCGGGCGGCGGAGGTACGTGAGGGGGAAAACGATGTTGCGTGCAGTCCAGGCCACCTTTGCGCTGGCGGTGCTTTGCGCCGCAGCAGGCGACGCAGCCGCGCAATTCAGGGTGCCGGCGGTCGCGGTCTACATCCCGGCCGGCATCGGCGGTGGCTACGATGCCTATGCGCGGCTGGCCTCGCGCCACCTTGGCCGTTTCCTGCCGGGCAATCCGGCGATCGTCCCGCGCAACATGCCGGGCGCGGGCGGCGTGGTCGTCGCGAACTACCTGTACAACGTCGCTCCGAAGGACGGCAGCGCGATCGCGCTGTTCATGGCCGGCGCGCCGTTCGAGCCGCTGTTCGGCAACACCCAGGCGAAATACGACACCCTGCAATTCAACTGGATCATGAGCCTCAACCGGCTCGTCAATATCGGCATCTTCTGGCACGAGTCGCCGGTGCGCACGATGCAGGATTTTCTTAAGCAGGAGATTCTGGTCGGCTCGTCGGGCGGCGGCGATTCCTCGACCGAGGCCTATCCCAACCTGTTCAACCTGCTGGCCGGCACGAAGTTCAAGGTGGTCACGGGCTACAAGGGCAACGGCGAAGCCATGCTCGCCATGGAGCGCCACGAGGTGCACGGCATTGTCGGCACGGAACTGAGCAGCCTGCGGGCGACGCGGCCGGACTGGATTCGCGACAAGAAGGTGCGGATCGTCATGCAGATCGGACTCTCCAGGTCCGACGACCTTCCGGACGTGCCGTCCGGACTCGACCTGATCAAGGACTCGGAGGGGCGCCGGGTGTTCGAGCTCCTGCTGGCACGCCAGGAATATGGCCGGCCGTTCGCGCTGCCGCCGGGTACGCCGCCGGACGTGGTCGCGACGTTCCGGCAAGCCTTCGCGGCCATGGCCAAGGACGAGGCATTCCTCAAGGATGCCGAAAAAATGCGCGCCGACATCATCGTCGGCACCGGGCAGGAGGTCGCCGGCCTGTTTGCCAAGACCTATGGCAGCCCGAAGCCCCTGGTCGAGCGCGCGATCGCGACCTTCAAGAGCGCATCCGGTAAGCGCTAGCGCCTCCCGCGCTCCGCTTCCGCCCGCCTGGGAGGTCGGCTACACTCCGCCCAACAAAAGGGAGAGACTCGGCCATGGGAATTCAAGTCATCGATCCGAAAGAAGTCGCGCTGCGTGAGAAAAAGCGCACGGTGGTGATGAACACGCGCAAGCTGCATGCTTGGGTGCACTACTACCCGAATCCCGGCGACCATGACGAGTTGCACTGCCATAACGAAGACCAGGTCTTCACCTGTTTCGAGGGCGAGTGCACCATGCGCTTTCCCGACGGCACCTCGTCCGTCCTCAAGCCCGGCATGGCCGCGCTGATCACCGGCGGCTCGTTCTACCAGCTCGTGAACTCCGGCACCGGTCACATGATCCTGATGGGCCACCGTTCCGGCAACCAGGACAACGTGGCGATCATCGACTACGTGACGCGGCAGGACATCCGCAAGACCGGCGGCCCGAAGGTCCGCAACAGCGCGAACGCGGAGCAGAAGCCGGCGTAGTCTCGATGCTTCAGCGTCGTGGAGTCGCATAGGCCCACGGTCGGCAACGGCTAGAGTCCAGCCATAAGGACCGGTCGCCGGCTGTGGGGAGGAAGTCGAAATGTCCGTCGCTGTATCAAAGTGCGTGCTCGCCGCTGTCGCGGCCGCGGGTGCGTTTGCCGCCGCAACGTCCGCCCATGCCGACGCCTCGTTCTATCAGGGCAAGCAGGGCCGCCTGTTCACCATGGGAAGTCCCGGCGGCGGCTACGACACCTATACGCGCACGGTGAGCGCGTTCCTGGAGAAGCGGATCGGCGTCAAGCTGATCCCGACCAACGAGCCGGCGGCCGGCGGCATGATCGCCATGAACCGCACGGTGAATGCGACGCCCGACGGGCTCACCTTGCTGCTGACCGGCGGCGAGGGGCTGGTCACCGCGCAGCTCTACGGTCTCTCCGGCGTCAACTACGACGTCCGCAAGCAGATCTTCCTGGCGCGGGTGTCGGGCGAGGACAAGGTCGCGGTCGTCGGCCCGCAATCGCCCTACAAGACGATCGCCGACATGCAGACGCTCGATCGGCAGGCGATCTGGGTGGGCTCCGGCAAAGCCGACAACAATTCCGATTTCTCCGCCATCATGTGTTACGCACTCGGCATCAAGTGCAAGATCATCGTGGGCTACAAAGGCACCGGCGACATGAACATGGCGATCCAGCGCGCCGAGGCCGACGGTCGCGTGATCTCCGACGAAGCGGCGGCGCTCTACGGCCCAAGCTCGGGCATGCGCATCCTGACGATCCTCGCGCGCAAGCGCTCCGAGAAATTCGCCGACGTGCCGACCATTTTCGACGCCGTGAAGCTTTCGCCCACGGCCGAGCGGCTACTCGACTGGCGCGCCAACATCGCGAGCCTTGGGCGCGTGATCCTGACCACGCCGGGCACGCCGAAGGAACGCGTCAATTACCTGCGCGCTGCGCTCGCCGACGTCCTTCGCGATCCCGCCTTCATCGCCGAGATGACGAAGGTCAATCTGGCGGCGAGCTATCTCAGCGCCGATGACGTGCAGGCGTCGGTCGAGAAGGCGATGACCACGCTCGACGCCAAAGGGCTCGCCGACATGAAAGACATCGCGCTCAATCGCTATTACAACTGAAAACCGAAGAAAACACCGAGGAATAGGACATGCCGAGCAAGCTCAATCATCTCGCCATCACCACCGATCATTACGCGACCGTCGGCATGTTCTACCGCGCGGTGTTCGGCATGAAGGTGTCGGGCGACACGTCACGCGAAATGTCGGCCATCTCGTGCGGCGACGGCTATACCGGCATGACGATCATTCCCCGTCGTGGCGGTCGCAAGGCTGGGCTCGATCACTTCGGGATCGAGGTCGAGGACCTCGACAAGGTGCGCGAGGCCTGCGCGAAGAGATATCCGGACATCGAGATTGTGAAGCGGCCGGGCAATCGCCCGTTCGCGAGCTATTCGGCGCACGATCCGGCTGGGAACTATTTCGACCTCTCGCAGCAGGGGCATGAGAACCGCGCCGAAGTCTATGCCCAGGGCCAGTGGAAGCAGGACAACACCATCAGTCACTTCGCGATCCGGGTGCGCGAGCCCGAGCGCGTCATGAGCTTCTATACGGATGTGTTCGGACTCGAGCCGCGCAACATCTCGAGCGAGGAGGGCGCCTACTTCCTCACCGACGGGCGCATGACCATGTCGATCATCCCGTGGAAGATTTCGTCCTTCAACGGCGCCGGCATCGAGCAGCCGGCGATGGATCACATCGGCTTCCGGGTGCCGAGCCTCGACGCGTTCAAGAAAAACCTCGCCGAGGTGGAGCGGCAGAACCTGCAGCTCCGTCCGAAGCCGATCGAATTCGATTTCGAGGGCGCCGCGCGTCTGAAGCTCCTCGCCAAGTGTCCGCTCGGGACCTTCCAGCTCGCCGATCCCGACGGCACGCTGATCGACGTGGCGGAAGACTGAGTTAGGCGCCGCGCACGCGGTCGGCGAGCGCCAGCGGATCGGCCGGCGGCGCATCGGCGCGCCAGGCGACGTGGCCGTCGGGCCGCACTAGCACGAGCTTGCGCTGGTAGAGCGCGGCGCAGCCGGGGTTCTCGATCGTCTCCACGCGAAGTGGCGCGCGGCGTTGCGCAAAGGCGCGCTCGATCGGCGACACATCTTCCGAACCGAACCGCATCAGCACAAAACCCGTGCCGAACAGGTCGATGGTCGAGCGCCCGGGCGCGATGAAGGCATGCGGCGCGCGGCTGCCGGGCCGGGCCGTCGGGTGATAGTCGGTGACGGTGTCCTCGGGAGCGGGCGTGCCGTCGGGCCAGACGATTGGCGAGGGATCGTAGCGATAGCCGAGCGCGAGCCCGTCGGTGATGACCTTGCGGGTCTGCGCCGGCACGATGGCGTCAGCGAGCGCTTGCCGGGCGCGGGCGCCTTCCGGCGTATCGTCGGCGATCGCGGGGCCCGGCTGCTGCTCGCGGTCGTTGGCGTGGCTTACGTCGGCATGCCCGACATTGCGCTGGCCGACCGGGCGGCGCTCAAGCTCGTAGCTGTCGAGGTGGGCAGGGCCCGCCCAGCCGTCATGCACCGCCGCGAGCTTCCAGCCGAGATCGATCGCGTCGCCGAGGCCGGTATTCATGCCGAGCCCGGCGGCCGGATGATTGAGGTGCGCGGCGTCGCCGGCGAGGAAAATCCGCCCAGACCGGTAGCGCTCCGCGACCACGTTGCGCGCGGTCCAGCGCTTTATCGATATGATCTCGTGCGGCACCTGCTTGCCGACGACCTCGTTGAACAGCCGCTCGGCGTCGACGTTCTCCGGCGCGTCGTAATAGGCCTTGCCACGGATGCCGAAGCGGTAGAGGTCGCGGCCGTCGAGGCTGACGAGATTGCGCCAGAGGCCTTTCGGCTCGACGAAATTGATCAGCGCGGCCTTGCCCATTGAATGGTGCGTCCACAGCTCGGGCGCGCGCACGAAGATGCTGAGGAAATGGCCGAGATAGTTCGAGCCGCTCATGCCGATATCGAGCGCGCGGCGGATCGGCGAGTGTCCGCCGCTGCAATCGGCGAGAATGCCCGCCGCGATGGTCAGGCGCTCGTCGTTCGCGAGGTCGTGCACGGTCGCGAGCACCTGGCCGCCCTGCTCAACCGCGGTTTCGAGCCGGCAGCGGAAGCGCATGGTCACGCAGCCGTAACTCGACGCGAGGTCGCGCAGGATCGGATCGAGCCAGATCTGGTTGCAGCGCTGCGGCCGCTCCGGGCTTTCGGCCGAGGGACCACTGCCGCCGTGGTGCGGCCGGTCGATGCGTGCGATCTCGAAGCCCGCCAGGGTCGTGCAGTAGAGCGCGGTGTGGGGGAAGTCCTCCGGCATGCCGTCGCGGCGAATGGCATCCGCAACGCCAAAACGCCGCATGAATTCCATCGACCGCGCATTGAGGGCGGTGGCCCGCGGATGGTCGGGCGGCCCTTCGCCCTGCTCGACCACGAGGCAGGGCACGCCGCGGCGGCCGAGATCGGCCGCGAGCGCCAGCCCCACCGGACCCGCGCCGACAATCAGGATCGGCGTTTCGATGGTGGACAGACTGATCATGTGAATCCGTGAAGACGCGGCGGACTCGCTGCGCCCCCTCTCCCCGGAGGGGAGAGG
>Ga0247825_10003043_pt1 | contig 11054 bp, 8 predicted proteins | sample 13C_Vanillin_Day_FD_194413 | JGI IMG/M metagenome (GOLD analysis project Ga0247825, IMG submission 194413) | Soil microbial communities from agricultural site in Penn Yan, New York, United States - 13C_Vanillin_Day48 | ecosystem: Environmental > Terrestrial > Soil > Agricultural land | place... | reverse complement strand
CCCCCAGGGGCCGTCCCGTCGTGGCACCATCGAGGGCATGGACCTGCCGGTGATGCCCCCGATCCGCCCCATGCTGGCCAAGTCGGTGTCGATCCTGCCCGAGGGGATGCTGTACGAGCCCAAGTGGGACGGGTTCCGCTGCGTGGTCTTCCGCGACGGTGACGAGATCGAGCTCGGCAGCCGCAAGGAACGGCCGCTGACCCGCTACTTCCCCGAGATCGTGGAGGCGGCCCGTACCCAGCTCCCGCCACGCTGCGTGGTCGACGGCGAGATCGTGATCGCCAGCGGCCCCGGCCTCGACTTCGAGGCCCTGCTCCAGCGCATCCACCCGGCCGCCTCCCGGGTCAACCTGCTCGCCGAGCAGACGCCGGCCTGGCTGATCGCCTTCGACCTGCTCGCCCTCGGCGACGAGTCGCTGATGGAACGGCCCCTGGCCGAGCGCCGGGCCGCCCTCTCCGAGGCCCTGGCCGGGGCGGGGCCGCCCGTGTTCACCACCCCGTTCACCGACTCCATGCGCCAGGCCGAGCGCTGGTTCCGGGTGTTCGAGGGCGCCGGCCTCGACGGGGTCATCGCCAAGCCCCGCGACCTGCCCTACCTGGAGGACCAGCGGGTCATGTTCAAGGTCAAGCACGAGCGGACCGCCGACTGCGTGGTCGCCGGCTTCCGCTGGCACAAGAAGGGCCCGGTGGTCGGCTCGCTCCTGCTCGGGCTCAACGACGAGGAGGGCCGGCTCCAGCACGTCGGGGTGTCAGCCTCGTTCTCGATGGAGCGGCGCCGCGAGCTGCTGGACGAGCTGGCCCCCTACCGCCTGGAGGAGGGCGCCGAGCACCCCTGGACCGGGTACTCCACCCCGGAGCGGACCCCGGGCGGCATGGTCTCGCGCTGGAACGCCAAGAAGGACCTGACCTTCGAGCTGCTCGACCCCAAGCTGGTGGTCGAGGTGGCCTACGACCACATGGAGGGCCGGCGCTTCCGCCACACCGCCCAGTTCCGGCGCTGGCGCTATGACCGCGACCCCTCCTCCTGCACCTACGCCCAGATCGAGCGGCCGGTCGAGTTCGACCTGGGCGACATCCTGGCCCGGGGCGGCCTGCCTGATTCGGGGGCCCCCTGACGGGATAGGAGAGACGACATGGACGAACCAGGTGGCCAGGAGCCGGAGGCCGTGATGACCGCCTACGCCTCGGCCCTTGACGCCGGCGACGCCGGCCTGGCCGCCGGCCTGTACGCCGAGAACAGCCTGCTGGCCAGCGCCGACGAGCGCATCTCGGGCCGGCCGGGGATCAGCGGGTGGCACGAGGACCTGCTGCGCCGGGGCCAGGTGACGGCCCGCCCGGCCGGCCAGGGCAGCGACCGCGGCCGCCTTGAGGTCGACAGCGCCGCCGGCCGGTTCGTGGTCGAGCTGGCCTTCGACGCCTCGGGCAGGATCGGCACCGCCCGCTGGCTCACCCCGGCCGAGGCCGGCCTGCCCCAGGAGCAACGGGAGCGGACCGCCACCCCTCCGGCCTCCTAGGCGCCATGGCCAGGATCAGACGGGTCGACTGCTCGGGCCCGGGGATCCACCGCCGGCGACGGGGGCGGTCCTTCAGCTACGAGGAGCCCGACGGGCAGGCGGTCACCGACCCCGAGACGCTGGCCCGGATCCGGGGGCTGGGGATCCCGCCGGCCTGGAAGGACGTGTGGATCTGCCCCATCCCCACCGGGCACCTCCAGGCGGTCGGGACCGACGCCGCCGGCCGCCGCCAGTACCTCTACCACGAGGCCTGGCGGACCCGGCGCGAGGCGGCCAAGTTCGACCACATGCTGGAGTTCGCCCACGCCCTGCCCGGGCTGCGCGAGCGGGCGGCCGAGCACCTGACCCAGCCCGGCCTGTCCCGTGAGCGGGTGCTGGCCTGCGCGACCCGGCTGCTGGACCGGGGCTTCTTCCGGATGGGCACCGAGGACTACGCCGAGCAGAACCAGACCTACGGCCTCGCCACCATCCAGAAGCGCCACGTGCGCCTGGACGGCGACCTGATCTCCTTCGACTACGTGGCCAAGAGCGGCAAGCGGCGCCTGGCCTCGGTCCTCGACCCGTCCGTGAGCGACGTCGTCGCCCAGCTCAAGCGCCGCCGCGGCGGCGGCCCCGACCTGCTCGCCTTCAAGGACGGCCGGGCCTGGGTGGACGTCCGCTCCGACGACATCAACGCCTACATCAGGGAGCAGACCGGCGGCGACTTCACCGCCAAGGACTTCCGCACCTGGAGCGCCACCGTGCTCGCCTCGGTGGCCATGGCCAGCTCGTTCCCCCAGGCCAGGTCCAGGACGGCCAGGGCCAGGGCGATCACCCGGGCGGTCAAGGAGGTCGCCCACTACCTGGGCAACACCCCGGCGGTCTGCCGCGCCTCCTACATCGACCCGCGGGTGTTCGACCGCTACCGGTCCGGCCTGACCATCGCCGGCGCCCTGGAGCAGCTCGGCCAGGTCGGCGAGCTCGGCGAGCCGGCCCACCAGGGCCCGGTCGAGGAGGCCGTGCTGGACCTGATCGAGGACAAGCACGGGCCGGCCCTCGAGCTGGACCTCATCGCCTGAGCACTGCTACCCTCGCCGTCGTCCCCGGCCCTGGCCGGGCATTCGTTGTGTGCGCACGAATTTCGCGTCGAGGAGGCTCGTCCCCCATGTCCGAGTACAAGCTGGCCGCCGAGAACCGCTCGGACGCCGGGAAGGGGGTCGCCCGCCGGCTGCGGGCCACCGGCCGGGTCCCGGCCGTGCTGTACGGCCACGGCACCAAGCCCCAGCACCTGAGCGTCGACGCCCGCCAGCTCGGCCAGGCCCTGCGAACCGACGCCGGCGCCAACGTGCTGATCTCGCTGGAGGTCGGGCGCGACAAGCACCTGGCCCTGGCCAAGGAGATCCAGCGTCACCCGGTCAGGGGCGACTTCATCCACGTCGACTTCCTCCAGGTCCGCCGGGGCGAGAAGGTCCACGTCCAGGTGTCGGTGCGCCTGGTCGGGGAGGCGCCCGGGGTCCGCGAGGGCGGCATCGCCGACCAGGACCTGTACCAGCTCAACGTCGAGGCCGAGGTGACCGCCGTGCCCGAGGCGATCGAGGCCGACGTGTCCGGCCTGGCCATCGGGGACGTGCTGCGGGTCGCCGACCTCAAGGCTCCCGGCGGCGCCGTCATCCTCGACGACCCCGAGGCCGTGGTCGTGTCCGTGGCCGCGCCGACGGTCGAGGCCGAGCCCGAGCCCGCCGAGGGCGAGGAGGGCGAGGCCGCCGAGGGTGGCGAGGGCGCCACCGCCGAGGACGCCGGCGAGGGCGAGGACCGGTCCGAGGCCTAGGCGGCCGGTGCCACTCCAGCTCCGGAAGCGGACCACGATGACCGCCGCCGGCAGCGACGGCGGCCCCTGGATCGTGCTCGGGCTCGGCAACCCCGACGACGAGTACGGCAACTCCCGGCACAACGCCGGGGCCATGGTGGTCGCCCTGCTGGCCGAACGGGCCGGGGCCAAGCTGAAGCGGACCCGCAACCGGGCCCAGGTGGCCGAGATCCGCGACGGCGACACCCGGGTCGTGCTGGCCCGGCCCAACAGCTACGTCAACGAGTCCGGAGGCCCGGCCTCGCTGCTGGCCCGCTGGTACAAGACGCCGGTGGAGCGGATCATCGTCGTCCACGACGAGATCGACCTGGCCTACGGCAAGATCCAGGTCCGCCGGGACGGCGGCACGGCCGGCCACAACGGCCTCAAGGACGTCGCCAAGGGGCTCGGCTCCCCGGACTTCCTGCGGGTCCGCGTCGGCGTCGGCCGCCCCCCCGGTCGCAAGGACCCGGCCGACTACGTGCTCGAGCCGATCGCCAAGCGCGACGCCGAGGACTTCGCCGTCCTGGTCGCCCGGGCCGCCGACGCCGCCATGGACCTCGTCCACCTCCCGCTGGAACGGGCCCAGGACCGCCACAACCGCTGACGGCCGCCTATCCTGTGCTCGGTTCCCGCCACCCCGAGCGGTTGCAGGAAGGAGCGAAGGTGAACCCTTCAGCGGTGCGGTCCGCAGCGGCGCGGATCGCCGGCCAGGTGCACCGGACCCCGGTGCGCACCTCGGCCACTCTCGACGGGCGCACCGGCGCCCAGGTCCTGGTCAAGGACGAGGCGGTCCAGAAGACGGGCTCGTTCAAGGCCCGCGGCGCCCTCAACCGCCTGCTCACCCTGCCCGACGAGGCCCGCGAGCGGGGGCTGGTGTGCGTCACCGCCGGCAACCACGGCGCCGCCGTGGCCTGGGCGGCGGCCCAGACCGGGGCCAAGGCGACCGTGGTCATGCCGACCTACAGCCCGGCCGCCAAGGTGGCCGCCTGCTGGAGCTACGGCGCCGAGGTGATCCTGCACGGCGACACCACCACCGAGGCGTTCGCCGAGTGCGAGCGGCTCCAGGGCGAGCGCGGCCTCACCTTCGTCCACCCCTTCGACGACCCCGAGATCGTCGCCGGCCAGGGCACCGTCGGCCTGGAGCTGGTCGAGGACGCCGGCCCGGTCGACGTCTGGGTGGTGAGCGTCGGGGGCGGCGGCCTCACCTGCGGCACCGCCCTGGCCGTGCGGGACGCCAACCCCGACTGCCGGGTGGTCGCGGTCGAGCCCGAGGGCGCCGCCGCCCTGACCGCCGCCCTGGCCGCCGGCCGCCCGGTCCCGATCGTCGCCCGCTCGGTCGCCGACGGCCTCTGCGCCCCCTTCGCCGGCCCCCTCACCTTCCCCCTCTTCCGCGACCTGGTCGACGAGGTCGTCCTGCTGTCGGAGGCCGAGCTCCTGGCCGGGGTCCGGTTCGTCATGGAACGGATGAAGGTCGTGGTCGAGCCGGCCGGGGCGGCCACCGTCGCCGCCCTCCTCGCCGGCAAGGCCGGCGACCTCACCGGCCAGCGCGTCGGCACCGTCCTCACCGGCGGCAACCTCGACCTGGGCGTGGTCATCCCCCAGCTGCCGCCGGCCGACTGAAGGGACGCTAGGCCAGTCGCAGGTGGTGCCGCTCGGCCAGCGTGGGGATGGTGGCGAAGTCGATGTCGAGCTGGTAGCGGGCGACGACCTCGGCGATGGCGGCCTCGTCGCGGCCGGGTGCGGCGAGGAGCGGGGCGAGCTCGCGGAAGTAGTTCTCGAACCCGGCGGGGGAGATCAGCTCGAGCAGGCGGGCCGGCTCGTCGCCGGCGTTCCAGAAGGTGTGGGGGACACCGCGGGGCTTGAAGACGAGGTCGCCGGGTCCCGCCTCGAGCACCTCGGCGCCGAGTTGCAGGCCGAAGCGGCCTTCCACCACATAGGAGTACTCGTCCTCGTTGCCGTGGGTGTGGAGCGGCGCCCCCAGGGCGCGTGGCGGGAGCGGGTGCTCGACCAGGCTGAACGCACCGCCGGGCTCGTCGAGCTGGCTGCCGGAACGGAGGCTTGACAAGGCCGGCGCCATTGTGTGACCATCCGGTCACGTAATTATGTGACTAGGAAGTCACATAATGTCTCCGGAGGTCCCCCGCCATGGCCGACGACACCAGCCTGGTCTGGAAGGCGCTGGCCGACCCGACCCGGCGGGCGATCCTGGACCTGCTGGCCGACCGGGCCCGGACCACCGGGGAGCTCAGCGGGGCGTTCCCGGAGGTGTCGCGGTTCGCGGTGATGAAGCACCTGGGGGTGCTGGAGACGGCAGGGCTGGTGGTGGCGCGGCGGCGGGGCCGGGAGCGCTGGAACCACCTCAACGGGGTGCCCCTGCGGCAGGCCTACGAGCGCTGGATGCGCCCGCACGCCGACCGCTGGGCCGAGTCGCTGCTCCGGCTCAAGGAGACGGCCGAGCGGCGGGAAGGAGCCGGCATGACCACGACCCTGGAGGTCGAGCAGGAGGTGGCGGTGGCCGCCCCGCGGGAGAAGGTGTTCGAGGCGCTGTGCCGGATGGGGGAGTGGTGGCCGCACACCTTCCGGGAGGGGTCCTCGGTGCACCTGGAGCCGCGGGTCGGGGGCCGCTTCTGGGAGGACTGGGGCGACGGCGACGGCGCGCTGTACGCCACCGTGACCGGCATCCGCCGGCCCGAGCAGCTGACCTGCACCGGGCCGATGGGCATGTCGGGCCCGGTGGCCGGCGTGTTCGCCATGTCCCTCTCCGAGCGCGACGGCGCCACCCTGGTGCGGCTGTCCCACCATGCCGTCGGGCCGATCGACGACGAGACCCGGGCCGCCTACGAGCACGGCTGGGTGGAGGTGTTCGGCGCCCTGCAGGGCCATCTCGGCCTCACCGGCTGACTGTGGGAATGCTGCGGTAGCCTGGACGTTGAACAGAGCGGGAGCCCCCCGGCTGCGGCCGTCGGGGGCTACCCGACTGTGCTACCGCCGCAAAGGACACCCGTGCGCCTCACCCCCCTGCTCGACCGCTGGACCGACGACCCCGCCTTCGCCGAGCTGCTCGGCGGGCTCGACCCGCGCGCCGGCACCCCACGGCCCGAGGTGGTCGTCCCCGACGTGGCCAGGGCGTTCCTGCTGGCCGGGATCGCCAGCGCCGGCGGGCGGCTGGTGGTCGTCACCACCGCCACCACCGCCGACGCCGAGGCCCTGGCCGCCGACGTCGCCGCCTTCCTCGGGCCCGACTCGGCGGCCACCTTCCCGGCCTGGGAGACCCTGCCCCACGAGCGGCTCTCGCCCCGCTCCGAGACCGTGGCCGCCCGCCTGCGCCTGCTTCACCGGCTCGGCCTGCCCGACCTCGGCGGGCTGCGGCTGGTGACAGTCCCGGCGCGGGCGATGATGCAGCCGCTCGCCCCCGGGCTGGACGCGGTCGACCCGGTCCGGGTCGCCACCGGCGACCGGGTCGAGCTCGAGGAGCTGCTGGAGCGGCTGGTGGCCGCCGGCTACTCGCGCACCGACATGGTCGAGCGCCGGGGCGAGGTGGCCGTCCGGGGCGGCCTGGTCGACTTCTTCCCGCCGGGCGAGGACCACCCGGTCCGGGTCGAGCTCTGGGGCGACGAGGTCGAGAGCGTCCGGTCGTTCGCGGTGTCGAGCCAGCGCTCCCTGACCGAGCTGCCCGAGGTCGAGGCCTGGCCGTGCCGCGAGGTGCGTCTGGGCGAGGCCGAGCGGGGCCGGGCCCGTCAGCTCGCCCGCGAGGTGCCGGTCGCCGGCGACCTGCTCGCCCAGGTGGCCGAGGGCCTCGACGTCGACGGCGTCGAGTCGCTGCTGCCGCTGCTGTTCGACGAGCTCCGGCCACTGCCGGCCTACCTGCCCACCGACGCCCTCCTGGTGCTGGTCGACCCCAAGCGGACCCTCGACCGGGCCGAGGAGGTCCGCATCCAGGCCGACGAGGCCGCCCAGGCCTCCTGGGGCAGCGCCGCCGAGGGCGCCACCGCGCCGGTCGAGGGCGTCGCCTACCTGCCCCTGGCCGACGTGCTGGAGGGGGCCGGCCGGGCTCTGCTCCGGCTCGGGCCGTTCGATTCCGGGCAGGCCAGCGCCGTCCGGATCGACGCCTCGGCGATCGAGCCCTACCGGGCCAACGTCACCCGCGTGGCCACCGACGCCCGCGACCTGATCGCCGACGGCGCGACCGTGGTGCTCACCACCGAGGGCGCCGGACCGGCCCAGCGGCTCGTCGAGGTCCTGCGCGAGGAGGGCCTGACCGTCCCCGACCTGATGACCGAGCTGACCCCCGAGCCGGGCCCCGGGGTGCTGGTCGGGACGGCCCCACTGCTCACCGGGTTCCGCCTGCCGTCGCTGCGCCTGGCCCTGGTCGCCGAGGGTGACCTCTACGGGACCAGGCGTCAGACCCGCGAGCAGGCCCGCATGCCCTCCAGCCGCCGCCGGGCCAAGCACGCCGGCGGCCAGCTGGCCCTGGAGGAGCTCCAGCCGGGCGACATCGTCGTCCACGCCGTCCACGGCATCGGCCGCTACGTCGGCATGGAGCACCGCAGCGTCGGCGGGTCCGAACGCGACTACCTGGTCCTGGCCTACGACCAGGGCGACAAGCTGTACCTGCCCAGCGAGCAGGTCGAGCTGATCAGCCGCTACGTCGGCGGGGAGCACCCCAAGCTGTCGCGCCTCGGCAGCCGCGACTGGGACCGCCAGAAGGCCAGGGTGCGCAAGAAGGTCCGCGAGATGGCGGCCCAGCTGGTCCGGCTCTACTCGGCCCGGATGGCCTCCCCCGGCCACGCCTTCGGCCCCGACAGCCCCTGGCAGCGGGAGCTGGAGGACGCCTTCCCGTTCACCGAGACCCCCGACCAGCTCACCGCCATCGAGGAGATCAAGGCCGACATGGAGGCGCCGGTGCCGATGGACCGGCTGCTGTGCGGCGACGTCGGCTACGGCAAGACCGAGGTCGCGGTCCGGGCCGCCTTCAAGGCGGTGATGGACGGCAAGCAGGTCGGCGTGCTGGTGCCGACCACCCTGCTGGCCCAGCAGCACATGGCCGTCTTCTCCGAGCGGTTCGCCCCCTTCCCGGTCAAGGTGGCCACCCTGTCGCGCTTCCAGTCCGGGCAGGAGCAGGACGACGTGGTCGCCGGCATGGCCGACGGCACCGTCGACGTGGTCATCGGCACCCACCGGCTGCTGTCCGCCGACGCCAAGTGGTCCGACCTGGGCCTGGTCGTGGTCGACGAGGAGCACCGCTTCGGGGTCGGCCACAAGGAGCACCTCAAGCAGCTCCGGACCGAGGTCGACGTGCTCACCCTGACCGCCACCCCGATCCCCCGGACCATGGAGATGGCCATCTCCGGGATCCGCGACCTGTCGGTGATGGAGACCCCGCCCGAGGAGCGCCACCCGGTGCTGACCTTTGTCGGCCCCTACGACCAGGGCACGGTGGCCAACGCCATCCGCCGGGAGATGCTCCGCGAGGGCCAGACCTTCTTCGTCCACAACCGGGTCGACTCCATCGACCGGGTGGCCTACGAGGTCCGCCAGGCCGTTCCCGAGGCCAGGGTGGCCGTGGCCCACGGCCAGATGCACGAGGACCAGCTGGAGCGGGTGATGCTCGACTTCTGGGACAAGCAGTACGACGTCCTGGTCAGCACCACCATCATCGAGTCCGGCATCGACATCCCTAACGCCAACACCCTGATCGTCGACCGGGCCGACACCCTCGGTCTGGCCCAGCTCTACCAGCTGCGGGGACGGGTCGGGCGCTCGCGCGACCGGGCCTACGCCTACCTGCTCTACCCGCCCGAGCGGTCGATCACCGAGACCTCCCACCAGCGGCTGGCCACCGTGGCCACCCACCAGGACCTCGGCTCGGGCATGGCCATCGCCATGAAGGACCTCGAGATCCGCGGCGCCGGCAACCTGCTCGGGGCCGACCAGTCGGGCCACGTCGCCCTGGTCGGCTACGACATGTACATGCAGCTGCTGGCCGAGGCCGTGGCCGAGCTCCGCGGCCGCCCCATCGAGCAGCCCAAGGAGCTGAAGCTGGAGGTCCCGGTGGACGCCCACCTGCCCGCCGCGTACGTGCCAAGGGAGCGGCTGCGGCTGGAGGCCTACCGCCGCCTCGGCGGGGCCAGGGTGGTCTCCGAGGTCGAGGCCCTCGGGGCCGAGCTGGCCGACCGCTACGGCCCGCCCCCGCCCCCCGTCCGGAACCTGCTCCAGCTGGCCGGGGTCCGGGCCCAGGCGACCGCCGTCGGCCTCACCGAGGTCGTCTGCTTCGGGGGCCGGGCGCGCCTGACCCCGGTCGACGACCTGCCCGAGTCCAAGCAGGTCCGCCTGGACCGCCTCTACCCGGGAGCCATCTGGAAGCAGGCCGAGCGCACCCTGCTGGTCCCCCTCCCGGCCGAGGGCACCAACCTGCCCAGCTGGCTGTGCGAGCTGCTCACCGGCATCCTCGCCGCCCCCGACGCCCCGGCCCTGCCCGACCCCGGCCGACCCGAGCAACGCCGGGCCGCCTCCTAGGCGAGGGATTCAGCGGCCCAAGTTGGGTACGGTACCTGCGGGACCCTTCCGGACTGGGGTGAGCAGATGACGGTGAGCGAACGGGCCGGTCGGCCGGCCGAGGCGTCGATGCTGGTCGACGTGGACCGGCTGGTCAAGGCGTACTACGAGGAGCAGCCCGACCCGGGCGAGGCCACCCAGCAGGTCGCCTTCGGGACCTCTGGGCACCGGGGGTCGGCGCTCAAGGGGTCGTTCAACGAGGCCCACATCCTGGCCACCACCGAGGCCATCTGCCGCTACCGCGAGGCCCAGGGGATCGACGGCCCCCTGTACCTGGGCCGCGACACCCACGCCCTGTCCGAGCCGGCCCAGCGGACCGCCCTCGAGGTGCTGGCCGCCCACGGGGTCCAGGTGCGCGTCGACTCGGGCGACCGGCCGACCCCGACCCCGGCGCTGTCGCTGGCCATCCTCACCTGGAACCGGGACCGGCGCGACCACCTGGCCGACGGCATCGTGGTCACCCCCTCCCACAACCCCCCCGAGGACGGCGGCTTCAAGTACAACCCGCCCAACGGCGGCCCGGCCGACACCGACATCACCGGCTGGGTCCAGGACGAGGCCAACCGGCTGCTGCGGGCCGGCCTTGACGGGGTGCGGCGGGTGCCGGCCGAGCAGGCCGCCACCGCGCCCGGCGTGGAGCGCTACGACTACGTGGCCGCCTACGTCGAGGACCTGGCCACCGTCGTCGACCTGGAGGTGGTCCGCGGGGCCGGGCTGCGCCTGGGCGTCGACCCCCTTGGCGGGGCGGCTGTCGACTACTGGTCGGCCATTGCCGAGCACTACCGCCTGGACCTGGAGGTGGTCAACCAGGCGGTCGACCCGACCTTCCGGTTCATGACCGTCGACTGGGACGGCAAGATCCGCATGGACCCGTCCTCGCGCTACGCCATGGCCGGGCTGATCGACCTGCGCGACCGCTTCGACGTGGCGTTCGCCAACGACGCCGACGCCGACCGGCACGGCATCGTCACCGGCGGGGCCGGGCTGCTCAACCCCAACCACTACCTGGCCGCGATGGTCGCCTACCTGTTCGGCGGCGGGCGCGACTGGGGGGAGCAGGTCGGGGTGGGCAAGACGATGGTCTCGAGCTCGATGATCGACCGGGTCACGGCCGACCTGGGCCGGCGGATGGACGAGGTCCCGGTCGGGTTCAAGTGG
>Ga0247825_10003042_pt1 | contig 11060 bp, 8 predicted proteins | sample 13C_Vanillin_Day_FD_194413 | JGI IMG/M metagenome (GOLD analysis project Ga0247825, IMG submission 194413) | Soil microbial communities from agricultural site in Penn Yan, New York, United States - 13C_Vanillin_Day48 | ecosystem: Environmental > Terrestrial > Soil > Agricultural land | place... | reverse complement strand
GCCGGCTGCCATGCGCCGCAATGTGCCCGCTTGGCGGGGCGCGGGCAACCGACTAAACGGTGCGGGGCGACTGCAGGAACGGAATGACAGGGAGAATGCGATGACTCGGTGGGTGGGCCTCGTTTTGGCGGCGGCGATGACGTGCTGGGGCGCATCCGCTGCCCACGCGCAGAACTGGCCCAACGGCCCGGTCAAGATGTTCGTGGGCTTCGGCGCCGGCGGCTCGACCGACATCATCGCCCGCGACATCGGCCGCGAGCTGGAGAAGATGTGGGGCCAGCCGGTGATCATCGAGAACCGCGCCGGCGCCAACGGTGCGATCGCGGCGGGGCAACTGGCAAAGCTTCCGGCCGACGGGCAGACCCTGATGATGATCGTCTCCGGCCATGTGACCAACGGCCATCTCAACAAGCAGCAGCCGTTCGATGCGATCAAGGATTTCACGCCGATCGTCGAAATCGCCTCCTCGCCGCTCCTGATCTTCGCGCATCCGAACTTTCCGGCGAACGACGTGAAGACGATGCTCGCTTTGGCGAAGGAAAAGCCCGGTGCGTTCTCGTATTCGTCACCCGGCACTGGCTCGATCCAGCATCTGTCGATGGAGCTTCTGGCCTATCTCGCGGGCGTCAAGCTCACGCATGTGCCCTATCGCTCCGGCGCGCTCGCTTTGAACGACACGCTCGCCGGCCATGTTCCCCTGTCCGTGCTCAGCGTGCTGCAGGCGCTGCCGCATCTTCAGGCCAAGACCATCAAGCCGCTCGCGGTGACCTCGGCGAAGGCAACCGACATCCTGCCGGGCGTGCCCGCGCTCGCGGAAGCCGGGCTGAAGGATTACGAGGCCGAACTCTGGTACGTGGTCATCGCGCCGGCCGGGCTGCCGCCCGCGCTCACGCAGAAGATCAACGCCGATATCGTCAGGATCGTGAAGTCGCCGGAGATGCAGAAGAGGCTCGCCGATCAGGGCGCGCGGCCGGTCGGCAGCACCGCCGCGGAGGCGCGCGCCTTCATGCAGGCGGAGTCCGACAAGTGGGGCAAGGTGATCAAGGAAGCGAACATCAAGGGGGAGTAGCGCGCGAGCGCTATTTCTTGAAGCCCTTGCCCATCGAGTTCAGCCGGTCGCCGCTCTGGGATTCGGTGACCTGATCGGGGTTCTGGCCGCAGAACACTTCGCCCATCTCGCGGTGTCCGCCGGTGCGGTTGTCGAACAGCGTGCGCCTGCAGTTGTCGCTGCTTGGACCGGTGAACAGCACATGGCCGATGCCGGTCCTGTGGAACTGCTTCACCGGGTCGTCGTCCGGCATGCTTGCAGCCCCGGTCGGCAGGTCGGGCCGCGCGCCATTGCTGATGCCGGCACCCTTGGTGCCGGAACCCGTGCCGCCCATCATCCCCTCAAAGAGCCCGTCCCTGGTGGTGTAGGCGCCCGCGCCGATCACGGCCGCGAACATCGCAGAGAGCGCGAGGACGTGGATGTAGGGGTGCCGGGCGAACATACGCCCTAGCGCGCCGAACCGCCCCGTCTTGGCCGACTCTTCGGGCGCCTCGTCGTCCTCGACCATGGCCCTGGCTGGTCTTGCTGGCCTGGCTGCGTTGGCTGGCTTGGCCGCCATCCGTGAAAGTGTCTCCGTTTGTGACGCAAATATATGCCCGGCCGACTTACCGATCCCATAATGGGATTCGGACGATTTGCGTTAACGGGTTTCCGATGGAGCCCCGGAAAAGGCCAATGGCAGCCGCAGCTTGTTTCGTTAAGCGCGCGAATTGTGGCGTGCTTTAATCGACAGCGCAGGCACAGGAAGCAAGGAACCGGCCCCGCGGAAGCGGGACCCCAACGGCCGATCTTTCAATGTGAATGAACCGGACTCTAGTGAATCTCCGGCTCGGGCATCGCGGTCTTGCCCTGCAGGAAATCGAGATCGCAGCCCTGGTCGGCCTGGTTGATGTGGTCGGAGAACATCGCGCCGTAGCCGCGCGGATATTTCGGCGGCGGCGGCGTCCAGGCGGCCTTGCGGCGCGCGAGCTCGGCGTCGCTGACATGCAGATGGATCATCCGCTTGTCGACGTCGATCTCGATCTCGTCGCCGGTCTGCACGAACGCCAGCGGCCCGCCGACGAAGCTTTCGGGGGCCACATGCAGGATGCACGCGCCGTAGCTCGTGCCGCTCATGCGGCCGTCGGAGATGCGGATCATGTCGCGCACCCCCTGCCCCAGAAGCCGTTTCGGGATCGGCAGCATGCCCCATTCCGGCATGCCGGGGCCGCCCTTGGGACCCGCGTTCTTCAGCACCAGGATGTGGTCGGCAGTGACGTCGAGATCGTCGCGCTCGATCTCGCGCATCATGTGGTTGTAGTCCTCGAAGGCGATCGCCTTGCCGCGATGCTTGAGAAATTTGGGATCGGCCGCCGCCGGCTTGATGACGCAGCCGTTCGGCGCAAGGTTGCCCTTGAGCACCGCGGTCGCGCCCTCGGCATAGATCGGATCGTTGAGCGAGTGGATCACGTCGGGGATGTGCACCTTGGCGCCCTCGATGTTCTCGCCGATGCTCTTGCCGGTGACGGTGAGGCAGGAGAGGTCGAGCTTCTCGCGCATGTTCTGCATCATGGCGCGCAAGCCGCCTGCGTAATAGAAATCCTCCATCAGGAATTTACCCGAAGGCCGGACGTTTGCCAGCACCGGGATCTGCCGCGACAGCCGATCGAATGTCTCCATGTCGACCGGAATGCCGGCGCGCCGCGCCATCGCCACCACGTGGATGATCGCGTTGGTCGAGCCGCCCATCGCCATGTGCACCTTGATGGCGTTGTCGAAGGCAGCGGGCGTGAGGATCTTGTCGGGCGTAAGATCCTCCCACACCATATCGACGATGCGGCGGCCTGCGACGCCGCACATCCGCGGGTGACCGGAGTCGGCGGCCGGGATCGACGACGAGCCGGGGAGCGCAAGGCCCAGCGCCTCGGTGATCGCCATCATGGTGGCTGCGGTGCCCATCACCATGCAGGTGCCGAACGAGCGGGCGATGCCGCCCTCGATCTCGTTCCATTCGTCGTCGCTGATGTTGCCGGCGCGCTTCTCGGTCCAGTATTTCCACGTGTCGGAGCCGGAGCCGAGATACTCGCCCTTCCAGTTGCCCCGCAGCATCGGACCGGCCGGAATGTAGATTGCGGGGATGCCCATGCTGATCGCGCCCATGACCAGGCCGGGCGTGGTCTTGTCGCATCCGCCCATCAGCACAGCGCCGTCGAGCGGATGGGAGCGCAGCAGTTCCTCGGTCTCCATCGCCAGGAAGTTGCGATAGAGCATGGTCGAAGGCTTCACCATGGTTTCCGACAGCGACATCGCAGGCAATTCGATCGGGAAGCCGCCGGCCTGCAGCACGCCGCGTTTGACGTTCTCTGCACGCGCGCGCAGGTGCGCATGGCAGGAGTTGATCTCGCTCCAGGTGTTGATGATGCCGATCACCGGCTTGCCGGTCCAATCCTCGGCGTCGTAGCCGATCTGGCGCAGCCGCGACTTGTGCCCGAACGAGCGCATGTCGCTGACACCGAGCCAGCGGTGGCTGCGAAGGTCTTCGGGCTTCTTGCGGGTCATTGCATCCTCATGGTGGCGTGTGCGTGCGGCATCATAGGCTTGTTCCAATCTGGAGAGGAAGCACTAGACTGTCGCAAAGCGTGCCCACCAGGTTGCGCGTCACAAGACAATGTCGGGAGGAACCAGATGCCGGGCTTGAAGTGGCTGCCGCGCGCGCTGCTCGCCGGTTTGATGTTGGGAGCGATCGTTCCACACGCCCTCGCCCAAACCAAGCTTCCCAACCGTCCGATCCGGCTGCTGGTGCCGTTTGCGCCCGGCGGCGGCGTCGATGTGGTGGCGCGCGTCGTCGGCCAGAAGCTCAGCGAGCAGATCGGCCAGCCGGTGCTGGTGGAATCAAAACCCGGCGCGGGCGGTGCGCTCGCGGTCAACGAGTTGATGCGCGCCGACGCCGACGGCACGACGTTGCTGGCCACGACCAGCTCGCACGCCACGCTGCCGCTGCTGTCGAAGCTCACCTGGCATCCGAGCAACGACTTCACCATGGTCGCCAACATCTACTCGACGACGTTCGTGATGCCGACCAACGCCGCGAGCACGGCGCGGTTCAGGACATTCCCAGAATTCCTCGCGTACGTGCGGGCCAATCCCGGCAAGGTCAACTGGGGCTCCTCGGGCACGGCCGGGCCGCAGCACCTCGCCGGCGCGCAGTTCATGAAGACCGCGAACATCGACATGGTGCATGTGCCCTATCGCGGGAACGGGCCGATGCTGCAGGCGCTGCTGCAGAACGACGTGCAGCTCACCTTCGACACGCCGACGCTCGCCTCGCCGCACATCGCCGACGGCAGGCTCGCGGCGCTGGCGGTGACCGGCGAGCGGCGGATGGCGAAGTTTCCCGACGTGCCGACCGTGAAGGAATCCGGCATCGACTATTCCACCGACGTGCGGATCTTCGTGATCGGGCCGAAGGGGATCTCGGAGCCGATCGCGGCGCTGTTGAACAAGGAGTTCATCACGGCGCTGGACAACAAGGACGTGCGCGACCGCCTGACCGGCTTCGGGCTCGAGGTGACGCAGGCGCAGCAAAACACTCCGGCGCATCTGAAGCAGCACATCGACGATTTCGCCGCGACCTACGGCCGGCTGATCAACGAGATGGGGATCAAGGCGGAGTAGGCTCAGCCAGGATGGGGTTGCCACGGGCACAACTCTATCCCGGCCTCACCCTGAGGAGCGCAGCGAAGCTGCGCGTCTCGAAGGGCGAGGCCGCCCGGCTGAGGCAACAGCGTGGCCGCCCTCTCCTTCGAGACGGCGCGGAGCCTGTCATCGGGCCGCGCTTCGCGCGGACCCGTTGGCGCCTCCTCAGGATGAGGGCGGGGAGAGAGTCGTGGCATCCGCAAAAGCAAAACGGCCGGACGCCCCAAGGCGCCCGGCCGCTTGTCATAACAATCAGGTCAGCCGGTCACTCGACGCTCGCGCCGGAGAACTCGACCACCTTGCGCCACTTCTCGGTTTCCGAAGCGACGATCTTGCCGAAGTCGGCAGGCGTGCCGCCCATCTCGGTGCCGCCGAGCTCTGCCAGCCGCGCCTTCATCTTCGGGTCGGCCAGCACTTCGGTGATCGCCTTGTTCAGCGTGGCGATGACCTCAGGCGGCGTCTTGGCCGGCACGCCCATGCCGAACCATGCGCTGGCCTCGTAGCCCTTCACGGTGTCGCCGACCGTCGGCACGTCCGGCAGTTGCGCCGAGCGCGCCTCGGTGGTCACCGCGAGCGCGCGCAGCTTGCCGGCTTTGACGTGCGGCAGGATCGACGGCATGTTGTCGAACATGATCTGCACCTGGCCGCTCAGCATGTCGGTGAGCGCCGGGTTGGAGCCGCGATAAGGCACGTGCGTCATCTTCACGCCGGTCATCGCCATGAACAGCTCGGCCGACAGATGCACCGAGGTGCCGTTACCGGACGAGGCAAGATTGACCTTGCCGGGATTGGCCTTGGCATGGTCGATGAACTCCTGCACCGTCTTCGCCGGCACGCTCGGGTGCACCGTCATCACGTTCGGCACCCGCATCAGGCCGCCGACCGGGGCCATGTCGCGGATGAAGTTGAACGGCAGCTTCTTGTAGAGCGAGGCGTTGATGCCGTTCGCCGGATTGACGAGATAGACGGTGTAGCCGTCGGGGGCTGAGTTGATGACGAACTCGGTCGCGATGTTGTTGCCCGCGCCGGGCTTGTTCTCGATGATGAACTGCTGGCCGAGCTTCTCCGACAGCGCGTTGCCGATGATACGCGCCAGAATGTCGGTGGTGCCGCCGGCCGGATAGCCGACCACCCACTTCACTTGCTTGTCCGGGTATCCGGCCGCCGATGCGCTGCTATTGGCAAAAACAAAACCCGCCAGCGCCGCCGCCAGCAGGCCAAACCCATTCCGCAGTTTCATTTCATTTCACTCCCAAACTTGAAGGAGCGGCAGACTACGCAAGGCTGAGGCCGCCCGAAAGGCGGTTTTCGTTCGACCAAAGACTGAGGCGGGAGTCGGGAATAGCTGCCCCTACGCGGGCTTTCGCTCCGCCGCAAGCCGCCGGGCTTTTTGATGTTCCGGCCACTGCACGGCGATCACCACCGCGACGATACCAGCGCCGATCAGGTCCGTGACGAGCCCCGGATCGATCAGCAACAGCCCGCCGCAGATCAGCGCCGCCCGCTGCCAGTTGCTGGTCGCGGTGAGAAAATAGCCGTGCAGGCCCGCGGCAAACAGCAGAATGCCGAAGCTCGCGGTGCAGAACGCGCCGATGATCTGCGGCCAGGTGCCGATCATCATCAACGCCGGCTCGTAGACGAGCATGAACGGCACGATGAAGCCGGCTGCGCCGATTTTCACCGCGGCCCAGCCGCTCGCCCACAGATCGGCCTTCGCAAGGCCAGCCGCGGCGAACACCGCCAGCGCCACCGGCGGCGTGATCGCCGACAGCACCGCGAAGTAGAACGCGAACATGTGCGCCGCAGGCGCGATCACGCCGAGCTTGATGATCGCGGGCACCAGGAGCGCCGTCATGATGATATAGGCCGGCGTGGTCGGCATGCCCATGCCGAGCACGATGCCGGCCACCATGGTGAGCACCAGCGCCAGCAGCAGCGTGTCCTTGGAAAGGCCGATGACGAATTGGGTGAACACGATGCCGAGCCCGGACAGCGTCACCACCGCGATGACGATGCCGGCGCAGGCACAGGCGGTGGCGACCGCAAGCGAGTTGCGCGCGCCGTCGACGAAGGCGTCGATGAAGTTTTCCCAGTTGAGATAGCCGCGCGTCGAGCGCCGCAGCGCCGCGACCGGGAAGCAGGCCAGCGTGCCGATCAGCGCCGCCATCGGCGCGCTGTAGCCGGAATACATCACGGTGAGGATCGTAAGGATCGGAATGAACAGGTGGCCGCGCTCGCGAAACACCCGGCCGATGTTGGGCAGTTCCGAGCGTGGAAGGCCCATGAGGCCGCGGCGCTTGGCCTCGAAATGCACGGCTGCGAAGCAGGATACATAATAGAGAATGGCCGGAATGACCGCCCAGATCACCACCTGCGCGTAAGACACCGCCAGGAACTCGGCCATCACGAAGGCGGCCGCGCCCATGATCGGCGGCATGATCTGGCCCCCCGTCGAGGCGGTGGCTTCGACGCCCGCGGCGAAATGCGGCGGAAATCCCGTGCGCTTCATCAGCGGAATGGAGATCGGCCCGTCGACCATCACGTTGGCGACGGCGCTTCCCGAGATGGTGCCGAACAGGCTCGAGCTCACCACCGACACCTTGCCGGGCCCGCCGGCGGTGTGGCCGGTGATCGACAGCGCAAAGTCCATGAACAGCTGTCCGGTGCCGGTGCGCTCCATGAACGAGCCGAACAGCACGAAAATCAGCACGTAGGACGCCGAGACCGAGAGCGGGATGCCGAAAATGCCTTCCGTGGTCATGTAGAGCTGGTCGAGCATCCGCATCGGCTCGAGCCGGGCGATGAACAGCCCGTAGATGAGAAACACGATGGCCGTGAGCGGCAGCGCCCAGCCGATCACGCGCCGCGTCGCCTCCAGCACCATGACGGTCATGATGGTGCCCATGATCATGTCGGTCGGCGTGAGGTCGTCGACGTAGAAGATGCGGTTGGTGATGTATTCGTAGTTGATGAAGAGGTGCAGGATCGGCGCGATGCCGATCACCAGCAGCGCATAGTCGAACACGGTCGGCGTGCGGGTCGCAGGCACCACAGGCACGGACACCACGGGGGCCGGTGCTCCGGGCGTTTGTATGGCAGGCATGTGCGCCGCCGCTTCGATCAGGACCGCGTCCTCGGTCTTGGAGCGGAAGCGGAACAGCAGGAACACCAGCACCATCGCGAACATCAGGTGCGTGCCGCGATAGTAGAACGCCTCCGGCGAGCCGAAGGCGATCGCCCACATGTGGTAGAGCGCCATGGCGATGGAAATGACGATGACCGCAAACCGGAAGATTCCGGCGTGGCTCAGGTCCAGCTTCATGGCAGCCGCCTCCCCAGGACGGTTATGCGAACACGGGTGGTCTCATCCCTCCCCGCGAGGGGAGGGTGGCGGGCGAAGCGAGCCGGGTGGGGAGAAGCCAGCGTATCGCGGTGAGTTCTCCCCACCCCCGCGCCATAGCGCGTCGAAGACGCGCGTAAACGCGCTCGTGGCGCGGACCCTCCCCTGGCGGGGAGGGATGGCACTGCCCGCGTCGCCCGCCCCTCTCCCCCAACTCACCGCGTCTTCACCGTCACGCCGGCTTCCTTGTAGAACTTCGCGGCGCCCGCGTGGAACGGCACGCCGATGTCCACCGCCATGCCCTTCGGCGTCAGCGCGCCGATGTCCTTCGCCACCGTCGCCAGCGTCTTGGTGTTTTCGGCGATCGACTTGGTCATGGTGTAGACCACCTGCTCGGGCAGCTTGCAGGCCGCCACCACATGGGTGTGGAAGCCGATCACCTTCACGTCCTGGTCCTGCTTCGGATAGGAGCCCTTCGGGATGGTGATCAGGTCGTAGCCCGGATTGAGCTCCTTCATCTTGGCGAGCGACTCCGACTGGTCGAGCAGCTTGATCTCGCGCGCCGACGCGAGGTCCATCACCGCGCCGGCCGGCACCTGGGTGGAGAGCCCGAACGCCACCGCGTGGCCGTCCTGCATCTGCGTCACCGAGTCGGTGTAGCCGACCATGCTGATCTTGATGTCGCTGTACTTGACGCCGTTGACCTCGAGGAACTGCCGCGTGATCAGTTCGCCGGTGTTGCCGCGCTGTTGGGTCGTGACGCTCTTGCCCTTCAGGTCCGACACCTTGTTGATGCCGGCGCTCGCCAGCACGACGAAGTGGAAGTACTGCGGATAGAGGGTCGCTACGTTGCACACCTTGTCGTGCGGCTTGTTGAACGGCGGCTTGCCGGCCATGGCGTCGACCGTCGAGATCGAGTTGCCGAAGCCGAGCTCGGCCTTGTCCTCCTCGATGCCGCGCACATTGGCGATGCCCGCGCCGGGCATCGACTGGATGTTGGTGCCGGGGATCGCCTTCTCCCACATGTCCTTGAGCTGGCCGCCGAGCGGGATCCACGAGCCGCCCTGCGGGCCGGTCATCATCCTGAAGTCGGCGGCAACGGCCGGCGTTGCGGCCGCAAGCGCAAGGCCCATTGCCAGGCCAATAGTCTTCCATCGCGTATTCATGGCGTTCCTCTCCATATGACCGGCGGATCGGCTCCGGCGGCGGTGCTGGTGACAGCCCCGGGCGATTGCATTCTTGTTATGCCCGTAAAGTAAGGTTACGCGGCTTTTCCGGCCCGGCACAAGCCGCAAGGCATTGGAGAACGGCGCGCTGCGCTGCGGCGAAGCGTTGCAGCGGCGCTTGTCCGGTCGCATGAAATGCCGGCGCGGAAACGGCAGCGCGATATCAGACGCGCTACGCCCGTGCAGGCGGCAACGCTCCTCAAGCCGACTTCCGCTTCGGCTTCACCGCCGGCGCAGGCTTTGCCGCCGGCTTCGCTTCGGGCTTTGCCTTACCCTGCTTGGCCTGTCCGCCTTCGATCGGGAACCTGAACTGCGGCTGCTTCCGCAGATCGTCGGCCTTCCTGGCCTTGGTCTTCTGCGCCTTCGCGGTTTCTTTGCCGGATTCCTTCTCGGACGAGATGCTCCGCTTCAGCGCGTCCATCAGATTGATGACGTTGGACGGCGGCTCCGCGGCGCGGCCCTTCGCCACCGGCCGGCCCGCCTGCTTGCTCTTGAGCAGGTCGACGACGGCCTCCTCGTAGTGATCGACGAACGCGGCCGGCTCGAACGACGCCGTCTTGGTGTCGACGATGTGCTCGGCGAGCTTCACCATGTCGCCCGCGACCTTCACGTCGGGAATGTCGCCGAAATACTCCTTCTCGTCCCGGACTTCGTAAGGGTAACGCAGCGTGATGCCGCGCAGGCCCTTGCCCATCGGCTCGAGAATGATCGGGCGCTCGCGCTTTGAGATGACGACGCGGCCGATGCCGACCATCTTACGGGCGCGCATCGCCTCGCGGATCACCGCGAAGGCATCGAGGCCCACCTTGTCGTTGGGGACGATGTAATAAGGCGAGTCGAGAAAGCGCGCGTCGATCTCGTTCATCGGCACGAAGCTGTCGATCTCGATCGTGTGGCTCGCCTCCACCTGAAGCGCCTCGATCTCCTCGTCCCCGACGGTGACGTAGACGTTCTTGTCGACCTGATAGCCCTTGATGATGTCGGCGCTGCCGACCTCTTCTTCGGTCTCGGCGTCCACCTTCTTGTAGCGGATGCGGTTACCGGTGTTCTTGTTGAGCTGGTTGAACGAGACCCGTTCACGCTCCGAGGTCGCGGGGTACAAGGCGATCGAGCATGACACCAGCGACAGTTTGAGGTAGCCCTTCCAATTGGGACGCGGGGCCATCGGTTACTCCTGCACAGAACTCTGGATGCTGCCGGCAAGTATAAACGAGACTGACTTTCTGACGAGCCCAAAGGCCGCGACCTTGCCAACGGTCAGCCACTAACCTTAGTGAGTGGCGAACAGGTTCTTGGTTTGTCCGACGCGAGATGCGGTTCCCGTGAAGATCGCGACCTTCAACATCAACAACATCAACCGCCGGCTGCCGAACCTGCTGCAATGGCTCGAGACCGCGCAGCCGGACATTGCCTGCCTGCAGGAGTTGAAAGCCGCCGACGCGCAATTTCCCGAACGCGCGATTGCACGCTCCGGCTATCGCGCGGTGTGGCGCGGTCAGCGAACCTGGAACGGCGTCGCGATCCTGTCGCGCGGCGCACAGCCGGTCGTGACGCGAACCGCGCTGCCCGGCGACGATGCCGACGCGGAAGCGCGCTACATCGAAGCCGCGGTGAACGGCATCCTGGTCGCCTGCATCTATCTGCCGAACGGCAATCCGCAGCCGGGTCCGAAATTCGACTACAAGCTCGCGTGGTTCAAGCGCCTGCAGGCCCATGCGCGTTCGCTGCTGCGCTCGAAAGCGCCGGTGGTTCTCGCCGGCGACTACAATGT
>Ga0247825_10003041_pt1 | contig 11060 bp, 8 predicted proteins | sample 13C_Vanillin_Day_FD_194413 | JGI IMG/M metagenome (GOLD analysis project Ga0247825, IMG submission 194413) | Soil microbial communities from agricultural site in Penn Yan, New York, United States - 13C_Vanillin_Day48 | ecosystem: Environmental > Terrestrial > Soil > Agricultural land | place... | reverse complement strand
CTCGATCGCCTTGGGCATGAAGTGGTTGAAGATGTCGATCATCATGCCGGGACGGACTACGTGTGAGGCCTGGACGCGGGCAATCTAACCCGAAACCCGCCGCGGCCAACAAGCGGCCGGCGCCCGCCTGCGCGGCATGCATCCCTCTGCGGCGCGCTGTCCGGTTGACGCCATGGCGCGGATTGGGCAATTTCGAACTTGTAAAAATATTTTCGCAATCCGAAAAATGGCTTGCGACAGGGCAGGAAGCGTTGCGTTGAGCGTCTCCCGAACCACCACCACCGAACACAGCCGCGACAAGGCCGCGCCGCCGCGTCTCAAGCCCGCATCGCGCGGGCGCCGCGAGGAACAGAACGGCGGGACCGGCGAAGACCCCCGCAATCTGGTCAATTCGCTGTCCAAGGGCCTGCGTGTCCTCGAAGCCTTCAGCGCCGAACGCAACGAGATGACGCTGAGCGAGGTGGCGCGCGCCGCCGGCATCGATCCCGGCACCGCGTTCCGCATGCTCAACACGCTGGTGATGCTGGGCTACGTCGCCCGCGTGCCGGGCAGCAAGCGCTTCCGCCTGACGCTCAAGGTGGTCGATCTCGGCTTTCACGCCATCGGCCGCTCCGACCTGCGCGAACTGGCGCGGCCGATCCTGCGCTCGCTGGTCGACGAGATCAGCGAGGCGGCAAGCCTCGGCGTGCTCGACGGCGGCGACGTGCTGTATGTCGAGCGGGTGCGCGCCGGCCTGACGCGGCTCGGCGTCGACATCCGCATCGGCACGCTCATTCCCGCGGCGAGCGGCATCATCGGCCACGCGATCCTCGCCTTCCTGCCGGCCGCCGACCGCGAGCGCATTCTCGAAACCCCGCCGCGGAGGAACGATGCGGCGCTTCAGTCGCTGAGCAAAGCCGAGCTCATGCGCACGCTGGAATCGATCCGGCAGCGCGGCTTTGCGTTGCAGGATTCACTGTTCGGCAACGGGCTGCGCGTACTCGCGGTGCCGGTGCTCGATGGCGACGGCTTTCCGGTGGCCGCGATCAGCCTTGCGGCGCCGGTGATACGGATGTCGATGGACGACTTCCGCGCCCGCTCGCTCGAGCCGGTTCGCGCGGCGGCAAAGCAGATTGCGCTCGCCGTGCAGGCGAGCGGATCCATCTCGACCGCGGTCTGACCCGGGCAAGGAAGCCGGATAGAATGACGACTGAAGCGCAGCTTCCGGCAGGAACGGCCCCCCGATGACCGTAGCGGCGACGATGACCATGCAAGCCGGTACGCCTTTGGCCGGCGCAGTCGCCCGCACCGGCGCGCTGATCGAGGCGAACGGCATCGTCAAAATCTATCCGACCGTTTCGGGCGAGCCGGTGCTGGCGCTCGACCATCTCGACATGGCGGTCGACGACGGCGAATTCGTGTGTCTGGTCGGGCCGTCCGGCTGCGGCAAGAGCACGCTGCTGCGCCTGCTCGCGGGCCTCGACCGCGCCGACGCCGGCACGTTCTCGCTCGCGGGCTCGACCATCGACGGTCCGACCGCCGAAGTCGGCGTGGTGTTCCAGCAGGCGACGCTGCTGCCGTGGCTCACGGTCTGGCAGAACGTCACGCTGCCGCTGCGGGTCGGCGGGCACAACATCGGCGGGCGCGAGGCGTCCGTGCGCGACCTGCTTCGCATCGCCGGATTGCAGGGCTTCGAGAACAAGTATCCGTATGAGCTGTCCGGCGGCATGCAGCAGCGCGTCGCCATCGTCCGCGCGCTGTCGCGCGATCCCAAGCTCCTGCTGATGGACGAGCCGTTCGGCGCGCTCGACGCGCTGACCCGCGAGAAGATGAACGCCGAGCTGCAGCGCATCTGGCTCGCCAGCCGGAAGACCGTGGTGCTGATCACGCACTCCATCGACGAGGCGGTGTTCCTGGGCGACCGCGTGATCGTGATGTCGCCGCGTCCCGGCCGCATCATCCGCGAACTGAAGGTCAACCTGCCGCGGCCGCGCATCGCCGCCGAGACCTTCGGCCATCCGGAGCACGTGCGCCTGTCCCGCGAAATCCGCTCCCTGCTCGAGGCCGACGCATGAAGGTCGCAGCGCATTCAGCCGTCATTCCGGGGCCGGCCGAAGGCCGGAACCCGGAATCCAGAAAAGCGGGAAGTCCCGGTGTTACTGGATTCCGGGTTCGCGCCTTCGGCGCGCCCCGGAATGACGGCGCCAAACTTCAGGCCGACGCATGACCATCTCGCAGGAACCTGCCCTCGATCTCATCGCCGTCTCCGCGGCGAATGCGCAGTCGCGCCGCCGCCGCGAGCGGTGGACCAATGTGGGCATCGGCATCGCCGGTGCGCTCGCGCTGCTGGTGATCTGGAAGGTCGGCGTGATGGTGCTCAATGTGCCGCCCTACATCCTGCCCGCGCCGGAGGGCGTGTTCACCGCGCTGTGGAGCGGCATCGCGGTGTCGCCCGCAAGCCCGCTCGGCTTCTATCTGCCGCTGTGGAGCACGCTGTCCAATGCGCTGTTGGGCTTTCTGATCGGCGCGGGGCTCGGCCTCGTGGTCGGCTCGCTGATGGCGGAATTCCGCCCGGTCGAAACCGCGCTGATGCCCTACGCGTTCGCGCTACAGAGCCTGCCAAAAGTGGCGATCGCGCCGCTGATCGTCATCTGGTGCGACTTCGGCGACGGCTCGAAGGTGGCGATGGCAGCCCTGCTCGCCTTTTTCCCTATGCTGGTCAACAGCTTCGCCGGGATGCGCTCAGCCGACGTCGAGCGCGTCGAATTGATGAAGGTGCTGTCGGCCTCGCGGCTCGAGACCTACCGCCTGGTCAAGCTGCCGTCGGCCGCGCCCTACATCTTCGCCGGCCTCGACATGGGCATCGTCTATGCGCTGCTCGGCACCATCGTCGCCGAGTTCCTCGGCGCGCAGGAGGGCATGGGCGTCGTCATCACCAAGGCGCAGGCCGTCACCGACGTCGCCGGCGTGTTTGCGGTGCTGGTCATTCTCGGCGCCACCGGCGTCACGCTGCATCTGATCGTACGGCGGCTGCAGCGCTCGCTGGTTCACTGGGTCGATCGCGGACAACACTGAGCATGACCCCGAAAAGTGGATACCGGTTTTCGGATCAGGTCATGCTCGACAGAGAGAGCAAAACCACAGGGAGGAATGGGTCATGATCAATCGGCGTAAGGTCGTTCAAGGCATCGGTGCGGGCGCGGGCGTTCTTGCCATGCCGTCCATCGTGCGGGCGCAGGAGCTGCGCAAGATCCGCATGGGCTTCGGCATCAAGTCGGTCAATCCGATCATCATCAACATCCTGATCTCGGAAGGGCTGGGCTACACGAAGGAAGAAGGCCTGCAGTTCACGCCGGCGGCGCTGGGCACCAACTCGAACGCGATCATCGCGGTCGACAAGGGCGACACCGAGTTCGCGGTCGGCACACCGAGCTTCCAGTTCCCGCTGTTCGCCAAGGGGCAGCTGCCGCCGATCGTGAATTTCTACGAATACACCTATCCCTATAAGTGGGACGTCGCGGTGAAGCCGGAATCCGGCATCCAGAAATACGAGGACCTGAAGGGCAAGAAGATCGGCGTGTCGGACCTCGGCACCACCGACTATCCGGTGACCCGCGCGGTGCTGCAGAACATCGGCATCGACCCGGACAAGGACGTCACCTGGACCGCGGTCGGCGCGGGCATCACCGCCGGCGTCGCGCTGCAGCGCGGCGTGATCGACGCGCTCGCCTATTTCGACACCGGCTTCGGACAGATCGACGCGGCCGGCATCGCCATGCGCATGCTGGACCGCCCGAAGAACATTCCGCTGATCGGCGGGCTGTTCATCAGCGCCAAGGACAGCTTCCTGAAGGAGAACCGCAAGGTCGCGATCGGCTTCGCCCGCGCGGTGAACAAGGCGTCCGAATTCCTGCTGGCGAACCCGGAAGCAGGCGCGCGCGTGTTCCTGAAGATGTATCCGGAGACCGCGCCGCGCGGGGCGAGCGAAGCGGATGCCGTGAAGTCGGTGCTGTTCGCCGCCAAGCGCCGCATCCCGCTCTACCGGCCGCCCTATCAGAACACCAAGATGGGCTTCATCCGCGAGGAGGAGCTCAAGCTTGACGCCAAGTTCCTCAGCCTGGATATCAAGGACCTCAAGCCGATCTACACCAACGACATGATCGACGAGATCAACAACTACGATCGCGGCAAGATCATCGAGCAGGCGAAGTCCTACAAGATCTAACCCCGAGTCATTCCGGGGCACGCGCCGCCAGCGCGTTTACGCGCGTCGTCGACGCGCTATGGCGCGTGAACCCGGAATCCAGTACCCACCTCGTCTGTATCTGGATTCCGGGTTCGGCCCTTCGGGCCGCCCCGGAATGACCAAATTGCAAAGTCCCGGAATAACGTGAGTAAAGCCGCACATTTTCCTTCCGAAGCCCGCGAGACGACCGACCCGCAATCGGGGCGGCGTATCCGGCAGGTGACCAGCCATCCGTCGATCCACCATCATCCGTTCTTCTTCGTGCCGGCCTACGACCGCGCGATGAAGCGGCTGATCTTCGTGTCGTACCGTACCGGCAAGCCGCAGATTTTCTTCGAGGAGCGCGCCAGCGGAAAGCTGGTGCAGGCGACCGACCGGCCGGACCTCGCCGACTGGTCGATCATCCCGTCGGGCGACGGAAAGTACGTCTATTTCACCGCCGGCACCGCGGGCTGGCGCGTGAACCTCGACACGCTCGAGGAGGAACAACTCGCCGATTTCGGCGCGGTCGAGATGCGCGAGAAGGGCATGGTCGGCGCCGCGATGGGCACCACCGCGCTGTCTTCGAGCGGCAAATGGTGGGCGGTCCCGGTCAAGGCCGGACCGGTGACGCGCTTTGTGCTGATCGACACCGAGAAGAAGACCTCGTCGGTGTCTCTCGAGCGCGACACCATCGGCCATCCGCAGTTCTGCCCGGACGACGAGGACCTGATCCTCTATGCCGGGCCGCTGACCGACCGGGTCTGGGTGACCGACCGCAGCGGCGCGAAGAACCGCCGCCTCTACCAGCGCGAAAACGACCTGCAGTGGGTCACCCACGAGGTCTGGGTGCCAGGCCGGCGCACCGTCGCCTTCGTCGACTGGCCGCGCGGCATGAAGATGATCGACGTCGATCGCGGCGTGGTCCGGCAGATCACCTATTCGCCGGCGTGGCACGCGGCGCCGGACGACGCGGGCGAGAGATTCGTCTGCGACACGAATTTTCCTGACCGCGGCCTGCACACCTTTGAGCTCGACGACGATCCGGCCGACGCGGCCATGCCGCTTTGCGCCAGCGAGGCATCGTCGGAAGGCAGGCACTGGGGCGGGCCGTTTCCCTACAACAACGGGCCGGTCGCGGTCGAAGCCGCGCAGCACACCCATCCGCATCCACGATTTGCGCCGGACGGCTCGCGCGTGGTGTTCACCTCGGACAAGACCGGCCATGCGCAGATCTACGAGGTGATGCTGTGACCGGCCCGGCCATGCTGGAAAGCCAGCGGGTCCGGCAGGACATCCGCACCGGCCGCATCACCGGCACCAGCCGCGGGCTCGCGCATGGCTTCGTGCAGTGCAATCTGGCGATCCTGCCGAAGGAATACGCGTTCGACTTTTCGCTTTATTGCCAGCGCAACCAGCGCGCCTGCCCGGTGCTGGAAGTCACCGATCCCGGCAGCGTCACGCCGAAGAAGCTCGCGCCGACCGCGGACCTGCGCACCGACTGCGCCCGCTACGCGGTCTACCGCGACGGCGTCCGCACCGAGGATCGCACCGATGTCGCGGACTTGTGGCGCGACGACCTCGTGACCTTCCTGATCGGCTCGGGCATCAGCATCGACGGTGCGCTGGAGAATGCCGGCGTGCCGACCCACAAGGACCGCTGGGTGCTGCGCACGGCGCTGCCGACCGAACCGGCCGGGCCGTTTCGCGGTGACATGATCGTCACCATGCGCTGGCTCTCCGGCGCGCAGGCCATCACCGCAACACAGGTGACGGCACGCTTTCCGTTCAACCACGGCGCACCGATTCACCTGGGCGATCCGGCCGAAATCGGCGCCGACCTGAAAAATCCGCTGTTCGGCGGCCCGGTGCCGCCGACCCCGCCCGGCATCGTGCCGGTGTTCTGGGCCTGCGGCGTTACCCCGCAGAGCGCCGCCGAGAATGCAAAGCTGCCGATTTTCATCGCGCACGCCCCGGCGCACAGCTTCATCACCGACATGCCGTCGCAAGCCTTGATGAGTGCTTAAGATGATTTTCAGAACTCACAACGCGGTCATTCCGGGGCGCGCCAAAGGCGCGAGCCCGGAATCCAGAACAACTGCACTGGATTCTCGGCTCTGGATTCCGGGTTCCGCGCTGCGCGCGGCCCCGGAATGACGCGTTGATGGACAGGAGTACCAAACAGTGAACGCCCCATTGCGCGATTCCCAAATCCGCCTGTCCGCCGACGTCGGCGGCACGTTCACCGACGTCGCTGCGTTCGACGAAAAGACCGGCGCGCTTCGCCTGGGCAAGACGCTGACCACACCGGAGCGCCTCGTCACCGGCATCGAGAACGGCGTCGGCAAGGCCGGTTCGCGCTTTGACGCCGCGGGGCTGTTCCTGCACGGCACGACCGTTGCCATCAACACCATCCTGGAACGCAAGGGCGCGCGTTGCGCGCTGCTGACTACGCAGGGCTTCCGCGACATCTACGAGATCGGCCGCGTCAACCGGCCGGAGTCCTACAACCTGTTCTTCGAGAAGCACGCGCCACTGATCGACCGCGACATGCGCTTCGAGATCATGGAGCGGATGGACGCGCAGGGCGCGGTGCTGATCCCGCTCGACGAGGAGCAGGTCCTGAAATTCGCACGCGAAGCAGTCGATGCCGGCGTGCAAGCCGTCGCCATCCTGTTCCTGCACTCCTACCGCAACCCGGCGCACGAGATCCGGGCGAAAGAGATCGTGCAGAAGGAGTTCCCGCAGCTCTTCGTCACGGCTTCGCATGAGCTCAGCCAGGAATACCGCGAATACGAGCGCACCTCGACGGCTGCGGCCAACGCCTATATCGGCCCGCGCGTGCAGACCTATCTCACCGAGATGCAGACGCATCTCGGCGATGCGGGTTTCGGCGGCAACTTCCTGATCGTGCAGTCGACCGGCGGGCTGTTCGACGTGGACGACGCGCGTCGCTCCTGCATCCGCATGCTGGAATCGGGACCGGCGGCTGGCGTCGCCGGCACCAAGGTGCTGTGCGACTCGATCGGCCTCGCCAACGCCATCGCGTTCGACATGGGCGGCACCACCGCCAAGGCCGGCGTGATCTATGAAGGCACCGTGCTGATGACCGGCTCGGCGCTGATCGGCGGCTATGCGACGGGGCTGCCCGTGCAGATGCCGATGATCGACATCCAGGAGGTCGGCACCGGCGGCGGCAGCATCGCCCGCGTCGAGGTCGGCAATGCGCTTCGAGTGGGCCCGGAAAGCGCGGGTGCCGCGCCCGGCCCGGTCTGCTACGGCCTCGGCGGTACCGAGCCGACCATCACCGACGCCAATCTCATCCTCGGGCGGCTCGGCGCCGACCGCTTCCTCGGCGGCGAGATGCCGCTCGATCTTCCCGCGGCGAAGAAGGCGCTGACCGAGAAGGTCGCCGTCCCGCTCGGCATCGACCCGATCGAGGCCGCCGAAGGCATCCTGCGCATCGCCACCACGAAGATGGCCCACGTGGTGCGCTGGGTCACCACCGAGCGCGGTCTCGATGCCGCCGACTTCGCCCTCGTCGCCTATGGCGGCGCGGGACCGCTGCATGCCGCGGCCGTTGCGCGCGAGCTTTCGATCGGCACCGTGATCATTCCGCGCGCGCCGGGACACTTCTCCGCCTGCGGCATGCTGGTGGCGGACCTCCGCCGCGATTTCGTCAACACCTGGTTCAAGCCGCTGGCCGAGGCTTCGTTTGCCGACATTGAAGCGATCTTCGCCGAGATGGAGCGGCAGGGCCGCGAAACCGTCGGCCGCGGGCAAAGCCTTTCGGGCGTCGAGGTGCGCCGCTCGGCCGATATGCGCTATGTCGGCCAGGAGCATGCCGTCACCGTCGAACTGCCGATCGGGCTGTTCAAGAACGAGGACCGCGCCGGCATCAAGGCGCTGTTCGACGCCGTGCACCACACGCGATACGGCTTCTCGGTGGCCAACGAAAAGGCCGAGATCGTCAGCCTGCGCAGCGCCGTGGTCGGCCAGCTCGCCAAGCCGCCGTTCGAGCACATCGCGAAGGGAAATGCAGAGCCCGACGCCGCGGCGTTCCGCGGCAGGCGGCCGGTGTATTTCGCCAGCACCGGCTTCGTCGACACGCCCACATACGATCGCCTGGCGCTGAAGGCCGGCAACCGCATCGCGGGTCCGGCGCTGATCGAGGAGCACGCGTCGACCACGGTCATGCATCCCGGCGACAACGTCGAGGTCGACGCGTTCGGCGATCTGGTCATTACGGTTCGGAGAGGCTGACCATGGACGACGTAACCAAGACCGTGCCGAAGACCGCCAGGAAAGCGGCCACTCCGGTCGTCACCGAAATCGTGCGCAACGGCCTCGTCGCCGTGACCGAGGAGATGAAAATCAACCTCATGCGCACGGCCTACAACATGATCATCTACGAGGCCCTCGACTTCACGGTCGGGCTGTTCGACGCGCGCGGCAACATCGTGTCGATCGGACTCGGCCTGCCGATGTTCATCCGCGGCATGAGCGAGACCGTGAAGGCCAAGATCGAACACTACGGCATCGAGAACATCGATCCCGGCGACGTGCTGCTGACCAACGACGCCTACATCACCGGTTCGCACCTCAACCACATGACCTTCACGGTGCCGGTGTTCCACGACGACGAACTGGTCGGCTTCTCGTGCTGCATGGCGCACTGGCCGGACGTCGGCGGCACCATCATGGAAGGCACCACCGACATCTTCTCGGAAGGGCTGCAGATGCCCATCGTGAAGATCTATCGCAAGGGCCAGCCGAACGAGGAGCTGATCGACCTCATCAAGATGAACGTGCGGCTGCCCGAGCGCGCCATGGGCGATTTCCGCGCCCAGCTCGCCGCGGTCAAGACCGGTGAGCGGCGCTTCGCCGAGATGGTGCGCAAATACGGCCGCGACGACGTGCTGAACGGCATCGACGCGATCATGGACCAGAGCGAGGCGGTGGCGCGCGCCCGCGTCAAGAACATGCCGGACGGCGTCTACGAGGCCGAGTCCTTCATGGACGACGACGGCATCAATGTCGGCCAGCGCGTGCCGATCAAGGTGCGGGTCGAGATCAAGGGCGAGAAGATGACGGTGGACCTCACCGGCGTCTCGCCGCAGGTGCAGGGCTTCTACAACTCGGGCAAGACCGCGGGCTTGTCCTGCGCCCAGGTGGCGTTCAAGTGCCTGACGTCTTCGCTCGACCTGCCGATCAACGAGGGCCAGTTCCGCGCGCTCGATATCGTGCTGCCGCCCGGCCGCGTGGTGAGCGCGACCAAGCCCGCGGCCATGCGCATGTGGATGACCTATCCGATGACCATCGTAGACACGATCTTCAAGGCGCTGGCGCCGGCGCTGCCCGACCGCGTGATCGCCGGTCACCATGCCGACCTGTGCGTGGGCCGCATCAACGGCCGGCGGCCGAAGGACGACAGCTTCTACATCTATCTCGGCGGGCTGATCGGCGGCGGCTGGGGCGCGAAGTACAACAGCGACGGCCGCAACGCCGTCATCGCGATGAACGACGGCGACACCCACAACGGCCCCTCCGAGCAGGTCGAGGCCAAGTATCCGCTGCTGGTCGAGCGCTATTCGCTGCGGCCCGACTCCGGCGGCGCCGGCAAGTACCGCGGCGGGCTCGGTGCCGAGCAGGTGGTGCAGGCGCGCCATCCGATCCGCTTCTCGTCGCTGATGGAGCGCGCCCGCTGCAAGCCCTGGGGCTTGTACGGCGGACTGTCCGGCCACGGCAACGCGGTCGCGGTGCACCGCTTCAACCAGACCGACGAGACGAAATTCCCGAGCGCCAAGGCGCTCAACCAGGTGCTGCAGCCGGGCGACGCCTACATCATCCGCTCCGGCGGCGGCGGCGGCTACGGCTCGCCGCTGGAGCGCGATCTCGCGACGCTCGAACGCGACGTGCGCTGCGGCTATGTGACCAAAGAAGCCGCAGAGAATTACTACGGCGCGGTGTTCCAGGGCGACACGCTTGCGCTGGACATCGAAGCCACCAAGGCCCACCGCGCCGACATGCAGCGGCAGGGCCTGCCGCACGACGAGCCGATCACCGAGATCATCATCCCGTTCCCCATCGCGCCACAGCCGAGAGCGCCGGAGCACGAGAAGATGACCGAGGAGGAGCGCGTCGCATTCGCGATGCAGTGCCGGTGCTGTCGCTGATTAAAGCGTGCAGAAGATTGATGAATTTAGAAAAGAGCCTCGTTGGGTTCGTTCTGCCAAATTCTTTCATTTGGTAGTAATGACGGACAATACATTTAAAAGTTGTCAGCTGCGATGCTGGGTCACCTTTTGTGGGCGCGTCATGGGGTGGAGTTAAGCTCGCCCGCGGTCACGTTGTCCCTGGCCCCGAACATCCCGGGCAATCGATATCGCAGCCGAGTTCGGCCGCGCGCGCTGCGACAGAGTGAGTGCCGATACGAAATCCATCGACATGCTGCTGCCTTCGCCGCGAATGCCCGGTCGAAATCGTCGACTGTCCGCATTGCGATTATGAAGAGGCGAGCGGATCTGCTTCCTATCTTATAGCCTTGGGCGCTGGCGCTTGCGCAGGCGGACACCGGGGCCGCCGCCATTTTCGTCGATGAAATCGACGCCCGCCTGTTCAAAGGCTCGTCTAATCACTTCCAGCGTCGCCCTTCGAGGTTGGCTCGTTTGGGCTTCCAGTTGATGGACGGTGACAACACCCACGTGGGCTTTATCCGCAAGCTGAGCTTGGCTCCATCCTAGGAGACCTCGAGCTGCTCGGCACTGTTCGGGCGAAATCATCGCAAAGAGAGTGCCAGAAACATATGACTTCTTCTATTCCATAGAAAATATATTGACTCTAGAAAGCATATATT
>Ga0247825_10003040_pt1 | contig 11060 bp, 7 predicted proteins | sample 13C_Vanillin_Day_FD_194413 | JGI IMG/M metagenome (GOLD analysis project Ga0247825, IMG submission 194413) | Soil microbial communities from agricultural site in Penn Yan, New York, United States - 13C_Vanillin_Day48 | ecosystem: Environmental > Terrestrial > Soil > Agricultural land | place... | reverse complement strand
CGGACGGCTCAGCCGCCATGAGCATGCCACTCGAACTACCTTTGCTGGTGCTCGTCCTTACCTCGGTCCTCGACGTACTCGAGTGGATCGTGAAGCTGCCGGTCGAGATATTTCAGGCCTACACTTCTCTGATCCGGTGGGCTGCAGACTCCGTCCAGGAGCTATTTGAGGACTACGGCTACTGGGTCGTCTTCTTCGGCACCCTGTCTGAGAACACCCTTCTGGTCGGCCTCATTGTCCCCGGCGCTATCGTCGTCATCCTCGCCGGCATCGCCGCCCACGATGGCACCGTTTCCATTCCGCTCTCCATCGTCCTGGGCATCGCGGGCACCATCCTTGGCGACACCATCAGCTACTTCATGGGGCGCTTCGGTTGGTCGCGCTTCGGGCATTGGAAGATGCTTCAGGATCTCAACGACAAAGTGCGCGAGCCGCTGATGCGCAAAGGCACGTGGTTCGTGCTCTTCTACCATTTCGCCGGCTACACCCGCGTCATCGGCCCCACGTCTGCCGGGCTCATGCGCATGCCCTACCGCAAATGGGCGATTGCTGACTACTGTGGCGCCGTGCTCTGGATCAACGCCTACTTCGGCCTCGGTTACCTTCTTGGCGTCCTGGGCATATCCCTGGATTCAACCGATGAGTGGTTCCGCTACGTCGAATGGGGCCTGCTCATCCTGTTCGGCGTCTGGGCCTACTACCTGATCAATGCCCACACCAACTTCTTCTCGGGCGACAAGAAGTCCGAGGGCGAAGAAGACACCGCCAACATCCCGAACATTCCTTAGCAGTCGGTCTAAAAGCAAACGCCGAGGTTTCGCCTCGGCGTTTCAGTCTGAGTTTCGTCCGCCTAGGCGTTCGAGAGCGACCGCGGCAGGTTCGTCTCACCCATGAGGTGCAGGTCGATGTTGCGGGCGGCTTCGCGGCCCTCCGAGAGCGCCCAGACGACCAGCGACTGGCCTCGGGCGGCGTCGCCGGCGGCGAAGATGCCCGGCACGCTGCTCATCTTGTTCGCGTCGGTCTTCACGTTGCCCCGGGGGTCCAGTTCGACGCCCAGCGATTCGAGCAACCCGGTGCGCTCCGGATGGAGGAAGCCCAGCGCGAGGAGCACGAGGTCGGCGTCGACGTCGAACTCGGTGCCGGGGACATCGAAGAAGCCCATGCGCCCGCTGTCGTCCGGTTTCCATTCCAGGTGGACGGCGTGCAGCTTCTCGACCTGGCCGTTGCTCCCGGAGAAGCGCTTGGTGCCGACGCTGTACTCGAGCTGCCCGCCCTCATCGAGGGCGTAGGAGCGGCGCAGGATCACCGGCCACTGTGGCCAGGGGTTAGTCGCGCGCCGGAACTCCGGCGGCTCCGGGATGATGTCGTACTGGCGGGCGATCTCAGCCCCCTGGCGGTGGGCGGTGGCGAGACAGTCGGCGCCGGTGTCTCCGCCGCCGAGGATGATTACTCGCTTACCCTCGGCCGAAATTCGCTCCTCGTCCGTGAAGCTCTCGCCGGAGAGCAGCTTGTTCTGCTGCGTCAGGTAGTCCATGGCGAAGTGGACGCCATTGAGCTCGCGTCCGGGCACGTCCAGGTCGCGCGGCACCGTCGAACCGATGCATAGGAGGACGGCCTCGAAGTCGCGGCGCAGGTCGTCTACGGCGTAGTTGCGGCCGACGTGGACGCCCGTCTTGAACGTGACGCCTTCATCACGCATCTGCTGGACCCGCCGCTCGACAAGCATCTTCTCCAGCTTGAAGTCTGGAATGCCGAGGCGCAGGAGGCCGCCGATGTAGTTTTCGCGCTCGAAGACCGTGACGGTGTGCCCGGCACGATTAAGCTGCTGCGCCGCAGCGAGACCCGAAGGCCCGGAACCGATGACGGCGACCTTCTTGCCGGTACGCGTCTTGGGCGGTGAAGGCGTGATCCAGCCCTCTTCCCAGCCGCGGTCCGCGATCGCCTTCTCGATGTACTCGATCGTCACCGGATCCTGGTTGATCGACAGGGTACAGGCGGCCTCGCAAGGAGCCGGGCAGATGCGGCCGGTGAACTCGGGGAAGTTGTTCGTGGAGTGGAGGACAGCGAGGGCGCGGTCCCACTGCCCCTTGTACACGAAGTCGTTGAAGTCGGGGATCAGGTTGCCTAGGGGACATCCCTTGTGACAGAAGGGGATGCCGCAGTCCATGCAGCGGGCGCCCTGACCGCGCGCATCGTCCTCTGTCCAGTGGAGAACGAACTCGTTGTAGTCACGGATGCGTTCGTTGGTCGAACGGCGAGGCGGAGGCTGGCGCAGTCGATCCTTAAATCCGGTAGGCTCACCCAAAGTCGCAGATTCCCCTTGGCTTAACTAGCTGCAGTGCCGGCTGCGGCTTCGGCCCGCTGCTTGCGCTCTGCGATCACGCGCTTGTAGTCGCGTGGCATAACTTTCACGAACTTCGGCAGCATCGTGCTCCAGTCGTCGAGCACGCGGGCCGCGTTCTTGCTTCCCGTGAGCTTGCGGTGCTCCTCGAGCAACTCGCGCAGCTCCATCTCGTCGCTCTCACTCTCGACGGCTTCGAGGTCGACCATCTCCGTGTTGCAGAGGGTCTTGAAGACGCCGTTTTCGTCCAGGACGAAGGCCTCGCCGCCGCTCATGCCCGCCGCGAAGTTGCGGCCCGTTGGCCCGAGCACGACGACGCGGCCGCCGGTCATGTACTCGCAGCCGTGGTCGCCGACGCCCTCGACAACCGCCTGGGCGCCGCTGTTGCGCACCGCGAAGCGCTCGCCGGCGATGCCGCGAATGAACACCTTGCCCTCGGTGGCGCCGTACAGGACGACGTTGCCGACGACGATGTTCTCCTCCGCCACGAAGCTGCTCTGGCTAGAGGGCTTGATCACGACGGTGCCGCCGGAGAGGCCCTTGCAGAAGTAGTCGTTCGCGTCGCCCTCGACGGTGGCGGTGATACCCCGCGCGAGGAAGGCGCCAAAGCTCTGCCCGGCCGAACCGGTGAACTTGAGGTTGATCGTGTTGTCCGGCAGGCCGTCCTCGCCGTAGCGCTTCGCCACCTGGTTGCTCAGCATGGCGCCGACGGTGCGGTTCGAGTTGCGGATGGGCGACGTAATGGTCACCGGCTGCTGCGTCTCGATCGCGTTCATCGCCTGCGCTATCAGCGTGTGGTCGAGGGCGTTCTCCAGGCCGTGGTCCTGCGACTCCTGGCAGTACGTCGCGATACCCGCCGGCACGTTGGGCTTGTGCAGCAGGTGCTCAAAGTTGATCCCCTGCGCCTTCCAGTGCTCGATCGCCTTGCGACCGTCCAGCATGTCGACGCGGCCGATCATCTCGTTGACCGTCCGGAAGCCGAGCTGGGCCATGATCTGGCGAAGCTCCTCGGCGATAAAGAAGAAGTAGTTGATCACGTGCTCCGGCTGACCGGCGAAGCGCGCCACCAGCTCGGGGTCCTGGGTGGCGATGCCCACGGAGCAGGTGTTGAGGTGACACTTACGCAGCATGATGCAGCCGAGCACGACCAGCGGCGCCTGCGCGAAGCCGAACTCCTCAGCCCCCAGCAGCGCGGCGATGGCAACGTCGCGCCCCGTCTTCAGTTGGCCGTCCGTCTGCACGACGATGCGGCCGCGCAGGTCGTTGCCTACGAGCACCTGCTGCGTCTCGGCGACACCCAGCTCCCACGGCAGGCCGGCGTTCTTGATCGACGACTCCGGCGATGCGCCGGTGCCGCCGCTGTCGCCCGAGATGAGGACGACATCCCCGTGGCCCTTCGATACACCGGCGGCGATGGTGCCAACGCCGAACTCGGAGACGAGCTTGACGTGGATGCGCGCCTCGGGGTTCGAGTTCTTGAGGTCGTGGATCAGCTGCGCCAGGTCCTCGATCGAGTAGATGTCGTGGTGCGGCGGCGGCGAGATCAGCTCGACGCCGGGAGTCGTGTGGCGCACCCAGCCGATGTAGTCGTCGACCTTGTGGCCGGGCAGCTGGCCGCCCTCGCCGGGCTTGGAGCCCTGCGCCATCTTGATCTGGAGGTCGGTCGCGTTCGCCAGGTAGTTGATCGTGACGCCGAAGCGACCCGACGCCACCTGCTTGATCGCGCTGTTGCGGAAGTCGCCGTTCGCGTCCGGCTTGTAGCGGTGGAAGTCCTCGCCGCCCTCGCCGGTGTTGCTGCGGGCGCCGATGCGATTCATCGCAACGGCCAGCGTCTCGTGGGCGTTGCGGCTGATGGAGCCGAGAGACATCGCGCCGGTGGCGAAGCGCTTGACGATGTCCTGGGCGGACTCGACCTCGTCCAGCGGGATCTCGCGACCGGGCTTGAACTCGAGGAGGCCACGAATCGTGCAGAGACGGCGCGACTCTTCGTTCATAAGCTGGGAGAACTGCTGGAAGGACTCGAAGCTGTTGCTCCGCGTCGAGTACTGCAGCAACGAGATCGTGTCCGGGTTGTACATGTGGTACTCGCCGTCGCGCCGCCACTGGTAGTAGCCGCCGGGCTTGAGGTCCAGCATCCCCGCCGTCTCGCGGGCCGGGTAGGCGTGCTCGTGACGGGCGCGGGTCTCGCGCTCGATCTCCTCGATGCCCACGCCGCCGATGCGCGATGGCGTCCACGAGAAGTACTTGTCGACGAACTCCTGGCGCAACCCGACGGCCTCGAAGATCTGGGCGCCGCGGTAGCTCTGGAGGGTGGAGATGCCCATCTTCGACATCACCTTGAGGACGCCCTTGTGCAGGGCCTTGACGTAGTTCTTTTCGGCCGTCGCGTAGTCGACCGGCTTGAGCATGGAGCCGCGGCGGCACATGTCCTCGATCGTCTCGAAGGCAAGGTACGGGTTGACCGCGCCGGCGCCGTAGCCGATGAGTACGGCCATGTGGTGCACCTCGCGCGGCTCCGCCGTCTCGATCACGAGACCAACGCGCGTGCGAGTGCCTTCGCGGATCAGGTGATGGTGCACGGCCGCGACGGCCAGCAGGCTCGGGATGGCGATGTGGTCCCGCCCGACGCCTCTGTCGGACAGGATGATGATCGCGTTGCCTTCGTCGATCGCCTGCGTGGCCTCGGAGCAGAGGCGGGCGACCGCGTTGGCCATAGCCCCTTCGCCTTCAGATGCTTCGAACAGGGTCGAAAGCGTCTTTGAGCGTAGCTGACCGTGGTTTAGCTCTCGGAGCTTCGCCATCTCCTTGTTGGTGAGGAAAGCTTCCTTGAGGCGCAGCTGGTGCGCGTGCTCCGGCGTCTCATCGAACAGGTTCTTCTCAGGCCCGATGTAGGTCTCGAGCGAGGTCACCAGCTCTTCGCGGATGGCGTCGAGGGGCGGGTTGCTGACCTGGGCGAACAGCTGCTTGAAGTACTGGAAGAGCAGCGGGCTCATGTCCGAAAGCACGGCCAAGGGCGTGTCGTTGCCCATCGACCCGATGGGCTCGCCGCCCGTAGTCGCCATGGGCTCGAGCGTGACGTCGATGTCCTCGCTCGTGTACCCGACCGCGCGCTGGCGCTCGAGCAGCGTCTCGGCGTCCAGGCCGGGCACGTCGCTCGGCTCCGGCTGTGAAGCGAGGTCAACTTTCTGCGCCTTCAGCCACTCGCCGTAGGGCTTGCGGGCGACGAGGTCGCTCTTGATCTCGGCGTCGTCGATGATGCGGCCGGCGGCGGTGTCGAGGAGGAACATGCGGCCGGGCTGGATGCGGCGCTTGTAGCGCACCTTCTCCGGCGGCACGTCCAGGACGCCGGCCTCAGAGGCCATGACGAGCACGTCGTCGGTTGTCACGAGGTAGCGCGCCGGCCGGAGGCCGTTGCGGTCGAGGATCGCGCAGACCTGGGTGCCGTCCGTGCCGATGATCAGCGCTGGGCCGTCCCACGGCTCCATCAGGCAGGAATGGTACTCGTAGAAGTCGCGCTTCGCCTGGTCCATCGGGATGTGGTCCGCCCACGCCTCCGGGATCAGCATCAGCAGCGAGTGCGGCAAGGACCGGCCCGTGGACAACAGAAGCTCCAACGCGTTGTCGAAGCTGGCCGTGTCGCTCTGGCCGGACGTGGCGATGATCGGCAAAAGCTTCTCGATGTCGTCGCCCAGCTCCTCCGACTTGAACATCGACTCGCGGGCGGTCATCCAGTTGATGTTGCCGCGCAGCGTGTTGATCTCGCCGTTGTGCACGACGTAGCGGTAGGGGTGCGCCAGCTTCCACGTGCCCAGCGTGTTCGTGCTGAAGCGCGAGTGGACCAGGGCGAAGGCCGAAACCATCGATTCGTGGCTGAGGTCGTGGTAGAAGGGCTCGATCTGGTCGGCGATCAGCAGGCCCTTGTAGACGATGGTGCGGGACGACAGGCTACAGACGTAGAAGTCGTCCTTGTCCGTCATGTCCGTGCCCATGACCGCGTTGTAGATCACCTTGCGCAGGACGAAGAGCTTCTGCTCGAAGCGATGCTCGTCGTGGACGTCGCGCGGGCGCTGGACGAAGAACTGCCGGATGCGCGGCATCACCTGACCGGACAGCGTGCCGATCGCGTCCTGGTTCACCGGCACATCGCGCCAGCCCAGAAAGGTCAGCCCTTCGGCGACGGTCGACTGTTCGATGATCGTCTCGCAGCGGTGGCGCTGGTGCGGCTCGCGCGGCAGGAAGGTCATGCCGACGGCGTACTCGCCGCGATGGGGCAGGTCGATGTCGAGGATGGCGCACTCGCGGTGGAAGAACTCGTGAGGCATCTGGATGAGGATGCCGGCGCCATCGCCCGTGCGAGGGTCGGCTCCACAGGCGCCCCGGTGACCGAGGTTGATCAGAACCTCGATGCCCTGCTCGATGATCCGGTGCGACTTCTCTCCCTTGACGCTTGCCACCAGTCCGACGCCACATGCGGCGTGTTCCTGCGACGGGTCGTATAGACCCTGCTTGGTCATCGGTGGCAATTCGGGAAATCGATAGCTCTGGCTCATCTGAGTCTTCGTTCTTCCGTCCTTGGGTATGTGGAGAACACGGTGGCCCGCCGGAGGAGCGGCGGGATTTCTTCAATTAAGCAAACCGGCCCGCTAAGAGGGCCGGCAGCTTGCTCGGATAATAAATGCCTATGGAATCCAGTGCAAGACTTTACGCGCCATGTATGGATAACGCGTTATGACTCTGTTACCAGATGCCCAACTGCATCTTTATCTCGTCGCTCGCCATCGTGCGCGGGTCCCACGGCGGACTGAACGTGAGGTCGACGTTGACGTCGCGCACACCTTCGAGGTCCATGACCGCATCCTGGATCTGAGCGATGAGCAGCGGCCCCAGCGGGCACGCCGGCGTCGTCAGCGTGAACGTGACATCGACGATGTTGTCCTCATCGATGCGCACGTCGTAAATCAAGCCGAGGTCGACGATGCCCATGTGCAGCTCGGGGTCCTGGACCGGCATAAGTGCCTCCATGACCGCCTCGGGCGTAATCGTTGTGCTCTGAGTCATCTTCGTTGCCTCCTGCGGGCGAATCCGCCCTTGCACGGTAGTTGTTACTAAACCTCTTCGGCTACGCCGTTGCCTCTTTCGAGGCCCTCTTGCAGCACATTCCACGCGAGAGTGGCGCACTTCACGCGCACCGGAAACTTCGCCACGCCCTGGAAGGCCTCGAGGTCGCCGAGCTCTTCTGCCGGTTCCGTTTCCGGCTCCATCATCATCTTCTTGAAGGCGTCGAGCAAAGCCATCGCCTCGCCCTTCGTCTGACCCTTCACCGCGTCCGTCATCATCGAGCTGGACGCCTGACTGATCGAGCAACCGCGACCTTTGAAGGCCACGTCTTCAATCACCCCGACTTCGTCCACGATCAGGTCAAGCTCGACCTCGTCGCCGCACAGGGGGTTATAGCCCTCCACGTGGCGGTTGGCGTTCTCGAGGTCGCCCTTGTTCCGCGGATGGCGGTAGTGGTCAAGGATCAGCTCTCGATAGAGGTCGTCTAGCTGTGGTTCCGGATAGTTCATGCTGTATCTATTCTACCGTGTTTCAGAGGTTCGATTGAGGCCTGCAGCCTCACGCCGACTAGTCGTGAAAGCCATTATCATTGGAGACATGAGCAAATGGTCTGCGATTGTACTCATGCCGTTTCCTATCGCTTGCATTGGGCTGCTGCTTGTAACTGCCTGCGCAGCATCCGGCGACGACCCTCCACCCACGCCCACGGCAACGCTTGTCGTGATCACTCGACCACCACATCCGGACATCGCGGCAGCCATGACGGCTATCGCAGAAGACAATTTGAAACCCCGGTTCACCGGCGTGCTCAACGGGTTCACCTTCATTGGATTGGGAACGCCGGTTCCTCGCTCGATAGACTGTACCAACGCTGAACTCAAAGCCTTGTCAACAGACGAAGCTTCAGAGGCCATCCGCGCCTCGGATCTCGAGTTCGAACCTACAATCCTGGCTCCAGACCTCGCCCTCGTGAGCGAGCGCGCCACCATCTGCAACGATGAAGTTATCTCGGTCGGGCGGGTGTACGAGGGCGACAGCGCCCGCCTGCTGTCAATCGTTCGCGTCAAGGCGGCGCCCATCATCGAATCGTCCTGGGCCCAAGACACTCTCGCACCCAGGATCCTTGGCGGACGAGATGCGGTTGTCGTCGGTCCCGTCGCGACTGACTCCTTCATTGTTTTCTTGCGAGACGAGGAAACACTCTGGATCGTTAGCGCGGACCCATTCGAAATCGACGAAGTCATCGCTATCGCCGACGGACTGCATTGAATCATCGTTGAAGTCCTACCGCGCAATCTCTGCCTTCTCGACCTTGAAGTACCGGCCGACCTCCTGCAACGCCTCGACGAGGACGTCGATTTCGGCGAACGTGTTGTAGAGGTAGAAGCTGGCGCGCGCCGTGGCGACGCAATCGAGGCGGCGCATGAGGGGCTGGGCGCAGTGGTGGCCGGCGCGGATGGCGATGCCGTAGTTGTCCAGCACCTGGCCGAGGTCGTGCGGGTGGATGTCGCCGTAGTTGAAGGTGACGACGCCCACGCGCTCTTCCGCGTTGAGCGGACCGTAGATCGTGATCTCGGGAATCGCCGAAAGCTTCTCGATCGCGTACGCCGTCAGCGCCTTCTCGTGGGCGCGAACGTTCTCCATGCCGATGCCTTCGAGGTAGTCAATCGCCGCTCCGAGGGCGATGCCATCGGCGATGTTTGGCGTGCCGGCCTCGTACTTGTACGGAATCTCGTTCCACGTGGAGTCTTCGAGGGTGACGCGGGAGATCATTTCGCCACCACCCAGGAACGGGTCCATCGCCTCGAGCAGCTCGGGCTTGCCCCACAGCACACCGATACCCGTCGGGCCCGCCATCTTGTGCCCGGAGAACGCCAGGAAGTCGCAGCCCAGGTCCGTAACGTCGATGGGCATGTTCGGCACGCTCTGGGCAGCATCGACGACCATGATCGCGCCGTGCTGGTGGGCGAGCGCCGCAGCCTCGCGCACCGGGTTGATGCCGAGGACGTTTGAAGCGTGCACCAGCGAGACCAGCTTCGTCTTCGGGCCGATCACGCGCTCCAGCTCTTCGACCGTGATCTTGCCGTCGCCGTTGATATCAGCAAAGACGAGCTTCGCACCCTTCTCCTTCGCGATCAGCTGCCACGGCACCAGGTTGCTGTGGTGCTCAACCACGCTGAGGACGATCTCATCGCCCGGCTGCAGGAAGCGCCGGCCCCAGGCGTTGGCGACGAGGTTCAGCGACTCCGTCGTGTTGCGCGTGAAGACGATGCTGCGCGCCCCGGCCGGCGACTTGATGAACCGCGCGACCTTCGCCCGGGCGTCCTCGTAGGCGGTCGTGGCCTCTTCGGCGAGCTTGTGCAGGCCACGGTGGATGTTGGCGTTGTAGTTCTCGTAGTAGTTGACGAGCGCATCGATCACCGCGCGCGGCTTCTGGGTTGTCGCGGCGTTGTCCAGATACACCAGCGGCTTGCCGTGGACCTGTCGCTTCAGGATGGGAAAGTCCTTGCGGACTTCTTCGACGTTATACATGAGTTGTATTCCTGACCCCGGAGCCATCCGGGAATGGGTGGCTTTGAGCGCCCCTCCCCATCCTCCAAGAGGGGAAAGGAAAGCTGGGGGGACAACCCCCAGGCCCCCCGAGCATGGGGCTGTGCCCCCGACGAACCCCCACTTTAGTCGGCATCGACGAAGACCTCGTCGCCTTCAACCTGCACCGCATACGTTTGCACCGGTCGCACGGCCGGAAGGGCCTTAACTGCGCCCGTCTTCACGTCGAATCGCGCGCCGTGGCGGGGGCATTCGACGAGGCCGTCGGCCAGCGTGCCCTCGCCCAGGGGGCCGTTGTCGTGCGTACACAGGTTGTCGATGGCGTAGAACTCGGCGCCGTCGAGGTTAGCGACGCAGAGGCTGCGTCCGTTGACCTCGAACACTTTGACGGTGCCGGCCGGGATGTCCGACTTGGTGCCGATCTTCTCAAACGCCATCTAGGCCAGTGCTCCAATCTTCGCCAGGATGCGCTCAGCCAGCGCGTCCTTATCGATACCGTCGGGCAGACGGTCAATCACCTCGCGGAAGAAGGCTTCGACCAATAGCTGCTCTGCGACTTCCGGCGGTATTCCGCGCGATTCCAGGTAGAAGCGCTGCTCTTCGTCGAGGGGGCCGGCGCTGGCGCCGTGGCTGCACTGCAGCACATCGTGCGCTTCGATCTCGAGCACCGGGATGGGCGCAGCTTTCGCTTTGTCGGAGAGCAGCAGGTTGCGACTCGTCTGGTTCGCCTGGCTTGCCGAAGCACCCTTCTGGATGCGGATGATGCCGTTCCACACCATGCTCGAAGCGCCGTCCAGGGCGGCCTTGAACAGGAGGTCACTGGTGGTGCGAGGGCCGGTGTGGTCCTGCAGCGTTATGTAATCAAAATGCTGCTTGCCGTCGCCAAGCGCCAGGCCCAGCAGCTCGGCGTGCGAGCCTTCGCCCTCGAGGCTGACCTCGAGCTTCGTGCGGCTCAGTCGAGCGCCGAGGCCAATGATTGAAGCCGATAGCTCTGCCCCCGGCGCCAGCTTGGCGCGAATCGTCGAGAAGGCATAAGTCTCGGAACCCCAGCCCTGCGTCTCTACGAAGCGAACGCGGGCATCGCGGCCGGCGATAATCTCGACAGCGCCGC
>Ga0247825_10003039_pt1 | contig 11061 bp, 10 predicted proteins | sample 13C_Vanillin_Day_FD_194413 | JGI IMG/M metagenome (GOLD analysis project Ga0247825, IMG submission 194413) | Soil microbial communities from agricultural site in Penn Yan, New York, United States - 13C_Vanillin_Day48 | ecosystem: Environmental > Terrestrial > Soil > Agricultural land | place... | reverse complement strand
ATGTTGGAGCCGCCAACAACCTTCCACTCGCAGCGGCGATCGCGCTGATCCCGATCGCGATCATGCTCTGTTACCTGGCGTTGGTTCGCCGCACCGGAGCCCTCAACAACCTGTAGGACCGCACGAAAGGCTCTGCCATCACTCTCAGCCCTATAACCAAATGGAGCCTCGCCGCGATCGCCGCTGCAGTGATGCTCTTCCTCTACACACCGCTTGCCATTGTTGTCGTCAACTCGATCAATCCCGACCCGCTGATGACGTGGCCGCCCTCAGGACTCACCGGTCAATGGTGGTCACGAGCGATCGACAACCAAGGCGCTCGAGCGGCACTGATCACCAGCCTTCAAGTCGCTTGTCTAGCCACGGTTGTTGCGCTCACGCTCGGAACAATGATCGCCTTTGCGCTTCACCGTTTCGAGTTCTTCGGCAAGGACACGGTCAACCTGCTCGTCATCCTGCCGATCGCGCTACCGGGCATCGTTACCGGCATCGCACTCAACAATGCATTTCGGGGCGCTGGATGGCAGCTATCGATGTGGACCGTCGTCATCGCACACGCAACATTCTGCATCGTCACTGTATTCAACAACGTGATCGCTCGTCTTCGACGGATGGGCATCAACCTCGAAGAGGCTTCAGCCGACCTCGGGGCCGGCCCCTGGACCACCTTCCGGCTGGTGACTCTGCCCCAACTTCGATCCGCGCTATTAGCTGGCGGCCTCCTCGCGTTCGCTCTCAGCTTCGACGAAATCATCGTCACCACCTTCACCGCTGGAGCAGGTACCACGACCCTGCCCATTTGGATCCTCAACAACCTGTTCAGGCCCAACCAAGCCCCAGTTGTCGCCGTCATTGCCGTCGTCCTGATCGTTCTGTCGGTACTTCCGATATGGATCGCGCAACGAATCAGCCGAGACGGCGAGGGATTGCACTGACGAAAGTTGTCCCCAGCCAACACAGCACCACAGTCCGTACACGTCGCCCCTTCCTAGGAGGGCCAGTCCCAAAGACTTCTTAAGCGCGATGACTGAACCGCGATGATTCTGATGGAGACCTGGACTATTGGATTCGGCCAGGAGTTGCCGGTCCGTTGCGGAGCGTAGAACGCTGTCTTCAACTCTGCTGGCGGGAAGTAGCCGTGCAGTCGGCTGGCGCGTGCCAGTGCGCCCATCCTAGGATCGCTATTTCGACAGCGTCGACGGACCCGAGCGACCGGCGTGTAGATCCACAGCTATGTAGCAGCCGTTGACGGTCTCGGCCAGTGCATTGTCGTAACTGTGTCGCCGAGGGTCTCGATCGACGATCTCCGCGAGACATTCGCTATAGCGGGTAGACATGACTTGCGATCCGGCGTCGGAGTGACATCGCAAGCTCTGCGATGCATTGCCTCTCAACCGCCGGGCCATCTCGATCGCATCGAGCACCATCGGATTCGCGTGTGTGGTGCGACGTGTGTGATGCGACGCGCCACCCCACGCTCATTCGACCGAAGGTGTCGACGATGAAGCAGACGAAGGCCACACCGACGCAGGTCGGCTCAAACGTCAGAATCGGTCACTCGCAGGTCGTAAGGCATTGCGGCGGTGAAGTTGCGAGGCGCGCAGAAGAGCTGAATGGTCCTTTATGGTGCGCACCCGCGTGCGGCGCCGGGCTCCGGTGATAGTGGCCCCGGTTCGAAAGGCGTCGCCGCGAGAAGAAATGGTCGGCCCGCCGCATCGTTGGAACTGATCACCGACGCAGTCGCGGTTTCGGTTCGCACCGTCGGCCGGCACCTGGCCCGACTGGGCTTGAACCGCCGCGGTTCCTCGACTCGAACGGGGACCCCAACCGTGAGCCGCGTCGGATCATCGCCCCGCCGGTGCCCACACCGCTCACGTCCTACCTGCACACGGTGGTCGAACGGTACTCCTGACTCGCGTGCACCGACGCGCGCGCCGATGAGAGGCGTCCACGGCAATTGCGTTCACGATGCCGAGCGTGGGTGTTCTTTGCCGCGCACGCACCGGTTCATCCACCGGGGTTGTTACCGACGGCGGGGCCTACCACCGGGTGAACGCTTTTGTGTTTCGTCCCTTCGGGGAGTGGGCGAACAGGCCGCACGGGCGGGGCGGCTGTCCGTGGTTAGTCGGATCGAGCATGCAATGCTCGGCACAACTTCGGGCATACTCAAGTAATGTCAGCTTAAGTTGTGCGGTCCTCTTGATTGTGCAAATGGATCTCCCCGACGCCGACGAACGCTTGCCAAATATCGTGTAATAAGCGTCGAGTAGTCTGACGCGGCGAAGAAGGCCGATTGGGTGATTGCCGATTAAGTAAACGTAGATTATGGTCAATAGTATATCGACTGCCGTCAGAGAGGATGTCAGGATGAGCAATGAAGTACGCGTGGCCGGCGTGGGGATGATTCCCTTCACCAAGCCGGGGAGAAGCGCCGACTACCACGAGATGGGCGAAGCCGCCGCACGCGCTGCGCTGGCGGACGCGGGTATCGAGTACGCGCTTGTGCAGCAGGCCTACATCGGTTACGTCTACGGCGACTCCACGTCCGGGCAGGCCGCCGTCTACGGTCTTGGGCAGACCGGAATCCCGATCATCAACGTCAACAACAACTGCTCGACAGGTTCGTCGGCGTTGTTCCTGGCCCGTCAGGCCGTGGCCAGCGGGGCCGTTGATTGTGCGTTGGCGCTCGGCTTCGAGCAGATGGTGCCCGGCGCCCTGGGCGCCATCTACACCGACCGGCCCGCGCCTATGACGCGGATCGAGAAGATCCGCGACGAACTGCAGGGCGTCGATACGCAGTCGCCGATGGCAGCACAGTTCTTCGGCGGCGCGGGCCAGGCCTACGTCGACGAGTACGGGATCGATCCCGCAGTGTTCGCGGAAATTTCCGTCAAATCCCGCAGGCACGCCGCGAACAACCCCTACGCGGTGTTCCGCGACCCGGTCACCGTCGAGGAGGTCCTCGCCTCCCCGCAGATTTTCGGCCCGCTGACCCGGCTACAGTGCTGCCCGCCCACCTGCGGTGCGGCCGCGGCGATCGTGTGCACCCCGGAGTTCGCGAAGAAGCACGGTATTTCCGCCGACGTGGCGATCCGCGCCCAGAGTCTGACTACCGATTCGCCGAGCACCTTCACCGAACCGGACATGCGCAAGGTGGTCGGCGCGGACATGGCCGCCGCGGCGGCGAATAGCGTGTACGAGGCGGCAGGTGTGGGACCGGAGGACATTCGGGTGGTCGAGTTGCACGACTGCTTCACCACCAACGAATTTCTCACCTACGAAACGCTCGGCCTCACGCCGGTAGGGACCGCGGAGAAGTTCATCCGCGACGGGGACAACACCTACGGCGGCCGAGTGGTCACCAATCCGTCCGGCGGCCTGCTGTCGAAGGGACACCCTTTGGGTGCAACAGGTTTGGCGCAGTGCGCGGAATTGGTGTGGCAGCTGCGTGGACAGGCCGACGCTCGGCAGGTCGACGGCGTGAATCTGGCACTGCAGCACAACCTCGGCCTCGGCGGTGCGTGTGTGGTTACCCTGTACGAGAAGGTGGATGCCTGATGGCACTGGACCCCGCCCTGATCGGCCGGCAGGAGCCCGGTCAGACGCTGCTGCTGGACCGCAGCAGGCTGCGCGCGTTTGCGAAGGCCACCGGGCAGAGCGATCCGGTCTATCTCGACGTCGACGCCGCCCGCGCCGCAGGCCACCGGGATCTGCCGGCGCCGCCGACGTTCCTGTTCGGCATCGACCTCGAAGCACCGAATCCGTTCGCGTTTGTCGAGGGCCTGGGCATCGACATGCGCACCGTCCTGCATGGCGAGCAACAGTTCACCTATCGGGCGATGGCCTATGCCGGCGACGAGCTGTCGACGAGCACCCGGGTGGTCGACGTCTACTCGAAGAAGGGCGGTTTGCTCGACTTCCTGGTGCGCGAGACGACGGTGACCAACCAGGACGGTGATGTCATCGCCGAGCTGCGCAACTCCCTCGTGGTCCAGAACCGCCCGACCGGAAAGGAAACCTCGTGACCGCCCCCACCGTGGCCGCCGGAACCGACCTTGCCGCACTGGCGATCGCACCCATCTCCCGCACCACCCTCGCCCTGTTCGCCGGTGCCTCGGGCGATCACAACCCGATCCACATCGACATCGACGTCGCCCGCTCAGCCGGCCTCGACGACGTCTTCGCCCACGGCATGCTGTCGATGGCTTATCTCGGGCGGCTGCTCACCGATGCCTTACCTCAGCAGCAATTGCGCTCGTACAAGGTGCGCTTTGCCGCGATCACCCCCGTGCACGGGCAGCCCACCTGCACCGGCACCGTGACCTCCGTGCGTGAGGTCGACGGCGAAAGGCGCGCCACCATCGAGCTGAAGGTCGCACTCGCGGACGGCACCGTCACCCTACTCGGTGAAGCCGTCGTGGCAATCGACCACTAGCACCACCACTGCAACGAAAAGGACTGCACCTCATGGGAAAACTCGACGGTAAGACCGCCATCGTCAGCGGATCCGGACGCGGCATCGGACGCTCCATCGCTCTCACCCTCGCGCGTGAAGGCGCCAACGTCGTCGTCAACGACCTCGACACCGCGCCCGCGCAGGCCGTCGTCGACGAGATCACCGCCGCCGGTGGCAGCGCCGTCATCTGCGCGGGCAACGTCACTGCCCCCGACTTCGGCGAGCGCTTCGTCGGCACCGCCACCGGCGAGTTCGGCGGGCTCGACATCATCATCAACAACGCCGGCTACACCTGGGACACCGTCATTCAGAAGATGGGCGACGACCAGTGGGACGCCATCCTCGACGTTCACCTCAAGGCGCCGTTCCGGATCCTGCGGGCCGCGCAGCCGGTGATCAGCAAGGCCGCCAAGGCGGAGAAGGAAGCCGGGGCACCGGTGCACCGCAAGGTCGTCAACATCTCCTCCATCGCCGGTCTGTACGGCAACGTCGGCCAGGTCAACTACTCGTCGGCGAAGTCCGGCATCGTCGGGATGACCCGCACTCTGTCCAAGGAGTGGGGTCGCTACAACGTCAACGTCAACGCCGTGGCGTTCGGGTTCATCGAGACCCGGCTGACCGAGGTGGCCTCAAACGGTGACGCGACCATCGACATCGAGGGCCGCCAGATCAAGGTCGGGATCAACCCGCAGCTGCTCGCGACATTGAAGGCGACGATCCCGCTCGGCCGCCCCGGCACCCCGGACGAGGCCGCCGGATCGGTGGTGATGTTCACCTACCCCGAATCGGACTACGTCAGCGGCCAGATCATCGTCACCGGCGGCGGATACGAAGGCTGAGGACCGAGCAAACATGACCACCTCCACCTCATACGTCTCGGGCTGGCAGGATCACGAAACCCGCGCCCTCGGCGAACTCGCGGGCAAGTTCTTCGACAGCGAACTCGTTCCCCACCGGGAACGGTTCGAGACCCAGCACTTCGTTGACCGTGAGGTCTGGTCGAAGGCCGGCGAACTGGGCCTACTGTGCTGCTCGATCCCTGAGGAGTATGGCGGTGGGGGCGGCACTTTCGCGCACGATCTCACCGTGGTGCAGGCGCAATACCGGGCCCTCGACAGCGGCTTCGGCAACATGGTGCACAGCGGGATCGTCGCTCACTACATCCTCGCCTACGGCACCGAGGAGCAACGCCACCGCTGGCTTCCGAAGATGGCCAGTGGGGAGATGATCGCCGCAGTCGCGATGACCGAGCCCGGCGCCGGCTCCGACCTCAAGGCCATCCGCACCCGCGCCGACCGCGACGGTGAACATTATGTCATCAATGGGGCGAAGACCTTCATCTCCAACGGATCCCAGGCGGATCTGATCGTCGTGGTCGCCAAGACGGACCCGTCGGTGGGCACCAAGGGGATCTCGCTGATCGTCGTCGAAACCGCGGACTGTCCCGGGTTCGTGCGGGGCCGCATCCTCGACAAGGTCGGCCAACATAGCGCCGACACGTCCGAGCTGTCCTTCGACGACGTCCGGGTTCCGGTGGACGATCTCCTCGGCGGCGAGGAGGGACGCGGCTTCGGGCAGCTGATGACCCAACTCGCGCAGGAACGATTGCTGATCGGTGTCGCCGCCGTTGCCACGATCGAGGCCGCGGTCGCCGAGACCGTTGCGTACACCAAGTCCCGCAACGCGTTCGGACAGATGGTCTTCGATTTCCAGAACACGAAGTTCGTGCTCGCTGAATGCGCAACTGTCGCGCACGTGACACGGGTGTTCATCGATTCGTGCATCGAGCGACAGCTGCGCGGCGAACTGGACGCCTCGACAGCGGCGATGGTCAAGTGGTGGCTGACCGAGCAGCAGTGCCAGGTAATCGACCGGTGCCTGCAACTTTTCGGCGGCTACGGGTACATGCGCGAATACCCGATAGCCCGGATGTATGCCGACGCTCGGGTGCAAAAGATCTACGGCGGCGCCAACGAAATCATGAAGGACCTGATCGCCCGCGCTCTGTGACTGGCGACGGCATCAAGGAGAGGAAGTATCTATCGTGAGCAACGGCCCACTGACCGGCCTGCGTGTGGTGGAACTGGCCGGCATCGGCCCAGGGCCGCACGCCTGTATGCTCCTGGCCGACCTCGGAGCGGACGTGATCCGGGTCCAACGTTCTACCGGCACAGGCCCCGGGATCGAGATCGAACACGACGTCACCCTGCGCGGCCGCAGCATCGTCGAAGCGAACCTGAAGAACCCGGACGATGTCGCCGCCGTCCTCGCGCTCGTCGACCGGGCGGACGTATTGATCGAAGGGTTCCGTCCGGGTGTCACTGAGCGGCTGGGTCTCGGACCCGAGGTGTGCCTGTCACGGAACCCGCGGTTGGTCTACGGCCGCATCACCGGATGGGGCCAGGACGGACCGAACGCACACCGTGCCGGACACGACCTGAATTACATCTCCTCGACGGGAATCCTCGACAGCATCGGTCGCGCCGACGAGCGTCCCGTTCCTCCGCTGAATCTGGTCGGCGACTTCGGTGGCGGCTCGATGTTCCTTGTCTTCGGGGTGATGGCGGCGCTGTGGGAGCGCCACGAATCCGGGTGCGGACAGGTTGTCGACGCCGCCATGGTCGACGGCGCCAGCGCATTGGCACAGATGATGTGGTCGATGCGCGCGAACGGCACCTGGGCGTCGGGCCGCGGCCGCAATGTCCTCGACGGCTCGGCGCCGTTCTACGACACCTACACATGCGCCGACGGCAGATACTTCGCGGTCGGCGCGATCGAACCACAATTCTTCGCGGAACTGCTGAGCCTGCTCGACCTCGATCCTGCGGCGCTGCCCGGACAGTGGGAACGAGGACGGTGGGACGAACTGCGCACCGCGCTGGCGGCGACATTCAAGTCCCGCACCCGCGACGAATGGGCCACCGTGTTCGACGGCACGGACGCGTGCGCAACACCGGTCCTGTCCTGGGACGAGGCGGTGCAAGATCGGCACCTACGGGCTCGGCGCACCCTCGCCTCGATCGGCGGGGCCGATCAGGCGATGCCGGCGCCGCGTTTCTCGCGAACAACACCTGCCGACCCGACCCCGGTCGCCTCCGCCCGTGCCGCCCTGGCCGACGAGATCCACCGCTGGGAACGCGCGGTTACCGACTGACCGGTTCGGCCCCCGCCGGCATGCCAGCTAGCGGGGTCCGAGGTCGCTCATTTGGTGCAGCCCAACACCGCCAGCGCCATCGCCGTCAAATCCGCCTGAAGCGAACCGCTGTCCGCCACTCCCGGCGTCCGGGAGATGTCATGGATTACTGCCAACGCAGCATGGGTCAGGATGCGGGCCTGCGCCTGCTCCACCTCGGGTCGGCACGCCTGGATCAGTGCGACCCACTCGCCCACGTATTCACGCTGCTGCGCTCGGGATGCCCGGTTGTCCCCGAATTCGACCAAGACCAGTGACGTCAGTTGCAGCCAGCCCAGTGTCATCCGTACGTAACCGCCAACGACCGCACGCAGGGCATCCTGCGCATCGTCGTGATGGTGGAGCGCTTCCCCCAGATCGAGCCACAACGCCTGGGTCGCGCGGTCGAGCGCCGCCGCGAGGATGTCTTCTTTACCGGCGAAATGGGTGTAAAGGCTCGGGCCGGTGACACCGGCCGCCGCACCGATGTCTTCCATCGACGTCGCATGCACCCCCTTGGCACCGAACAATCGAATGGCCTTCTGCAAGAGGAGTTCACGTCGTGAGGCAGGCTCGAGGAGGGGCGCCACCGATCCGGGCGCGGTGATCGCGGTGCCCGCCAGGTCGATATCACACAGTGATCGGCACGCGGACTCAAGAAGGTCAGCGAACTCGGCTGCGGGCAGGACTACCGAGTGGTTTCCCGGGCTCGACAGAACGCCCTGCACCGACCAGGCGAGCAGCCGTGCCTGGTCCCGGGACAACGCCGGGCGAGATCGCTGGATCAGCTCGACATAGGCGTGATTCATGTCCTTAAGACGTCCACGCAGCTCGGACTGCGTGTCCTCGGGAAGATACCGGAGTTGACGGGACCAGAGCGGACCGAGCTCGCGGTGCCGCACCGCCACCTCGCACGCCAGTGCCAGCGCGTCGTCGAGAGAGGCTTCCGGGTCAATCTTCGGGAAGCTGTCGAGACTTTGCCGAATTGCGAAGGCGAGGAGCTCAGCCTTGTTCGGATAATGGCGGTACAGTGCGCCCGCGGTGATGTCCACCGATTCGGCGATCGTGCTCATCGTCACATTCGGAAATCCCTGCTGGACGAACAGTTCCGCGGCCGAGGCGAGAATCTGTTGTTTGCGTTCCTTTGGCCGGGCCCGGCGTCGCGGGGAGTTGTCTTCGGCCAGCATGAGACTCCGTTCACCGTGCAAATAAACCACTGTTAAGCGTACTGGACCCAGATGGAAGGTGTGGTGTCCACCCAGGTGCGGTCTTTCGGGGTGTCGGAAGATAGTCGCCGCGTGTCGGTGCGTTCAAGGTCGTGCAGTGTCAATATAGCCACGCACGTGACCCCTAACAGGGCCGCAACCTACCAGGGTGAGATCGATCCGAGTTTGATCTCGGTGAGCCGCTCCACACTTTTATCCTGCGTGCCAGATGAAACCTATCTCGACTGCCGAAGATGATTTCGATAATCGGAATCGATAGCCACGAACTCGCATCGGCAATCCACTGGTGTTCGGACGTGTGCGCTGTTCCAGCGGCGGGTGCGGTCGATCACCCATGGTCGCACTAGTGCTTGGCCAAACTCGGAGGAGACTCCCTCGCTGAGACCGTGCGAGCACTTCGACCGATGACGGGGCGTCTGCGCTGACCTCGCAAGACGGGTCGACGCCCTCAGCCAATGAAGTCGAGCAAGGTCGCGGTCATGATTCGACAGATCATCGCGGCCGGAGCGGATCGATACCCCATGGCATGCACGCAGACGGCAAGGCAGCACCAGAACATCTCTGCCTGCAGGGTTGGACGTCCAGTGCTCGTGGTATCAGCGGGCGCGCAGTCTGTCGCGGATCCGTTGTTGTGCCTGGGCGCGTAGACCTGCCCGCACCTCTTCAAGAATCATGGTGGATATGGCAGCGGCCGTCTCGACCGAGCGGGAGAGGGACTGTGTAGGTATGGCGCTCGTCGCGGCCGATGAAGGAGCCGGCAACGAGGACGGCGCGGTTCCCTGCGCCGCGCGCGACGCGCTAGGGGTCAAGGCGCCCGTAGCCGAGAAGTGCTGCGAAACGCCCTTTCCGGCTGTAGGAATCGGACGCTAATAGTTCCTGGAGTCGGCCTCCTTGGCCCGCCCAGGAGGTTGCGTGCACCAACAGGGCTTTGGCCAGAACGGGATGGAACTGGGCGTCGTGCAGCCCCGTACCGTTCTCGGTCGAGGATGCGGATTCGAGGACGTCGAAGACTCGGCTGGCTTGGACAGGTCAGAAGTTTGAGAGAGACATGTCCGTGGTCAGGGTTGAACGGCGATCGTCGCGTCGATCTCGACCAGGTACTGGGGAGAGACAAGAGCGCTGACGATGACGATGGACCCAGGCGACGGGTGGCCAAACACTCGAAGTGACCGACCCGTCGACCGGCAACGTGTTGTGCACCGTTGCCGACGCAACGCCCACCGACGGGATCGCAGCCTTGAACGCTGCAGCAAATGCACAGTCCCGCTGGGCGGCCTACCCACCCCGCGACAGGGGCGAGATACTCCGGCGGGCCTACCAACTGCTCATCGACCGTATCGACGACCTCGCATTGCTGATAACCCTCGAGATGGGCAAGCCTCTGACCGAAGCCAGGGCGGAAATCCACTATGCGGCGGAGTTCTTTCGCTGGTTCTCCGAAGAAGCCGTGCGCATTGACGGTCAGTACTCGATGGCTCCGGACGGAGACGGCCATTTCCTCACCCTGCGACAACCAGTCGGACCATGCCTACTGATCACCCCATGGAACTTTCCCATGGCCATGGGAACTCGAAAGATCGGCCCCGCCATCGCGGCCGGTTGCACCATGGTTCTCAAACCAGCCGAGCAGACTCCACTGTCGACTCTGGCGCTGGTAGATATCCTGCTCGAGGCTGGTTTACCCCCAGAGGTGCTGAACGTCGTCACTACCAGTGCCGCCGCAGATGTGATGGAACCGCTTATTCGCGATGGGCGCGCACGCAAACTGTCCTTCACAGGCTCCACAGGTGTCGGTCAGCGACTGCTAGCACAAGCGTCACACCAGGTATTGAGGACCTCTATGGAGCTCGGCGGCAATGCTCCGTTTCTGGTGTTCCCCGACGCCGATCTCAACAGTGCGGTCGAAGGTGCCGTCCACGCGAAGCTACGTAACGCAGGACAGGCCTGTATTGCAGCGAACCGTATCTACGTGCATCGGGACGTTGCCGCCCAATTCACCGATCGTCTGGTCGAGCGGATGGCCACTCTTCATGTAGGGCGCGGCACGGATGCGGGTGTGAGCATCGGGCCACTGATCGACGATCGCGCCCTCGCAAAGGTATCGGCGCTCGTCAGTGACGCCGAAGCGCGTGGCGTGAAGGCCCTTCTCGGCGGGTCCACAATCTCACGGCCGGGGCACTTCTTCGAGCCCACGGTGCTCGTTAACG
>Ga0247825_10003038_pt1 | contig 11061 bp, 9 predicted proteins | sample 13C_Vanillin_Day_FD_194413 | JGI IMG/M metagenome (GOLD analysis project Ga0247825, IMG submission 194413) | Soil microbial communities from agricultural site in Penn Yan, New York, United States - 13C_Vanillin_Day48 | ecosystem: Environmental > Terrestrial > Soil > Agricultural land | place... | reverse complement strand
CTGGACAGTATTGTAGGCAAGCCGCAAGAATGCGCTGTTGGATACGCCGGGGATCTCCACCGGATACTGGAAACCCAGGAACAGCCCGGCGCGCGAGCGCTCTTCGGGCGTCATCTCGACGACATTACGGCTCTCGAAGAATGCCGTGCCGCCGGTCACCTCGTAGGCGGGATGGCCCGCGAGCGCTTTCGCGAACGTGCTCTTGCCCGAGCCGTTGCGACCCATGATGGCGTGCACTTCTCCGGCCCGGACGGTGAGGTCGAACCCCTTCAGGATGTCGGCCCCGCCCACCCGCGCGCGCAGGCCCTTGACGTCGAGCAGCACCCTGGCATCCGGCCTTATCATCCGACGCTCCCTTCGAGCTTGAGGCCGAGGAGCTTGGTCGCCTCCACCGCGAACTCCATCGGCAACTGCTGGAAAACATCGCGGCAGAAGCCATTGATGATCATGGAGACCGCCTCCTCGGCGCCGATGCCGCGGCTTGCGAAATAGAACAACTGCTCCTCGCCGATTTTCGAGGTCGACGCCTCGTGCTCGACCTTCGCCGTGTTGTTCTGGACCTGTATGTAAGGGAACGTGTTCGCGCCGCTTTTCGAGCCGATCAGCATGGAGTCGCACTGGGAGAAATTGCGCGCGTTATCCGCCCGCTGGCCGACCTTCACCAGCCCGCGGTAACTGTTGTTGGAGCGGCCGGCCGAGATGCCCTTGCTGATGATGCGGCTCCGGGTGTTCTTCCCGATGTGAACCATCTTCGTGCCGGTGTCTGCCTGCTGATGGTGATTAGTGAGCGCCACCGAGTAGAACTCGCCGATCGAGCCGTCGCCGAGCAGGATGCACGACGGATATTTCCAGGTGATGGCCGATCCCGTCTCGACCTGGGTCCACGAGATCTTCGAGCTTCGTCCCTTGCACAGTCCGCGCTTGGTGACGAAGTTATAGATGCCGCCGACGCCGTTCTCGTCGCCCGCGTACCAGTTCTGCACCGTCGAGTACTTGATCTCGGCGTCGTCGAGCGCCACCAGCTCCACCACCGCCGCGTGCAGCTGGTTGGTGTCGAACTTGGGCGCCGTGCAGCCTTCGAGATAGGAGACGTAGGCGCCCTCCTCCGCGATGATCAGCGTGCGCTCGAACTGTCCCGAGGACTCGGTATTGATGCGGAAGTAGGTCGACAGCTCCATGGGGCATTTCACGCCCCGGGGAATGAAGCAGAAGGACCCGTCGGTGAAAACCGCCGAATTGAGGGCGGCGTAATAGTTGTCCGCCGGCGGCACCACGCTGCCCAGGTACTGGCGCACCAGATCGGGATGCTCGCGCACGGCCTCCGAGATCGAGCAGAAAATGATGCCGACGTCGGCAAGCTTCTGCTTGTACGTGGTCGCAACGGACACAGAGTCGAAGATCACGTCCACCGCCACGCCCGCGAGCTTGGCGCGCTCGTTCATCGGCACGCCGAGCTTCTCGAAGGTCTTGAGCAACTCGGGATCCACCTCGTCCATGCTTTTCAGCTTCTTCGGCTTGGGCGCGGAGTAGTAAATGATGTCCTGGAAGTCGATCTTCGGGTACTTGACGTTAGGCCATGTCGGCTCCTGCATCGTCAGCCAGTGGCGATAGGCCTTGAGGCGGAATTCCAGCAGCCAGTCGGGCTCTTTCTTCTTGGCGGAAATGAGGCGTATGACGTCCTCGCTGAGCCCCTTGGGCGCAGTCTCCGACTCGATGTCGGTCACGAAGCCGTGCTGATACGGCTTATTGACCAGGTTTTCCAGTACGCTGCTCATTTCGCCTTCCTAGATTCGTGGATCGCGGGCGGAGGACATGGAACGGGGAAGAAAGCGGATCACCGTCCACCGATCACGCCTTTTCCTTCACGCTGAAGGACTCGCCGCAACCGCACGTTGCGTCCACGTTCGGGTTGTTCCACTTGAAGACCTGCTTGAGGCCTTCCTTGACGTAGTCGAGCGTCGAGCCGTCCAGGAACTCCAGGCTCTTCGCGTCCACGACCAGCTTGGCGTCGTGCGCTTCGAACGTCCGGTCGCCGTCGCGCACTTCATCGGCGTAATCGTAGAGGTAGCCGAAGCCCGAGCAGCCGACGTCCTTGACGCCGACGCGGAGGCCTATGCCCTTCCCGCGCTGCGCCAGCTGCTTGCGGATCTGCTTCGCTGCGCTTTCCGTCAGTTCAATCTTCATAGATACCTCATATCAATGATTCGCCGATCAACGCCGTATCCAAGGATCGATGCCATTTACACCGCAATAGCCGCCATGCCCTTCAGGCGCGCCACCACGCTCTCGAGGGACTTCAGGAGTTCGTCTATCTGCGCCATCGAGTTGCCGGCGCCCAGAGAAAACCGGACGGCGCCGCCGGCCAGCTCGGGGGCCACGCCCATGGCGAGCAGCGTGGCCGAGGGCTCGGGATTGGCGCTCGAGCAGGCCGCCCCCGGGGCCAGGGCGAAACCCGCCTTGTCGAGCTCGATCACGAGGGTTTCCCCGAGAATCCCCTTGAACGCGAAATAGGTCGTGTTCGGAATGCGCGGGGCCCGATCGCCGAAAATCACCGCGCCCAGAACATCGAGGCCCTGCTCGAAGCGCGCGCGCATGGCTTCCAGGCGCGGCGCGAGCTCGTTCATGCGCTCCCCGGCGAGCTCGCAGGCCGCGCCGAAACCGACGATCGCCGGAACGTTCTCGGTTCCCGAGCGCAGCCCCTGCTCGTGGCCGCCGCCGTGGAGGAGCGGACGCAGTTGCAGACGCTTGTCCACGACGAGCGCGCCCGCGCCCTTCGGTCCGTAGATCTTGTGCGCGGAAAGGGTCATCGCATGCACGCCCAGCGCTTCGAAGTCGATCGCCATCTTGCCGAGCGCCTGCACCGCGTCGGTGTGCATCCAGGCCCGCGCTCCGCGCGCGCGCTGCGAAACGGCCGCAACGTCCTGCACCACACCGGTCTCGTTGTTCGCCAGCATCACCGACACGATGCCGGTGGGCTCCTTCAATGCCTGATCCACATCCGCGATATCGACGCGGCCGTCGCGCGTGACGGCGAGCTTTCTGAGCGTCCACCCCTGGCGCGCAAGCTCCTGCGCCGGTTTCGCCACGCACGGATGCTCGATGGCGCTGACGGCGATCTGGCTCGGCTTGAGATAGCCGGCCGCGCCCTTGATAAAGAGATTGTTGGCCTCGGTACCGCCCGACACGAAAATGACCTGCGAAGGCTGCACGTTCACGAGCGCCGCGATCTGCTCGCGGGCGACGTTCACCGCCTGCCGCGCGCGCGTGCCGAGATCGTGGCGGCTCGACGCGTTGCCATAGTCGCCCCGCAGATAGGGCAGCATGGCCTCCATCACCCGCTCATCCACGGGCGTGGTCGCGTTATGGTCGAAGTAAACGTGTTTCATCGATGGGGTGACTTTCCATTCGTGAGCCGATTCCGCTCCGTCGCTCGCGCGTCATGCCGAGACCGGCGTGCTGCGCTTGCTCCCCGATTCGCGCATGTCGTGCATCTGGGAGACGCCGTTTTCCTGCGCCTCCTTCGCCCTCTGGTTCTCGACCAGCTGGCGCAGGCTCACGCCGCCGAGGTAGTCGAAAATCCGCTTGTTGAGCGTGGCCCACAGGTCGTGGGTAAGGCACTTGCGATCGTCGTGGCAGTTCTCCTTGCCGCCGCACTGCGTGGCATCGATCGGCTCGTCCACCGCCAGGATGATTTCCGAGACGGAAACCTGCCCCATGTCCTTGGCCAGGCAATACCCGCCGCCCGGCCCGCGCACGCTGTCGACTAGCTGATGCCTGCGCAGCTTCCCGAAGAGCTGCTCGAGGTACGACAGCGAAATTTTCTGGCGGCCGCTGATCTCCGCGAGCGTGACCGGTCCGCCGCCGTGATGCATGGCGAGATCGATCATCGCCGTAACTGCAAATCGCCCCTTCGTGGTCAGTCGCATGGGCTACCTCTTTATGTCGTTAAATCAATACGATACGTGTTCGATTCCGTTGCCCCACTATACCTATTCCGACTAATTTAGTCAACCATTTTATTGAGAGAGTTCGCATCGAGCGCACGGGCCTTCGCGCGCTCCGTATTTCCGCCCAGGCGCTCGAGCTCGGCCAGGATCTGCTCGATCCGTCGATCGGTATCCGCGCAGTGCCCGATCAGTTCGTGCACCGCCTTAGCCATGGGGTCGTTCTGGTCTTTGCCCGCCACCGCGTAGGCCGCGAACCGTCCGTTCGCCGCGTCATGCGCCTCGATCACGCGCGCGGGAATGCCGATGGCGGTGGCGCCGGGCGGCACTTCCTTGACGACGACCGCGTTGGAGCCGATGCGCGCACCCGCGCCGATCTGGATCGGACCGAGTATCTTCGCACCCGCGCCGACGACGACGCCGGGGCCGAGCGTGGGATGACGTTTGCCCTTGTTCCACGACGTGCCGCCGAGCGTAACGCCATGGTAGAGCGTGCAGTCATCGCCGATTTCAGCCGTCTCCCCGATCACGACGCCCATGCCATGGTCGATGAAGAAGCGCCGGCCAATGGTGGCCCCGGGGTGGATTTCGATCCCCGTCAGCCAGCGCGACAGGTGCGAAGTCAGGCGCGCCAGCCATCGCAGGCGGGCGTGCCACAGTCCGTGCGCCAGGCGATGAAACAACATGGCGTGAAAGCCGGGATAGCACGTGATGACCTCCCAGGTGTTCCGGGCAGCGGGGTCGCGGTCGAAAACGACTGCGATCTCCTCTTTCAGGCGCTCGAACATTGTTATAGAAATCAAGGCCAGGGCGGCCCCGGAGAGTACGATAGTAGAGTAATTCAGTCAACTTTAGCCGGGCGGCGGACCGCAGTCCCGGGCCAGAGCATTCCCCTCGCCCGCAACCCGACACCCGCGCGACCGGGTCCGGTCTAGCGCTTCTTGGGACGCGTCAGCGTCTTGATGACGCCGCGCAGAATATTGACTTCGTCGTGCTCGAGCTGCGCCCGCCCGAAAAGCCGGCGCAGGCGCGGCATCAGCTTCTTCGAATACCCCGCATTGAGAAAGCCGACATCCAGGAGCGTGCGCTCGAGATGCTCGTACAAGCGCTCGAGCTCCTCGTGCGTCGCCTGCGCCCTGGGTTTCGTCTTGCTCGGCCGCACCGTGGCGCCCGCGCACGCGAGGCGCAGCTCATAGGCGATCACCTGCACCGCGGCGGCAACATTGAGTGACGAGTATTCGGGATTGGCGGGGATGGTCGCCAGCAACTGGCACTTGCTGACTTCCGCGGTCGTCAGCCCGAACGTCTCGTTGCCGAAAATCACGTTGACCGGCTGGCGCCGCGCCACCTCGATGAGGCGAGCCGCCGCATCGCGCGCCGTCACCATTGGCACGGCAATCTCCCGCGGGCGTGCCGTGCAGGCAACCGTGAAGGCAGAGCCCGCCAGCGCCTCGTCAAGCGTTGCACATACTCTGGCCCGGGCCAGCAAGTCGACGGCCCCCACGGCGAGCCACTCCGCCTGCGGATCGGGGTAACGCTCCGGCGCGACCAGCGTCAGGTGCGCGAGCCCCATGGTCTTGAGCGCCCGGGCCGCAGCGCCGATGTTGCCGGGATGCGCCGTGTGGCACAGCACGATACGAATGTTCTTGAGCGGATCGCCAGCCATCACCTTAGAATACAGCCCTTCAAACGCGCGGATCGGCTCTTGCGCATCCGCCCAAAACGAATCCACGGTCACCAGCTACCACTCACGCGTCACCCCTCACGGCTCCTTATGCATCCCATGGTCAACATCGCGGTGAAAGCCGCGCGCCGCGCCGGCGGACTCATCAATCGCGCCACCCGCAATCTCGACATCGTGGCATTCAAGGAGAAGGCGGCCAACGACTTCGTGTCGGAAGTGGACCGCGAGGCGGAGGATGCAATCATCCGCACGCTGCGCGAAGCCTATCCGAGTCATTCCATCCTTGCGGAGGAAAGCGGCGCATCCGGCGAGTCGGAGCACCAGTGGATCATCGATCCTCTCGACGGCACCACCAACTTTCTGCACGGCTTCCCGCAGTATGCCATCGCCATCGCCTATCGGCACCGCGGTGTCGTGACGCACGGGGTGGTCTACGACCCCACGCGCAACGACCTGTTTACGGCGTCACGCGGCCGCGGCGCGTTCCTCAACGATCAGCGCATGCGCGTCAGCAAGCGTCCTCACCTCGCCTCCAGCCTGATCGGCACCGGCTTTCCCTTCCGCCAGCTCGAGCATTTGGATGTTTACCTGGCGATCCTGCGCGACATCATGAAGGGATCCGCGGGTTTGCGCCGCGCCGGCTCCGCCACGCTCGACCTCGCCTACGTCGCGGCCGGCCGGCTGGACGGCTTCTGGGAATTCGGGCTCGCGCCCTGGGACATGGCCGCCGGGGCCCTCTTCATCACCGAGGCGGGCGGCCTGGTGAGCGATCTGGCGGGCGAAAGCCGCTACCTGGAAACCGGGAATATCGTCTGCGGCAACCCCAAGGTGTTCGTTGAGCTATTGCAGGCCGTGCAGCGACACCTGACGCCGGCGCTGAAGAAAGGATGACTCGTGGACGATGGACCGTGGACGGTGGAAAGTCCGAGCCACGAACTTTCAACCGGCTCCGCAGCCCGTGCCCCGAAGCTCACCGTGTCCCGGCACGCCTATGACGCCGTTTCAGCCCGCTACTGAACCACGTTTCTGGAAGCTCCGTCCACCGTTCACCGTCCCCCGATCACGCCCTGTCAGCCGGGGCAGCTAGCGCCGCGCGGGCCGCAGCTCGGCCAGCTGCTTTGCCAGGGCGGGATCGAGGCCCGCGAGCGTCTTGAGCGCCGTGTCGAATTCCGCCGCGCGGCCGAGCCGGGCGGAAGCGCGCCCCAGCCCGAACCACGCCTTCGCGAACTGGGAGTCGAGCTGCACGGCCTCGCGATACGCAGCGGCCGCCGGCAAGTCGCGATCGAGATCGGAGTAGCTTTCGCCCAGCAGGAAATAGGTTGCCGGGGTGCCTTTGCGGATGAGGTGCGCATTGTTGAGCGCCTGCACCGCCCGCAGCGGCTGGCGCGTGTCCCGGTAAGCCCCGGCGAGAAGCGTCCACCCCAGCACGTCGTCCGGCGCCAGGCGCACCATCTCGCTGTAGCAATCAGCCGCGCGTTGCTGCCGTCCGCCCTGTGAATGCGCGTAGCCGGCGACGTACCACCAGCTCGGGTTATTCCGGTCCTTTTCGAGATTCGCCTCCGCGAACTTGGCGAGGCCGTCCCAATCCTTGCGCGCCTCGAGCTCGGCAATGCGTCGGCGGTTGCCGTCTTCCTCGCCCTGGAAATGACTCAGCAGGATCGAAGCCGTGCCCTCCGGCAGCGCGCTCATCAGCAGGGCGGCCTGTGGCGTGCACCCGGCCAGCGCGATCAGCGCGCATCCCGCTGCCGCCGCGGCAAGCCGGCGAGCCGACCGTCGCGGTAAACTGTTCGCCACTCGTCGCCCCATAACACTATTGTATTCCCCGCCGATGCCGTCGCTCGAGCAGCACACGCCCATGATGCAGCAGTACCTCCGCATCAAGGCGAAGCATCCGGACATGCTGCTCTTCTACCGGATGGGCGATTTCTACGAGCTGTTCCACTCGGACGCGGAGCGCGCGGCGCGCCTGCTCGACATCACGCTCACGCGGCGCGGAGAGTCCGGAGGCGAGCCGATCAAGATGGCGGGCGTTCCCCACCATGCAGTCGAGCAATATCTCGCCCGGCTGGTGAAGCTCGGCGAGTCAGTGGCCATTTGCGAGCAAATCGGCGATCCCGCCACCTCGAAAGGCCCGGTCGAGCGCCAGGTGACGCGCGTCGTCACCCCCGGGACGCTGACCGATGCCGCACTGCTCGACGAGAAGCGCGAGAATTTGCTGCTCGCGCTCTGCCCGCAGAAGAGCCTTGTGGGGCTCGCGTGGCTGTCGCTGGCTTCCGGCCGCTTCGTGGCCATGGAAATCGCGCCCGAGCAGCTACCGGCCGAGCTCGAACGCCTCTCGCCCGCCGAAATCCTCCTGCCCGAGAGCACCGCGCCCGGCCTGCTCAATGGCTGCGCCGGCGCCATCCGGCGCCTGCCGCCCTGGCAGTTTGACCGCGACACGGCAGCGGCCGCGCTGACGCGCCAGTTCGAAACCCACGACTTGTCCGGATTTGGCGCAGCCGATCTCACCGCCGCCGTCTCCGCCGCCGGCGCGCTGCTCGAATACGCCCGCTCAACCCAGGGCACGGCCATCGCGCACGTGAAGTCGCTGGCGGTCGAGCACGAGCGCGCCTGGGTCCGCATGGACCCGGCCACGCGCCGCAATCTCGAGCTCACCGAGACCATTCGCGGCGAGCCGGCGCCCACGCTCTACTCCCTACTCGACACGTGCGCGACGGGGATGGGAAGCCGCCTGCTCCGGTGGACGCTCCATCATCCGGTTCGCGACCGCGCGCAGCTTGCGGCGCGGCACGACGCGGTCGAGCGGCTGGCCGGCACTGACGGGCAACCGACCTGGCCGGAATTGCACGGGATCCTGCGCGAATGCGCGGACGTGGAACGCATCACCGCCCGCATCGCACTGGCCTCCGCGCGGCCGCGCGATCTGTCGAGCCTGCGCGAGACGCTCAAGCAGCTGCCGCGGCTCGCCGCCAGCCTGGCCGCGTTCGACGGCGTCTGTCTCGAAGACATGAAGCGGGGACTCGCGCCCCAGGATGCGCTCGTCGCCCGCCTGGACGCAGCGATCAAGGCGGAGCCGGCAGCCGTCGTGCGTGAAGGCGGCGTGATCGCCGACGGCTACGACGCGGAGCTCGACGAGCTGCGCGGGATCCAGTCGAACTGCGGAGCGTTCCTCCTCGAGCTGGAAGCGCGCGAGCGTGCACGTACGGGCATAGCCGGCCTCAAGGTGGAATACAACCGCGTGCACGGCTTCTACATCGAGGTCGGCCGCGCGCAGGCGGACAAGGTGCCCGACGACTATCGCCGCCGACAGACGCTGAAGAACGCGGAGCGCTACATCACCCCCGAGCTGAAGAGCTTCGAGGACAAGGCGTTGTCGGCGCAGGACCGCGCGCTCGCGCGTGAAAAGCAGCTCTACGACGCGTTGCTCGCCGAGCTCGCGTCCCACATCCCGGCGCTGCAGCGGGCGGCCGCGGCGCTGGCGGGGCTCGACCTCGCGTGCACATTCGCGGAGCGCGCGTCCGCGCTCGATTTTGTGCGACCCGAATTCGCCGACGATCCGCTGGTCGAGATCGAGGGCGGGCGCCATCCGGTCGTCGAGCGCCAGGTCGAGAACTTCATCGCCAATGACACGCGGCTGTCCGCCGCGCGCCAGATGCTGATCGTCACCGGCCCGAACATGGGCGGCAAGTCGACCTATATGCGCCAGGTCGCCCTCATCGCGCTGCTCGCTCACTGCGGCTCGTTCGTGCCGGCGAAGCGCGCGCGTCTGGGACCGCTCGATGCCATTTACACGCGGATCGGCGCCTCGGACGATCTCGCCGGCGGACGCTCCACCTTCATGGTGGAAATGACCGAAGCGGCCTACATCCTGCACCACGCCACGCCGACCAGCCTGGTCCTGATGGACGAGATCGGCCGCGGCACCTCCACCCTCGACGGTCTCGCGCTGGCCTGGGCCATCGCGCGTCATCTGGTTGAGAAGACCCGCAGCCTCACGCTCTTCGCAACGCACTATTTCGAGATGACGCGCCTCGCCGAGGATTTCCGGCAGGTCGCGAATGTTCATCTGGATGCCGTCGAGCACAAGGACCGGATCGTCTTTCTCCACAGCGTCGAGGAAGGCCCGGCCAGCCAGAGCTACGGCCTGGAAGTTGCCGGGCTGGCGGGCGTGCCGGGCGCGGTCATCCGCGCCGCGCGCAGGCGGCTGGCGGAGCTCGAGGAGCACGGTCTCGCCGCCGGCCCCCAGCGCGATCTGTTCAAGGCGGCGGACCCGGCGCCGGCGGCCGGCACGGCGGCGGAGCCCGCCGTGGTGAAGCGGCTGCGTGAGCTGGACCCGGACGCGCTCGCGCCGCGCGAGGCGCTCGAGCTGCTCTACCAGTTGCGGAAGCAGCTGGACGAGTGAAGAGCGGATTAATCGCCGATGAGCATCGGAAAAGTCGATTCGGACTGACCAAGGCTTAGGTCCATCCGATCGTGCCCCTGACTTCCGCCCTTCTTCCTCTCCTGGCCTCCTCCATGCTCCGGCCTGAACGGCGTTCATCGGCGTTCATCGGCGGTTTCATTTCACGGCTCGCGGCCATGCTCGCCGCTCTCACGCTATCGGCAGCGATGGCGTCGACCGCGGCAGCGGCTGAGTTTACGTTCGCGGCTTTCGGTGACACCCCCTACACCGCCGACGAAGAGGAGCGCTTCCCGGGACTGATTGCGGAGATGAATCGCGAGGAGCTGGCCTTTGCGGTGCACGTCGGCGACTTCAAGGCCGCCTGGATGCCGTGCAGCGACGAGCTTTTCCTTCAGCGCCGCGAATGGTTCGGTCTGTCACGGCATCCGTTCATCTTCGTGCCGGGCGACAACGAATGGACCGATTGCGGGCGGTTCTCTGCGGGGCGATACGACCCCCTGGAGCGGCTGGAAAAGCTGCGCGCGCTCTTCTTCAGGGGAGAGCAGAGTCTTGGCCAGCGACGACTGGCACTCGAGCGGCAGTCGCCCGCCTTTCCCGAGCATGCGCGCTGGCGGCACGGGAACGTCGTCTTCGTGACCCTCAACGCGCCCGGTCCCAGCAACAATGCCCGTCTGATGCCGGACGAGCACCGGCAGCGCAGCGCAGCGATCAGCGACTGGGTCGAGCGCTGCTTCGACGCGGCGCGTAGCGGACGGGCGCGGGCCGTGGTCATCCTGATGCAGGCCAATCCCTGGGCATCGCCGTCGAGTCGCAACTTCGGCTTTCGCGAGCTGCTCGCCCAGCTCGCCAAAGAAAGTCTGGGGTTCGAAGGCCAGGTCATGGTGGTGCACGGCGACACGCACCGGCATCGCGTTGACCGCCCTCTGCGCGACCCCGCAACCGGCAAGCCGATCGCGAATTTCACGCGCGTGGAGGTGCACGGCTACCCGGTGATGAATTGGCTGCGAATTCGCGTCAAGGACGACGCGGGA
>Ga0247825_10003037_pt1 | contig 11061 bp, 11 predicted proteins | sample 13C_Vanillin_Day_FD_194413 | JGI IMG/M metagenome (GOLD analysis project Ga0247825, IMG submission 194413) | Soil microbial communities from agricultural site in Penn Yan, New York, United States - 13C_Vanillin_Day48 | ecosystem: Environmental > Terrestrial > Soil > Agricultural land | place... | reverse complement strand
GCGCAATGACAACGCTGACGGAGGTTGTGCGGCATCAGGCGGTGCAGGCGCGTTACAGCATCCTGATGAAGGCGGCAGAAGCAGCCGCGTCGCCGCAGATTCGGAATCAGGGAACGATCGGCGGCAACGTGTCACAGGACACACGCTGCTGGTACTACCGCGCTGGCTGGTCGTGCTATCGCGCCGGCGGCAACATCTGCTACGCCGACACGCCGACGGCAATCAATCGCGAGCACGCCATCCTGCATGCGGACCGATGCGTCGCCGTCAATCCATCGGATACGTCGCCTGCGCTGATCGCGCTGCAGGCGGAGATGGTGATTCGAAGCCGTGATGGCGAACGTGTCGTGCCGGCGGAGGAGTACTTCGTCGGGCCTGGAGTCGACATTACGCGGATGACGGTGCTCCGCACGGGAGAGCTGCTGACGTCCATCCGGTTGCCCGGAACATGGGCCGGCGCGCACTTCTACTTCGAGAAGGTGGCCGATCGAAACGTGTGGGACTTCCCGCTCGTGAACGTCGCGGCGGCAACCGTGATGTCGGGCGACACGATCGAGCGCATACGGATCGCCGTCAATGGCGTCGCGGCGACACCGCTGCGCCTGCCCGCTGTGGAGAATGCCGTCCGCGGACAGAAGCGCGATGAAGCGACTGCGGTCGCCGCAGGCGACCTCGCGATCGTTGGCGCAGTGCCGCTCCATCACAACGCCTACAAGGTGCCGCTGCTGCGAAACCTCGTCAGGCGTGCGGTCCGTGGGACGGAGAACACCTGGACATCCTGACGTGGGGACGAACGCCGTGGGGTCGGGAGTCATTTGTTGAGGACAGTCGCTGGCCGACAGTCGTCGTAGAGTGTCTCCAACAAATGACTCCCGACCCCTTGAAGCGCGACGCGACGAGATCCTAAAGGGGCACGCGCGAGCTACTTCTTCCCGATCGTGACATAGCGCTCGAGCCGCGCAACTTCTTCCTTGCTGACGTACTTGCCGATCTCGCGGCGGAATCGCTCGATGCCGTCGTAGGGGCGATACTCCTTGAACTCCCGCAGCATGCGACTCCCCAGCCCAGGGATAGTGAGGATGTCGGCGTCGCTCGCTGAATTGAGGTCGATCGGCACGAACACGTACTGCTCCAACCTTGCCAGTTCGGCATCGTCGACGTACTTGTCGATCTCGCGATGAAACACGGCGAGTGCGGCGTAGGGTCGGTACTCCTCGAACTCGTGCAGCATCCGTTGGCCGACGCCGGGAATGAGGAGGATCTCCTCCTTTGACGCCGTGTTCAGATTGATATGAACGAAGATGCGGCCGTAGAGCGTGCTGATCTGCTCGCGGGTCAGGCCGGCGCCGGTGAGCGCCTGGTCGAGCACGGTGACCGACAGGAACGGGCGTTTGGCAACCAGGCTCTTGGCTATCGTCGCTGTCATACCCGGAAGTTTTGCCAGTTCGGCCTCGGCGATGGTGTTGGCGTCGGCGATGGTGACCGACTTCCCCACCTGCGCGTGCGCCGCACTCACGCTCGCGACCAGCGCGATGGCGAGCCATGTGATCAGGAGTAGTCGCTTCATGAGTGTGTCTCCTCTGAAGAATCCTGCGTCTTGTTACGCAGGAGTGGATGGCGATAGGTCAGAGCAAGCCCGACGACTCCGAGCAGTGACATCGACCCGGGGGCAAGCACCGGCGTCGCGCCGGTGAGCGCCTTCGACATCAGCTCGACGCCCGCAAGTGACGGATACATCTCGAGCTCGAACTCGTTGTTGCCCTGATAGTGAAGGCCGACGCCGAGGATGCCGGCGCCGAGGAACAGCACCATCAGCAGCTGCATCAACCTGAGGCGACCCCGCGAGGGCGAGACCAGCAGCGCGCCGGCGACGAGAATTCCGGTAGCGAGCAGCACGAGCGGCACGAACTGCGCCGTGGACTCGTCATGACCGATGAGCAGGAGCTCGCCCATCATCCCTGAGGCGCCAAACACCAGCGTCCAGAGAAGAATCGTCCTCAGCTGGGACAGCGCCATCGGTTCACGAACGTCGTCAAAAGGTACGGCCATGGCGTCAAAAGGCGAACACGTTAGCATATCGTCGTGCCCCCTCGCGTCCGTTTCGCGCCGTCCCCGACCGGCTACCTCCACGTTGGCGGCGCTCGCACTGCCCTCTTCAACTGGCTCTACGCCCATCGTCATGGCGGCACGTTCGTGCTGCGCATCGAGGACACCGACGTCGAACGATCGTCGCAGGACATGATCGCCGGCATTCTCGATGGACTGCGCTGGCTCGGGCTGACGTGGGACGAAGGGCCGTCGATCGGCGGTCCTCATGCGCCGTATTTCCAGTCCGAGCGACTCGATCATTATCGCGCGGCGGCCGATCGTCTGTTGAAAGACGGACACGCGTACTACTGCTACTGCACCCCCGAGCGGCTAAGAGACGAGCGCGAACGAGCGGAAGCACGCGGTGAGGCGTGGCAGTACGACCGGGCGTGTCTCAGTCTGCCTGCCGATCGGATCCGTGAGCTCGACGCTGCCGGTGCGCCCAAGGCGATTCGCTTCAAGGTGCCTGCGTCAGGCGCGGCGTTCGACGATGCCGTTCACGGACCCATTTCCTTCGACGGCGCGAGCATCGAGGACTTCGTGATCCTCAGATCGGATCAGTATCCGACCTATCACCTCTCCGTCGTCGTGGACGACACCGACATGGGCATCACGGATGTGATCCGCGGTGACGATCACATCTCCAATACGCCGAAGCACGTGCTGCTCTTCCAGGCGCTCGGTGCATCCGTGCCGCGCTTCGCGCACGTGCCGCTCATTCTCGGCGCGGACAAGAAACGACTGAGCAAGCGGCATGGCGCGACGTCGGTGATGGAATATCAGCGGCAGGGTTACCTCGCACCCGCGGTCGTGAACTTCCTCGCGCTGCTTGGGTGGTCGCCCGGTGACGATCGCGAGCTGATGACGATGCAGGAACTGATCGACAGCTTCACGCTCGAAGGGATCAGCGGCGGGAACGCCGTCTTCAACACCGAGAAGCTCGACTGGATGAACGGGCAATACATCGCGCGGATGCCGATCGAGGATCTCGCTGCCGCCGCGAAGCCGTTCTTCGAGGACGGAGGTCTTGGCTCGCATCCGCTCGTGGCCGAGTCGCGCGCGTTCCATCGGCTGCTCGAGCTGCTGCGTCCGCGTGCGAAGCGATTGACTGAGTTCGTCGAGCAGGCCCGGCCGCTGCTCACCGAGGCAGTCGTTTATGAGCAGCAGGCCGTCGACAAGCATCTATCGTCAGCCGATCTCGCCGGGCACATCACGGCGCTCGTGGATGCGCTCGCCGTCGCGACGCCGTTTGACGAGGCGCAGGTCGAAGCGGCCGTTCGCGGGACCGCATCGGCGCGTGGGATCAAGGCCGGCGCGCTGATTCATGCCACACGGGTAGCGGTGACCGGTCGCACACAAAGTCCCGGACTGTTCGAAATTCTCGCCTGGCTCGGGCGGGATCGCGTCCGCGGGCGACTCGCACAATTGCAGGAATTTCTCGCCGCCCGCGTCCCATAGGCGCCACCTGGTTGTGTGGACGGCGGGCCGTTCGCTACAATTGGAGGTTCCTGCCTTCACCAAGGCCGCGACCATACTGGGAGGTCGTTCAACGGTAGGACACGGCGCTCTGGACGCCGTTATCGGGGTTCGAATCCCTGCCTCCCAGCCAGCCAGCCTTCCCTCGCTTGAAGCGAGCGAGCTTCGGCTCGGCAAGCCGAGTCTGATTACAACGAGGCGACCTCAAGGGTCTGCGAGGTACGTCGGCGCAATCCTTCTACTTTCTCAATGGCCTCCTCGAATGCATCAAAGAGGGCATCCGACGCCGATCCCAGGCACTATGTAGGCGTGGCTAATGATCCACGAGCGCGACTGGCTTGGCCCAACAACCTGAATTCATTCAATAGAGATGGAGATCGATCATGGACGGTGTGTCGCGGTGTATCCGCGCGGCCCACACGGAACAACAGGCGCTCCGCTTCGAGCGCTATCTCAAGTCCGGCTGGACGCGCATTCGCCAAGCGGCACTTCGCACCATCAGGACCTGCATGACATGAGCCTTCGTCGCCACGCTCATCTATGCTTCCTCGCGCACCCGAGTCGATGCAGGGCTGAGGTGCGAATACCGTTGAGTCATCATCAAATCTTGATGCCCCGCCAGGTTCCTGCACCGCTCGCATGGCGGCCCCACGCATCACGAAGTGCGAGCAGAAGGTGTGATTCAGGATGTAAACACCGGTCGGCAGATCCGCCCGCACAACGCACCCGCTACCACGCCCCTGTCGTGTGAGCGGCTGACCATCGTCCTTAGAGCGTGTAACAAAACCCACGACGATGATGATCTGGACGCCCTCCGCCGAACGGCACTAACGTCGGCGGTTTATGGCCGTGCTGTTGCCCGACGCACTGTGGAATCTCATTGAGCCGCTTCTGTCGCCTTCATCGCCACGACCGAACGGTGGACGGCCGCGCGTTTCTGATCGCGCATGTCTGACGGGTATCCTCTTCGTGCTGCGCAGCGGGATTCCGTGGCAGATGGTGCCGAAGGAACTGGGCTGCGGATCGGGGATGACCTGTTGGCGACGCCTGCGCGATTGGCAACAGGAAGGCATCTGGGATCTGATGCACTTCGCGCTTCTGAGCTGGCTGGCGCGTTACGGCAAAGTTGATTGGTCGCGGGCCGTCGTTGACAGTTGCTCGGTGAGGGCCGTGTGTGGCGGCACGCAGACAGGTCCGAATCCTACCGATCGCTCCAGCGGCTTGGGGCAGTCGCGCTGGGTTGTCGAGCGGACGTTCGCATGGCTGAATCAATTCCGCCGTCTACGTGTCCGCTACGACAAAAGGGCCGACATCCATGAGGCGTTCCTCTCGCTTGGCTGTGCATGGATCTGCTGGCAGTCGCTACGGAAGGCTGGATGATCGAGAGCTTGACGCCGAACGGGTTCCCCCCCGACCCGGCTCGATGAATATTAGGCGACTCGCGAGCTATTCCGGTTTCCAAGGACGACGCGCGATCTCGGAGCCCCCAGAAACACGTCACACCTGTCGCAGCGCCTCGGTCGGCTGAACACGCACCGCTCGGCGCGCCGGTGCGGCGCACGCCAGCACGCCCACCGCCGCCATGATGACGGACGTGATCACTGACGAGACGAGGAGATCCGCGGTCAGGCTGTCGGCGCGCCACGCGAAGAACAGGATGAGGCTGTTGCCGGCGATGATGCCGCCGCCGAGCTGACGACCGGCGCCGGCGAAAATGCTACGGAGCACGTGCCGGGGGGTGGCGCCGAGTGCGAGACGGATCCCAATCTCGCGGGTGCGACGCGCCACGACGACGGCCATGAGCGCGTACAGACCGGCCGCGGCAAAGACCAGCGCCACGAGCAGAACGCTGCCGAAGATGACGGTGCCACCGACCATCCGCGTCTGCTCCTGGGCGACGATCTCGTCGAAGGTGACGATATCCCGGAGCTGCAGGCCTGCATCGACCTGTCGCGCAAGCGCGGCGACGCGGGGCGCGAGCGGCGAGGCGTTCCCTGCGACGCGCACCGCGACCACGACACGAGATCAGTGTGAATCCTCACAGTGGTTTCGCGCCACTACCGTGGCGGGCAAAAGGTCGTCGGTGCGATTGCGCCCCTGTTTGAGAGAACCCCGTCCTGCGTTGATTCAATTAGGGACGAATCGGTGAAATGGATTCCTGTCGCAAATTGAGCACGTGGCGGGTGTATGCTCCGGTCCACCTAAACGCAACCGACCGCCCAGCTTACCTCTTTGCTGGGACAAGGACGCCGGTCGGCCAGTCGCGCCGCTTAGTCGGGTCAGTCTTTCCCCACCAGACTTCCACACCTGTCCGACTAGATATACCGGCTGTGGCGTCTCCCCTTACGGTCACGTTCCGCTCGAAGGAGAACTATGCCTCGCCAACTGCCCCACGTAGTGCTTGCGCTGATGGCGGTCGTCTTCAGTTGTGGTGGCTGTAGTCCATCAGACAGTCCCACATCACCGAGTGTGCCACCGACAGTGGCCGCTCCCGTGCCGCCGTCCGAGCCGCAGCCAACATACACCCTCTCGGGAGTGGTCACGGAAATGAGTGCGGAGGGGCCGAAACCGGTTGCAGATGTCGAGGTCTACTGCGACTCGTGCGGGAGTCCAGTCGGTCACACGTTCGCCTACACTGACGCACAAGGGTTCTACAACTTTTCGTGGGCAGCTAACGGCGTGCATCCCCTTCTGGTGAGGAAAGCAGGTTACGGCGTCATCGACCCGACAGCGACGTATCCGGATGGCACGGGCGTGAGGAATGCGACCGTAAATGGCGACACACGATTCGACATCCTAATTGTCCGGCGATGATGATGTTCTCGGCGAGATGCTTCCCGGTAGCGGAGGTGGTCAGCCATCTCCTGACCGTGGCGTGACTCCTGCCACACCAGACCGGGGTCGAGTTAGCAATCTCACGACGTTCGGAGTGTCGTAATCCGACAGACGCGCACGCGATGTTTACGGTAAAAGTGTTTCGCGTAGATCGGAACGAATTCCTCCCCATGGCTTCCGCACGGATTCAGCGCCGAGAGTGTTACGGTCCCAACGGCGTGGACAACTTAATTCATGACGAACTCCAACACGTCGGAGCCGTTAGAAATCTGTTGGCAGGTGTTCGAGGCTTCGAGCACCCGCATCTTGACGTGCGCGATGTTCGATGCCTCCGATCGCGGCGTAGAACTGCGAGTGGGTTACTTCGGTGATTCGCCTCTCCGCTCGCAGATGATGCCTGACATCGCATCGGCGCGAGTGTTGGCGCAGAGTTGGCTAGACGACGTGCGAGCCGCGGCGAAGGGCAGTTAAAGGGTGAAGGCGACTCGTGGTGGTATAACCCTTTTGGCCCACGGCATCAACCGTCGTGCTCAGAGAACTCAGATCACGCGAATCGTCTCCCAGCGGCCTGACCCACCAACGCCTGCATCAGCACCCTCCTGACAGCGCGCTCCTAGAGCAAACCAGAGCTCCACCTGGTTGAGCCACGAGGAAGCGGGCAACACTGTTCGATACAGCACTGCGAATGGCGTGTCCCCGTCGTCAACGATTTCCTTCGCGGTCCTATTCTATTGGATCGGACGGTTATGCCGACGGACGTTGATGGGCGAGACGCCGTCGCGAGCCGCAGGCGTTGGTTCCCGTCGTCGTCCATCCGATCGCTACCAATCAAGACTCACCCACGGCGTCGCTTATAAGTCACTGTGAGTGCCTTACTGGCCTGGTTTCCAGCCGCGTCGCGTGCAGTAACCGTGATGACGTTCGTTCCGTTCTTCAGTCCGATCGAGCCGGTACTCCAGCTGGTCGTGCCTGAGGTCGTGCCACTGCCACCACGATCGTTAGTCCAGCTCACCGAGACGACACCGACGTTATCGCTGGCGTTGCCGCTCAGCGCCAATGTTAATGCGGAAGAAGTGTAGGTCGTTGCGGTAGTGGGACTCCCGATGGCAATCGACGGCGCGCTGGTATCCGATGTCGATGGCGCCGAGCCAGACGTCGGTGCCGCCGAGACAGACCAGGTGAAGACCTGAGGCGTCGATGTCAAGACACCGTCAGACACTGATGCGGTGACCGAATAGTTACCGAGTGCGGCCGGGACGCCGGAGATGTAACCGTTGTTCGCCATTAAGCTCAAACCGGCAGGAAGGCCACTGGCGAAGTATGTGACAGGGGCACCGTCGGGATCGACGCCGACGAGTTGCAACGACGTAGAGTTGCCGACGACCGACGTTCGAGCTCCGGGATTGGTCAAGGCGGGGAACTGATTGCTGTATCCACATGTTTGCGTTGATCGCGGACCTTCTAGCGAGTCCAGATATGCAGCGACTTGAACGCAGTATAGCTGTCCTGCGACAGCGTTCGGCCATGTGAACGTGGTGCTATTGCCGACGTCGTAACGTTGTGGCGAATTGCTCTGTACTCCGAGATATACGACGTATCCGGCAACGGGTTCTGGATTCGGATTCCAAAGTACTTGGAGCGTATCGGCGCTTGTTATAGCGGGAAGCAACGACATTCCCAGCGCGAGGCCAAGCGTCCGCCGGCCAGCAGAAAGAATTGCAATAGTCATTCGAAATCGTCATCGGGAGCGCCTGAGGGAGGTCGCGAGTCCCACCTTGTCTCGGTGCAAGATCTTTTCCACGCGAACGCCTTGCTCTACACATCGACAAATACAGGCGCCTCGCAGATGCTCACCCCAAGTGGCTGCCGATAATCCGGCTGCGCCAGTAACGAGTGCGTGCCTCACGGCAGTCTCAGATGCGGTGTTGAAGGGAAGAATCGTGCGTGTCTTGACCCCGTCGGATGACCGACGGAGAGTGTCTGTCGGCCGACACGCCAGTCAGCTCTCTGTAGCGGGTCATGCCAAAAGACAGGTCAGTCCTCCGCGTCCCAGTGGATCGACCTGAAGATGACGGTGTCTTGATCACGATAGTGTGATCGAACTTACAATCTGCGTCCGAAAGGGTGGCTCCTGGGCGGGAGAGATGCCCGTTCCGGCGCAGGAACGCCTCGCGTTCGGTTTCCTGTCGTTCGTGGTACGAACGGACGGCGACCCCGCTCGTTTGATGACGGCTGTGCGATCACTCGCCAGCGGTTCTATGAAGCAGTCATGGGCGCGTTGCCGCGGTGGCGGTGTTGTTGAGCGCGGTTGGAGTGTACGGCGTACACGCCTACGCCGTCGGACAACGCACTCGAGAGTTCGGTGTCAGAACAGCGCTGGACGCCAGAGGCCGAGACGTCCTCGCAATGGTGCTGCGTCAGGGGCTGCGGCCTACCGGTATTGGCATCGGCATCGGTTTGGCGGGCGCGATCGCATTGACGCGGTATATCGAAGGACTGCTGAATGGCGTCACGCCTCTTGATCCTCTGACTTATGTCGCCACGGTTGCGCTGTTTGCAGCCGTTGCCTCGAGCGCGTCCTTCTTGCCCGCGCGTCGGGCGACGAGGATCGATCCAATGACGGCACTTAGGTACGAGTGACCTGCCCAATCGACGTCATTCGGTCGTTAGAGCTCGACGCTCATGCCGCTTGGCGATTCGATCGACTACGGCCGGCGCGCGCCGCTTTCAGCGCTTCCGCTCGCTGCTTCACGCCCAGCAGCATCCGCCACGTCATGATGAACGCGGCTGGTTCCATGACGCGCATGAATAACCACGTACTGATGGTGTTGGCGAAACGTTGGGTGCCGCGCGACACCAGTCGCGTTCGACCTTCGTCGAGCGGGTACAGTCCGAACTGCCAGACCCATTGGAACCCGTCGTTTGTGCCGGACAGGACGAGCGTGCGATAGGGCTCAATCGCGGTCACCGGGAACCCTTGGCCTCGTCCAAGGGGAATCACGTCCCCGGCCGACAACTGCTGAAATTCGGGAAGAACGCGATTCGCGCTCGGACGATCGAGGTAGCCAAAGAGCCGATCGAGCCAGTCATAGCTGTACAACCCGCCACGCCGATAGCCCATCTGCACAAGCCACGGCCAGATGTCTTCCGGCGGCGCGTCGACCGTGAGTGCGTGCGTTGCTGAATGGGTCGGATTGGCAATGACGGGATCACCCGCCATGACGCGCCTGACATCCTCGTCAGTCGTTCCCCAGCGACGGAACCAACGTCGGACGGGGAACCAGTACAGCGCCGTGAGTGTGAGGATCGCGAGAAATGTGATCAGCGTGGGATCCTCCTTATGCCCTCGACGGACGTGCGTTACGCCACCGATCGCTGTGCCGTCCCGCCTTGTTCGTCGCCTCTCTTCTTCAGGAAATCGAGAACACGCGCGTCCACGATCCGAGATTGGCTGAGACACATGTCATGACGACAGCCTGGGACGAGTTCGCCATCGACATGAGGAATCAGGCGACGTGCCCGCTCCAATGCCTCCGCCGAGCCGTAGATCACTTCGCCGTCACCGAAGAGCAGCAGCACCGGCACATGCAGGCTCCGCAGCTCCTCATCGGATAACGGATTCGCCGCGTCCGCATTGACGCGCAACGTGTCCTTTGGCATTCGAAAATGCTTCATCCCCAGATGCATCAGGTGAAGCACAGGCCCAGCGTCGCTCTCACCCGGAGAATCGGTAAACCCCGCCCAACGCATGAACGAGTTGAGGGTGAACCGGGTCGGAAAGAACACCATCAGCATGGCGCGCAGGCCGAACTGTCTCACGATGGAAAGCAAGCCTCCGGGAGAGAGCAGAACGAGATGGCGAACGCGGTCAGACGCGGCGACGGCGTACTTCAGGGCGACCCACCCGCCGAACGACATGCCCAACAGCGAAATGCGACCGAGACCCAGGCCGTCGAGCGTAGCGGTCAACCACGCGACGTAATCTGTCGCGTTTCGGATCGGTTGATCGGGGACGCTCTTGCTCGGCTGGCCCATGATGTCGATGGCATAAACGCGGTAGTCGTTGGCGAAGTCAGCGATATTCGGCGCCCACATCACCGACGTCGCCATGTAGCCATGCAACAACACCAGCGCGGGCGCATTCTTCCGGCCCGCCGCAACGACGTGCGTTATCCCGAATCGAGTCGGAACGTCGAGCTCTTCGTACGGGACGGGCCAGCGCTTCAGCGCGGCGTCATAGGCCGCAAGGTACCTTGCTTCACCTTCAGGAGTGTTGAATGTTCCTCTCCTCAACAGCGCCGCCGCCAGCACCGTGACCCACAGCAGGAACACGCTGATGTTGATGCGCTCCCACAGTCCAATCCAAGGCGTCGGTAGGTTGGCCTGCAGGCGAGGAGCCTCGATGAATGTCAACGCGCCGAACGTGAGGAGCACCACGATGGTCGCGATCGAGTAGCGGCGGAATGGCTTGCCGAATGCCGTGGCTCCAAACCCGATCGCGAGGAACATGAGGAATACCGTCACGCCGCCAAGAAGGACGTGCACGGTGTCGCTCAGCGTGCCTCCGCCCGCCGCCAGCACCTCGCGTTGATGCATCGCCGCAAACGGCCACAGCAGCCCGAGAGATGCGTGGGCCAGGATCAGGCCGCCCACGACTCGCAC
>Ga0247825_10003035_pt1 | contig 11064 bp, 10 predicted proteins | sample 13C_Vanillin_Day_FD_194413 | JGI IMG/M metagenome (GOLD analysis project Ga0247825, IMG submission 194413) | Soil microbial communities from agricultural site in Penn Yan, New York, United States - 13C_Vanillin_Day48 | ecosystem: Environmental > Terrestrial > Soil > Agricultural land | place... | reverse complement strand
GCCCGCAACGCTTCCAGCCGCTCCAGCGAAAGCGCCAGGTGGGCGCCGCGCTTCGTCGGGACGAGCGCGTGAATCTCGTCGATGATGACCGTATCGACGGTGGCGAGCCGTGCCCGGGCGTTCGACGTCAGCAGCAGGAACAGCGATTCAGGAGTCGTGATCAGAATGTCTGCCGAATCGCGGAGAAAGCGCGCGCGTTCGCCTGCCGGCGTGTCGCCGGTTCGAATCGCGATCTCGGGCATCGTGACCGGCACGTCGAGCCGCCGGGCGACGTTGGCGATACCGGCCAGCGGCGCCCGCAGGTTGCGCTCGACATCAACCGCCAGCGCCTTGAGCGGCGAGATGTAGAGGACGCGGCAACGTTCCTTGCGCGGCGGTGGCGGCTCGAACATCAGACGGTTGAGGCACCAGAGGAATGCCGCCAGCGTCTTGCCGCTTCCTGTCGGCGCGAGGATGAGCGTAGACTCGCCGCGCGCGATCGCCGGCCATCCCGCCTGCTGCGGTTTGGTGGGCGATGGGAACGAGCTGGCGAACCACTCGCGGACGGCCGGGTGAAAAGCTTTCACGGACTGAGTTACTCTGTAACGTAATTCCTATAACCTAACAACCAGGACTTCATGAATGGGTGATGCCGGAGAAGGACTCGTCGACGCGGAATCCCGTCTTGCCGAGCGAATGGAAGAGCGCGAGCAGGAAAAACGCAAAGCGCGCCAGGCGGCAAAAAGCGGCGACCCCGAGCGGGCGCGGCAGCTCGAATCGCTGAGGCTGGCCCGGACCGAGATGCAGCGGCAGCTCGAAGTGACCACGCATGATGCCCGCAAGCAGCAGCTCGGTCAGGCAATCGCGGAGCTCGATCGACGGATCAAGGAACTGTCCAAATAACGGCCCTCGGCTATCACGAGGCCTCCAAGCACGACTTCAACCGCTTCGCCCGGTCGGCGGGTTCTCTCGACTGGGCGACACAGCCGGATCCCTTCCGCCGTTATCGCGGCTCGCCGCTCGTTCTTTGTCCCCGCGACGTCGTTGGCGCCGATGTTCCCTACGACGCGTTGTTCGGCGGCGGAGCTCCCGTCGCGCCCGTTACAGATGCGAGCGTCGCCGCGTTTTTCCGGTGCTCCATGGGCCTGTCTGCGTGGAAGCAGTTTCGGAGCTCGCGCTGGGCGCTCCGCGTCAATCCCTCGAGCGGAAATCTCCACCCGACCGAGTCGTACCTGATCCGCGACGGGCGCGTCTTCCACTATGCGCCGCGCGAGCATGCGCTGGAAGAGCGCGCGGTGTTGCGCCAGGAAGCGTGGGCTGCGTTCGCGGGTTCGTCTCCGGGGTTTCTCGTCGGGCTGACCTCGATTCATTGGCGCGAAGCCTGGAAATACGGCGAGCGCGCGTTCAGGTATTGCCAGCACGACGCCGGCCACGCGATTGCCGCCCTCCGCTTTGCTGCGGCGCTGCTTGGCTGGCGCCTGACCCTGTTGTCCGAATGGTCGGACGACGAGATTGCAGCGGTTTTCGGCGTCGATCGCGCTGAGAATTTCGTAGGGGCCGAGCAGGAGGAGCCCGAATGCATCGCCGCCGTGACGCCGCAGGATGTCCAGCCCTGGCTGGACGCTGATCCGGCTTTGCTCGTCGAGGCGGCGCGAGCCGCGGAATGGAAAGGGCGGGCCAATGCGCTGAGTCCCTCGCGCGTCGACTGGCCGATCATCGACCAGGTAGCGAGGGCTACTCGGCGGGTCCGCGTCGCGAGGCTTCCGGGCTCCGCGGAACCCGCCCTACAAAGTTCTAGAAACACGCTTCCGGACCGTGCCATTCGTGCTCGCGACATCATTATTCAGCGACGAAGCGCCGTGGCCTTCGACGCGCGTTCGTCGCTGCCGCGCCGGACATTCACGGCGATGCTCGCGCGCACGCTACCGGATGCACCGCCGTGGGACGCCATCGACTGGCCTCCACACGTCCATCTGTTGATCTTCGTCCACCGCGTCGAGGGCCTGACGCCCGGCGTCTATGCCTACCTGCGCGGCCCGGGAGTGCTCGCCGAATGGCGCGCGGCAATGCGGCCGGAATTCCTGTGGGAACGGATGAACGATCCGAACGACCCGAACGACTCGAACGACTCGAACGGTCTGTATCTGTTATTACCGTTCAACGTGACCTGGGTGGCGAATCGCGTGTCGTGCGATCAGGACATCGCCGCCGACGGTTTCTTCAGCCTGGGAATGATCGCGCGTCTGGAATCGTCGCTGCGCGAACGAGGTGAGTGGTTCTACCGGCGGCTGTTCTGGGAGACGGGCATTCTCGGCCAGGTGCTGTACCTCGAGGCGGAAGCGGCAGGCGCGCGCGCGACCGGCATCGGTTGCTTCTACGACGATCCCGTCCACGAGGCCGCCGGGCTGTCCGGCAAGGAGTGGCAGAGCCTGTACCACTTCTCGATGGGTGTGCCTGTTGACGACGGCCGGCTGACGACGGAGCCCGGATACGAGTGGGAAAAGTAGCTTCCGCCTTAAGGCGGAAGCCACCCAGTTTCGTTATCGCACTCTGATCGGAATTTCGCGTGTGACCGTCGTCTTCGTGCCCGTTGACGTAGCCGCCACGCGGAGCACATATGAGCCGGGATCGACGCCGTCGAGCCTGATCGGTGCAATGAAGTTGTAAGTGCCTGCGTTGCCGCTCGTCGACGGCTGCTGCGCCGTGAACGTGGACATCACACGTCCTGTGGCGGAACTGAGATCGACTCTGAAGTCGATGGTGTGCGCCGGACGCCGGCCATTCTCGTACACCTCGGCGTAGAGGGTGACAATCTCCTCCGGCCAGAATTCGCGTGCGACGGTGATGGGCGATGGAAGGCGCGTATCCAGCGGCCTCGCCGCGCTCGGCCACACGGTAACTGTTTCCTCCGCCGTGGACGAGGTCAGCGCGACGCCGCTCATCGCGAGCGGCTCCTTCGTGAAGCTCGGGATGTCGAGGTCGTAGGTCACGCTCCCGGCGGCGCCAGCGGTCGGCCCGCCGGCGACGCGAAGCTGATACCTCCCGGGCGGAAGCGACATCTCGGTCACCACCCGGACGCCCCGCTTCCTGGTGACTTCGTATGTCTCCGGCTTGAACGCCAGTGTCATCTCGTGACGCTGGCCTTCGAGAAGCTTTCCTTCGGCGGACGTCGGCCGCAGCGCGACGGCGAGCGTGCCGGTAAACCGGCCGCTTCGCTCGGTGAGGTTCAGGGCCTCGACGCCAAACTCCGCCGCGATCGCCACCCTTGCCTGCTGGTCGCCACCCTTGTATGGCGCCGCGAACAGCCGGATGGGGACGCCGGCGACACCGATCGGGCTCTGCAGCGCGTCAACGATCGCCGGCGCAAGCGTCGACGCCCGCGTGATGATCGGCGTCTTGCGGCGCAGCGGTGCCAGATAGCCGCCGCGCGACCGCACCTGCAGCCCTGGGCGTTTCACGCGAATCTCCACCGAGTGGAACCGTCCATCGGTCTGCGGCGTGGTCGAGAATCCAAGGATGTAGTAGGAGCTGTTTTCGCGCACGACGCGGGTGAACCCGTCGGTGAAACTGTTGGTGTTGACGATGGCAAAGCCGCCGGTCGTGTCGGCGAGGGCGCGCAGGTCCTGCATCCGGCCGAGCGAGGTGATCGACGGTTCGGGGACGGTGTTGTCAGGATTTGCGGCGGCAAGCTCGGTGATGTCGCGCCCGGGCACGATCCCGCCGGGATCCATCGGGTAGATGGACACGTTGCCACGCGTGGCTGCGGTAATCGCGGCATGCAAATCTTCAATCGCGATGCTGCGGATGCCGCCGTCATAATCGAGGGCTTCGTAGACGCTCGCCCCCAGTCCGGTGGTGACGTAAATAATCGACTTGCGCCGGCCGCGCATGTTCGCCATGAACTCGGTCAGCGAGCGAAGGCTCAGCATCCGCGACCGCAGCAGGAACTCCGATTCGCGTTCGAGCAGGTAGCTGGCCGCGTTCGCGGCATTGATCTGGGCGGTTTCGGTCACCGTGCCGATGCCGGCGATGGCGCCCGCGGCGCCGGCTTCCGTCGTGACCAGAGCCTGATCGCCGTTCGGATTGGGGCGGACCACCGGCCGGGCCTTGGCCTCCAGATCGCCACCCCCGAATCCACCGCTCACCCGCTCGATCGAGCGGAGGAGGGCGGCTTTATCGCTGGTAAAGTCCTGGCCGTCGGTGGACTTGCCGCGCCCGACGTAGACAATCGCCGCGGTGTCGTTTGCGCCGAAGTGCTGCTCGACGAACTCACGGAGGCGAAGCCGCAGCCGGGGGGCGAGATTTCCAGGAATCTCGTCGATAGCGAAGAGGTAGATTCGGCCTTCCCGGTGTTCGTTCGTGCGCACATCCGGCGCGATGGCTGCTGCGGCGCCGCGTTCGATCCGTTCGATCGGGATGTTCACGGCGGCGAACGCCGTCAGTTCCTGGAGCTTGCCATCGGCGAAGATCTCGAAGTCGTCCGCCGTCAGGTCGGTGACCGGGTTGCCCTCCGCGTCAACGACGAACGCGTCGAGCTCGATGGCGTCGACGGTGGAGCGGAAGATCGGGGTGTCGATCGTTGGTGGCGTCGAAGGCGGCTGCTGGGCGCCGGCGGCGAGGACGGACAGAGTCAGGAGAACGAGGAGGGCGGACGCACGCAATCTCATGAGCTGCCTCGCATATGCCTTGAAGAGCCCCGCTCCTCCACAGGCGGAAGCGATCTTACGGCAATTGACGGGAGCAGGCGGCGTTCTATAGCATGAACAGGTTTGGGAAACTCTTCACAAGCGCGCCAGTGGGCGTCGTGACGAGCATCTCAACAATTCCTTCCCCGGTACCGCGCCGGGACCACGCTATCTTGAGGGGCGCATGGACGGCTGGCTAGGTGTAGTGATCATGATCGCCCTGGGCGTCGGCTTTGCGGGCGTGATGATCGGCCTGTCGGTCCTGCTCGGCCCCAAAAACCCCACTCCCGAAAAGCTGGCCCCGTATGAGTGCGGCATGCCCGCCGTCGGCGATGCCCGTGAGCGCCACTCGGTGAAGTTCTACCTGGTGGCGATGATCTTCCTGCTCTTCGATATCGAGATCGCCTTTTTATATCCGTGGGCACTGGCGTTGCGCGACCTCGGCTGGTTCGGATTTGCCCAGATTCTGACCTTCTTCCTGATCCTTGCCGTCGGCTACATCTACGTCTGGCGCAAGGGCCTCCTCGACTGGGGACCCGCCGCCGTGCGCCGCACCCGCGGACAGGCAGAGCGGAAGGCTGCGTAGCCATGACACCCGACACGCACGATCACGGCCTCGACCCCGAGCTGCCGCTGCTGACCACCACCGTCGAGAAAGTGGTGCAGTGGGCGCGGCGGTCGGCGATCTGGCCGGCCCAGTTCGGCCTGGCCTGCTGCGCGATCGAGATGATGGCGATGGCCGCGAGCCGCTACGACATCGCGCGCTTCGGCGCCGAAGTCTTTCGCGGCTCACCGCGGCAGTCGGATTTGATGATCGTGGCGGGCCGGCTGTCCAGGAAGATGGCGCCGGCGATGCGCCGGGTGTACGACCAGATGCCCGATCCGAAATGGGTCATCTCCATGGGGGCCTGTGCCTCGATTGGCGGCGTCTTCGACAACTACGCCATCGTCCAGGGAGTCGATCAGGTCGTGCCGGTGGATGTGTACGTGCCCGGATGCCCGCCGCGTCCGGAGTCGCTGATCTACGGGATCGTGCAGCTGCAGAACAAAATCGCTCGCTCGCGGGCATAGGCTCGCGCATTCTGCATTTCCAACAATGACCGCGTCCGAAATCATCACCGCCCTTGCTCCGCTCGTACCGAATGCCTCGTTCGAAGAGGCACCGAGCGTCGATTTCGCCACGGTCTACGTGCCGGCGGATCGCCTGGTCGAGACGTGCCTCGCGCTGCGCGACGCGGAGGCGCTTCGATTCACGACCATCATCGAGATTACGGCCGCCGACTACATTCCACGGCAGCCGCGGTTCGAGGTGGTGTACCACCTGCTGTCCATCTCGCGGCGGGTGCGGCTGCGGCTGAAAGTCCGGGTTCACGAAGGGGGAACGGTTCCAACCGTGCAGGGTGTCTGGAAGGGCGCCGGCTGGCCCGAGCGCGAAGTGTGGGACATGTTCGGCATCGTCTTCGACGGCCATCCGGACCTGCGGCGGCTGCTGATGCCGGAGGACTGGGACGGGCATCCGGCGCGCAAGGATTATCCGGTGCAGATCCGCAAGGGCGCGCAGACGTATGAGCCGCTCGAGGTGAGCGAACACGAGTTCCGCGCCAACATCGAGCGCGACCGTGTGAAGAGGACCCATTGATGGTGGGTATCCACTGGAAGAGTACCCCCAGCAACCACCTTCGACCGCGAATTACCGGCCGCGACAACGGAGCGGCCGATCGTGACGCGGGAAGGACATAGCACGAAAATGGCGGAACTGCGCACCGAGACGATGACGGTCAACATGGGGCCGCAGCACCCCAGCACGCACGGCGTGCTGCGGCTCGTGCTGGAGCTCGATGGCGAAGTCATCCAGTCGGTGATACCGACCATCGGCTATCTCCATACCGGCATCGAAAAGACAGCCGAGCAGAAGAAGTGGCAGCAGGTCATCCCGCTCGTCGAACGGATGGACTACCTCGCCGCGCAGTCGAACAGCCTCGCGTACGCGCTGGCGGTCGAAAAGCTGCTCGGCCTGCACATGCCGCCTCGCGTCAACGACATCCGCGTCCTGATCGCGGAGCTGCAGCGCATCGCCAGCCATCTGATCTGGCTCGGCACGCACGCCATGGAGATCGGCGCGGTGTCGATGTTGTTCTACGCGATCCGCGAGCGCGAACTGCTCCTCAACATCAACGAGCTGATTGCCGGCTTCCGCTTCTTTCCGAGCTACATCCGCATCGGCGGACTGCGGGAGGATCTGCCGCGCGGGTTCCACGAGTCGGTGAACGCGTTTCTGGAGCGGTTCCCCGCCAAGATCGACGAGTTCGAGGGGCTGCTGACGAAGAACGACATCTTCCGCCGCCGCACCCAGGGCGTCGGCGTCATCACGCAGGACGACGCGATGCAGTGGGGCCTCGTCGGTCCGATTCTTCGTGCCGGCGGGTGCGATTACGACGTCAGGAAGTATTTTCCGTACCTCGGATACGAGACCTACACCTTTGATGTCCCGACGGCCACGGAAGGCGACGTGTATGCGCGCTACCGCGTCCGCGTGGCGGAAATGCGCGAGAGCGTGAAGATTGCCCGGCAGGCGATCTCGCGAATCACTCCATCAGGTGCCTGGGCGTGCGACGACCCGCGCGTGGTGCCGCCGCCGAAAGACAAGGTGTATTCCGAGATGGAGGCCCTCATCCAGCACTTCCTGATCTACTCGCAGGGCTTCACCGTTCCGGCCGGAGAGGTGTATTTCCCGATCGAAGGGCCGCGCGGCGAGCACGGAACCTATGTCGTGTCGGACGGAACGAACCGGCCGTGGCGCGTCAAGATGCGGGCGCCGTCGTTCATGGCGATCCAGGCCCTGCCCGCGGTCGTCAAGGGCGGTCTCATTGCCGATGTGGTCGCGGTCATCGGCTCCAACGACGTCGTGATGGGGGACTGCGACCGGTGAGCTTCCATCCGCGCATCGAATACGCCACGTTCCATCGCTCTGAGCGGAAGCTGGCGGAGCTCGGCGACGAGTTCAGGTACACGCCGGAACACCAGGCGATCTTCGACGAGCTCGTCACGCACTATCCACCCGACCAGCGGAAGTCGGCGATTCTCTACGCGCTCTTCCTGGTGCAGAAGCAGCAGGGCTACGTCTCCGGGGCGTCGATGCGCTTCGTCGCCGATCAGATTCGCTGTACGCCGGCGGAGGTCGAGGATGTCGTGTCGTATTACACGATGTTCTACACGAAGCCGGTGGGGAAGTACGTGCTGAACGTCTGCCGGACGCTGTCGTGTGCGCTCATGGGCGCTGAACGCGTCACCGAGGAATTGACCGCGAAGCTGGGCATCGCGCCGGGCCAGACGACGCCCGACGGGATGTTCACGCTGATGGAAGTCGAGTGTCTTGGCGCCTGCGATCGCGCCCCGGTGCTGATGATCAACGACGACGGCTGGCACGAGCGGCTGGCGCCGGAACAGGCTGGTCAGTTCGTCGACGACCTGCGCGCCCGCGGATACACGGCGCTCAGCGGGTGCCACCTGCACGTGGAAAAAAAGTAGAAGACGCATGTTTGAGCCGGCCCTCACCAACCACGTCCGCGAGCCGAACGCCTTCACGCTCGATTTCTATCTGCAGAACGCGCGCGGATATGAAGGACTACGCAAGGCGCTCACGCTGAAGCCGAGCGACATCATCGAGCAGGTCAAGGCATCCGGCCTGCGCGGCCGCGGCGGCGCCGGCTTCCCGACCGGCCTGAAGTGGCAGTTCGTTCTCAAGGACACGCCGAAGCCGAAGTACATCGCCTGCAACGCCGACGAGAGCGAGCCGGGCACGTTCAAGGATCACGTGCTCATGGAGCGCAATCCGCACCTCCTCATCGAAGGGTGCGCGATCGGCTGCTATGCAATCGGCGCGAAGGTCGCCTACATCTACATTCGCGGCGAGTTCCTCCACGTCCAGGAGACCCTCGAACGCGCCGTCGCCGAGGCGTACCGCGCCGGTCATCTCGGCAAGAACATTTACGGCAGCGGATTCGACTGCGACGTGTTCATCCATCGCGGCGCCGGCGCCTACGAAGCCGGCGAGGAAACCGCGCTCATCGAGTCGCTCGAAGGCAAGCGCGCGCAGCCGCGGTTGAAGCCGCCGTTTCCCGCCGTCGAGGGCTTGTACAACTGTCCGACCGCGGTCAACAACGTCGAAACGCTCTGCAACGTTCCGCTGATCGTGCTGAACGGTCCGGAGTGGTTCGCCGGCCTCGGGCCGGAGAAGAACGGCGGCCCGAAACTGTTCTGCATCAGCGGCCACGTCAAACGCCCGGGCACGTTCGAGGCGTCGATGCACACGACGCTGCGCGAGCTGATCTTCGGCGACCAATACGCACAGGGGATGAAGGACGGACGGAAGTTCAAGGCGATCATTCCCGGCGGATCGTCAGTGCCGATCCTGCTCGAGAAGGACCTCGACACGCCGGCCAGCTTCGATCACATCCAGAAAGCGGGATCGTTGCTCGGTTCTGCGGGCTTGATCGTGATGGACGACACTGTCTGCATGGTGTGGCTGGCGATGAACCTGCTGCACTTCTATCGCCACGAGTCGTGCGGCAAGTGCACGCCGTGCCGCGAGGGCGGCGACTGGCTGTACAAGCTGCTGATGCGCGTCGAGCGCGGCGAAGGGCAGATGAAGGACATCGATCTGCTCTTCGGTGTCGCCACCAATATCGTCGGCAAGACGTTGTGCGCATTTGGCGACGCCGCGGCAACACCGGTCCTCACGACGCTGAACCACTTCCGGAGCGAGTTCGAGGCGCACATTCTCGAGGGACGCTGCACGTTGCCCGCGGACTGGCGCGGGAAACAGCCGATGCCGGCGGGAGCTCACTAAGTGGACCTCCGCGTCGGCGTCCAGCTGGCCATCATCGGGCTGACGTTCTTCATGCTGATCAACGCGTCGGCGCTGCTGGTGCTGGCCGAGCGGAAGATCATGGGCTTCATGCAGCAGCGCTACGGCCCGTACCTGGTCGGACCGCACGGGCTGCTGCAGCCGCTCGCGGACATCCTCAAGCTCCTGATGAAGGAGGAGCTGCGCCCGAAGGGCGCGGACAAGTGGCTCTTCACGCTGGCGCCGATCCTGTCCGTCACCGCCGCGTTCGCCGCGTTTGCCACCGTCCCCTGGGGCGCCGAGACGACCCTCTTCGGGCTGCTCGACGAGCCGGTGAGGCTGGGCGTGGCCGACGTCAATGTCGGAATCCTCGTCGTGTTCGCCATCACCTCGATGGGCGTCTACGGCATCGTCCTGGCGGGATGGGCGTCCAACAGCAAGTACTCGCTGATGGGCGGCCTGCGCGCGGCGGCGCAGATGATCAGCTACGAGCTGGCCTATGCCACGTCGCTGGCGGCGGTGATTCTGCTGGCCGGTTCGTTGTCGCTGCGCGAGATCGTCGACACGCAGGCGAGCACCTGGTTCGGGTTCATCCCTCGCTGGTACGTGTTCCTGCAGCCGCTCGGGTTCATCATCTACGTCATCGCCGGTGTCGCCGAAACGAACCGCGCCCCGTTTGATTTTCCGGAGGCCGAACAGGAACTGGTCGCCGGCTACAACACCGAGTACAGCTCGGTGCGCTTCGCGCTGTTTCCGCAGGCCGAATACATCAACATGGCGACGATGTCGGCGGTGGCCACGGACCTGTATCTGGGCGGGTGGCACGGCATCCCGTTTCTCGACCAGTACGGTCTGAGCTGGGTCACATTCCTGCTGAAGGTGGGTGCCATTCTCTTCGGCTACATCTGGATGCGGTGGACGCTGCCGCGCTACCGCTACGACCAGCTGATGGGGTTCGGGTGGAAGTTCCTGTTCCCCGCGTCGGTGCTCAATCTCCTCGTGACAGCGGCGCTGATCCTTTATTTCAATGCCTGAAGTCGTCACCTTCTACCTGCTCGCGGGCCTGGCCGTCGTCGCCTCCGCGCTGGTCATCGGGCAGCGCAACCCGATGTACAGCGTGCTGTTGCTGATCGTCTCGTTCGCGGCGCTGGCGGGGCTCTACATCCAGCTCGACGCGCCGTTTGTGGCCGTGGCGCAGATCATCATCTACGCCGGCGCCATCATGGTGCTCTTCCTCTTCGTCGTCATGCTGCTGAACGCACCGCAGGAAGACGCCGCCGAGTGGGATCGGGCCCACCCGCTGCGGCGCCCGGGAATTGCGCGCTTCGGCGCCGCGCTCGCGGTCGTGCTGATATTGCAGCTGGCCTACGCGCTGATGCGGGTCAACGGGCTGGAGGCGCCGGTCGGCAGCCAGACAGGCGGAGCGGCCGTGAGCTCCGTGCGCGAGCTGGGCAGGGTGCTGTTCGATCGCCATGCGTTCGCGTTCGAAGCCACGTCGATTCTGATTCTCGTGGCCATGGTCGGCGCCGTCGTCCTGGCGCGCAGGGAAGACCC
>Ga0247825_10003034_pt1 | contig 11068 bp, 14 predicted proteins | sample 13C_Vanillin_Day_FD_194413 | JGI IMG/M metagenome (GOLD analysis project Ga0247825, IMG submission 194413) | Soil microbial communities from agricultural site in Penn Yan, New York, United States - 13C_Vanillin_Day48 | ecosystem: Environmental > Terrestrial > Soil > Agricultural land | place... | reverse complement strand
CCGGTGACTGATCCGGTTCTCCGGGGCTGGTACTGACTCAAGATAACGCGCTGGCCAAATGCTCGCCCGAATGCGTTAGGAGAAACGGAGCAGGCGCCGGCCGTTCCGACAGGACCCGGCCAGCGACGAAGTCTCGCTAAGCGCCCACACCGCCCGCTCTGACCGTACGCCCCTTGAAACCGGGATCCTGAACGCATTGGTCCAACGTTCCGGTCCGAGTGCCGTTACGAATCACTTGCTCACACATGCGCTTCTTGAAGTGGGTGTTGCTGGCGCAGGCGTCCCGAAATCGAGCTTTTCCTTCCTCCTCGATACACCGGGAAACGGCGATCTCGTCGTCGGTCTCCATGCTGAGCATGCAGTAGTCCGCGACCCAGTGTATGGGCTCGCCGGCGGCAGGACACGCATCCGCGGCGCTACCGAACGAGCCCCCTGCCGACAGGGCAATCAGGAAGACCGCTCTCATTGCCGTCCAGTGCAGGGTACGGCCTCTCACGGCATGCGCACGACGACCTTGCCGAGCTGGGCGTTGCTCTCGACGTAATCCTTCGCCTGCGGCAACTGGTCGAACGGAAATACCTTGTCGATCACCGGCGTGATCTTGCCCTCGGCGAATCCCGGAAGCAGGTCGCGCGCGAAGCCTTTCATCGCCTCCGCCCGCTGCGGCTGCGGCAGCAGCGCGTTCGATACGCCGAAGATCTGCAGCCGCTTGCCGTGCACCGTCTCGAGGTCGATCTCCGCCTTGTAGGTGTTGTCCACGTAGCCGATGATCGCCAGCCGGCCCTGGTTGGCGAGCGAGCGCACGAGGTCCGGAAACACCGTGCCACCGATGAGATTGAGCGCGAGGTTGACGCCCTTGCCGTCGGTCGCCTTCAACACCTGGTCGGCGAAGCCGGGGCCGCCCGCCTGGATGCCGATGTCCATGCCGATCTTCCTGAGCTTGTCGAGCTTTTCCTTCGAGCGCGAGATGCCGATCACTTTCGCGCCGAGATACTTGCCCGCCTGCACCGCGATCATGCCGACGCCCGAAGCGGCGCCCGCAACCAGTAGCGTCTCCCCTGCCTTGAGCTTGCCGTACTGGCACATCGCCTCGTAGGCCGTGATGGAAACGATCGGTACTGCCGCGGCCTGCTCCCACGACAGGTTTTTCGGCGCCGGCGCGGCCTGCGCCACCGCCATGATCACGTACTCGGCGAACGAGCCGCGGGCGCGGCCCAGCACGCGATCGCCGGGCTTGAAGGCGGTGACGCCCTCGCCCACCGCCTCGACCTCGCCCGCGCAATCGCCACCGGCCGGATGCGGCTCGTGTACCTGGTGCAGGCTGATGCTCGCCATGATCTCGCCGCGGTTGAGCGAAGCGGCCTTCACTTTCACGAGCAGCTCGCCCGCCTTGGGCTGCGGCTTGGGCATCTCGCGCTGCTCGTAGGCGGTCTTGCCGTTGACGGATTTGATGTAGTAGCACTTCATATGTATTAAAGGCGTGAGTGGTGAGTGGTGAGTGGTGAGTGGTAAGCGGTGAACGGTGAACGGTGAACGGTGAGTAGACTACCTCAAAACCAGAAACAGCGATTTTTCGGATGGATCGTCCACTCACTGCTCACCACTCACTACTCACTACTCACTCACTTACGAAAGTCCGATACGGACTTCGCATATCGACCGTCGCGGGTCTTGAGGGCGCGCGTCACCGCCCTGGTGGCGCCGAAGGTGTTGATGACCGCCGAATGCTTGCCGGCGCCGCCGATGACCGCAATCAGGAGATCCTCCGGCTTCTGCACCATCGGCACGGGCGCTTCCGGCCCCGCGGTCGCGAACCGCTCCTTCCAGGTCACGCGGAAGCGTCGCTCGATATTCTCCTGCGAGAAGCGGCCGAGCGGCAGGTGCGCGTGCTCGAAAAGGAAGCGCTTGGCCTGCGCCTTGCTCAGGCCGCCGTCGGCCACCGTCTTCGCGTGCTCGGGGCCCATGACGATGAGCGGCTGCGCGTCGTAATAGAGGTCGTTCGCCCCGGCATCGAGCATCGTGCCGGCGATGGTCGTGAGGATGCCCTCGGCGGTGATGCTCTCGTGGTCGTTGACGTTGTGCGGGCATTCCGCGCCGATCACCGTGATTGCGCTCGCCTCCTTCGGCAAGCCGCGCTCGACATGCAGCGGCTCCCATGGGCTCTGCGCCTCGTTCTCCGCGGCGACATAGCTGAACTTCGACGGCGCGCCGAAAGTGGACATGTCGCCGGACCCGGGAATCGCGCCGCCGATATTGACCAGCGCGAGCCGGATCGCCCGCCCGATGGTGGCGTTGGCCTGCCAGCCCGGGCCGAAAGCGTTGTGGCCCGCGTTGATATCGAGCTCCTTCACCACCGGGCCGTTGACGATCACCAGCGGCGCGCACAAATGCGTGGTCGCCTGCACGGCGTAGAGATTGAACGGCTCCTCGCACATCGCCTCGACCGCGAGCATGATGACCGGGAAATATTCCGGACGACATCCCGCCATGACCGCGTTCGCGGCCAGCCGCAGCGGCGTCGCTTCGCCGTAGCGCGGCGCCATCTTCGCGATCGGCTCGCCCCATGGCCGGTCGCAGTAGGCCAGCATCTGCTCCACCCGTTGCGCCGTGGGCGGGACGATGGGCAGCCCGTCGCTCCAGCCGCGCTCGCGCATGAGCGCGTTCACGGCGTCGAAGTCGTCGTCGGCCTCGAGGCTCGCGCCTTGGGTCTTCAGCAACGTGGATAAATCGGTCATGCCAGAACCTGATGGACAGGATTTACTGGATTCACGGGATTAAATCAAAAAACAGAGCAAGCAGTTTGTTTGAATCCTGTTAATCCTGCCTATTTAAAGCTCGTTTTTATCAGCTCGACGACCTGCGGAATCGCGTGCTGCGCGCGCCCCTCCACCTGCTCGAGCGACAGCCCGCCCAGCGGGTGCGGGATGAGCAGGAGCGGCAGATCCGGCACGCCGAACACGCGCGCCTGGTTCTTCCCCAGCTTGAGGAAAGGCTCGGAGCAGATCACCGCGGCTTGAAGACCGCGCTTCCGGAGCTCGCTCATGTCGTGGACACTCCACGACGTGCACGAGCCTCAATCGGCCATTGCGCTGACGACGAAGTCCGCCTCCGCGGTGAGCCGGTCGAGGACTTCCGCCGGGGCCGGCAGGCTGACGCTGCCCTTGCGCGTCATCACCACCGAGGCGACCGGCACCGCCGCCTTCACGCCCTCGGCGATGAAGCGCAGCAGGTGATCGGCGTTGCCCTTGCTGTTGTCGAGGATGCCGAACCGCAGCCCGCCCTTGCCCGACGTGCGCCGCTCCGCGAGCACCGCCGCATCGGGTACGGGGGCTTCGGGCACGACTAGTGTCACTTTCGCCATGCTCACTCCTTCATTACGCCATTCATTATGCGGATGCTAGCACCGTAAGGAAAGCGTGGGCGGTGGACGGTGGACCGTGGACTGGACGTCAAGCAGTTCCCGCGTTCTCGCAAATTGCACTCGCGTCATCCCCGCGAATGCGGGGATCCAGACACCGTCCACCGATCACCGCCCACGCTTTCCGCTCATCCGCTCTTGGCCGGAATGACAATCTGCGTCTGCGTCACGATCGCCGCCGTCGCCCCGTCAGGATTCCGGATCGTGGTCTGCCACACCATGGTCGTGCGCCCGATGTGCAGCGGCACGGATTCCGCGCGCATGACCGGGCCTTCGCCGGCCCTGAAGAAATTGGTCTTGGATTCGAGCGTGCCGGTGCGATGACCCGGAGGCAGATTGGCGACGGTCCCGGCCGCCCCCATCACGTCGGCGAAGGCCATGAGCGCGCCGCCGTTCACGCGTCCCGAGCGGTTGATGTGCAGGGGCTTCACCCGCATCTCGGCGAGCACCTTCTTCGGGGTGACGGATACGATGCGCACGCCGAGCGCGCGCGGCAACGGGCTCTGCAGCACCCCGCGCGCCGCGACCGGCCCAACTCCCAGCACCTTGGGTTTCTTTTTCATCCTCAGTCGTCAGTCGCGAGACGCTCGCTGCTCGTCGGACGCGTCTGTCTTCACCTTATGGAGCGGGGAATTATCCAACCGCGCTCGCGCCGTGGCAACGAAGCGCGCCAGTTGACCGCCACGCTCCGCTGCGCTACTTTCGCCCGACGCCCGCGCCGCGCTCACCCGTCCAGGACTCCACGCCATGCCGAACATCACCGTCAAGATGATTCCGCCGCCCGACCCCAACCCGGTCAAGCCGGCGTACACTCCGCCGCCCAAAGCCTGCGACGGGCATTGCCACGTGTTCGGGCCGTCCAAGCGCTTCCCGTTTTCGCCCGAACGCACCTACGAGCCGCCCGACTCGCCCAAGGAGAACCTGGCGAAGCTGCACGCGCATCTCGGCCTCACGCGCGCCATCCTCGTGCAGGCGAGCTGTCACGGCTCCGACAACAGCGCGATGCTCGACGCCATCGCAACCTCCAAGGGCACTTATCGCGGCGTCGCGATGGTGCCGAAAACCGTGGCGCAAAGCGAGCTGCAGCGCCTGCACGCCGGCGGCGTGCGCGGCGTGCGCTACAACTTCGTGCGGCACCTCGGCGGCATGCCCGAGCTGGAAACGGTGGAGAACATGGTCGGCCGCATCAAGCCGATGGGCTGGCACCTCCAGCTTCATCTCGATGCCGACAACATCGGCGAGCTGCGAACTTTCCTGCGCGGCCTGAAGGTCCCATTCATCATCGATCACATGGGCCGCGTGTCCGCGCAGCAGGGACTGGAGCAGCCCGGGTTCAAGCAACTGCTCGAGCTCATGAAGGACAGCGAATACGCGTGGGTCAAGATCAGCGGGCCGGAGCGCGTTTCCGCCGCCGGCAAACCGTTCTACGACGCAATCCCCTTTGCGCAGGCCCTGGTCAGGACGGCGCCCGACCGCATCCTCTGGGGCACGGATTTTCCGCACCCCAACGTCAAGTGGATGCCGAACGACGGCGAGCTCGTCGACCTCTTCGCAAAGATGGTCGAGGACGACGCCACGCGCCAGAAGATACTGGTGGACAACCCCACGAAGCTCTACTGGGCGAATTGACCGCGCGGTAACCCGAGACTCGCGGGTCGCGGGTAGCCGCCGTTCCAGCCACCAGCCACAAGCCACCGGTTCCAAAGGAATTCGAATGGACACCGCCTCCCGCCCCAAAACCCTCGACGAGATCAAGCAGGACGTCCTGCGCCGGGCGGAGAAGCATCTCAGCCCGTTCAACCACGTGCGCCTCGAGGATGCCGAGCGCGCGGTCGCGACGTTGACGAGCCTCGATCGCGATCAATGGGCGGAGGCCTGGTGCCGCGTGGGTCTGCCGTATGAAGCCAAAGGCGACGAGCTGGCACGGCGCGGCGCGCCGCGCGCGCAGACCGCCGAGGCGTATTACAACGGGTTCGAGTTGTGTCGAATGGGCCGGTACCCGTGCGCCAGCACCCCGGGAAAGCAGCAGGCCTACCGTCACTCGATGCGCATCTTCCGGAAGGCGTCGCGGCATTTCCCGGTCCCCGTGGAAGTCGTCGAGCTGCCGTTCGGACGGGGGCAGCTCGTCGGCTACCTCCAGGTTCCGGCCGCCGCTGCCCGGCCGCCCGTCGTCATGCACTGGGGCGGCGTGGACGGCTGGAAGGAAGACCGTCAGCGCGCGAGTGGCATGATGCACGCGCTGGGCATTGCGACGCTGACGGTGGACATGCCCGGCACGGGCGAGAGCCCGCTGCGCTACCCGGACCCGGACGCGGAGCGCGGTTTCTCCACCTTTCTCGATCACCTGTCGCAGCGCCCGGACGTCGACGGCAGCCGCATCGGCGTGTGGGGTGGCAGCTTCGGCGGCTACTGGGCGGCGCGGCTCGCGCACGTCGAAGCCAAGCGGCTGCGTGCGGCGGTATTCCAGGGCGGCAGCGTTCATTACGGGCTGCAGGAGAAATGGCTGCGGCCGGCCTTCTCGACCGGCGCGTCGGGCTACCTGTTCGGCCCCGCCAGCATGTTCGAGGCGCGCAGCCAGGCGATGGGCGTCGCCACGCTGGAGGAATTGCTGAAAATCGCGCCGACGCTTTCGCTCCTCGACCGCGGGCTGCTCGACGGCCCGTGCGCGCCGCTGCTCTGCGTGAACGGCAAGCTCGACGACATGGCGCCGGTGGACGACATCTATCTGCTGCTGGAGCACGGCGCCCCCAAGGCCGCTCGCATCTATCCCAAGGGCGGGCACATGGGCCGCACGCCGGGGATGCCGGAGGACGAGATCACGAAGCTCATCACCGACTGGCTGGCGCTGCGTCTCGGAACCCCGCAGAAGCCGCCGATGCACGCCGATGAACGCCGATAATCGGGCCGGTGTCCTTCAAGAAGATGGAGATTCAGCAGACTCGCTGCCTGGGTTCCCGCCTTCGCTGGAATGACGACGCGAATGCCCGGCATTTCCGATTATCGTGTTTGGTATCGGGGTATCCGTGGTTGGCCGGGTTTCCGATTCCTGCCATCAGTCTTGCTGACTTATTTGCATCGGCGTTCATCGGCGTTCATCGGCGGTTATTATCAACTTTGAACCATGGCGATTTACTCTGAACTCAAGGGCCGCGTCGCCGCCGTCACCGGGGGCGCGCAGGGCATCGGCGCCGCCACCGCGCGCGCGTTCGCGAAGCAGGGCTCCAAAGTCGCCGTACTCGACATCGACGGCGCCGGCGCGAAGAAGGTGGCCGACGCGATTGCCGCCGGGGGCGGGCACGCCATCGCCGTCCACGTCGACGTCACGGAGGAGTCATCGGTCGGGCGCGCGGTCGCCGCCGTCGCGGGTGAGCTCGGCGGCATCGACATCCTCGTCAACTGCGCCGGCGGCTACGGGCGCCTCGCCACCGTCGAGGACATGCCGCTGGAGGAGTGGGACCGCACCATCGCGCTCAACCTGCGCAGCGTGTTCCTGATGTCGAAGGCGGCGATTCCGCACCTCAAGCGCTCCGGTGCGGGGCGCATCATCAACGTCTCCTCCATTTCCGGGCGCCAGGTGACGGTGTCCTCGTCCCCCGCCTATGGATCGGCCAAGGCCGCGGTGATCCAGCTCACCCGCTTCCTCGCGCAGCAGCTCGGCCCCGACGGCATCACGTCCAACGCCATCGCGCCCATCACCACGCTCACGCCGCGGGTCGCGGCATTGCGCACGGAGGCCGAGGTCGAGCGCATCGCATCCCTCGTCCCGCTCAAGCGCCTGGCGAATCCCGACGATCACGCGCAGGCCATGCTGTTCATCGCTTCCGACTCGGCGTCCTATCTGAACGGGATCACGCTCGACGTGAACGGCGGCCGCGTCATGATGTGACGGCTCATGACTGATGACTGACGGCTGATGAAGACGACTAACGACTGATGACTGATGACTGACGACTGACGACTTTGCCAGTCTGCAAGCGCCAGCCATCCGTCATCAGTGATCACGCCTTCAAGAGGAAAAGTGGCTGCCTACTGGATCGCCCGCTGCAAGATCAACGACCCGGTCGAATACAAGAAGTACACCGACCAGGTGCCCGGCATCATCGCGAAGTACGGCGGCAAGGTGCTCGCCCGCGGGGGGCGCTTCGCGATCATGGAAGGCACCGACCGGTACCATCGATTCGTCGTGATCGAGTTCCCCACGCTCGAGCAGGCGGTGCAGTGCCACCGCTCGCCGGAATACCAGAAAGCGGCCGCTTTTCGCCGCGCGCCAGATGTCGGCGAAGTCGAGCAGGTCATAGTCGAGTCGGGCGACGCCACGACGTGAACGCCTTTCGCCGGCCGCCATCCAACCGGTATTGACGCCTGAAATGAAAACACGATCGATAGTCTTTACGGCTGCCGTCTGCCTCGCTCTGTTCGCCTCCGCTTTCGTCATCGCGCCCTGGTCGTGCGAGGGCGGGCTGTCCGCTTACGTGCTGACCGGCGTGGCGGCGGCGGGGGCGCTCCTCGCCGTTCCGTTCGTGTCGCAACCGGATCTCCCGCTGGGAAGCCGCGTGCCGCGCGGCCTGGCGCTGGCGCTGCTGGGAATCTGCGTCTGGCTCGCCGGCCTGTTCGCCGCGGATGTTCGCGTCGTGTGCACCTTGTTTTGATGGCTCGCGCGCCGGGAACGCCTGGCGGCAGTGCTAGAATTTTCGTCGGTCTCCCGCGGATCACCCTCATGCCGCTCTCGCACATCGAGCATTTCCTGGTCGCCACCGACGACATCGACCGCACCGCCGAGTGGTACTGCCGCGTGCTCGGCATGAAGGAAGGGCCGCATCCCGATTTCGGCTTTCCCGTGAAGTGGCTCTATCTGGGCGATGTGGATATCGTGCACATCGGGCCGAGCGCAAAGCAGGCGGGCGACAACCAGAAGCAGTATCTCGGGCGCACTTCGCAGGACACGGGATCAGGCACCGGCGCGCTCGATCACATCGCCTTCCGCGCCACCGGGCTCCAGCAAACGATGGCGCACCTCAGATCGCAGAACGTCGCCTTCGCCGAGCGACGCGCGAGCGGGCAGGCGCTCTACCAGCTTTTCCTCTACGATCCCAACGGCATCAAGATCGAGCTCAACTACGACGCTCGCGAGGCCGAGGGCCTGAAAGCGGAGGTCATGGCCTCGGATTTCGCCCGGAAGTGACGCCCCGGGGGCAGAACCGGGCGTTCCCACGCCCTCCCTTGCATCCGTCATGCGGAGGTCTAGACTAGGCCGAAAAACGACCCGGTCCCGGGCCTCCGGGACTGCAACCGCAAAGGAGGATTCGGCATGAAGACCATCGCATCTGCCGTTGTACTGGCCATCGCGCTCCTGCCTGCCGCAGCCGTCGGGCAGTCCTATCCCACCAAGCCGATCCGCCTCATCGCGCCCTTCCCCGCGGGCGGCACGTCCGACACCATTGCGCGCGTGCTGGGCCAGAAGCTCAGCGAAGCCTGGAAGCAGCAGGCGTACGTCGAGAACCGCGGCGGCGTGGCCGGCAGCCTCGGCACGGCCCAGGCGGCCAAGTCGCCGCCCGACGGCTACACCCTGCTGGTGGGGAACACGGGACCGGTCGCCATCAACCACAACGTCTACAAGAACGTGGGCTACGACCCGGGCCGGGACTTCACGCCGATCACGCTCGCCGTGGTCGCGCCGCAGCTCGTCGTGGCCCACCCGTCGGTTCCGGCGCGCAACTTCAGGGAATTCACCGCGCTGGTCAAGAAGCACAAGGGCAAGATCAATTACGGCTCGAGCGGGCCGGGCAGCGTGTCGCACCTCGCCGCGGAGCTCTACAAGCAATCGATCCAGTCCGACATGCTGCATGTGCCGTTCAAGGGATCGGCGCTGATCACCATCGCCCTGCTCTCGGGCGAGGTGGACGTGGCGTTTTCGGACATGGCGGTCGTCCTGCCGCACGTGAAGTCCGGCAAGCTGCGGGCGCTCGCAGTCACGGGCGCCAAGCCTACGCCGCTGGTGCCGGGCGTGCCGAGCGTCGCGGAATCGGGCGTGCCGGGCTTCGAAATGACGAGCTGGTGGGCGGTGCTGGGCCCGGCCGGCATGCAGCAGCCTGTCGTCGCGCGGCTCAATTCCGAGCTGACGCGGATCCTGCGGCTGGGCGACGTCAAGGAGAAATTCGCCACCCTCGGGGTGGACGCCGCCACCAGCACGCCGGAAGAGCTGGGCAGCTTCATCAAGACGGAGATCGCCAAGTATTCGAAGCTCATCAACCAGGTCGGCATCGAGAAGCAGTGATCGGTGACCAGTGACCGGTGATCGGTGACTGGTGACCGGTGACCGGTGATCGGTGGCTGGTGACCGGTGGCTGGTGGCTGGTTTGAGAACGTTTCGGCCCAAAGCGGCGCTGCAAATGCAGCGCCGTTTTCTTGTGCCTACCCATCCACCATTCACCATTCAGCCATCACGCGTTCAGGCTAAGATAGCGCCCTCTTCATCACTCTGAACCCGGAATCATGAGGAAGCTCCGTTACGCCCTGCTGCTGTGCCTGTTTCTGCTGCCCGCCGTCGCCCTCTCCCAGGAACGCTTCTCCATTTTCGTGCCAAGCGAGCAGGAGAATGTCGATCGCATGCTCAAGCTGGCCGGACTGCGCGACGACGACGTGGTCGTGGATCTCGGATCGGGCGACGGCCGCGTCGTCCTGACCGCAGCGAAGCTCAATCCGAAACTGCGCGGCTGGGGCGTGGACATCGATGAGAAGCTGGTGGCGGCCGCCAACGCCGCGGCCAGCGCACAGGGCGTCTCGGACCGCGTGCGCTTTTCGCATCAGAACGCTTTCGACGCCGACCTGCGCGAGGCGACCGTCATCGCGATGTGGTTCTGGCCGGAGATGCAGCGCATGATGCGGCCGGTGATCCTGTCGCAGGCGCGGCCCGGCACGCGTATCGTCACGAACCTGTGGGACATGGGCAGCTGGCAGCCCGACGTCGCGGACAACAACGGGCCGACCGTGAACCTGTGGATCGTCCCGGCCAAAGTCGAGGGCTACTGGCGCTGGGAGCTTCCGATGGGCAACCGCAAGGTCACTTACGGCGCCATCAAGGAGCAGCGCTTCCAGACGGTGGAAGGCGTGGTGCGCGCGGGAAAGCGCCGCGAAGTCCTGAACGACATGAAGCTGCGCGGCGAAGACATCTCGTTCAGCCTGGCCATGACGCTCGATGGCATCGGCTACGTGCGCCACGAATTCAAGGGCAAGGTCCGCGGCGACGCCATCGAGGGAACTGCCCGCCTGTGGCTTCCGCCGCACGAAGGCAAGCCCGTGGAATTGCCGTGGCGCGCGGCCCGCACCGCCACGTCGAACTATTTCGAGCCGACCGGAACCGACGTCCGGTAGGCGCCGGGCAACGCGCTCATCCGACGCCGAGCAGCTCCACCTCGAACACGAGCGTCGCGTTCGGCGGAATGACGCCGCCGGCGCCGCGCGCGCCGTAGCCGAGCGCGGGCGGAATGGTGAGCTTGCGCTTGCCGCCGATCTTCATGCCTTGCACGCCTTCGTCCCAGCCCTTGATGACGTTGCCCGCGCCCAGCGGGAAAACGAAGGGATCGTTGCGATCCTTGCTCGAATCGAATTTCGTGCCGTTGGTGAGCCAGCCGGTGTAGTGCACCTTGACCT
>Ga0247825_10003033_pt1 | contig 11070 bp, 10 predicted proteins | sample 13C_Vanillin_Day_FD_194413 | JGI IMG/M metagenome (GOLD analysis project Ga0247825, IMG submission 194413) | Soil microbial communities from agricultural site in Penn Yan, New York, United States - 13C_Vanillin_Day48 | ecosystem: Environmental > Terrestrial > Soil > Agricultural land | place... | reverse complement strand
CCGGGGCTGCCCGACGCCGCGGCGGACATCGCGCCGGCGATCCGCAGGCTTCGTCTCGCGGCGGGCGAGCTTCCCGGCAAGCTGCCGCGCGACGTGGCGCTCGCGCGCGAGGGCTTCGCGAGCGCGTTGGACGACCTGTCGGCCGCGGTCGACCGCGTCGCGACCGAGCTCGCGCATTTCGCCGAGCGGAGCGACGATCTCGCGAGCGTCGCCGCCCGCGCCGACGAGGCGGCGCGCCGCATCGCGCGCTGGCGCGACGCGGTCGACGCGCCCGGCGAGGCGGGCGAGCGCTGGATCCGGTGGGTCGACGTGATGCCCGCGAGCTTCCAGCTGCACGCCTCGCCGCTCTCGGTGGCGAACCTGTTCCGACGCCAGCTCGATGCGACCGCGCGCGCGTGGATCTTCACGTCGGCGACCCTCGCCGTCGCCGGCAACTTCGACCACTACACGCGCGAGCTGGGGCTCGACGACGCGACCACCGGCGCGTGGGAGAGCCCGTTCGACTACGACGCGCAGGCGCTGCTCTACGTGCCGCGCGGCCTGCCCGAGCCGAACAGCCCCGCGCACACCGATGCGGTGATCGATGCGGCGCTGCCGGTGCTCGCCGCGTCGAAGGGCCGCGCGTTCCTGCTGTTCACGACGCTGCGCGCGCTGGCGCAGGCGCGCGAGCGGCTCGCCGACGAGCTGCCCGCCATCGGCGTCGACGGCCCGCTGCTCGTGCAGGGCGAAAGCTCGAAGACCGAGCTCCTCGAGCGCTTCCGCCGCGCCGGCAACGCGGTGCTGCTCGGCAGCGCGAGCTTCTGGGAGGGCGTCGACGTCGCCGGCGACGCGCTGTCGGTCGTCGTGATCGACAAGCTGCCGTTCGCGCCGCCCGACGATCCGCTGCTCGCGGCGCGCCTGAAGGCGCTGCGCGAGGACGGCGGCAACCCGTTCCGTGACTGGCAGCTGCCGCAGGCGGCGATCAGCCTCAAGCAGGGCGCTGGGCGATTGATCCGCACCGAGACCGACCGCGGCGTGCTGATGATCGGTGACCCGCGGCTCACGGACAAGCCGTACGGGAAGACGTTGTGGCGCAGCCTGCCGCCGATGAAGCGGACGCGCGAGATCGAGGAGGTGCGCGCCTTCTTCGCAATCAGGGATCAGGAATCAGGCATCAGGGATCAGATGCGTTGAGTCTCCCGCGCCGGCGCATCGAGCGCCGGAAGCCTGGCATCAATGACGGTCATCGACCGCGCTCAACGCGCGGCCACGGGAGTCGGGACACTTCTGATCCCTGATCCCTGTCCTCTGATCCCTGAACTACCAGATCTGCCACCACGGCTTCGGCCCGCCCTTCCCCGTCGCGGTGCCGGTGTCCACCCCGCGGTAGATGTCCGTCCCCCAGAACTTCCACCAGGGACGCGACGCGCCGAGCTCGCCCGTGAGGTAGAGGCTCTGCGGGTAGGTGCGCGTCATGATCGCGTGCGTGTCGTCCCTGAGCTGGACCAGGCCGAGCTTGTCGTACGAGCGCTCCAGCACGTCGAGCGCGTGCTCGTTGGCCGGTGTGCGCGGGTAGTTGATCAGCGAGGCCTGCGCGCGGCTCGCCGCCGCGACATAGGCGCCGCGATTGTAGTAGTAGCGCGCGACGTGCACCTCGAACATCGACAGCGCGTTCGACAGGTACACCATGCGCGTCTGCGAGTCCTCGGCGTAGCGGCTGTCGGGGAACTTGGCGACGAGCTCCTTGAACGCGGCGAACGCGTCCTTCATCGACTTGGGGTCGCGCTCGGAGAGGTCGAACTCGTAGATGTAGCCGAACAGTCCCTGGTCCTCGCGGAAGTTGACGACGCCCTTCAGGTAATAGGCGTAGTCGACGTTCGGATGGTTGGGATAGGTCCGGATGAAGCGGTCGAGCGAGCTGATCGCGGTCGGCGTCTCGGCCGCGCGGTAGCTCGCGTACGCGCTCTCGAGCATCGCCTGCTGCGCGTAGCGGCCGTAGGGAAAGCGCGCCTCGAGCGTCTCGAACAGCTTCACCGCCCGCGTATAATTTCCCTCGAGCAGCGAATCGTGCGCGGTGCGATAGAGGCGGTCGGCGGACCAGGTCGAGGTCTCGTCCTTGACTTCGGGCAGGAGGCCGCAGCCGCTCGCCAGGAGGGCGGCGAAGAGGACGAGCGCGAGCGAACGGACCAAAGCGGCCATCGGACCGACAGACGTTGCAGAACGACCAGTATAGCCGAGCCGCCGCGGCGCCTCGCCTCGCGCTCACGGTGCCGCCGGAATGCGCCGGCCTGCGCCTCGACCAGGCGCTGGCGCGCCTGCTCCCCGAGCATTCGCGCAGCCGGCTCAAAGGCTGGATCGACGCCGGGCGCGTGATCGTCGACGGCGCGGCTGCCGCGCCGCGCCGCAAGCTCGCGGGCGGCGAACGCATCGACGTCGAGCCCGACGCGGCCGACGTCGCCGTCGCCGCTGCGCCGCAGGCGATCGACCTCGCGATCGTGCACGAGGACGACGCGACGATCGTCGTCGACAAGCCCGCCGGACTGGTCGTGCATCCGGGCGCCGGCAACCGCGACGGCACGCTGCTCAACGCGCTGCTGCACCGTTATCCGGAGCTCGCGACGATCGCGCGCGCCGGCATCGTGCACCGGCTCGACAAGGACACCAGCGGCCTGATGGTCGTCGCCCGCACGCCGGTCGCGCAGACCGATCTCGTGCGCCAGCTCGCCTCGCGCGGCGTGAAGCGCGAGTACCTCGCGGTCGTGCGCGGCGACGTCGCGAAGGCCGTGACGATCGACGCGCCGATCGGACGCCACCCGGTCCACCGCACGTCGATGGCGGTGGTCGAGCGCGGCAAGGAGGCGCGCACGCATGTCGCGCCGGTCGAGCGCTTCGGCGTGGCGACGCTCGTGCGCTGCACGCTCGAGACCGGACGCACGCACCAGATCCGCGTGCACCTGATGGCCATCGACCATCCGCTCGTGGGCGACCCGACCTACGGCGCGCGGCGCACCACGGCCGGCGTCCCGGCGTTCGGGCGACAGGCGCTGCATGCGCACCGGCTCGGCTTCGCGCATCCGGTCACGCGGCGCGCGCTGGCGTTCGAGTCGCCGGCGCCCGCCGATTTCGCCGCACTGTTGGTGGCCCTGCGGTCGACGGCGCGATGACCCCGCCGGCACGCTCGGCCTTGCACGCACGCCTCGACGCCGCCGGGCTCGACTGGATCGTTCCGGCGTGGGCGGCACCCGCGCACGTGATAGCGCTGTCGACGACCAAGGCGGGCGGCATCGCAGGTGCGTTCGACCCGGGGCCGTCGCGTGCGGGCGAAGCCGCCTCGCCGTCGCACGTCGCAGCGGACCGCGCGCGCCTGGCCTCGTTCCTGCCGGCGCCGCCCGTCTACCTGCACCAGGTGCACGGCAGGGCCGTCGCCGCGATCGACCCTTCGAACCACGAGCGTGCGCGCGCCGATCCCCCGGACGCCGACGCCGCGCTGACGCGTACGCCCGGCATCGCGCTCGCGGTGCGCGCCGCCGATTGCCTGCCGGTCCTGTTCACCGATCGCTCGGGCAGCGTCGTCGCCGCGGCGCACGCGGGGTGGCGCGGCCTCGCGGCAGGCATCCTGGAAGCCACGCTCGACGCCATGGACGTCGCGCCACGCGAGATCGTTGCCTGGATCGGTCCGGCGATCGGGCCGCGCGCATTCGAGGTCGGCCGCGACGTGCTCGACGCCTACGCGACCCGCGAACCCGCCGACGAAGCCTGCTTCACGCCCCACGCCGACGGCAAGTGGCTCGCCGACCTGCCCGGCCTTGCGCGCCGGCGGCTCGCGCGCGCGGGCGTCCACGACATCGGTGGCGGAACCTGGTGCACGGTCACCGACGCCGCGCGCTTTCATTCGTGGCGGCGCGAACGCAGCTCCGGTCGCATGGCGACCGCCATCGCCATCGCGCCACGCCGGGGCGAATGAGTGTTGTGGGTCGGGCTTCGGCCCGACAACACCGAGTGCTGTGGGTCGGGCTTCAGCCCGACGAATTCGATTCCGGTCACGCCGTCCGGCTGAAGACGGACCCACGGAACCCAGAGCGCGCCTTCGCTATACTGCGAGCCCCCTTCGCGCCGCGGGCTTCGACGCCGCCCGGTACGCTTGCCGACCCTCGCCCTCATCGTCGTCGCCGCGCTCGCCGGCGGCGTGATCTCGACCGTGGTCGCCGGCTTCACGCTCGCACTCGGGCCGGCCTGGATCTCGCGCCTGGTGAGCTTCGCGGTCGGCGCGCTGCTCGGCGCCGTGTTCCTCGAGCTGGTGCCTCACGCGCTCGAGACCGGCAGCGCGCGCGAGGTGATGCTCGTCATGCTGGCCGGCCTGCTGGCGTTCTTCCTGCTCGAGAAGATGGTGCTGTGGCGCCACAGCCACGGCCACGAGCAGCACGACGACCGGGCCGACGAAACGGAGCACGACCACGCGCTGCACGGCCACGACGGCGGCCGCTCGGGCCTGATGATCCTGGTCGGCAACGGGGTGCACAATTTCTGCGACGGCATCGTGATCGCGGCGTCGTTCCTCGCGGACCCGGCGCTCGGCTTCGCTGCAACGGTCGCGATCGTCGCGCACGCGCTGCCGCAGCAGGTCGGCGACTTCGCCGTGCTCGTCCACTCGGGCTATACGCGGCCGCGCGCCTTCGGCGTCAACGTCGCGACCGGGCTCGCCACGCTGGCGGGCGCGCTCGGCGCCTGGTTCGCGCTCTCCGACATGCAGCAGGTGCTGCCCTACGTGCTCGCGCTCGCGGCGGCGAGCCTGCTCTACGTCGCGGTCGCCGACCTGATCCCCAGCCTGCACCGGCGCCCCGAGCCGCTCGAGACGGCGAAGCAGTCAGCGCTGATCGCCGCCGGCATCGGCGTCATCGCCGTGGTGCACGCGCTCCTCGAGCGTTGACACCCGCGCTCGCGCGCCACGCCGGGTGCGCAGGTGCGTGAGCTTCACCCACGCGTACAACGCGACCGGCGCGACGCCGGCGGCGGCGAAGAACGCGAACCCGCCCAGCGCCGACGACCAGGTGAGCGCCATCGTGCCGATCACGAACAGCCACGCCATGATCACGAGGTGCATCGCAGGACGCCCGACGTTGTGAGGAGCGGCCGTCGCACGATACCATCGGGACGAGTTCGACGCGCCGCGTCCCGCCCCGCATGAGCCGTCCCCACGCCGCACCCGCCTCCGCCGCGACGCCGCCCGCCTTTCCGGTGTGGTCGGACCTCGCCGACGACTGGTCGCGCCTCGCGCAGGAGTGGTCGAACTGGTGGACACGCACCGCGCTCCCGCACGCGGCACCGGGCGCGCCCTCCGCGGTCCCGACCGAGTTCGCGGTCGATCCGGTCGTCGCCGCGACCATCACCGAGCGTTACGCCGAGCAATTCCAGGCGCTGTGGCAGGCGCTGATCGCCGCGGGCAGCGCACCCCCCGCGATCGTCGAGCCGAAGGCGGGCGACCGGCGCTTCGACGACGCCGCCTGGCGCGAACAACCGTGGTTCGCGTGGCTCAAGCAGAGCTACCTGCTCTACGGCGATTACCTGCGCGAGCTGGCCGCCGCGAGCCGCCTGCCCGACCGGGACAAGCGCCGGCTCGCGTTCATGACGCGCCAGTTCGTCGACGCGATGGCGCCGACCAATTTCGCCGCGACCAATCCCGAGGTGATCGCCGAGGCGGTGCGCACCGAAGGAGCGAGCCTGGTCAACGGCCTCGCGAACCTGGTGGGAGACGTCGGGCGCGGCCGCATCTCGATGAGCGACGAGTCGGCGTTCGTCGTCGGCCGCGACCTCGCGACGACGCCCGGCCAGGTCGTGTTCCGCAACGCGCTCGTCGAGCTGATCCAGTACGCCCCGTCGACGCCGACCGTGCACCGGCGCCCGCTCCTGATCGTGCCGCCGTGCATCAACAAGTTCTACATCCTCGACCTGCGACCGGCCAACTCGTTCGTGCGCCATGCGGTGGCCCAGGGGCACACGGTGTTCATGGTCTCGTGGCGCAACATCCCGCCCGAGCTCGGCCACCTCTCCTGGGACGACTACCTGACCGACGGCGTGCTCGCGGCGCTCGACGCGGTGAAGGACGTCTCGGGCAGCCGCACCGTCAACGCGCTCGGCTTCTGCGTCGGCGGCACGCTGCTCGCGTGCGCGCTCGCGGTGCTCGCGGCGCGCAAGGATCGCAGCGTCGAAAGCGCCACGTTCCTGACGACGATGCTCGACTTCGCCGACCCGGGCGAGATCGGCGTCTACGTGACGCCCGAGTTCCTCGCCGCGCGCAAGCCTGCGCTGTGCGCCGGCGCCCGCATGCACGGTTCAGAGCTCGCCGGCGCGTTCGCGAGCCTCCGCGCGAACGAGCTGGTGTGGAGCTACGTCGTGCGCAACTACCTCAAGGGGAAGACGCCGCCGGCGTTCGACCTCCTGTACTGGAACGGCGACTCGGCCAACCTGCCCGGACCGATGTACGCGACCTACCTCGCCGACTTCTACATCGGCAATCGCCTGGTCGAGCCTGGCGCGCTGACGATGGTCGGCGAAACGATCGACCTGGGCCGCATCACGATGCCGCTCTACGTCTACGCGTCGCGCGAGGACCACATCGTGCCGTGGAAGTCGGCGTGGCGCACCACCGAGCTCTGCGGCGCAGGCGACGTCACGTTCGTCCTCGGCGCGTCCGGCCACATCGCCGGCGTCGTCAACCCGCCCGACCCGCCGCGGCGCAGCCATTGGGTCAACGAGCTCTTGCCCGACGATGCCGAGGCCTGGCTCGCGCGCGCCGACGAAGTGACGGGGAGCTGGTGGCCGCATTGGTGGCGCTGGCTCGCGCCGCACGGCGGACCGCGCATCGCCGCGCCGAAGTCGCCGGGCAATGCGGACCACCCGCCGCTTGGTCCCGCGCCCGGACGCTACGTCGTCGAGCCGAGCGGCTGAATCGCCCGGCACGAGCTCCGCGGCCCGCCCTCCCCGCCTGCGTTACCATGCAGGAATCGCGGGCACGAATGTCGGCCCGCGCCTCCCGGAGACTCCCGCATGACCGACATCGTCATCGTCGCCGCCTTGCGCACCGCCATCGGCAAGTTCGGCGGCGCGGTGGCCAGGACGCCGGCGCCGGAGCTCGGCGCCACCGTGATCCGCGCGCTGCTCGAGAAGACCGGCGTCAAGCCCGAGGCCGTCTCGGAAGTGATCCTCGGCCAGGTGCTCGCGGCCGGCAGCGGCCAGAACCCCGCCCGGCAGTCGTCGCTGAAGGCGGGACTGCCGCACGCAATCCCCGCGATGACCATCAACAAGGTGTGCGGCTCCGGCCTCAAGGCCGTGATGCTCGCCGCGCAGGCGGTGCGCTGCGGCGACGCCGACATCGTGATCGCGGGCGGCCAGGAGAACATGAGCGCGGCACCGCACGTGCTGCCCGGATCACGCGACGGCTTCCGCATGGGCGACGCGAAGCTCGTCGACACGATGATCGTCGACGGCCTGTGGGACGTCTACAACCAGTATCACATGGGCGTCACCGCCGAGAACGTGGCGAAGAAGTACGGCGTCACGCGTGCCGCGCAGGACGCGTTCGCGGTCGCGAGCCAGCAGAAGGCGGAGGCCGCACAGAAGGCCGGCCGCTTCGCCGCGGAGATCGTTCCGGTCATGATCCCGCAGCGCAAGGGCGACCCGCTCGCATTCGCCGCCGACGAGTTTCCCAAGCACGGAACGACGCTCGACAGCATCGCGGGGCTCAAGCCCGCGTTCGCGAAGGACGGCTCGGTGACGGCCGCCAATGCCTCGGGCCTCAACGACGGGGCGGCCGCGGTGATGGTGATGAGCGCCGCGCGCGCGAAGGAGCTCGGGCTCGCGCCGATCGCGACGGTCCGCGCGTACGCGTCGTCGGGCGTCGATCCTGCGATCATGGGCATGGGCCCGGTGCCCGCCTCGCGCCGCGCGCTCGAGAAAGCGGGCTGGAAGGCGGCCGACCTCGACCTGATGGAGATCAACGAGGCGTTCGCGGCGCAGGCCTGCGCGGTCAACCAGGAGATGGGCTGGGACACCGCGAAGATCAACGTGAACGGCGGCGCGATCGCGCTCGGCCACCCGATCGGCGCCTCCGGCTGCCGCGTGCTGGTCACGCTGCTGCACGAGATGCAGCGCCGCCACGCGCGCAAGGGCCTGGCCTCGCTGTGCATCGGCGGCGGCATGGGCGTCGCGCTCGCGGTCGAGCGGCACGCATAGTCCACGAACACTACGGCCGGGCGCGAGGCGCCGGCCCGACGACGTCGTCCATCACCAGAGGAGGAACGCATCATGCCCTTGAAGACACCGCGCGTGGCCCTCGTCACCGGCGGCATGGGGGGACTGGGCGAGGCGATCTGCATCAAGCTCGCCGCCCTGGGCTACAAGGTCGTCACCACCTACTCGCCGGGCAACACCAAGGCCGCCGAGTGGCTCGACACCATGAACAAGCAGGGCTACGGCTTTCGCGCCTATGCGTGCGACGTCGCCGACTACGATTCGTCGGCCGCCTGCGCGGCGAAGGTGGCGAGCGAGGCCGGGCCGATCGACGTGCTGGTCAACAACGCCGGCATCACGCGCGACATGACCTTCAAGAAGATGGACAAGGTCAACTGGGACGCCGTGATGAAGACCAACCTCGACTCCTGCTTCAACATGACCAAGCAGGTGTGCGACGGCATGCTCGAGCGCGGCTGGGGCCGCATCATCAACATCTCGTCGGTGAACGGCCAGAAGGGCGCCTTCGGCCAGACCAACTACTCGGCGGCGAAGGCCGGCATGCACGGCTTCACCAAGGCGCTCGCGCTCGAGGTCGCGCGCAAGGGCGTCACCGTGAACACGATCTCGCCCGGCTACATCGGAACGAAGATGGTGATGGCGATTCCGAAGGACGTGCTCGACAGCAAGATCATCCCGCAGATCCCGATGGGCCGGCTCGGCAAGCCCGAGGAAGTCGCCGGGCTGGTGGCGTACCTGTCCAGCGACGAGGCGGCGTTCGTCACCGGGGCGAACATTGCGATCAACGGCGGGCAGCATATGTTTTGATGGCGCTTGGATGAACAAAAACGCGGACGGCGGCCGAGCGGCCGCCGTTCCATTTTCTACACCATCGAGCACGCCAGGTGTCGCGAGCGCGCGCATAAAAAACGCCCCGCATTGGGGCGGGGCGTGAAGCGTATCGTTCCAGGAGGAGGGGAAGCGATACGTGTGCGACTGGCGCCGCACGTCGCCATTGTCGCGCCGGCGCGCTAGACGGAAAAACCTAGACGGCGCGACGAATCGAGCGCGCACGACGTGAATATTCGCCCAGCGCGGGATGAACGGCGGCGCAGCGGTAACGAGCGGTAGCCGCGCCGCCCGATCGGCGCCCCGCCTCTCGCGGTGCCGCGAAGAAAAGACGCCCCGCCGGTTGCCCGGCGAGGCGCTGGAACCGTATCGATCAGGAGGAGGGGATGCGATACGGAAGGAGCATCACACGACGATTACATCGGGATGCGTTCCGCCGGTTTCAACCCCTGCCGACCGCCTGGCCAACGGGCCTGGCCCTTCCGGCGGAGTGCCGTCGGAAAACGAAACGGCGGCCAGAGGCCGCCGCTCGCTTGCTCCTGCCCGACTCCGTTCCCGGCGACTCTGGGGGAATGCGCCGGGAGCGGACCGCGGGCAAGATCCTTACGCGGACTTGCGGCCCGACTTGGTCGTCGCCTTGCTCGCGTTCGCCGCAGCGGCGCGAACGCTCGCGTCGGCGAGGTTGATCACTTGCTTCGACGCCTTCTGGAACTGGTCGAACGCGGCGGTCGAGGCGGCGAACGTCGACTTGAACGCGTTGACGGCGGCGTCGGAGCCGGCCGGGGCCGACTTGCTCGCCTTGTCGACGATCGCGGCGACGCCCTTCGTGTAGCTCGCCCACGCCTCTTCGGCGATCGACGAGTACTCGGCCTGCGCTTCGCTCGTGAGGTCGTACAGGGTACGCGAGTACGACAGTGCGGTCTGCACGCCCGACTCGGTGTACTTGGCGCGGAGCGCGAGCAGTTCCTGCACGTCCTTGACCGATGCGGCGGCCTGCGCGCTCTCCACGCCCTGGGCGAGGGCGATCTTGGCGGCGTTCAGGTTGAGCCTGAACAGCTTCTCGGCGTTCTCGATCGACATGGCGGCGATCTTGGTCGCGTTGGCGACGTTGACCTTGTTGAATTCGGCGAAAGATTCGGTGGCGTTGTACATGGTGTCCTCTTGGGTTCGTTCGGTCGGGGAGTCGACGGCGAAAATCGCTTCGTTGCCTCGTCCCGGGGGTCCGGCGGAACCTTCGGATTCGGTCTGCCGGCGTCCGGTTTGCTGCACCGCACAAACCCAGTATAGGGACGGCCAACGGCCAAGTCAAGGATTTTTTGGTGCAGCGCACCATAGGCCGGTAGAGGCCCGAAACCGATGCCCAAACGGCCGACGAATCAATGGGTTATAATCCGCGGTCCCCGAGGAAGGAAGTCGCGATGAGCGCCCCGATCCGCACGATCAAGAAATACCCGAACCGCCGCCTCTACGACACCGCCAACAGCGGCTACATCACGCTGGCCGACGTCAAGCAGATGGTGCTCGAGCAGATCGAGTTCCAGGTCATCGACGCGAAGTCCGGCGACGACCTGACGCGCGCGATCCTCCTGCAGATCATCCTCGAGGAGGAGTCCGGCGGGCTGCCGATGTTCAGCTCCGAGATGCTGACGCAGATGATCCGCTTCTACGGCACCGCGCAGCAGACGATGATGGGCCAGTACATGGAGCAGAACGTCAAGGCGTTCCTCGCCATCCAGAAGAAGCTCCAGGACCAGGCCAAGCAGGTCTATGGCGACAAGATGATGCTGACGCCGGACCTGTGGAAGCAGTTCATGCAGATGCAGGCCCCCGCGATGCAGGGGATGCTCGGCAACTACCTCGAGCAGAGCGCCAAGCTGTTCATGGACATGCAGCAGCGCATGCAGGACCAGACGCGCGGCATGTTCGCGGCGTTCCCGTTCCCGGGCTTCCCGCCGGGCAGCGGCCCGGTCGAGGAAGACAAGAAGCGCTAGCGCGCGTCGCGCGGTGCAGCAAGCG
>Ga0247825_10003031_pt1 | contig 11074 bp, 13 predicted proteins | sample 13C_Vanillin_Day_FD_194413 | JGI IMG/M metagenome (GOLD analysis project Ga0247825, IMG submission 194413) | Soil microbial communities from agricultural site in Penn Yan, New York, United States - 13C_Vanillin_Day48 | ecosystem: Environmental > Terrestrial > Soil > Agricultural land | place... | reverse complement strand
CTGTGGCGCGACTGGATCTGCAGCATCGACCACAAGAAGATCGGCATCATGTACATGGTGCTGGGCCTCGTCATGCTGATGCGAGGCTTCGCCGACGCCATCATGATGCGCCTGCAGCAGGCCGTCGCCTTCGGCGGCGAAGCGGGCTTCCTGCCGCCGCACCACTACGACCAGATCTTCACGGCGCACGGCGTGATCATGATCTTCTTCGTCGCCATGCCGCTGGTGACGGGCTTCATGAACTTCGTCGTGCCGCTGCAGATCGGTGCGCGCGACGTGGCCTTCCCGTTCCTGAACAACTTCAGCTTCTGGATGACCGTGGGCGGCGCGGCGCTGCTGATGGTGTCGCTGTTCGTCGGTGAGTTCGCCACCACCGGCTGGCTGGCCTATCCGCCGCTGTCCGGGATCCTGCAGAGCCCGACGGTCGGCGTGGACTACTACCTGTGGTCGCTGCAGGTGGCGGGCGTGGGGACGACGCTCTCAGGCATCAACCTGATCGCCACCATCGTCAAGATGCGCGCGCCCGGCATGTCGCTGATGAAGATGCCGGTGTTCACCTGGACGGCGCTGTGCACCAACGTGCTGATCGTGGTGTCCTTCCCGGTGCTGACCGCCACGCTGACGCTGCTCACGCTGGACCGCTACGCCGGCACCAACTTCTTCACCACCGAGCTTGGCGGCAACGCCATGATGTACGTGAACCTGATCTGGATCTGGGGCCACCCCGAGGTCTACATCCTGATCCTGCCCGCGTTCGGCATCTTCTCGGAAGTGGTGTCCACCTTCTCGCGCAAGCGCCTGTTCGGCTATGCGTCCATGGTGTACGCGACGGCGGCGATCACGATCCTGTCGTACCTGGTGTGGCTGCACCACTTCTTCACCATGGGCTCGGGCGCCAGCGTGAACGCCTTCTTCGGCATCACGACCATGATCATCTCGATCCCCACGGGCGCGAAGATCTTCAACTGGCTTTTCACGATGTACCGCGGCCGCATCGACTTCGACGTGCCGATGCTGTGGACCATGGGCTTCATGATCACCTTCGTGATCGGCGGCATGACCGGCGTGCTGCTGGCGGTGCCCGCGGCCGACTTCGTGCTGCACAACAGCCTGTTCCTGATCGCGCACTTCCACAACGTGATCATCGGCGGCGTGCTGTTCGGCATCTTCGCCGGCATCAACTACTGGTTCCCGAAGGCCTTCGGCTTCCGCCTCGACGCCTTCTGGGGCAAGGCTTCCTTCTGGTGCTGGTTCGTGGGCTTCTGGCTCGCCTTCGCGCCGCTGTACGTGCTCGGCCTGATGGGCGTGACGCGCCGCATGAGCCAGTTCGACGACCCGTCGCTGCAGATCTGGTTCCAGATCGCGGCGCTGGGCGCGGGCCTGGTCGCCATCGGCATCGCCTGCTTCCTGGTGCAGATCGTGGTGAGCATCCGCAACCGCGAGAAGCTGCGCGACACCACCGGCGACATCTGGGACGGCCGTACGCTGGAGTGGTCCACCTCTTCGCCGCCGCCCGCCTACAACTTCGCGTTCACGCCGGTCGTGCATTCGCTCGACGCCTGGCACGACATGAAGCAGCGCGGCGCGCGCCGCCCGCTGACCGGCTTCAAGCCGATCCACATGCCGCGCAACACGGCGGCCGGTTTCATCATCTCGATGCTGGCCACGGCCCTGGGCTTCGCGCTGGTGTGGCGCATGTGGCTGCCCGCCGGCGTGCTGTTCGCGCTGACCATCGCCGCGGCGATCCGCCACACCTTCAACTACGACCGCGATTTCCACATCCCCGCCGACGAGGTGCGCAGCACCGAGGACGAGCGCACCCGCGCGCTCGCGGCGGCCTGAGATCCGGGAGCTGATTCGAGATGTCTTCCACCACGATGAACGCGACCGGCGCCGCGCCGGTCTTCTACGACGACGGCGGCCACCATCCGCAGCAGGGCACGCTGCTCGGGTTCTGGCTCTACCTGATGAGCGACCTGCTCATCTTCGCGATCCTGTTCGCGACCTACGCGGTGCTCGGACGCAGCTACGCCGCGGGCCCGTCGGGCGCCGACCTGTTCGACCTCAAGCTGGTGGCGGTCAACACCGGCCTGCTGCTGGTGTCCTCCATCACCTACGGCATGGCCATGATCGCCATGCAGCACGGGCGCAAGGCCCACGTGCTGCGCTGGCTGGCCGTCACCGGCCTGCTGGGCCTGGGCTTCCTGTCGCTGGAGCTGTACGAGTTCGCGCACCTGATCCACGAGGGCGCGGGCCCGCAGCGCAGCGCGTTCCTGTCCAGCTTCTTCACGCTGGTGGGCACCCACGGCCTGCACGTGGCGTTCGGCTGCATCTGGCTGTTCACGCTGATGACGCAGGTTCGCCGCCACGGCCTCACTCGCGAGAACAAGCGCCGCCTGGTCTGCCTGTCCATGTTCTGGCACTTCCTGGACGTGGTCTGGATCGCCGTCTTCACCTTCGTGTACCTGATGGGAGTGCTGCAATGAGCGCCGCCGTTTCCGCCGAACACCACCACGATCATCACGACGACCACCACGACGACATCGGCTACCACGCCACCGTCAAGGGCTACGCCGTCGGCTTCCTGCTGTCGGTGGTGCTGACCGCCATCCCGTTCTGGCTGGTGATGGGGAAGGTGTCGACCCCGGCGGCCACCGGCTTCATCGTGCTGGGCTTCGCCGCGGTGCAGATGCTGGTGCACATGGTCTATTTCCTGCACCTGAATGCCAAGGTGGAAGGCGGCTGGTCGATGCTGGCGCTGCTGTTCACCGCCGCGCTGGTGGTGATCGTGCTGGCCGGCTCGGTCTGGGTGATGTACCACCTCAACACGAACATGATGCCCATGGCGCCTCACGACATGCGTAGCATGCCGTGACATGGAATCCGCAGCGCGCCGTCCGCGATCGGCCGCCGTCCTGGCGATGCTGGTCGGCGCCGGGACGCTGCTGTGCGCATTTCTCCTCGCGCTGGGCGGCTGGCAGGTCCAGCGCCTGGAGTGGAAGCAAGCGCTGATCGGGAGGGTGGAGCGCAACGTCAACGCTGCACCCGTCGCCGCTCCGGATCCTTCCGCGTCGCAGGCGCTCGGCGCGGAAGATGAATACCGCCGCGTGCGCGTCGGAGGCCGCTTCGACCACCAGCGCGAAGTGCTGGTGCGAGCCAGCACCGAGCTGGGCTCCGGTTACTGGGTGCTGACGCCGCTGCGTACGTCGCAAGGCTGGTGGCTGCTGGTCAACCGGGGCTTCGTGCCGCAGTCCATGCGCGGGCAGGTGCCGCCCGCCGAAGGCGATCAGGTCATCATCGGTCTGCTGCGTTCGAGCGAACCCCAAGGCACTCCGCTGCAAAGCAACGACCCGGCCGCCGGCCGCTGGTACTCACGCGACGTCGCGGCGATCGCCGCCGCCCGCGGACTGCAGGGACCGGTGGCGCCTTACTTCGTCGACGCGCAACCGCAGGGCGCGGCAGCCGCTACGGCCTGGCCGCGCGCGGGCCTGACGGTGATCCACTTCCGCAACCACCACCTGGTCTACGCGATCACGTGGTTCATCCTGGCCGCCATGGTGGCCGCCGCCATCGCCTACCTGATGGCGGACGAGCGGCGGCTGCGCCGCCAGCAAGGAGCCGCTTCCCTTGCCGACGACCCGTCCTCCTGAGTCGCCCCCGGCGATCGCCGAAGCCGGCCGCGCGCCCGAGCGGCTGGCCGATCGCCAGAACCTGCTGCAGCTGGTGCACCTGCGCACGCTGGCGGTGGCCGGCCAGCTCGCCACCATCCTGGCGGTGCGGTACATGCTGGAGGTGCCGCTTCCGCTGAGGGAGATGCTGGGGCTGCTGGCGCTGCTGGCGGTCTTCAACTTCGCGAGCTGGCTTCGCATGCGGTTGCGGCTGCCGGTCCCCAACGGCGAGCTGTTCGCCGTGCTGCTGGTGGACGTGGCGGCGCTCACGGGCCAGCTGTACTTCACGGGCGGCGTCACCAACCCGTTCATCTTTCTCTACCTGCTGCAAGTGGCGCTGGGGTCGGTGCTGCTGCAGCCGCGCTACCTGTGGGCGATGGTCGGTGCGACCACCATCGCCTTCATGAGCCTTGTGGTCTTCCATCGCCCCCTGGCGTTGCCGGGCCTGGACGTGCAGTTGCCGGCCACCTTCGTCGGCGGCCTGCTCCTGTGCTTCGTGCTGGACGCGCTCCTGCTCGTCGTCTTCATCAGGAGCATCTCGCGCAACCTGAGCCAGCGCGACGCTGCCGTCGCACGGCTGCGCCAGCGCGCGGCGGAGGAGGAGCACATCGTGCGCATGGGCCTGCTCGCTTCCGGCGCGGCGCATGAACTTGGAACGCCGCTCGCGACGATGTCGGTGATCGTGGGCGACTGGTCGCGCATGGCGCCGTTCGCGGGCGAGCCCGAACTGCGCGAGGAGATCGAGGAGATGCAGCGCCAGATCGAGCGCTGCAAGTCGATCGTGTCCGGCATCCTCACCTCCGCCGGCGAGACCCGCGGCGAGGCACCCGTCGAGACGACGCTTCACGTCTTCCTCGACGAGCTGGTGGCCGACTGGAAGCGCACGCGCGGCGAGCCCGAACTCGCCTACGAACGCGACGGCCCCGACCTGCCCATCATCTCGGACACGGCCTTGCAGCAGATGCTGGGCAACGTGCTCGACAACGCGCTCGAAGCCGCGCCGGGCGCACCGCTGCGCTTCCGGGCCGAATGGGACGAGGAGACGCTGACGCTGCGGGTGCTGGACGAAGGGCCGGGCTTCCCGCCCGAGTTCCTCGAACGCGTGGGCGCGCCGTACCAGTCGAGCAAGGGAACGCCGGGCCGCGGGCTCGGGCTCTTCCTCGCGCTCAACGTCGCGCGGACCCTCGGCGGCCAGCTGGACGCGCACAATCGCCCGGAAGGCGGCGCGCAGGTGGACATAGCCCTGCCGCTGGCCGCCCTGATGCCGCCCGACTCCACCGATGGAAGCTGAACGCGAACTGCTGGTCGTCGAGGACGACGACGCCTTCGCCCGCACGCTGCAGCGCTCGTTCGAGCGGCGCGGCTACCGCGTGCTGCGCGCGGCCGACCTGGACGGCGTGAGGGTCCTGCTCGAGCAGATCCGCCCCGGCTACGCGGTCGTGGACCTGAAGCTGGCGGCGGGAGGATCGGGCCTGGCGTGCGTGCAGGTGCTCCATGAACACGATCCGGACATGGTGATCGTGGTGCTCACCGGCTACGCGAGCATCGCCACCGCCGTCGAGGCGATCAAGCTGGGCGCGCGCCACTACCTGGCCAAGCCGGCCAACACCGACGACATCGAGGCGGCGTTCGGCCGCACCGAGGGCAACGCCGAAGTGGAGCTCACGGAGCGGCAGACCAGCATCAAGACGCTCGAATGGGAGCGCATCCACCAGACGCTGGCCGAGACCGGGTTCAACATCTCCGAAACCGCGCGCCGGCTCGGCATGCATCGGAGAACGCTCGCGCGCAAGCTCGAGAAGCAGAGGGTCAAGTGAGCCAATCCAAGGAGCCGTGTCCCTGCGGCCGCATCGATGAAGACGGCCGTGCGGTGCCGCTCGCCGATTGCTGCGGCCGCTGGATCGCCGGGGAACCGGCGCCCGATGCCGAAGCACTCATGCGCTCGCGCTACACGGCCCACGTGCTGCGCGACAACGCCTACCTGCTGGCGACCTGGCATCCGAGCACGCGGCCCGAGGACGCCACGCCCGATCCCGACACCAAGTGGCTGGGGCTGGAAGTGCACGACCACCAGATGATCGACGGCTCGCATGCGATCGTCGAATTCGTCGCGCGCTACCGCATGAAGGGGCGCGGCGGCCGCCTGCGCGAGCGCAGCCGCTTCGTGCGCGAGGACGACGGGCGCTGGTACTACGTGGACGGCGAGATCCGCTGATCATCGATTCAGCGGCGTGCGCGAGTACACCGCGGCCGGGAACTGCAGCAGCTCGAACGCGCGTTCCGCCGCACGCTGGGTCGGCGTGGAGTGCATCTGGCCACCGTAGGCGCCGTCCGCCAGCAGGCGTGACAGGTTCAGGCTCACGCCCACGTACAGGTCGCGCCGGCGATCGCCGCCGGGATCGAAGCCGCGCGCCTGGTAGCCGACCGAGAGCTCCAGGTAGCGGAGCGCCGGGATGCGGCGGGTGGTCTCGAAGCCGTCGGCCTTGAGCACCAGCAGGTAGCGCTGGCCCGAGTAGTCGCCGAACGGATCGAACCCGGAGCCCCTGGAGCGGCGATAGGCGAAACGGAAATCGAACTTGTCGTCCACGTCCGGATGGCTCTCGAGGAACACGCCCAGCGCCGTGCCGGCCACGTTCATCAGCGCGTCCTGCGGGCTGAAGCCCCATTTTCGCGAATAGCCGTCCAGCACCTCGATGCCGGTGAAGATGCCGATCGTCGTCCAGCCCGCGAGGCGGATCGCTTCCTCGCGGCTGTTCCCGGTGCTCGTGAACAAGGGCGTCAGCAGCCGCACGCTCGCGTAGTTGGAGAACATGTGCCCCAGCTTGTCGGCGCCGCCGGAGTCGGTGCCGGTCCCGAACCAGCCTTCGTTGGTGGTCTTGAAGCCGCCGCCGAAGCCGTCGTCCCACCACTTGTTGTAGCCGTACCCGGCCCACAGCGCGCCTATCGTTGCGATGGTCGCGGCGTTGCGCAGCGTGAGGTCGGGCGGGGCTTCCTGCGCCGCCGCGGGGGGAGCGAAAGCGAAGAGGGCCCACAGCAGGGGCGGGGCCGAGAGAGCAACGCGAGCAGTCCTGGACATCGGGACCTCCTGGCAGGCCGCCAGCGTACGCCATACTCGCCGCGGTGACCTGGATCCTCATCTATTTCGCGACCGGCGCCGCCATCGGCTTCCTCGCCGGGCTGCTGGGCATCGGCGGCGGCATGACGCTGGTGCCGTTGCTGGCCGCGATGTTCACCGCCCAACAGCTCGCGCCCGACCACGTGGTGCATCTCGCCCTGGGCACGGGCATGGCGTCGATCGTGTTCACCTCCAGCTCCAGCGTGCGCGCGCACCACGGGCTGGGGGGCGTCGACTGGACGCTGGTGCGCCGCATGGGCCCCGGCATGGTCATCGGAACCCTGCTGGCCACCGCGCTTTCGGGATGGGTGTCGCAGCGGGCGCTGGCGCTCGCTTTCGCGGTCATCGTGTACGCGGGCGCGACGCAACTCCTGCTCGGTCGCAAGCCCTCGGCCTCGCGCACCTTGCCCGGCGCGCCGGCGCTGGGGGTGATCGGGCTGCTGTTCGGCGTCGTCTGCGGGCTGGTGTCCGCGGGCGGGGCGTTCCTCACGGTGCCCTTCATGCTGTTCTGCGGCGTCGCGATGACGACGGCCATCGGCACGGGCGCGGCGCTCGGCCTGCCCGTCGCGGTGGTGGGAACGATCGGCTACGTGTTCAGCGGTTCCAAGGTGCCCGGCCTGCCGCCGCTGTCGCTCGGCTTCGTGTACGGCCCGGCCCTGCTGGGCATCGTCGCGGGCAGCGTGCTGACGGCCCCGCTCGGCGCGCGTACCGCCCACCGCCTGCCCGTGGCGATGCTGCGCCGCATCTTCGCCTGCCTGCTGTTCGTGCTGGCGACGAAGATGCTCTGGACCTACCTGTAGAAGCTGTAGAAGCCCAGCTCATCCGCGCGGGCTCGGGTTTCCCCTCGAGCCGAAAGAGCGGCCGCGGACTTTGAATGTCGACGACGCGCCCTTCGCGAAGGAGACATCGGATGGAAGCAGGCCGCATCGGCATCGTCTCGCGCTCGCCCGCACTCGCGGACGAAGTCGGACGCCAGCTCTCGAACTACGGGCTGGGCGCTTCGAAGGTCGTGCTTATGCCCGCCCAGGGCGTCACTCATCTCGCGCTGCTGAAGATGTTCGATCACCACTGGGGCACCGACGCGGTGCTGCTCGTCGGCGCGATCGACGCGGGCGAGGAAGCCGCCTGCACCGACTGGATCGCGCGGCACACGGAAAAACCGGTCTTCGGCTTCATCGACGCGGCCGATCCCGGCTACGCGCAGGCCGCGCGCCTGAGCGCGTCGGGCGTGCACATGAGCCCGGATGCAGCGCACATCGGCGAGCTCATCGCCTCGCTGGTGGAAAGCCCCTGGCTTCCTTTCGACTGAGGCTCACTGCGGGCTGAGCGCCTGCTCGATCTGCGCCGCGCCTTCGTCCCGCAGGAACCGCAGGAAAGCCTGCGCGACGGGCGGCAGGCGCTTGGTGCGCCGGTGCACCACGTACCAGTTCAGCATCAGCGGAAAGCCGCGCACGTCGAGCACGGCCAGCTTGCCCGCCTGGCGTTCGCGGCTGATCGTGTGCGCGGAGAGGAAGCTGATGCCCATGCCCGCGATCACGGCCTGCTTGATCGTCTCCGTGCTCTTGATCTCCATCGCGAGGTTCAGGCCGTCGATGCTTTCGCCGAAGCCTTCGAGCATGGAGTTCCAGGTGTCCGAGCCCTTCTCGCGCACGATGAACGGCTCCTTGAGCACGCGCTCGACCGGGATGCGCCTGCGGCCCGCCAGCGGATGCGAAGGTGGCGCGACGACCACGTAAGGGTGAGGCGCGAACGGCACGGCCACCGTGTCCGTCTCGGCGGCCGGGGGCGGCCGAACCATGACCGCGAGATCGGTGAGGTTGTCGGCCAGGAGCCCCAGCAGTTCCTCCCGGTTGCACACGCCGAAGTTCAGCGTCACGCCCCGATGGCGCTGCGCGAAGGCGACCAGCAAGGACGGAAAGAAGTAGTCGCCCGCGCTGATCACGCTCACGTTCAGGCGCCCGCCCTCGACGCCCTTGAAGGCCGAGAGCGCCTCTTCGGCTTCATGGAACTTCTGGATGATTTCGCGGCTGGACACGAGCATCTGGGCACCCGCCGGCGTGAGATAGACCTTCTTGCCGAGCTGTTCGAAGAGCTGCAGGCCCGCGTGTTCCTGGAGCTTGCGCACCTGCGTCGACACGGCGGGCTGGGTCAGGTGCAGTTCTTCCGCGGCGCGCGAGAAGCTCAGGTGCCGGGCCACGGCCTCGAACACCTTCAGCTGGCGAAGCGTCGCGTTGCGCATGGCCGGACTATAAGTCGCAAGGAATCAAAACGATCAAAAACATTCACTATCGCTAATCGTTTTCGAAACCTACATTGCATCGCGGTCCACCGGAAAAGGAGACTTCATGCAATCCGTTCAACAAGCCCAACCGCACGCGCGCTACGCGCTGGCCTTCGAAGAGCTCGGCCTCGATTGGCAATGGGATGGCAGCGAACCATTGCGCGCGTACATCGAACGTGAACATCCGCACCTGCTTCGCATGTATGACGCGGACTTTCTCGTCAGCGCCATCGAAAGCATCAGCGCTCGCGCGGCGGCCTGAGCCGTGACTCCCCGGACAAACCCTGAGTTTCGGCAATCTTGACCTTCGTCAAGAGAACTCGCGCGGGGTCGGAGGGAGCATCGCGACGCGTTATCCGCGACGTCGGATGCGCATCCAACGACCCAGGAGACAACGCGATGAGTACCCGAGAAAAGTTCGTCCGCATCGCGGGCGCGCTGACCGTCGCCGTCACGGCGATCCTCCCCGCGCACGCCGCGTGGGAGCCCACCAAGCCCGTGGAATTCGTGGTGCCGGCCGGCACCGGCGGCGGCGCCGACCAGATGGCGCGCCTGATCCAGGGCGTGGTGGCCAAGCACAACCTCATGAAGCAGCCGCTGGTCGTCGTCAACAAGTCCGGCGGCGCGGGCGCGGAAGGCTTCCTCGAGGTGAAGAACGCCAAGGGCGATCCGCACAAGATCGTGGTGACGCTGTCGAACCTGTTCACCACGCCGCTGGCCACGGGCGTGCCGTTCAACTGGCGCGACATGACGCCGGTGTCGATGATGGCGCTGGACAACTTCGTGCTGTGGGTCAACGCCGAATCGCCGTACAAGACGCCCAAGGAATACCTCGACGCCGTGAAGGCCGCCGGCCCCAGCAAGATGAAGATGGGCGGCACCGGCTCCAAGCAGGAGGACCAGATCCTCACCGTCAGCATCGAGAAGGCCTCCGGCACCAAGTTCATCTACGTGCCGTTCAAGGGCGGCGGCGAAGTCGCGGTGCAACTCGTCGGCAAGCACGTGGATTCGACGGTGAACAACCCGGTCGAGGCCGTCGCTCAATGGCGCGCCAAGCAGTTGCGGCCGCTGTGCGTGTTCGACGACAAGCGCATGCCGTATCCCACCAAGATCACCGACACGCAGTCCTGGCAGGACATCCCGACCTGCAAGGAATCCGGCGTGAACGCCAGCTACACCATGCTGCGCGGCATCTTCATGCCCCCGGGCGTCACCGACGACCAGAAGAAGTTCTACGTGGACCTGCTCAAGAAGGTGCGCGAGACGCCCGAATGGAAGGACTACATGGAGAAGGGCGCCTTCAACCAGACGTTCATGGACGGCCCGGCGTACACCGACTGGCTGGGCAAGGCCGAGCAGATGCACCGTGAACTCATGAAGGGTGCAGGTTTCCTGTCCAACTGACATGGCACACGAACACAGCGAAGGCGGCGCGAGCCGCGGCATCTCCCTGCATTCGGTCGAAGTCGTCGTCGCCTTGCTGGTGTTCGCGCTGGGCCTCACCATCCTCATCGGAAGCTGGAAGCTCGGCTCCAATTGGACCAGCGACGGCCCGGGGCCCGGCTACTTTCCGTTCTACATCAGCCTGATCATGTGCATCTCGGGCGCGGGCGTGGCCATCCAGGCCCTGCGCAAGCGTTCCGACGGCATCTTCGCGGACGGCCAGCAGCTCAAGCAGGTGATGATCGTCCTGCTGCCCGCCGCCGTGTACGTGCTGGCGGTGCAGCTGGTCGGCATCTACGTCGCCTCGGCGATCTACATCGCCCTCTTCATGACCCTGCTCGGCAAGTACTCGCCCGTGAAGAGCACCCTGGCCGCGCTGGTGATCATGGTGCTGTTCTTCCTGCTGTTCGAGGTCTGGTTCAAGGTGCCCCTCTACAAGGGCACGTTCAACATGCTCCAGTTCACCGGGTACTGAGGCCACATGGACGAACTCAGCGCACTGTTCCACGGCTTCGCGGTCGTGCTCTCGCCCCTGAACCTGGGGCTGATGATCGTCGGCATCGTGCT
>Ga0247825_10003030_pt1 | contig 11074 bp, 11 predicted proteins | sample 13C_Vanillin_Day_FD_194413 | JGI IMG/M metagenome (GOLD analysis project Ga0247825, IMG submission 194413) | Soil microbial communities from agricultural site in Penn Yan, New York, United States - 13C_Vanillin_Day48 | ecosystem: Environmental > Terrestrial > Soil > Agricultural land | place... | reverse complement strand
TCATGCGCTCGGCCAGATCCCGCGCGCTGCCCGGTGCCTCATCCAACGTCTTGAAGATGCCCAGCTCGTCCGAAACCGTCGCCGCGGGCAGGTAGTTAATCGACAGCCACAGGTTCCAGACCGCCCGGTCGTCTGTCGTCGGCAGTTCGTATTGCGTCAAGGCAGCCCTCGCTCACGAAGATGGCGCAAGCCTAACGGCCCCGAGCAGCAAAGAAAACCGCAGCTGCCGGACCTTCCGGGCTCCCCCTCTCCGAAATCGGGGAGGGGGCTGGGGGGAGGCGTCAGCGTCCGGGAATCTCCTGCAACGCCCACGCATTCCCATCCGGGTCCTGGAAATATACAAACCGCCCCCACGCCTGGTCATCCACGTCCGTGACCTCGATGCCGCGCTCCTTCAGCGTCCGGTGCGCCTCGTCGGCGCTCGCCACCACCATCTGCATCCCCCGCACGGAGCCCGGCGCGGCATCCGTCAGTCCTTTGCCGATGGCGATGGAACAGGCTGACCCCGGCGGCGTGAGTTGGACGAACCGGATCTCGTCGCTGACCGTATGGTCGTGGTCGGCGTTGAAGCCAACGCGCACGTAGAAGTCCTTGGCGCGATCGACGTCCGAGACGGGCAGGGTGATCAATTCGAGCTTCATCTCCATAACTGCGGTTCTCCTTTGCCGCCAGATTACGACGCCAGAGCCGCCGTTTGCGGTGCTATCCTGACGGCGATTGGCAGGAGAGTTAGTTCCGCGTTGTCGGACTGACGTGCTCCCTCTCCTCGCAAGGAGAGGGCTGGGGGTGAGGTAACCCCCGATTACCGAAAGGCCTCTAGATGATTGGTGTCTACCTTCCCGGCGGGTCCGCGCAGCAGTTCATGGACGCGATCAAGCTGGCGGAGGCGAAGGGCATCCCTGCCTTCTGGCTCACCAGCGGTGGCAGCCTGCCGGACGTGATCACCGTCTTCGCCGCTGCGGCCATGCAGACCTCTCGCATCAAGATGGGCACCTCGATCACCCAGACCTGGCCCCGGCACCCCGTCGCCATCGCCTCACAGTGCATCGCCATGGCCCAGTTGGCGCCCGGGCGATTCCGCATCGGCCTCGGCCCGAGCCACCAGCCCGCCATCGAGGGCATGTACGGATACAAGTACCAGCGACCGCTGAAGAACCTGCGCGAGTACCTATTCACCGTCCAGAGCATCCTCAAGGGCGGCGAGGTCGACTTCGCCGGCGAGTTCGTCACGACGAAAACGAAGCTCGGCGCCGGACCCGGCAACGTCACCATCGAGGCGCCCATCGACGTGCCGGTGATGGCATCAGCCCTGCGCCCCGCGTCGTTCCGGCTATGCGGCGAGCTGGCTGACGGCGCCATCAGCTGGGTGTGCCCGTGGGAGTACCTGCGTGATGTGGCAGCGCCGGCGATGCACGAAGGCGCCGAAGCGGCCGGCCGCGCGACGCCGCCCCTGGTGGCGCACGTCCCGGTCGTCCTGAGCGACGACATCGAGACCATCCGCGCCGCCGCGGGCCCGACGCTGTCACGCTACGCCGGCCTGACCAACTACCGGGGCATGTTCGAGACCGCCGGCTTCCACGACGCGGCCGGCGGCGACCTCAACGCCCTGATCGACGCTGTCGCGGTCTACGGCACCGACGAGACTGTCTCGGCGAAGCTGAGCCAGATCATCTCCGAGGGCGCCGGCGAGATCATCGCCCACCCCATGTTCATCTCCGGCCAGGACAACCGTGGGCAAACGGAGCACTTCCTCGACGTCGTCGCCCGCGCGAACAAGCTCGCAGGCGTGCCGGCATGAAGGAGCTGCGAGCGATCGTCGAAGCCGTGTGCCTGAGCATCGAGGGCGTACGCGTCGCGAAGGCGCCCCAGGACGAGGCCTTCATCGGCCCCCACGGCTTCGTCGGCGACCGCCACGAGGCCGAGTTCAGGCGTGCGCCCAGGAGCAGCGACCTACGTCCCAACCATCGTCAGTGGTCGGCCGTTTCGACCGAAGAAGTCACGGAGCTGTGCGCCGACATGGGCGTCGACCCGCCTTTCGCCCTCGGCGCCATGGGCGAGAACCTGCGCCTCGGCGGCATCCGCCTGGCAGACGTGCCGCCAAACACCGTGCTCGAGTTCCCCAGCGGCGCCCGCCTCCTCGTCAGCCAGCCCAACGACCCCTGCGTCAACGCCGCCCGCGAGCTGTCCCAAACCTACGGCGCTGCTGTCGGCCAGTACTTCGTCAAACAATCCTTCGGCCGCCGTGGCATCCTCGGCACCGTGCTGGAGACGGGCGTCATCCGCCCCGGCGACGAGGTCCGCGTCCTCGTACCCGACGCCGTCAAGGCGTAAAGCCCGATCTTCGAGGCAGCCCTGATCCTCTAGCTGCGGGTTTTAACCCCCAGTCGCCCTCACTCAGACCTCAATCCCACGAACTTCAACTTCAAACCACAAACTACAAACCACCAACCTCAAATCCCGGCTTCTACGTCCGATAGTCCGCGTTGATATGCACGTACTCCGTCGTCAGGTCGCAGCCCCAGGCCGTCGCGAACTCGCTGCCGCTGCCGAGGTCGATGTCGATGACCACCTCGTCCTGCTTCATCTTCGCGTGCACGTCGTCCTCGTTGAAGCCCAGGACGGCGCCCTTGTCGAACAGGGGCACGCCCTGCAGCGCGACGCTCGTGCGCTGCGGTGTGACGCGGGAGCCGCTGCGCCCTGCCGCGACGAGGATGCGCCCCCAGTTCGGGTCATTACCGGCGACCGCCGTCTTCACGAGCGACGACAGCGCGACGGTCTTCGCGACGTTTCGCGCGTCAGCCTTCGAGGGCGCGCTCGTCACGTTCACCGTGAGAAGGTGCGACGCACCTTCGCCGTCCCGCGCGACCATGCGCGCAAGGGTGGCGCAGATCTCATGCAGGGCCGAGGCGAGGCGCTCGGCGTCCGGGGTGCCGGCGTAGATCGTCTGGTTGCCCGCTGCGCCGTTGGCAAAGACGAGCAGGGAGTCGGAGCAACTCGTGTCGCCGTCCACCGTGACCATGTTGAACGTGGAGTCCGACACCTCATGCACGAGGTCGCGCAGCAGATGCGGGTCGACGGCGGCGTCCGTCGTGACGTAGGCAAGCATCGTCGCCATGTTGGGATGAATCATGCCGGAGCCCTTGGCGCAGCCGCCGAGGGTAAACAGCACCCTGTCGCCGTCCTTGACCGCGATCGCGGCCTCCTTGGCGACGGTATCCGTTGTCATGATCGCCTTCGCGTAGTCGTGTCCACCGTCCGCCGTGAGCTTGATGCCACCCACCGCAGCCCGGATCTTCTCGATGGGCAGAACGACGCCCGTAACACCCGTCGAGCACACGGCGAACTCTTCGTCACCGACGCCCGCCGCCATGGCGCCGAGGGCGGCCATCTCCTCCGCCTCCGCGATGCCCGCATCGCCGAAGGGCGCGTTGGCGTTGCCAGAGTTTGTAATCACGCCTCGCAAGTGCCCCTGGCGCAGGCGGCGTTCGTTCACGTAAACCGGCGCCGCTTTGACCATGTTCTGGGTGAGTACGCCGGCAGAAACGCACTCGCGCTCGGAGAACAGGATGCCGAGGTCAAGCTGACCCTTCTTGGGACCGCCCGCATACATGCCCGCGCAGACGGCGCCGGCAACCCAACCCTGGGGCGACGTCACGCTGCCGCCTTCTATCTTTTCGAATGACATTTACGAATCTCCTCGCGCCTCGATGGCGTCAACGGCGATGCCCGACTCGAGCTTGCGCAACTGTAGCGGCGACCTTCAGGTCGCCACGGGAGTCTAATCCACCGCCAGCTAACGGGCTGCTGCTATTTCTCGGAATAAATCAGGCGAAAAGGGCGGCGACCAGCCGCACCGCACGGGCGCGATTGGGAGAAGGCGCATTGACGTCACGGTAGCCGAGATGTTCCTCATCCCGACGGTGAGTGGGGCGAGAGGACACATTCTCACGCATCGTGGGAAAGTCCCAACATCAGCTCGAGATTCTGGACGGCCTGACCGGACGCGCCCTTGCCCAGGTTGTCGAGCACCGCGCAGAGCACCGCCTGCTCGCGCGCCTGGTTGGCGAAGACGTGGATGGTAAGCTGGTCAGTCCCGTAGAGCTCCTCCGCATCGAGCGAGAGGCCTCCGAGCAGCTTGTGCGCCTTGCGCGACGCCGTGTCGGACAGCGGCGCCACGTTGATCCCCTGCTCGCCGCCCTTGCCCTCGTAGTGCGTCGCGATCGCTTCATGCAGCTGCCTCGCCGTGGGCGAACCCGGCAAGGACCACAGCTGCAGAGGCAGCGACACGATCATCCCCTGCGCGAAGTCCCCCACGCTGGGCACGAAGATCGGGCGCTTCGACAGCGAGCCGTGCTTCTGGATCTCCGGCACGTGCTTGTGCTCGAGGTCAAGGCCGTAAAGATAGTAGGAGGCGTCTGTCGCGTCATCGGCCTCGTCGTCTTCAAAGGCAGCGATCAGGCGACGCCCGCCACCGGAGTAGCCGGACACAGCGTTGATCGTCACAGGATAGTCCGGCGGCAGCAGTCCGGCCGTCACCAGCGGATGGAGCATCGAGACGGCGCTGAGGGCATAGCAGCCGGGGTTGCTCACGAGTCGCGCGCCGGCGATCTCAGCCGGCTGCGAAGGTTCGTACTCCGGGAAGCCGTAGGTCCAGCCCTCGGCGACGCGATGCGCCGTCGAGGCATCGATGATGCGCGCGCCCGGGTTCTCGAGCATCGCGACGGCCTCGCGGGCGGCGTCGTCGGGCAGGCAAAGGATCGACACATCGGCGCTGTTCAGCATCTCGGCGCGGCGGCTCGCGTCCTTGCGCTCGGCATCGCTGAGATGGAGCAGCTCGATGTCGCAGCGAGTGCTCAACCGCTGCGAAATCTGCAGTCCGGTCGTCCCGGCCTCGCCGTCGATGAATACCTTCGCCTTCATCGTGCTTCCTGATTCGAGTTCACGGTTTCCAGTTCACAGTTTACAGTCTCGCGAATAGCCGCGGCGTTTGGAAGTGCGAAGTATAGCAACGTGGCGTCTATGCGCCAACGGCGCGAACTCCCTAAATGTTGGTGCATCTTGGCAAATGGCAGCGCTTGGGCCATATTCAGCGCGCCCCGTACCCGGCTACCCCCATGAGGACCTCTGATGACACTTTCATCCGCCGAAGGCCGCGCCGCTCTCGCAGCGCTCGTTGGCGGTGTCTTGTGGGCAGCGAAAGGCCTCGGCATCCTGGTGGCCGACTACGAACCCGAGTACGCGTTCGCGGTGGCACCATTCTTTTTCGGCATCGCCGCCACAGGAATCGCCGCGAAGGTCGACCCCGCTCGCCGGAGAGCATGGACGGCTACGACGATTCTCGCCGTCATGGCGACGCTCGCCGGAGGAGCGGCGGCGTTGATTGACGTGGCCGCCGGTGACACCGACAGCTTCGGCGTGACGGTCATGCTCTCAGTCCTCTGCCTCCTGGCGGTGCTCATCTACGGGGGGTGGCTGGTGCGCCACTGGAGCGCGATTCCGGTGGCATTGGCCGCTACCATGCTCATCGGCCTACCCGTCGGCGGCGCCCTCACCGAGATCGACGAACGCCTCCTTGAGATTCCCCTCCTCGCCGTCGCCCTCGGATGGATACTCCTGGGCCTGACGTTCTGGCGCGATGCCAGTGAGCCCGCCGGCGACACCTCAGTCCCAGCCTCTGCCGCGCAATCCCGAGACCTGTGAACATCCAAACGTGAACGTGGACTCCAAACCCTGAACTTCGCTTAGACTGTGCCCACTTTCGGAACCCTCGGTAGATTGGCGCGAAGGAGACGGCACATGGCGGACAGGGTAAAGGTCGGCAACACAGAGATCGCGATGGTCTGGGACGCGGAGTTCCGCTACGCCCCGGCGATGTTCATCCCCAGCATGCCGCCGGAGAAGTGGGCGCCCTTCCTCAACGGCCTCACCGTGGACGACATCCAGGAGTCGCGCGTGATGACCTTCCTCATCCGCAGCGGGGGCAAGAACATCCTCGTCGATGCCGGCGTCGGCGCCCACGGCCTCTGGCGCTTCGGTGAGGGCCACCTGCCCGAGTCCCTGAAGGCGCTGGACGTCACGCCCGAAGAGATCGACTACGTCGTGCCGACCCACCTCCACCTCGACCACGTTGGTTGGTTCACGACCTCGACCACCAACGGTCCAGTGCCTACCTTCCCCAACGCGAAGTACATGTTCCAGCAGGCAGACTGGGACCACTTCGTCGAGTCCGGTCTGCTCGACCGCCTCGGCGACAGCCCCATGAACCAGTCGACGAAGAAGATGTTCGACGTCGCCGTGCTGCCGATGCGCAACAGCGGCCTCATGGAGCTCATCGGCCCCGAGGCGATCATCACCGACGGCGTTACCCTCCTGCACACGCCCGGCCACACCCCCGGCTCCGTCTCCATCCTCGTGCAATCCGGCTCCGAGGCCGCGCTGCTCATCGGCGACGCAGCCCACAACCCAGGCCAGCTCACCGAGTCCGACTACTCGCCTGCCGTGGACGTAGACCCGTCGCTGTCCACTCGTTCGCGCAAAGCGGTCGTGGCCCTCGCCCAGCAGCACAACGCCTACGTCAGCGGCGGCCACTTCGGCGCGCCCGGCCACCCCGCCTTCGGGCGCATCGTCCTCATGGACGGCCGCCCAATGTGGCAGGGCGTCAGCCTGTAAGAGCAGGCAATCGAGCAATCGGACAGGGTTCTGGCGCAATCAGGAGGACTCGGAATATGGACGACTTCGACCTCTACCGCTTGTTCAAGACGCTACACGTCATCTCGGTAGTTCTCCTCGGAGGCGGCTTCGTCCTCGAAGGCACCTGCGGCCCGCTCGTCGCCCGCGCTCGCACGATCGGCGAAGTCCGGGCTTACGCAAAGCTGATCTACATCTCGGAGAACTACCTGTCGTTCCCTGCCGCCCTCGGCATCGCCATCTTCGGCTACCTCACAGCCGACCGCGCCAACTTCGACCTCGACCTGACCTGGCTGCTGCTTGGCCAGATCCTCTTCTACGTGATCGCGGCGCTCGCCATCGTCTTCCTCCGCCCGGCCGCGAATCGTCTGTACGCGCTCGCCAACGCCGCCCCCGACGGCCCGGTAACCCCCGAAGTAGCAGCCCAACTCAAGAAGCCGGTAGCAGCCATCGTCGGCGCAATCACCAGCGTCATCTTCGCGTTTGTCATCTACCTGATGGTGTCGAAGCCAGCCTGGTAGTCAGACCCTTAGACGCCAGCAGGTCGAAGTTTGAGAACACAAATCCGGTCCCCTGGCCTCTTGGGTCGCTTGTCGATTAGCGAAGCGGAGGGTCAGCAAGAGGGCAAGCACCGCATTCGTTCCCCATTCCTTCCTTCCCTGCTACGATCCCTCGCGTGGCTGGACCTGAGGTTCTCTACCGCTATCGCCAGGCGATCGAGCTTGAGGTGAGCAAAACGTTGCCCGCCAGCGATTCGCGCATCGATGACATGCTGCGCTTCGCCCTCGGCTGGAACGACGACGCCATGCCGACCCTGGCGAAGGCCCTCCGCCCAACTTTCTGCCTTCTCACCTGCGAGTCCCTCGGCGGCGACCTCGACCAGGCGATGCCCGCCGCCGTCTCTCTGGAACTCGTGCACTGCTTTTCGCTCATCCACGACGACATCGAGGACGGCGACGAAACCCGGCACCATCGGCCCTCGCTCTGGAGCCAGTACGGCCGCGGCCCTGCCGTCCTCGCCGGCGCCGCCCTCTGGTCCGTCGCCTACCAGACCCTCGACCGCAGCCAGCAGCGCGGCCTCGCCCCGGAGCGCGTCCTCCGCGCCCGCAAAATCCTCAACGATGCCTGCAGGGAGATGATCGAGGGCCAGCACCAGGACCTTACCTACGAGCTGCGCAGCGACGTCACCCTCGAGGAATACATCGACATGATCGACCACAAGAGCGCCGCCCTCCTTGGCGCATCGCTCCACCTCGGCGCCCTCGTCGCCGGCGCCGACGAAGAAGAGTGCGCGCGCTTCGAGACCTTCGGCCGCGAGATCGGCCTCGCCTTCCAGATCCGCGACGACATCCTCGGCATCTGGGGCGAAGGCAGCGCTACCGGTAAGCCCGTCGGCGCCGACATCGCCCACAAGAAGAAGTCCCTGCCCGTCGTCCAGGCCCTGCAGCAGGTCCTCGGCCCCGACCGCGACATCCTGCGCACGGTCTACGCCAAGGCCAAAGTCGAAGACGACGACGTCTACCGCGTCCTCGACGTGCTCCAGCGCTGGAACTGCCGCTACTTCGCCCAGGGCCTCGCCGAAGACTACCGCGCCCGCGCCATGGACGCCCTCTCGCGCACCACCATCGAGCCCGAAGCCCGCCGCGGCTTCGATGCCCTGACCTCCTTCATCCTCGAGCGCGACTACTAGCCCCGCTTCGAGGCTATCCCGAAGCCATTCTTGTCATCCTGAGCGAAGTGGAAGGAGCTGCAGCGCCTCGGAGGAACGAAGACACTCCTCCAGTGCCACCTGATTCGAGCAAAGCGAGTACGGCCTTTGTAGCTGCATGCCTTCAGGCTTGCCTCGACAACGCGGCACGCGTCATGTCCTCCAGGATGCTCACAAGTCATCCGCCGGTCGAGGGCAGGAAGAACTTTAGCCGAGGCCATTCCAGCCTCGGCGTCAGTCCTTGTGTTCTTTGTTCCCTGTTGTTCCTTGTTCCCGGCCCTGGGGTCTACCCCGTCCGGGACGTCCCGTGCATCCGCGTCAACGTCAGGCGCCGCCACGGCTTCGCCCACACTGCTTCCATCGCCTCCTCGATGCGGCGCACGACCGCGTCGTGGTGCCGCCCCGAGTTGCCGAGGCGCATGCGGGCGAGGCGGATGTCCGCCCAGCGCAGGTGCCGCTCCTCGTCGCGCATCACCTGCTCCAGCACGCGCGCCAGACCGGGATCGACGAACGACATCAGCCGCCCGCAATGCGTCGCCGTGTACGCCTTGATGCCGTGATGGAACGCGGCGACCCGCGAGAGGTCGTCCGGCTGAGTCAGGACGATGGCAAAGGGCTTGTTGAGGATCTGGTCCAGGGTCGTCGCCGCCTGGCGCCCGCCCCGGCCCCGGATCTCGTCGCTGAGCAGGCGCAAGTTGCGGCGCTCGTCGGCAAGATGGCTCGTCAGGCCGGCCTTCACCTCGAAGTCCGTCGCCTTCGGGATCCACTCCTCGAGCAGGTCGACGCTACGAAGCTTGGTCTGCCAGACGCGTGCAAGAATCTCTAGAACCGGGTTTTCAGCTGGTTCACTTCGGAACGATGTTAGGTCCATGGTCTCCCCCCACTTGGCCTCAACATCGGCAGGCATCCGTGCGTCTGATGCCTTGAAACCTTGCAAAACCATCTAGAAAACCAGGGCCAACCACCAGTGGCGGCTGACCCTGTTACTTGTTACTCGTCTCAGGCCGTGTGCCGTCGCCCGTTCATCCGAAGCTCCTGCACCGGCGTCAATTGCCGCTTCGGCATGCGCATCAGCCGGCGCTCTTCCTTCGATTCGTTCAGCATGATCTCCGCAGACGCCAGCAGCTCCTCGCGCGTGCCACCGTCCTCCGGATACGAGACGATGGCGACCGAACTGGAGACGCCCTTCATCTCGCTCGCGCCCGTCTCGAAGACGTTCAGTTCTTCCAGTCTGTGCACGATCGCCGAGGTCAGCTCGACGGCCATTGCCCGGTTCGATTCCGGCAGCAGCACCGCAAACTCGTCGCCGCCGTAACGCGCCACCATCTCTGGCAACGCAATCGAGCCCGCCAGGGTCATGCCCACGCTGCGCAGGACCTTGTCGCCCATCGTGTGGCCGTAGTTGCTGTTGAAGTCGCCGAAGTCGTCCAGGTCGAAGAACACCAGGGACAGCGCCCGTCCGAACCGACGCGACCGCACGACCTCGCCCTCGAGCGTCTCGAGAAAGAAGCCGCGGCTGTGCGTCCAGGTCACCGGGTCGATGCCGCCGAAGCGCGTCGTCTCCTCGCCGAACATCAACGCCTTCAGCGCCAGCGTGCAATGTCCCGCCGCCAGCTCGAGCACTTCGACGTCCGGGGCGCGCCCGGAGAACATGAACACGCACACACCGAAGGACTCACCCTCCATGACCAGCGGGACAACGGCGACGCGGCTGAGCTCCAGCTGCTGCTTGATCCGGTCGCAGGCTTCCTTGCCCAGCGCCTCACCCAGGACTTCGCGCAGGTCGTCGGTAAGCGTGACCTCACCGCTCTCCATCACGCTTCGAAGCCAGCTGCGCATCGGCAGCGGATATTCCATGTCGACCAGGTTTTCCTGCGCCGCGATTGACGCCTGCTCTAGGCCGGGCTCATCGATCGTGGCAAGGTGCGTTGCTGTGAGCACCTCCCGGCGCTTGTCCAGGAGGAGCGGGTAGGACACCACAGCCCCGGTCACCCGAGGCGCGCGCTCCAGGAAGAGCGATAGCATCTCCTCCAGCGTGCCTGCGCTATGCAGGAACAGGCTCAAGACGGCAAGCTCGTGGAGCCTGTCCGCCTGGTCGCCCGCTTCGGCAGGCGTTCGTTTATCCGCGCGTCTTTCGATCGCCGTGGCACGCCTTAGAGCATCCGGGTCGAGCCCCTCTGCCCTCTTGCCACCGGAGAGTTTGGAAAACAGCTTCATGCCGCGTCCTCGCTTCTCTTTTTCTTGCCGTCGGTCCCCATCTGGACCGTTATGCGTACACCATCTGTGTCCACCACCGCGCCGCTGCGCCCGAACACGGCGCCGACTGCCCGCTCTACGGCATCGAGGGTCGGCATGGCCGCCCGGATGGGCAGGCCGACGGTGACGCTGTGGGGCGTGTAATTGAGGAGGGCCGCACTCTCGCCACAGTCGAGGCGGTTGAGGAGGTCGTAAACGTTCGCTAGCTCCACGCGGCCCTCAGTGTCCTTCACGACGATCACCGGCGGCCCCGAAATGTCGGCCGACATGTGGGACCAATCGAGCGAAGGGGCAGGGGTCTTGGGCGGAGGGGCGTCGAAGCTGACGCGTGTGTGGCCACCGGCCATCTCCGCCCGCATGGCCTCGACAGCCAGACGGGCTTCTTCTCGCTTTGCTTCCTCGTCTTCGCTGGCCGGCGCGTCG
>Ga0247825_10003029_pt1 | contig 11075 bp, 9 predicted proteins | sample 13C_Vanillin_Day_FD_194413 | JGI IMG/M metagenome (GOLD analysis project Ga0247825, IMG submission 194413) | Soil microbial communities from agricultural site in Penn Yan, New York, United States - 13C_Vanillin_Day48 | ecosystem: Environmental > Terrestrial > Soil > Agricultural land | place... | reverse complement strand
TGAGCGCCATCCGCCAGCGCCGTCGGCTGCACCAGGCTCCAGTTGCCCGCACCATCGGCCGTCGTCGTGCCCACCACGGCACCATCCACAATCACTGTGACAGTGCTGCCCGGCTCCGCCGTGCCGACGTAGGTCGGCTGGTTGTTGTTGGTCACCGATCCATTGGCTGGAGTGACAACCACCGGGGCCGCAGGCGGCGTGGTGTCCACGGTGAACGTGTTGGTGTTCGAGTCCGCGCTGGTGTTGCCCACCGCATCCGCGGCCGTGGCTTTCACCGTGTGAGAGCCCTCCACAAGTGCCGTCGGCTGCACCAGGCTCCAGTTGCCCGCACCATCGGCCGTCGTCGTGCCCACCACCGCGCCATCCACAATCACTGTGACAGTGGTGCCCGGCTCCGCCGTGCCGCTGTAGGTCGGCTGGTTGTTGTTGATGATTGAGCCATTGGCTGGAGTGATGACTACAGGCGGCGCAGGCGGCGTGGTGTCCACGGTGAACGTGTTGGTATTCGAGTCCGCGCTGATATTGCCCGCCGCATCCGCAGCGCGCGCCCTCACCAAGTGGTTACCCTCCGCGAGCGCTGTCGGCTGCACCAGGCTCCAGTTGCCCGCACCGTCGGCCGTCGTCGTGCCCACCACCGTGCCATCCACAATCACGGTGACGGTGCTGCCCGGCTCCGCCGTCCCGCTGTAGGTCGGCAGGTTGTTGGTGATCGAGCCGTTGGCTGGAGTGATGACTACGGGAGCCGCCGGCGGCGTGGTGTCCACCCTGAACGTGTTCGTATTGCTCGGAGCGCTCTGAAGTCCCTGGGCGATGTTGATTGCCACGGCGTAGACCGAGTGAAGCCCTTCCGACAGGTTCGTTGGCTGTGGGAACGACCAGTTGCCCTCGGCATCGGGCGTCACTCGCCCTATCTCGACGCCGTCCACGTAGACGATCACCTGGGTGCCCGGCGGGAACGGCTGCATGAGCGTGCCGGTGTAGAGGGGCGTGGCGTCGTTGGTGCTGGAGTTGTGGGCCGGCGTCACCACCACCGGCACAGGCAGCGGCGAGTAGCATCCCGGAAGGATCGTCAGGACACCATCGGCACCCGGTTGAGCGCCGTAGTTATCAAACGTCGCGGAGCTGGTCCCCGAAATCCCTCCGGCGACAGCCGTGCCAGGCAGGAGGCAAGTGCCGCCACCGCAGGCCTGGAAGAGGACCCGGCCACCGCCGCCACCGCCACCAGGGCCGCTGAAGGCGGTCGTGTTGCCACCGCGGCCACCCCAGGCATGGACTTTGGAGACATCGCACTCCGCCATCCCGGAGAAACGCAGGTAGACCGTACCACCGCCTCCACCTCCTCCTGCCGCGTCACCCGTACCGACGTTCGAGGAGTTGGCGCCGTCGGCGATGATGGCGCCCGACCCCGTTAGCGACCCACCGCGGATGAAGACGATGCCTCCACCCTGACCACCCGCAGCGGACGAGCCACCTGCAATGTGACCCGGCGCGCCGCCACCCCCCAGGAGCAGCCGCGACACCGGAGAGAAGATCAGCGCCGCGCCGCCATCCCCTCCCACGACCCGCGAGCCATCCTCACTGAAACCGCCCATTCCACCGGCCCCGCTACTGCCGCCACCTCCACCGCCTGACCTCAAGCACACGCCGCCGCCCGCCCCATTGGCCAGCCGGCCACGCCCCGCATACGCATCTCCAAAGAGCGTCGCCGCGATACTCTCACCCTTCCGAGCGCCTGCGGGGAAGGGCTGATCCAGCCCCGTGCAGCTGTTGGTACCGGAGCTGTCCTGCTGCGCCTGCCCTCCGCGGAAGCCGCGGCTCGTGGCCGTCAAGGAGCCGACGATGTTCACCACTCCCTGGGAGAGAAAGGCCAGGACACCGCCCGTGCTCCCATTCCAGTTTCCAGGGATGACGCCCGCGGTCCCGATGATGTTGAAGGAGGTGTACTCACGCACCAGGACAATCTGGGAGACATTGGCCGCATAGGTGTTGAGCAGCGGCGCGTCCAGGTTCAGCGTGGTGCCCGCCGAAGAGGTCACCCGCGCGAGTTCCCAGCGGCCGACCGGGCTGTTGCTGAGATCGATGGAGTCCGGTCCACCCGAGGGAGGTACGGGAGAGATCCCCGTCGTCTGGAGCACCAGGATCAGGCGGTTCGCGCCAATGCCCGGGTTGGAGGCGATCGTGATGGAGGTGTCCCCCGCCGAGGCTTGCGCTGAGATCCTGGCGTAGAGGTTGATGGTCGTGGTGCCCGAGCCCACGGAGAACGGCCCGTCCTGCCCGTTGCCCAGGCCGTACACGTCCTCGCCAGCCACGGCGGGCAGCGCGCACATGACCACCGCCAGCAGCGCGGTGCGGAAGAGGTTCCTCGAAGATGCGTTCTTCATGTGTGGTGTCCCCCGCGCCTACTGCTGGGCGCCCTCGCGCGGCGTGGTGAGGAATTCGACCCGGCGGTTGGCAGCCCGGCCCTTCTCCGTGGTGTTCGGCGCGACCGGCAGGCTGCGGCCCATGCCTCGGGCCTCCAGCCGCTGCGGCGCCACACCCTTCTTGATGAGGTACTCGCGCACCGCCTCCGCGCGCCGCTGCGACAGCTCTTCGTTGTACTGGTTGCTGCCGCGCTCGTCCGTGTGGCCCTCGATCCAGACCTTCTCCAGCTCGGGGTGCTCGAGGATGACCTTGGCCACCTGATCCAGCAGCTTGAAGCTGCGGCGCTGGATCGTCGTCTTGTTGGTGTCGAAGTAGACCTTGTCCTTGATCTCGATGCGATCCTTCTGGATCTCGACGATCTGCTTCTCCTGCACCGGGCAGCCCTGGTTGTCCACGGGGCCCGGCTCCGTCGGGCAGTTGTCGCGGTGATCCGGCAGCGTGTCGCCGTCCGTGTCCTTGGCCGGGCAGCCCTTCAGCTCGGCGATGCCGGGCTCCGTCGGGCAGGCGTCCACCGCGTCCTCGATGCCGTCCTTGTCCGTGTCAGGGCAGCCCTGGAACTGCGGCACACCCGGCACCGTCGGGCACCTGTCCGCCGCATCCTCGATGCCGTCCTTGTCCGTGTCCGGGCAACCCTGGAACTGCTCCACCCCTGGCACCGTCGGGCACTTGTCCGCCGAGTCCTCGATGCCGTCCTTGTCCGTGTCCGGGCAGCCCTGGAACTGCGCCACGCCCGGCACCGTCGGGCACTTGTCGTCCGGATCGAAGATCCCGTCGCCGTCCGTGTCCTTCACCGGGCAGCCCTGTGCATCCACCCGGCCGCTCTGGCCCTGGCAGATGTCGACGGCGTTCTTCACGCCGTCATTGTCATCATCCAGCTCGGGGCACTCCTGGGGCGTGTGCTTGCCGCCGGCCACGCACCGGGGCGGCGTGCGGCCATAAGCCATGCCCAGCAACGCGCGGAAGGTGGGAGTGCCGGGTGCGTCACCCAGGCCCACCCCCGCAAGCGCGTACGCCTCGAGCGCCGCGCTCACCGGCATCCGCGCTCCAGCCAGCGCCTCGACGGTGCCGCCCTGGCGCGAGAAGGGAACGGAGCCCAGGAGGTTTAGCTCGCCGCGAATTCCCTGCCCCGTGCTGGCCAGCACAGCGCCCAGGCGCAGCTCGGTGCCCACCTCGTCCTGGATGTTCTGATCGTCGACGAGCATGGCGGCCGAGCGCACCACCAGGCCCGCATCCAGGCCGGCGCGCAGCGAGCCGATTCGCCGGCCCACCATGACACTGGGGAGGATGCGCACAGAGTCATCCTTCGCCAGTGCCGAGGCGCTGCCCACGGGCAGCCCCACGCTGGCGCCCAATGACAAATCCACCGGCTTCTCATCCTCCTGGGACAGCAGCCCCAGCCGCGCTCCCAGGTAGGGTGTGCCGAGCCCCGGTCCCCCCGAGGGCTTGTCCAGTCCGAACTGCGTCAGATCATCCCCGCTCTGCGTCAACAGCAAGGGCAGCTGCACGGAGAGCTCCAGCCAGTTGAAGAGGCCGTACGCAGCCATCAGGTTGCCGGTGATGCGGCCCTTCACCAGCGAGCCCTGCTTCACCCCATCCTTGAACAGCGCGAGCGGATCATGCTGGTAGTGCCCGGCGAAGGAGAAGCGGTAGCCGCCATGGGTCAGCACCTCGCCAGTGCCCAGCACCAGCGAGCCCTGGCCGCTCGGGTTCAGCGTGAGGCGCTCCAGCTCGAGTGTCGGCAGTCCCTGAGGCTGCGCGAGCGCAGCGGTGCTGATCAGCAGCAAGGCAAGCACCAGCGGACGCACCAGCGGCGGTGTGGCTTCGATCATGTCGTGTTCTTCCTGCGCTCGAAGGGGGGTGGCAGGCGCCACCCCTCAGCTTGCCACGAGTGTTCGTAAGTCCAATATTCGAAGCACTCCTCAAGCCCACGGATGACCGGGCGCGTCACGCGATCCGCTGCGTGCAACGGATCAGGGCGCTGAGTCGCTCTATACCCGGGTGCTGCGGCCTGCGCCGATGTGCGACTTCTCCAGCAATCTCCTCCCAACCCAACAGGTAGGGTTCAGCCTCCAACCCTGTCCTGGGCGGAGGTAGAGCTGCTCGCGGGGGTGCTCCGGCAGGGTCAGCCGGACGGATGTGAGCGAGGCTCAGCCCACGGTGCGGGTGTGGGTGAGCAGGCCTCGACCGATGGCCATGATGCCTCCGGCAATGAGCGCCAGCGCCACCGCGACAGCGATCAGTGGCAGCAGATAGCCAGGGTTGGGGCGCTTGCGGTTCAGGACCAGCAAGACGTGTGTCTCCGCTGCGGCCAGCACCATCATCACGATGTGGCCGATGAGCTGCGGATAGAAGCGCCCCATGGCGACCATGATGATGCCGAGGAGAACCTGCAGATCGAGCAGCCCGACGAAGGAGGAGCCGAGGATGCGCACGCCCTTGTCGACGGGGCGCTTCGTCATGAGCCCGGACAGGAAATACACCAGGGCCGCGAACCCTACGAGCAGCACCAGATAGCGAAGCCCGGAGTGGGCCTGGAAGAGGAAGTTCATGCTCCGCTCTTACTACCAGTGGCTGTGCCACGCACGACCCTTCCGGGTGTTTCCGGCACCTGCGCCTGGCCGCGCCGGACCAGCTCGCGGACCACGGCCTCCAGGGCCTGGATGCGCCGGCCCGCACGTCCGGGCGCCCAGGCAGGAGGAAGCTCGGCGCCCAGGAGCGGCACAGCCTGCTCCACACCTCCCGCCTTGCCCTTCAGGGCTCGGGCAGTGGCCAGGCGGATGTTCGCCGCGGGCCGCCGGGTGACGCCATCGCGCCACAGCAGGTCCAGCGCATAAGTAGTCCACACCGCGAGCACGTCATCGGGGTGGAGGAATGCCTCGAAGCGGGCCATCGCCGCGTCGCGCTCCTCGCCAGCGCGGAGGGCCTCCTCGGGCAGCTCCGTATGCAGCGGAGTGCTGCGCGCCAGCGGCTGACGCGGCGCTACGATCGACTCGAAGCGCTCTCCGGTGGCCGGGCGGCAGGCCACCAGGTGCACCAGCTCCGGCGGGATGCCCTCCTCGGCCGGGTGGGCGTTGGCCTCGGCATAGACGAGCACGAGCTGAGGAGAGCTGTCTGCCAGGGAGCTCAGCTCCATCGGCGGGCGCCAGGGAGACTTGAAGATGCGGCGGCGCGCGGGGCCGTTGCGCTGGGACTGGCTCTCGAGCTGCGCGTCCACCATGAACTCGAAGGGCTGCAGCATGGCGTCGAAGCGCGCGGGGTCTCCCCCCTCCAGCGCGCCGAGGATCTCCACCACGGCCTCGATGGTAGAGACACAGTGCTCGGCGGGCTCGGCCCGGATGCGGTAGTTGCTGGGGCGACGCGGGGTGAAGCCGATGCGCGGCAGGCTCGCCAGGAGCGGGTTGGTCTTCACGACCTTCCTGGCCAGCGGCCACGTCCCATCCACGACGATGAGCGTCTCGGGTGGGTGCTGGACCGCCTCCTCCAGCGTCATGGCGCCCTGGCCCGGGAAGAGCACGGCGACACGCCCGGGGTTGGCGGCGAGCGCCTCCAGCCGCTGGTGGCCGGTGAAGTCCACGCCGAGGTGCAGCTCCGAGTTGGGCAGCGACAGGTGGGCCATGCGCGCGGTGCCAATGGCCACGCGCCGCTCGCGAGGATGCTGGAGGAAGACGACGCGCGTACGGGTCTCCAGGCGCGGCAGGCGCGCGCAGTAGCACGTGACCTGGGGACGGCGGCAGCGCAGGCAGACGGGACGCACGCTCCCGCTTTACGGCACCCCGCCCGGGCCGGCAAGCGAGCACACACGGGGCAGGCACCGAAGCTCCCTCGCCTGCCTATACAGCACATGTGTAGGCTACAGGCGGGGTGAAGGGAGCGGCTCCCTCGCCCTCCACGAGGCCTAACGAAGACCGTTCACGTCAACAGACGATCAACGAGCCTCCACTTCCCGAAAGACCACCCCATCCAGTTCCAGCTGCTTGACCGCGTCCACCAAGTGCTCGGTGGCGAAGATCAGCGTGGGCCAGTCGGTGAGCCGGAAGACATCCACGTGCTCTGGGAGCGATGCAGCGTCGAGCCAGTACGCGCGCGGGAGCGTGATCACTGCGCGGCCACACTTGGAGCATGGCGGCTCGCGGTCTGGCGGCAGGCAGCCGGGGTGCAGACGGCCACAGGCCAAGAGCTGCAATTCTCGTAGCTCCGGCGGACGCTTCGCGCGAAAGCGTACATTGAGTGGGCAACCCAGGAGGCCGCGCAGGCCAGCACCTTGCAGCCGCTCCAAGGCCTCACGCCGTGCGAAGAGCGACCAAGAGTTCTGCATGAAGAGCTGGCCGAAGTAGCCGGACCCTGTGCCCGTGAGCGGGCCGAACTCAATTCCAGGTTCGAGCTGCGCATCCTTGGGCACAAGAGGCCGTACCAGTTCCCTCAGCCGCTCGAACTCCTCAATGGGCACAGGCCAGAAGTCGGACAACTTCTCAAGTTCTGGCGCTGGCAACGCGGACACGTCCACGCAGGGATAATGGAGTCCTGCGGCTCCTCCCCTGAGGTCACAAACCGGGCAGAGCATTCCTGGCAGTCCCCATTTGTGCCCCGCATTGCTCAGGTCTCCTGTGTAGCGCGGCGATGGATCTCCGGTGACCTCGTAGAACTTCATGAGTCCTCGCTGAGGTAGCTGCACTGTCAGTGCTGGTAGAGTTGTGGGCCAATTGGCACGACTGGGCGGTTATACGGCACAACGGGGCCGGTCAGCTCATAGCGAAAAGCCAGCTGGAAGGCATGGCCAAGGATGACCTGGGGCTTTGGGGGCACAGGGTTTGCTTTCACATATTCCCGCCACGCCGCATTCCACAAACCGCCACGGCCGTCGCCCCTGTGGATCTGAAGGTGGGTGTGCTCCGGAATGAGGAGCGTGTACTGGTGAATGTCTATGCCAGCCCTCTTGAACCACGCCCGAAACTCCTGTGCCTGGGGAAACAGGTGGTGCTTGACCACCCTGCCCTCATACCGGGGGAAAGCCGGCAGGTAGCCGAAGCGATAGCGGAAGTGGAACGTCATCCGGGGCCGGGCTCCCTCCCGTATGCCCATGTTTCTCCAATTGCGGAAGGGGACAGGACCACGCATGGGAGGGCGGTAGGCGCCGCCTCGCGCCAGTTCGGCACGATGCGCAAGAGGAGCTTGTGCCATCGCTTCCGGCTCTACGTCCTCGCACATGAAGACACCACACGCGCCGTCTTCACCATCGCACGCCAGCACGATGCACTGATCGGACTTCGGGTCGTCGCAGGACATGGAGTCCTCGCGCTCCGCACCCTCCCAGGCGCGCATAGCAGGCGACGGAGTGCCACATCCAGCCAGCAGCAGTGCACCGAGGGGCAGCCAGAAGAGTGGGTGGCGCAGGGGCTCAGTCATGATCGCTCCGGTGGGCAGTGTTAGGTGACACCATCGTTCCATCTGGGACCGACATGGCCCGGTGTCATGTCCTCCAGTAACGTCCTGGGTCCAGGTTGCGCTCTTGCTCAGCTCCAGGCATGGAGTGCCTCCGTGAACCTGCTCCTGCTCTTCGATGAGGACTTCCTTCCCGACGGCACCGCCCGCCTGGCGGGACGCCGAGCGCAGCACGCCCGGGAGGTGCTGCGCGCTGAGACCGGAGAGACGCTACGCGTGGGCCGGCTTGGAGGACTCACCGGCACGGGCGAGGTGCTGGAAAACACCGAGAGCGCCCTTCACCTCCGCGTCGCTCTCACCGATCCCGCTCCTGCCCGTGCGGGCGTGGATCTGCTGCTCGCCATCCCCCGTCCCAAGGCGCTCAAGAAGGTGCTTCCCGCCGTGGCCTCGCTGGGGGTGGATCGCGTGGTGCTCGTCAACGCCGCCCGAGTGGAGAAGAGCTACTTCGACTCCAAGGTCCTCGCCCCCGCCTTCATCCAGGAGCTGCTCATCCAGGGGCTCGAGCAGGCCCGTGATACCCACCTCCCCGAGGTGCTCGTGCGAGAGCGCTTCCGCCCCTTCGTGGAGGACGAGCTCGACGCCCTCTTCGGGCACGAGGCACTCCGGCTCCTCCCCCATCCGCCCGCACGCCAGCCGCTCACTGCGACGAGCGTGGCTACCGCGCCACGAGTGGTGGTGGCCATCGGGCCGGATGGCGGCTGGGTCCCCTTCGAGGCCGAGCTGCTCGAGGCGCACGGCTTCCATCCCTTCACCCTGGGCCCTCGCATTCTCAGGGTCGAGACGGCGGTCCCCGTCCTGCTGGGCCAGGTGGCCCTTCTCCGGGAGAACAGCTCTCCAGTAGCCCCTCTCCGCGCGAACGAGACACTGTGAGTGGAAACGATCGTTGAGGAACGCGGCGAATCGATCGCGGTGGGCGCGATCGCAGTGGCGTTGAACCGCGACCCCTGCTGATCCGAAAAAGGCGTCATCCCTCGCGATTCTCAGTCCTGGGGGCCTACTGCCCCCAAACCCCCTGTGGCGTCGAGGAGATCACCCGCTGCTTCCATGCGTGCAACGGCGACCTGGACGCCATGGTGCAGCGGCTCGAGGTCTCCAAGCGCGGGCTCCAGCGCCGGATCCGGGCTCTGGGGCTGGTCACGTCGTGAGCGGGAGGCGCTCAGGTCCTGGGGCGAGCGCTTCGCGAGCGTCGCGCCTTCCCGGCTGAGCCTACGAGCGCGGCCACCAGGTGCCGTGCCGACTCGCGGGCCAGTGCCTCGCCCGAGCTCCCCGGGGCTCCGATGGCGCCGCGCCCGTTGAGGGTGAGGACGGCCAGCCCGTGGAGACCGGCGAAGAGGACGCGGGTGTCCTCGACGGGGCTCTTGCCGCCGTGCTGGCGCACGAACTCGGTGAAGGTGCTCCAGAGGGGCTGCTCGCGAGAGAGACGCTGCTCCTTGCGAAGCGCTTCCCGATCGAAGCGCCGCTCCGCCATGAGCCAGTAGAGGTGCGGGTGCTGGAACGCGAAGTCGAGGTAGCTGATCGCGAGGTCCGCGAGCCCGGCTCCCTCCCCTGCGCGACGGCGCAGCGTGTCGACGAGCAGGTCCCAGCCCGCGCCATCCACCTGGATGAGGAACCCGTCCAGCGAGCCGAAGTGATGGTAGAGGCCCATCGTGCTCTGGCCGAGGAAGGCCGAGAGGCGACGCGCGGTGAGGTCCTCCCGTGTCAGCTCGCCCGAGATGAGCGCGGAGAGCACGCGCTCCACCCAGGCTGGCGATCCCGTCATGCGCGCGAGTCTAGCAACCAGGGCGTGCCCGAGGAGGCTGTCTTGACTGGGTCTATAACGGCGTTATGGTGCCGAGCCACGGGAAGGGGTGTTCCATGTCTCTGCGTCGTCTCGCCCTGCTGGGCGGGCTGTTGATGGCCTCCTGTGGTTCCAAGGAGGGGGTGGACCCCGTGCCGGACGTGGCGCCGGACTCCGCGTACCAGGTGGTGGAAGGGTGGCCCGTGCTGCCGGAGGGCGTGGAGCTCGGCAGTGTGCTCGGGGTGGCGGTCGACTCCCAAGGGCGCGTCTTCGCCACCCACTCTGCGGGAAGGCCCTCCGGGAACCAGGAGATCATCGACGAGCCCACGATCTTCGTCTTCGACCCGGACAGCGGGGCGCTCCTGGCGAGGATGGGAGCGGGACTCTTCCGTTATCCGCACGGGATCGCCATCGACAAGGAGGACTGCATCTGGGTGACTGACTCGGAAGCTGGCCGCGTCTTCAAGCTGAGCCCGGACGGCGAGGTCCTCCTGACGCTGGGGAGGGACTGAGATGCGCACGCTCCTGCTCGTTGCGGTCGTCGGGCTCTGCGCCTGCGCGGATGATCCCGAGCGTTTCGACCGGCCGACGAATGTCGCCTTTGCCAGCAATGGCGATGTGTACGTCTCGGACGGGTACAACAACGCGCGCGTCGCCCGGTTCTCCGCGGACGGCCGCTTCCTCATGGAGTGGGGAGAGCGGGGCTTCGGTCGAGGGCAGTTCAACACTCCGCACGGGATCGTCACGGACGACACCGGAAGGGTGTACGTGGTGGATCGAGAGAACGCCCGCATCCAGGTGTTCGACGCGGATGGCCACTACGTAACGGAGTGGAAGGGTGGGGAGCTGGGCCGGCCGTGGGCGATCGCCTTCGGCTCGGATGGCTTCTTCTACGTCGTCGATGGCGGGGATCAGGACTCGAGCCGACCGCGAGGCCATGTGCTCAGGCTCGATCGAGAGGGCCGGATCCTCGACCGGTGGAGCTCCTTCGGAGATGGCCTCGGGGAGGTCGACTGGGGACATGGGATCGCCGTCGGGGGCGATGGCAGTGTCTACGTGGGCAGCATCCACGGGCAGCCGCTCCAGAAGTTCCAGAGGGTGCGCTGATGGGCCGGGCAACTGTCTGCATCCTGCTGGGGCTCTGTCTGGGGGGACCGAGCTTCGCCCAGAGCATCGGCGTCCACCCGATAGGCCCGAGCGACCGCGGGTTCGTGGAGCTCTCCAGCGTCTTCGCCCTCTCTCCCTCGGGTGACGAGGTGTCGGCGCGCCATCTGTCGCCCCAGGTGGCCGCGGGGATACGGCTCACACGCTCGCTCAGCGCAACGCTCACGGTTGCCGCGGCCTATACCTCGTTTCGCGTGTACAGCGAGGGGTCCCGGAGCTCCTCCCGGATGGGCAATCCCCTCCTGGGGATCCACTACGCGCTGGTGGAGGAGGC
>Ga0247825_10003028_pt1 | contig 11075 bp, 13 predicted proteins | sample 13C_Vanillin_Day_FD_194413 | JGI IMG/M metagenome (GOLD analysis project Ga0247825, IMG submission 194413) | Soil microbial communities from agricultural site in Penn Yan, New York, United States - 13C_Vanillin_Day48 | ecosystem: Environmental > Terrestrial > Soil > Agricultural land | place... | reverse complement strand
CTTCGACGAGATCTCCTTCGGTGAGCTGGCGCCGCGCAACTTCTCCTTCAACAGCCCCCATGGCGCCTGCCCGGACTGCACCGGTCTCGGCGTCAAGATGGAGATCGACGCCGACCTCGTGATCCCGAACAAGAACCTGAGCATCGCCGAGGGCGCCATCGTTCCATGGACGCGCTCCGCCGCCATCTCCGGCTGGTATTTCCGCCAGCTCGAGGGCGTCGGCAAGCGCCACGGCTTCAGCGTCAAGCAGCCCGTACGCGAGCTGACGCCGGCACAGCTCAACGTCGTCCTTTTCGGCGACGGCGAGGCGATCTCGGTAAAGTTCGAAGGTCGTGACGGCCACCACCACAGTTGGGACACGAAGTTCGAGGGTGTCGTCAGCAACCTCACGCGGCGCTACAAGGAGACCGACTCCGAGTACATGCGCCAGGAGTTCGAGCGATACATGGCCAGCGTGCCCTGCCCCACTTGCAAGGGCGCCCGCCTCAAGCCCGAGTCGCGCTCCGTCAAGATCGGCGACAAGAACATCACTGAGTCGACTGCTCTGAGCATCATCGACGCCCAGCAGTGGTTCGCCACCCTCGCCTCGGACGCTACCCCGCTCAACTTGCGTCAGCAGACGATCGCCTACCAGGTGCTGAAGGAAATCCGTGCTCGCCTCGACTTCCTCGTTGAGGTCGGCCTCGACTACCTCACCCTCGACCGTGGTACATCAACGCTCTCCGGCGGCGAGGCCCAGCGCATCCGCCTCGCCACCCAGATCGGCTCCGGCCTCATGGGCGTGCTGTACGTCTGCGACGAGCCGACCATTGGCCTGCACCCGGCCGACGACGCGCGCTTGATCAAGACCCTCGCTCGCCTGCGCGACCTCGGCAACACGGTGATCATCGTCGAGCACGACGAGTCGATGATGCGTGCCGCCGACCACCTCATCGACATGGGCCCCGGCGCCGGCGCTCACGGCGGCGAGCTGGTCTCCCAGGGCACGCCCGACGAGGTCATGGCCGACCCCAACTCGCTCACCGGCGCCTACCTCTCCGGCCGCCGGCGCATCCCTATGCCGGACACGCGCCGTCTGGGCACCGGGAGGACGATCAAGATTCGTGGCGCCCGCGAGAACAACCTCAAGAACGTCGACGTCGATATCCCGCTCGGCAAGTTCGTGTGCATCACCGGCGTCTCCGGCTCCGGCAAGAGCACCCTGATCACCGAGATCCTCCACAAGCGCTCTGCTCAGCTCCTCTACAACGCCCGCGAGCGCCCGGGTCAGCACGACTCCATGACCGGACTCGAGCTGCTCGACAAGGTGATCAACGTCGATCAGTCGCCCATCGGCCGCACGCCGCGCTCGAACCCGGCGACCTATACCGGCATGTTCACGACGATCAGGGAGCTGTTTGCCTCTGTTCCCGAGGCAAGGCTGCGCGGCTATCAGCCGGGCCGTTTCTCCTTCAACGTCAAAGGCGGTCGCTGCGAGGCCTGTCAGGGTGAGGGCTATATAGAGATTGAAATGCAGTTCCTGCCGGACGTCACGGTGCCCTGCGAAGTCTGCAAAGGTCAGCGCTACAACCGCGAAGCCCTCGAAATCCTCTTCCGCGGCAAGAACATCGCCGAAGTGCTGGCGATGACCGTCGAAGAGGCGCTGGAGTTCTTCACCGCCTTTCCGCGCGTCAGAGCCAAGCTGCAGACCCTGAAAGATGTCGGCCTCGGCTACATCACCCTCGGTCAGCCCGCCACCACCGTCTCCGGCGGCGAAGCTCAGCGCGTGAAGCTCTCGACGGAGCTATCGCGGCGCTCGACCGGCAAGACCCTCTACATCCTGGATGAGCCCACGACCGGCCTCAGCTTCGAGGACGTTCGCAACCTGCTGCATGTCCTGCAGCGCCTCGCCGACGGAGGCAACACCGTGGTCGTCATCGAGCACCACCTCGACGTGATACTCAATGCGGACCACATCATCGACCTCGGCCCCCTCGGCGGCCATCGCGGCGGCTACATCGTCGCCGAAGGCACGCCGGAGGAAGTCGCCGCCCACCCCACCAGCCTCACCGCTATCCATCTCCGCGATGCCTATGAGCGCCGTGGCATCCGGATCGCCGCCATCAACGGCACGAAGCCCGCTAAAGCGCCCCGCGCAAAGACCAACGGCACAAGTGAGGCCAAGGTAGACGCGCCCGCCGCCAACGGAAACAACGCGCGGGTCGCGACGAAGAAAAGTCGCGCAAAAGCGAAGGCGTAGGCCCGATGCGTCTCGTAGCGCTGTCTGCAGCCATCGTCGTCCTGTTTGCCGCAACAATCGCAGTCGCGGCGACGGTGCACTGGGATTATCACAGTCACGGCGGCGCTGAGGGATGGGGCGAGCTCATAGACCCGGCAGCCGGCCAACTCGCCTTCCCCGACTGCGATCTCGGCAGCCAGTCGCCCGTGAACATCGAAGGTGTCGCACCGCGCTCAGGCAACCTGTCTGTCGCCTACCTCGATTCGCCGCTGGCCGTCCTCAACAACGGCCACACGATCCAGGTGAACTACGCCCCCGGCAGCAGCCTCACTTTCGACGGCAAGACTTACGCTCTGCTCCAGTTCCACTTCCACGCGCCCAGCGAGCACGAGATCGACGGCAGCCAGACCCCGCTCGAGATGCACCTCGTCCATCAGGCCGCCGACGGCGAGTTCGCGGTGCTAGGCGTGATGATCGTCGAAGGCCTCGGCAACCCCGCCTTCCAGAAGGTTCTTGATCTGATGCCCCATCAGGAAGGCCTCTCATCCACCACAGGCACGATCAACGTCCTCGACTTGTTACCCGACAACTTCGAGCACTACGCCTACGACGGCTCCTTCACGACACCGCCGTGTACCGAAGGCGTGAAGTGGCGTGTCCTCGCTCATCCCATCAAGGTGTCGGGGACACAGATCGCCGCATTCCGCTCGCTCGAGTTCCTGAAGCACGACGACGACTTCATCGGCAACGCGCGCCCCGTCCAGCCTCTCAACGGCCGCCTCGGCGCCACACCGTCAGCGCCGCGCATCACCGCGCCGAACACGGGCGACGCTGGGTTGTGGTGAACAAGCGCAAGCGGCGACATAAAGGCGGGATCGGTGCCTAAGGTCCGTGATGCAATTCGCCGGATCGAAGCCGACGGTTGGCAACTCGCAAGAACTCGTGGAAGCCACCGCCAATACAAGCACCCGAACAAGCCGGGTCTCGTGACGATCGCAGGAAGCCACAATCACGACCTACCGCAAGGGACGTGGAATAGTATCCTTAAGCAAGCGGGGATTCGAGAGAACAATTCATGAAGTACGCCGTTGTATTCGAAAAGAGCGCCAATAACTACGCCGCCTTCGTGCCGGACCTGCCGGGCTGTGTGGCTACAGGTAAGACACGGAGGACGGTCGAGAAGAACATCCGCGAAGCCATTGCATTCCATATCGAAGGCCTTCGACAGGACGGCGAACCAGTTCCCGTGCCGGAAGCATGGACCGAATTGGTTGAAGCAGCTGTCTAGTCCGGCGCGTTGATCACCCGCCTCCGCGCCAACGAGACCGTCTCCGGCTACACGATTCGCGCGTGGACCGGCCCGGCAACTGACGAGGGCGTCGGGCTCATCGCCTTGCTCGAGGTCTTAGATCCTACGGGCCGCCCAGTCTGCCGCTTCGAGGAGTTTCTCGACGACGCCGTTCAGCGCACAACAGACTGGCCTCGCGACGAACACGAGGCCAGTCTGTTGCTACAGGAGCGAGCAATCGATCGTGCCCGCCTCGCCGTGGCAGAAGGGACGCTAGGATCTCTGAACGGCCATCGTTTCGATCTCAGATGACTTATTCGACCCCGACGTCCCGGTTCTGGCGCAAGGTGTCAGAGGCGCCGTTGCCGTTGCGACCCTTCAGAGTGGCGAAGCCCTCCTTGATCAGGTCTTGCAACTCGTTCTGAGCAGTCACCGCGGCCGGGCCAAGGAGCGAGCCGACCATGGACGAAATCCCAGACGAACCATCCGACTGGCGATAGCCGTCATTCCTTCGGTATGGTTGCCGGTTTCGGTCGCCTGAATCGCCGCCGCCGGAAGTAAGGCCTTCACTGACCATCCCGAGGACCACACCCAGACCCAGGGCGCCCGCCATCATCGTCAGCGGATGTTCCTGCATCGGACCCTCTGGCTGAAATATCTCCTTCACCCCACCAACCGTGCCCGATGCGCGGTCCGAGGCCTCCGTCCGCACGTTGTCGACCTCTTGTTTGACGTGCGTCTCAAGGCCCCGCATCCGTTCATCGATTCGCGCGCGCTGTTCGACTATCTGCCGCTCAATTTCATCTGGGTTCGTGCCCATTTGAGGTCCTCCTGAACTGTGCGCATGAAGCGCTTCGGCACAGGCGAGAATTGCTCCATCTCTGATTTCGCCAGCAAGCCAAGAATCGCCGCAAGAAGCAGAGCAATCCCGGCAGTAATCAGCGCTGCCGTCCATATCGGCATTGCGGTGTCGAGTGCGAACATTGTCGCCAGGAACAGGAAAATGAAGCCGATCATCGCCGTCTCGAACGAAAGAAAGCCGAACCCTGCGCCGCGTGTCGCGTGACCTCGCGCTTCGTCTGCCTCGGCCTTCGCCAACTCCACTTCTAGTTGGGCGAGGCGCTGCAGTTCGCCTGCGATGTCGCCCATCTCGCCACGAATCTTGGTCGCCTCTTCGCGCTTCGAGCGCAAAGTTTCCATCAATCCGGGACCATTGTTTGTATTCATGGCCTACCTGAGGATGCGACCGAGGACGAAGCCCGTGACCACTGCGCCCGCAAGGGCCTGCCCCGGATGCTCCTTTGCGTACTGCTCCAGGTCGGTCCACATCTCCGTCGTGTTGTGTTCTTTGAGGTAGGTGGCGGCAGTTTCCATGCCTTCAGCGACCTTGGTACCGGCCTGGGCGGGCGTCCCATCCATGGACTCGGAACGCTCACGAAGCCTCTCCGCCGCGCGCTCCATGCCGTCGGCTGCCTGGTCCTTGGCTTGTTCGGCCTGTACCTGCGCCTTCTCGCCGTACTCCGCTGCCTTCTCTTTCGCCTGGTCCGTCATCCCTTGCTGATCGGAACCGCTTCCAGTGGTACCGCTAGATGCACCCGTTGTGCGGTCGTAACCGGAACCGGAAGTCGGCGTCCCACCTGACTTGATCGGGGTGCCAGACTCTGGCTCCACTCTTGTGGGGTCTGACCTACTGTTGTACTCGGACATTGCTTAGCCTCCCTAGACTTCCGCGTTCCTCTGGGCTCTTGAACGCGCTGTCTTATCAGGCTACTCATCCGAGCGATCGCGTTGCCTATCGATGCCGTCACTGCGTCTAACAACATCACGACGAACCATGCCGGGGCCGTGACGTCGACGTTACGTTAAGTAAAAGGCCGTCCCTACTCGTCTTCCGTTACGTCGATCTTGACCAGCGGCAACGGCCCAGCCTTGTCCTCGGACGGGATGTAGGGCCAGTACTTTGCGAGGGCGCCGCCGTCGACGCGGAAGTCGGTGCCGGTGATCAATCGCGCCTGGTCGGAGCACATGAACGCGACGACATGGCCGTAGTCGGTCGGCGTCGGCTGCTCGCCCATCGGGATCAATCGCGGCGGGTTGATGTCGGTGAAGGCGCCGGAGCCCGCCGGCCGCGGATTGCGGCGGCGCTCAGCCAGTAGCTCTGGGTTGTCCGACTGCGTGAACGTCGGCGTAAAGCTGTTGACGCGGATACCGTAAGGCGCCAGGTCCATCGCAGCCGCGCGCGTGAACTGGATCAGGCCACCCTTACTGGTCGCGTACCCGATGTTCCCCGCCGGCCCCTGCCAGCCCGCGGTCGAGATGATGCAGATGATGCTGCCCTTGATGCCGCGGTCGATCATGTGCTTCGCCACGTACTTCGTGTTGAGGAAGTTGCCCGCCGTGCCAACCTCCACCTGGCGATTGAAGTCCTTCAGCTCGCGCTCCAATAGGCCCCCGCCGGACATCATCGCCGCGCTGTTGATCAGGATGTCGATCTGGCCCCAGGTATCGATCACCTTCTGGATGTAGGCCTGCACCTCTACCTCGTTGGTCACATCGCCCGGCACCGACATCGCCGTGCCGCCGTTGCGCTCGATGCGAGCGACGCACGCCTCGGCCATCTCGGCGCGCACGTCGTTGCACGCTACCTTCGCCCCATACTTCGCGAGCATCAGCGCAAGCCCGGACCCGATGTTCGGCCCCGTGCCAGTTACGAGAGCGACCTTACCTTCGAGCGAGATGTCCAAGGATTACCTCCGAGCTTGGCGTTGCTTAGCGAGGCGTTCCTGCCTCGGTGTCGAGTATGGTTCAGCCTGCCGAATGTAATTCAGTGCAGACCCAGCCGCAACGCCCGAGGCAGCCGGTACACTTGCCTCACATGACCACAATCGAAGCCATCAACACGATCCCGGACGGCCTCAACTCCGCCGCCCGCCACGTCTCCGACCGCCTCGCCTACGTTGAGGGACGCCGGCGCGTGAACTGGGCGGACATGCATCGCCTCGCCTCCGAGGCCGCCGCGGGCCTCGTCTCCCTCGGCCTGGCGAAGGGCGAACGCGTGGCCATCTGCGCCGAGAACAGCATCGACTGGATCGTCGCCTACCACGCCATCGTGCGTGCCGGCGGCGTCGGTGTGCCGGTGTACTACGAGCTCCGGCAGCGCGAGATCGACGAGCAGGTCAAGCGCCCAGGCTGCCGGTTCCTGTTCGCCACGCCCGAAGTGCTGGCGAAGCTTCCGGGCGGCATCGGCGGCGTCCAGCACATCATTCTCCTCGGCACAGAGGACAGGGACGCGCCCATCGCCGCGACGATGGCCTTCGACGCCCTCATCGCAAAGGCGACCATCGCCTCGCGCACCGAGGTGGAGGCCCGCACTCCCAAGGCGGACGAGCTTGCTGTCATCGTCTACACGTCCGGCACCACCGGCGGCGCCAAGGGCGTCATGCTCAGCCACCGCAATCTGATCTCGAACGCCTTCGCCGCTATCCAGGCCCTGGAGCTGAACAGCCGCGACTCGTCCCTACTCGTCCTACCGATGCACCACGCGATGCCGTTCATCGCCGCGGTCGTTCTGCCACCCCTCATCGGCGCCCACTTCGTCATCGAGAACGATCTGCGCCGCATCCGCGATCGCCTGCAGGAGCACCGCCCGACCATCTTCTTCGGCGTGCCTGCGCTGTACGAGGTCGTATATCGCAACATCCTCGCCCGCGCCGAGGCGGAAGGCCGCCTGCACACCCTGCAGCGACTGCAGAAGTACCTCGGTACCATCAAGCGCTTCACGGGCATCAACCTGGCGCCGTTGGTCTTTCGGAACATCGGTAAGGCTCTCGGCGGCCGCCTGCGCTTCCTCGTCAGCGGCGGTGCGGCCCTCAACCCCCAGACCCAGCGCGACTTCGCCAGCCTCGGCCTACCCGTCCTCCAGGGCTGGGGCATGACCGAAGCATCGCCCGTCGTTGCTGTTCAGCCCTTCAGCAAGAACCGCTTTCGCTTCACGAACTACTACGAGAAGCACCTCGGCAGCGTCGGGCCCGCCCTCCCGGGCGTCGAAGTACGTCTCGTCGACGTGCCCGAGAAGGGCATCCGCGTCACCGAGGGCGGGGAGGGTGAAGTCCTGGTGCGCGGCCCCAATGTCTTCATGGGCTACTGGGACGCGCCCGAGGAGACCGATGCCGCCCTCGACAACGGCTGGCTGCGTACCGGCGACCTCGGGCGAATCGACCGCGAGGGCAACATCTACCTCACCGGCCGAAGCAAGTACATCATCGTCCTGGAGTCGGGCGAGAAGGTGCACCCGGACGAGCTCGAAGCCGTCTTTGCCCAGAGCCCCCTCATCGCAGACATCTGCATAACCGGCCGCCCCTCCCAGGACGGTCGCGACCGCACCCTCGTCACCGCCATCGTCTATCCCAACCCCGAAGTCGCCCGCGAGCGCGCCGCCACCCTCGACGAGCCCACCCTGCGCAAGCTGGTCCAGGAAGACATCGACCGCCTCGGCCGTGAACTCGCCGCTTACAAGCGCGTCACCCGCATCGAGTTGGCCACGGAGCCACTCCCGAAGACGGCGCTGCAGAAGGTCGCCCGCGGGCGCATCGAGGCGGGCTATGAGTTTGACTTCGCGGCGTGGGAGCAGATATGAGCTTCGAACTTCTCACTGAAATCGACATAGACGCCGCGCCCGAGCGCGTCTGGTCCATCCTAACCGACCTCCCTTCTTACCCTGACTGGAATCCCTTCATGCGCAGCATCGAAGGCGAAGCTCGGCCCCAGGGCAAGCTCAAAGTTCGCATCCAGCCCTCCGGCGGCCGGGCGATGACCTTCAAGCCGACCGTCCTTGCAGCCGAGCCCGCGCGAGAACTGCGCTGGCTGGGACACCTCGGCTTCCCCGGCATCTTCGACGGCGAGCACCGCCTTGCGCTGGAGCCGCTCCCGGAAGGCCGCACGCGGTTTCGTCAGGAAGAGCGCTTCACCGGCATCCTTGTGCCGCTGCTCCGGAAGAGCCTGGATAAAGACACACGGCGAGGCTTCGAAGAGATGAACCTCGCCCTCAAAGCCCGCGCCGAGAATCCTTGACCATCTAAGCTCCCGTCCCTGGCCCCTTTCCCCTCATCCCCGTGACACTCCCGTCTTCACAGGCTAGAACTTACGTTCTAAACTCCTGTCATCCTTGGTATTCAAGTGAGGCAAGAGTGAAGTGGCTAGACAGCGTTCTTTACGGCGAAGCGGGTTTGACGTTCGTGCTCTCGGGCCTGAATTCGGCTTCGATGGCGGGTCTCGCGGCGCGCGCTGCCTCCAGGGCGAGCCGGGTCGGGGCGTCGGCGCTGGCGTTTGTGTCCGCGGGCGTGGCGATGGAGTCGCTGGCTTTCCTGGCGCTCGCGGCGCCGGCATCCGAGATGCATCCGGCCGCGGTGCTGGCGCTGCTGCTGGTGCGCACCCTACTCCTGGCATCGACAGCACTGCTCACGGCCCTCGTCCTGCACGCGATATCGCAATAGGCGGTGCAACGTGAACGGTCTGCAGCACGCGATCGAGCGCGAGCGCTGGGACCTCGTATGGCTCTACCTGATGCTCGGCGTCGCCGATGCAGCCTCGAAGCTGCCGCGCGATTCGTTGGACGAGCTCATCTCGCTCCTGGCTTCTGACGACCTCAGCGAGGAGGGAGGTGAACGCCGTGGTGACTAAGACAACGCGCCGGCGTTCGGCCAAGGGCTTCTATCAGAAGGCGCTGGAGGCTGCCGAGAAGCGGGTACTGGCTGAAGCGCACACAGTCGAAGGCCTCGATGACGAAGTTGCCCTCCTGCGAACTTTTCTTCGCTCGGCAGTTCAGCGCAGCGGTGCAGATCCCGCGCTAATGCTCCGCGGCATGGACGTCCTGCGGCGTCTGGTCGTCGCTCGCCACCACCTGGGCAGCACGGAGGAGGACGCGCTCAAGGCGGAGGAGCCCAGCCTCCTGGAACTCCTCACAGAACTGGTGAAGGAGGTGGCGCATGACGGCGACCCTGGAAATCGCTAACGGCGACACTACCGAGACGAACGGCCACGGCCGCCGCGTCGGTGAAGCTGCCGCGTTTCGCGCCCGCGTCGACGAGCGACTGAAGAACCTCGAAGCCGAGTTGGCGGAGCTGAAGTCGCGCATCAACGGCCTGCTGTACTTCATCGTGGGCACCGTCGTCGCGCAGGCGCTCATGAGGATCGTGGCATGAGCGCCGGCATCGTCTCCCAGCTGAAAGAGTTGCGTCCGTACCAGCGCGAAGCTTTCGCGGCAGTGCTGAGCAGCGTGCTCGGCGGCCGAGGCGGCAGCTACTCGATCGAGGTTGCGCGGCAGGGCGGCAAGAACGAGCTGTCGGCGCGCCTGGAGCTGACACTGCTCTACCTTCACCAGGACCGCGACGTTACCTCGATCAAGGCGGCGCCGACCTTCCATCCCCAGGTGCGTATCAGCATGGACCGCCTCTGGGAGCGCGCTCAGGATGCCGGTCTCGGGCGGCGCGTCGTGCGCGAGAACGGCAACTGCATCCGCCTCGGCCGTGCCCGCCAACTTTTCTTGTCCGCCGATACGGCCAGCAACGTCGTCGGCCACACCGCCGACCTCCTGCTGGAGATCGACGAGGCCCAGGACGTCGACATCGACAAGTTCGACAAGGAGTTCGGGCCGATGGCCGCCGCCAACGCTGCGACCACGGTGTTCTACGGCACTGCCTGGGACGATGCCGGCCTGCTCGAGCGCGCCCGTCAGGCCCACCTGCGCCTTGAACGCCAGGACGGGCGGCGGCGCCACTTCGAGTACGACTGGCGGGTCGTCGCCGACGCGAACCCTCGTTACGGCGACTTCGTGCGCAGCGAACGCGACCGCCTCGGCGCCGAGCACCCGCTGTTCCTGAGCCAATACTGCCTGCGCGCCCTCCCGGGAGCCGGACGCCTGCTCAACCCCACGCAGCTCAGCCTGCTCTCGGGCGCCCACCCGCGCATGGATGGCCCTGTCGCCGGCGAGACCTACGTCGCCGGCCTTGATGTAGCAGGCGAGGCATTCGACATGGCGCGCGAAGGCCACGACGCCACCGTCCTCACCATCGGACGCGTGCAGGTGCAGGACGGCGGCGAACACGGCATTGAGGTCGTACGCCACTACGCCTGGACGGGCGCCGAGCACGGGACCGTGCAGGCTGCGGCGCTGGCAGCGCTGCGGGAGTGGCGCGTCCAGCGCGTCGTCGTCGACGCCACCGGCGTCGGCGAGCCCCTTGCGTCCGCCCTGTCGCGAGCGCTCGGCGCCAGCCACGTCCAGGCCCTGAAGTTGACGTCGGAATCGAAGTCGAAACTCGGCTACGGGCTGCTCACGGCCGTCAACACCGGCCGCCTGCGCCTTTACGCCGGCCAAGACGCGGACGCGGTCGAGTGCAAACGCCAGCTCGAGCTCTGCCGCGCAACGTACCGGCCCAACCAGACGCTGTCGTTCTTCGTCGACGAACGCGACGGTCACGACGACTACGTGATCAGCCTGGCGCTGACCGTGGCGGCATCAGCAGATGCGGGACCACGACAAGCGCGCGGGAGGAACCCCACCCCCTAACCCCC
>Ga0247825_10003027_pt1 | contig 11077 bp, 12 predicted proteins | sample 13C_Vanillin_Day_FD_194413 | JGI IMG/M metagenome (GOLD analysis project Ga0247825, IMG submission 194413) | Soil microbial communities from agricultural site in Penn Yan, New York, United States - 13C_Vanillin_Day48 | ecosystem: Environmental > Terrestrial > Soil > Agricultural land | place... | reverse complement strand
TGTCGAAGGACTGCAGCAGCGGCACGCCGGCCTTCATCATGGTAGCGAGCTGGCGCGTGAACAGCGTGATGTCCTTGTCGGTGACCCTACCGCCGCCGCCGAGGCGCTGCTTCTTGACCTTCGTGACCAAGATGCCCTGGCGTCGCAGCGTCGCATTGACGACCGACTCGCCGCCGGCACGCATCTCGCCGCGGATGACCTTGCCGGCCTTGTCCTTGCCCTCCCAGACGTACGTTGCTTCCTTCGGCCCCTTGACGGCCGCTGCTGCCGTTGCCATGCATCCTCCCTAACGGCGCGATGATGCCCGGGGGGGAGGCGTTTGTAAAGGGTGAAAACCTCGTCCTAAGCCCCTGAGGGCTCGGGATTTTCGACCGGCTCGACCGGCCTGAAGATGCGCACGGTCTTGATGGTGCGGCCCTGGGCGTGCACGATTTCCATCGGCACGTTGCCGATCTTGATGGAAACGTCGGCTTCGGGGATGTCCTGCAGGTGCTCGACGATGAGGCCGTTCAAGGTCTTGGGGCCGTCGGTGGGCAGGGAGAGGCCGAGTGCGCGGTTCACTTCGCGCACCGGCATCGCCCCCTCGGCGGTGGCGCTGCCTGCCTGGTCCCAGGCGAGCGGGGTGGCCGCCGGCAGCGTGGTGGTGAACTTGCCGATGATCTCCTCGATGATGTCCTCGAGCGTCACCAGGCCCATCAGCTCGCCGTACTCGTCCACCACCAGGGCGATGCGCTCGCGGTTCTCCTGGAAGTACTGCAACTGGGTGAGCACGGTGGTCGACGCGGGGACGTAGTAGGGCTCGTCGAGCACTTCCTGCATCGTGGCCTCGCTCAGCATGCCGGCGTGCAGGGGGCCGAGGATGCGGCGCAGGTGCAGCACCCCGGCGACCTCGCCCTCGTGGTTGCGAAACACCGGCAGGCGCATGTGGTGGCTGGTGGCGAGCTGGTGGGAGACCTTCTCCAGGCCGTCCTCGAGCGTCACCGCCTCGATCCGGGCACGCGGAATCATGATGTCCTGCACCGTGATGTCGCCCAGCTCGAAGAGATTCATCAGGATCGAGAAGTGCTTCTTCGGCATGAAGCTCGAGGACTCGAGCACCAGCGTGCGTATTTCCTCGGGGGAGAGCTTCTGCACCTCGGTTTCCTCTCCGGGCCGGATGCCGATCAGCAGCAGCAGCGGGCGCACGAACAGGTTGACGAACCAGACCCCGGGCTGCACCACCCACTGCAGCGGCTTGAGCACGTAGGCGATCACGGGCGCGATGCGCTCGGGATAGGTGGCGCCGATGACCTTGGGCGTAATCTCGGCGAACACGATGATCAGGAACGAGATCGCGAGCGTGCTGACGGCGTACGCGAGCTTGCCCTGCCCGAACAGCTCGACGGCGATCAGGCTGGCGAGCGTCGCCGCCGCCGCGTTGACGAGGTTGTTGCCGATCAGGATCGCGCCCAGGAGCTTGTCGGTGCGCTTGAGGAGCGCCTCGACGCGCTGGGCGCCGCCGTGGCCTTGCGCCGCCATGTGCCTGAGCCGGTAGCGGTTGATCGCCATCATGCTCGTCTCGGCAATGGAGAAGAACCCCGAGGCGACGAGCAGCACCACGAGCGCCCCGATCATTCTTTCGAGGGTCAGCTCTTCCATCAGCCGCGGTGGAGCACGACTTCGAGCACGAAGCGGCTGCCGACATAGGCGAGCAGCAGCATCACGAACCCGGTCAGCGTCCAGCGCAGCGCCGTGCGCCCACGCCAGCCGTAGAGCCAGCGCCCCGCCAGCAGCAGCCCGAACGCGAGCCACGAAAGCACCGCGAACACGGTCTTGTGGTCCAGCGGCAGCGCGCGGCCGAACAGCGTCTCGGAGAAGACGATGCCCGTGGCGAGCGTGAGCGTGAGGAAGACGAACGCCGCGGCGATGACGCGGAAGAGGAGCCTCTCCAGCGTGAGCAGCGGCGGCAGGCCGGCGAGGATGAGGCCGCTCTTGCGGTGCAGCTGGCGCTCGGCGACCGCCATCAGCGTCGCGTGCAGCAGCGCGATGACGAACAGGCTGTAGGCGACCATCGCGAGCGCGAGGTGCAGGCGAAAGCCGGCGGCCTGCGCGTACGCGGCGCTCGAGGCGAGCCCGGGAAAAAGCGCCGGCAGGGGCGCTGCGGCGGCGGCGAGCGGCAGCACCAGCGGCTCCATGCCTTCGAGGCTGTAGAACAGGCTCTCGACCCAGTACAGCGCGACGCCGAGGAACATCATGACCGAGAGCGCCTGGGCGAAGCCGAAACGCAGCTGCGCGGCGCCGAACAGGCCGGCGTAGAGCAGCCAGCCGTGCAGGCCGAGCGGCGCGAGCACCGCGGCGCGCTCCCAGGCGCGCAGGCCGGGCGCGGCGGACGCTTCGCGGCGCCGCCAGCGCGTGTTCCAGAAATGCCACGCCAGCCCCAGATACATGGCCGAGGCAGCGGCGTGAATTACAATGTCCGGCACTTCCCCAGTTTAACCCAGCCGATGCTCGACAACCTCACCGCGCGGCTCGCCACGATCGTCAAGCAGGTGCGCGGCGAGGCGCGCCTGACCGAGAAGAACATCCAGGACGCGCTGCGCGAAGTGCGGGTCGCGCTGCTCGAGGCCGACGTCGCGCTCCCGGTGGTGAAGCAGTTCATCGACGCAGTGCGCGCGAAGGCGCTCGGCGAGGAGGTGGTCGGCAGCCTGACGCCCGGGCAGGCGCTGGTGGGCGTGGTGCACCGCGAGCTCGCGCAGCTGATGGGCGAGGCGAACGTCGCGCTCGATCTCGCCACGCAGCCGCCGGCAGTGATCCTGATGGCCGGGCTGCAGGGCTCGGGCAAGACCACCACCTGCGGCAAGCTCGCCTTGCACCTGAAAGGCGCGAAGAAGCGCGTCGCCCTGGTCTCCTGCGACGTATACCGGCCCGCCGCCATCGAGCAGCTGAAGACGGTGGCGGCGCAGGCCGGCGCCGAATTCGTCGCTTCCTCCGTCGACGAGAAGCCCGCCGCCATCGCCGAGCGCGCGCTCGAGTACGCCCGCACGCACTACTGCGACGTGCTGATCGTCGACACCGCCGGGCGCCTCGCCATCGACGAGCAGATGATGCGCGAGATCGCCGGGCTGCACGCGCAGCTCAAGCCGGTCGAAACGCTCTTCATCGTCGATGCGATGCAGGGCCAGGACGCGGTCAACGTCGCGCGCGCCTTCAGCGAGCGCCTGCCGCTGACCGGGGTGATCCTGACCAAGCTCGACGGCGATGCGCGCGGCGGCGCGGCGCTCTCGGTGCGCCACGTCACCGGCAGCCCGATCAAGTTCGCCGGCGTGGGCGAGAAGCTGACCGGCCTGGAGCCGTTCTACCCGGAGCGCATGGCGGCGCGCATCCTCGGCATGGGCGACATCCTTTCGCTCGTGGAGGAGGCGCACGCGAAGATCGACCTCGAGGAAGCCAGGCGCGTCGCCGAGAAGGTGAAGAAGGGCAAGGGCTTCGACCTCGAGGACTTCAAGCAGCAGCTCGGGCAGATGAAGAAGATGGGCGGCGTGGCGTCGCTGCTCGACAAGCTGCCGGCGCAGCTCGCCGGCCAGATCGATCCGGCGAAGCTGCAGGACGAGAAGCAGCTGCGCCGCATCGAGGGCATCATCAACGCCATGACGCCCCAGGAGCGCGCCAATCCCGCGCTGCTCAAGGCCTCGCGCAAGCGGCGCATCGCCGCCGGCGCCGGCGTGCCGGTGCAGGCGGTGAACCAGCTGCTCAAGCAGTTCGAGCAGATGCAGAAGATGATGAAGATGATGAAGGGCGGCAACCTGCAGCGCATGATGCGCGGCATGAAGGGGATGATTCCGGGGATGCGATGAGGACGGCGCGATGAGCGAGCGCGACGAAGGCGCCACGCCGGCGAGCCGCACGCTCGTGTGCAGCGTGCTCTTTCTCGACATCGTCGGCTATTCGCGCCTCGGCGTCACCGAGGCGATCCGCCTCAAGCAGCGCTTCAACGAGGTGCTGGACACTGCGCTGCAGGACACGCCGCCGGCCGATCGCGTCGTCATCGACACCGGCGACGGCGCGGCGGTCACCTTCCTCGGCGACCCCGAGCGGGCCCTGTTCGCCGCGCTTTCGCTGTTCGACAACGTCGGCGAGGTGCCGGTGCGCATCGGCATCAACCTCGGCCCGGTCTATATCACGAAGGACATCAACGGCCGCGAGAACGTGATCGGCGACGGCATCAACGTGGCGCAGCGCGTCATGTCGTTCGCGCAGCCCAGGCAGCTGCTGCTCTCCCGCGCTTTCTACGACGTGGCGCTGCTCATCTCCGCGGAGTACGCGACGATGTTCCAGGCGATCGGCGGCCGCACCGACAAGCACGAGCGCACGCACGAGGTGTTTGCGGTGAATCCGGCGGTGCGCGTCGGCCGCAGCGTAGCCAAGGCGCATGCGCGGTTGCGTGCCGAGCCGCCGCGCGCCGCGCCGGCGCCGCGCGACGAACCCGTGCGCATCTCGGACGCCGGGTCGCACTTCATCATCTCCGGGACGACGCGCGAGCGCGTCGCAGCGACCCTCGAGCGGCTCGCCGCGGACGGGGCGCGCTTGCTCGCCGAGCCCACCATGGTCGGCTCGCGCTGGATGGCCACCTGCGAGAATCGCCGCCAGGCGGTGCGCGTCAACGTCGAGCAGCTCGGCCTGAAAAGCATCGTCTCGGCGCCGACGCGCGAGGCGGTCGAGGCCAAGGTGCGGGAGCTGCAGCAGTTCGGCGCCTCGGTGGTGCAGGAGATCGAATGCGTCGACGGCGTCTGGACCGCCGTGTGCGAGCGCAGCTGACTCCCGGCTAGCGCAGCCGCAGCTGGACTTCGGTCTCTTCCCCGCCGACACCGTCGCGGGCCGCGCGGCTGATGGCGAGGGCGCGCTCCGAGTAGCCGCGCGCGGCCTGTGCGTCGCCCTTGGCGGCGCTCGCGCGCTCGAGCTCGGCGAGGTCGGCGAGGATCTTGCGCGGATCGGCCAGCGCGCGGTCGATTTCCAGCGCCTGCTCGAGGGCCGGGATCGCGCCCGCGGGGTCGCCCAGCCGTGCGCGCGCGCGGCCGATGTTGCGCAGCGCATTGGCGGTCTCTGCCCGGTCGGCGCGGCCGCGTGCCGACGATTCGGCCGCCTGGGCGAGGCGAAGCGCGGCCGCGGCATCTGCGCCGTCGAGCGCGGCATTGGACTGGACGTTGAGAATCGTGGCCGCGAGCTCGCAGCCCAGGCGCTGGCAGCGCTCCGACGCGCGCTGCGCGTACGCCGCGGCATCCCGGGTGTCGCTGGCGGCGAGCGCAAGGATCGCCTGGCGAAGCTCCGCCTGCAGCACGCGCCGTTCCGGGAAGCGGCCCGCCTGCGCGTCGAGCACCACCGCGAGCGCCGAGCGCGCCGCCGCGTGATGGCCGAGGCGCTGGTAGACGATGGAGAGCGAAATGGCGTTCGCCGCGACCGCGTCGGCGTCCTCGATGGTGCGGGCGATGCGCAGCGCCTCCTGGAACCTGAGCGCGGCGGCGGCGTTGTCGCCGGCGCGCGCGAGCGTCGCGCCGCGCGCGGCGGCCTCGGCGATGCGCTCCTGGGCCGGTGGCGGCGCCGGCTGCGGCCGGCCCGCGCAGCCCGCGCTCAGCGAGGCAAGCAAGACGGCAAGGCGCAGCGTGTGCGTCACTTGCCCCCGGGGTAAGCGTCGAAGCTGTCGATGGCGAGAGCGGCCTCCGCGGGCTTCTCGAACGAGCCGCTGAGCGGCCAGACGCGCTTCGCTGCGCCGATCACCTCGCCCGCCTCGCGCAGCGCCGTCTCGCCGCGCTCCACCACGGGCTGCGTGCGCTTGAGCACTTCCTGGGCCTCCTGGCCGGTGCGGCGCAGCTGTCCGGCGGCCGAGTCGATCGACTCGAGCGTGCTCGAGAGCTTCGCCGCGAGCTCGGGCACCGCCTGCCCGATCTGATCGGTGGCGCGCTGCGCGCTCTCGCTCGCACGCCGTGCGGCGCCGAGCGTGGCAGTGGCTTCGCGGCCAACCTCGGCGGTGGTACGCGCGCCGTTCTTCAGCAGCTCGTTCAGCGCCTGGTGGGTGGCGGGCAGCCGCTCGGCCTCCGCGCGCAGCGCGGCCAGCAGCACCGACACGTCCTCGCTCGAGCGGTTGAGCTGCGAGAGCACCTGCTTCAGCTCGTTGAAGGCGGGCACCGTCTGGCGGCGGATCTCGTCCATGATCTCGGAGATGGTGCGGCTGCGCTCGAACGCAAGCCGGTCGCCCTCGACGAGCGGCGCGCCGGACTTGGCCGGCATGATCTCGATCGAGCTCGCGCCCACCACGCTCGCCTCGCGCGCGAAGCGCGCCTGCGATCCCTTCGGGATGCGCCACAGGTGGTCGGTGGCGATCGCGAGCTGCACCTCGACCCCCTCGGCGGCGAGGCCCAGCTGCTTCACCGAGCCGACGCTGTAGCCATAGAGCTTGACCGGCATTCCCTGGTTGATGCCCAGCGCGTTGGGGGTCACGAAATGCACCGTGGTCTGGTGCACGAACCAGCCCTGCTTGTAGGCCACCAGGCCCATGAACGCCCCCACCAGCAGCAGCGCGACCAGCAGGAAGGCGTTGACCTTGAGCAGCAGGCGGGAAAAGCGGACCGGCGGCGTGAACGCGGGGCTCATGGGTGTTCCTCTTTCGTATCGACGTAGAGCAGCGTGCCCGACGGATGGCGGGCCCGGTATTCGGTTTCGAAGCGCGCCACGCAGGCGCATTCGTCGCGGCTGAGGCCTTCGTCGACGCCGTCGATGACCGCGAGCTCGGGGCCGACGACCAGCAGCCGCACGAACGCCACCACGCGGCGCTGCAGCGTGTTCAGCTGCTCGGGCAGGCGGGCGAGCAGCGCGAGCGGCTCGTCGACCAGGGCGGGCAGCACTTCCTGGGCGATCTCGGCGACCCGCTCGGGCGCCGGGCTGCCGTGATAGGCGGCGGGAAGCGAGATGTTCTCCCAGGCGTTGAGGTTGGTGATGAGCGCGACGCTGGGGCTGAGCACGCCCACGCGCCGCAGCAGGCGGGCGCGCGCGGCGCTGCCGATAGCGTCCACCTGCTCCCCGAGCAGTTCGAGCGCCTCCCCCTCGCCGCAGCGCGCCTTGGCCACGGCGGCGATGAAGCGCGCCTTCGACTGCGGATCGGGCAGGTGCGCCCGCGTCACGCCGCCCTGCGGCACCTCGAGCACGAACCCGGGCGTCCCGGGCTGCTGCAGCGAGTAGCGCAAGGCGGCGCTCATACCTTGGCGGTCACCAGCCCGAAGAACAGGATGCCGAAGACGATGTAGGCGAAGACGGCGTTGATGCCGAGCGTCAGCATCGCGCTCTGCGTGACCGCGCGGGTCACCACCTGCGGCACCGCGTTCTGCGTCAGGTTGGGCGGGTTGAGGCCGTGGTAGCAGCAGCACGCTGCGATGGCGAAGCCGAAGAGCAGCGCCTTGATGGTGGAATAGAAGAAGTCGACGGGGGCGAAGAGCGCGGAGAAGCGGCCGGCGAGCTCCATGAACGTGGCGTCGATGATGAGCGGGCTGAAGAGAAGGCCGCCCAGCACTGCGAGGAACTGGACATAGAAGGTCAGCACCACCGTGGCCAGCATCACGCCCGCCACGCGCGGCAACACGATGTAGTCGTAGAGGTCGATCCCGAGATGGCGCAGGGCGCGCGTCTGGCCCGAGATGCGCATCATCGCCACCTCGGCGGAGATGGCTGTGCCGGTGCGCAGGATCACCACCACCGCCGCGGCGAGCGGCCCGATCTCGCGGAAGACGAGCAGGAGCAGGATCTTGACCGCCAGATCGGTGTCGGCGTCGAGGACATCCATGGTGATGGCGATGATCAGCACGCCGAGCACGGAGGCGCGCAGGACGACGCCCGTCGCCGCGGTGACCCCGGTGAAGTACACCTGGCGCAGGAACGACTCGCGGATCGGCGCGCGGCGCAGCCGGCCCATGCGGCCGACCACGTTGAGCGACAGCTTCAGGCCGCCTTCGATCTCGCGCAGCGCGCGCAGCATTCCGCCCTCCCCGGGTGAGTATTCTGAAGTATAATCCGCGGCTTTTCGCGGTTTGCGGGGTATTCCCAATGGTGGTTATTCGACTGCAGCGCGGCGGCGCCAACAAACGGCCGTTCTACCATCTGGTGGTGGCAGATTCCCGGCGCGCGGCATCGGGCAAGTTTCTCGAGCGGCTGGGGTTCTACGATCCCAAGGCGCCGCAGGGGCGCGAGGCGCTGCGCGTCAACATGGAGCGGGTGAAGCACTGGCAGGGCAAGGGCGCCCAGCTGTCCGACACCGCGGCGCGGCTCGTGCGGCAGTTTGCGAAGAAGGCCGCCTGAGGACCTGATTGCGATGGGCCGCGTCGCCGGAGCTTACGGCGTGCGCGGCTGGCTCAAGCTGGCGCCCGAGGGCGGTGTGCGGGAAACGCTGGCGCGAGCGCAGGAATGGTGGCTGGGCGAGCGCGCCTACCGCGTGCTCGAGGCGAAGGTTCACGGCGCCACGGTGGTGGGCAGGGCGGAGGGCATCGATACGCGCGAACAGGCGCTCGCGCTGAAGGGATCGACGGTCTCGGTGCGCCGCGAGGCGCTGCCGGAGCTGGAGCCGGGGCACTACTACCTGGCGGACCTGATCGGGCTGGCGGTGGTGAACGAGAAGGGCGAGCCGCTCGGCGTGGTGAAGCGGCTGTTCACGAACGGCGCGCAGGACGTGATGGAAGTGGCCGGCGAGGTGACGCGGCTGCTGCCCTGGGTGCCGACGGTAGTGAAGAAGGTGGATCTCGCCGAGCGGACGATCCACGTGGAATGGGGAGCGGACTGGTGATCCGCTTCGATGTCGTGACCCTGTTTCCCGAAATGCTCTCGGCGGTGGCAAAGAGCGGCATCACCGGCCGCGCGCTCGAGGCGGGATTGTGGCGGCTGGCGACGTGGAATCCGCGCGATTTCACGACCGACAACTACCGCACCGTGGATGATCGGCCGTACGGCGGCGGACCGGGCATGGTGATGCTGGCCGAGCCGCTCGAGCGGGCGCTCGACGCGGCGCGGGACGCGGGCGGCGGCAGGGTGCTGTATCTGTCGCCGCAGGGAAAGCGCCTCGACCATGCGCGGGTGATGGCGCTGGCGAAGGAAAGTGCGCTGACGCTGCTGTGCGGACGGTACGAGGGCGTCGACGAGCGCTTGCTCGAGCGCCGGGTGGACGAGGAGCTGTCGCTCGGTGACTTCGTGCTCTCCGGCGGCGAGCTGGCGGCGATGGCACTGATCGACGCGGCGGTGCGGCAGCTGCCGGGCGCGCTCGGCGATGCGCAGTCGGCGCTCGAGGAGTCGTTTGCCGACGGGTTGCTCGATTGCCCGCAGTACACCCGGCCCGAGGTGTGGCCGGGAGGGATGCAGGGCGTGAGGGTGCCGGAAGTGCTGCTGTCGGGGCACCATGAGCAGATCCGGCGCTGGCGCCTCAAGCAGTCGCTCGGGCGCACATGGCTGCGGCGGCCCGAGCTGCTGGCGGCGCGGCAGTTGAACGACGAGGAAAAGCGGCTGTTGACCGAGTTCCAGCACGAATACCGAAGGTGAAACGAGGCTGAACATGGACCTGATCCGGCGAATCGAGCAGGAAGAAATCAAGCGGCTGGCGAGAAACATCCCGCAGTTCTCGCCCGGCGACACCGTGGTGGTGAGCGTCAACGTCGTCGAAGGCGAGCGCAAGCGCGTGCAGGCCTTCGAGGGCATGGTGATCGCCAAGCGCAACCGCGGGCTCAACTCCTCGTTCATCGTGCGCAAGATCTCCTCGGGCGAGGGCGTGGAGCGGACCTTCCAGACCTACTCGCCGCTCATCGCCTCGATCGAGGTGAAGCGCAAGGGCGACGTGCGCCGCGCCAAGCTCTACTACCTGCGCGCGCGCTCGGGCAAGTCGGCGCGCATCCGGGAAAAAACCGGGGAAGGCAGCGACAAGACCGGCGGCGCCGAGGCCGAGCAATAAGCGATTAAAATCGGGCCATGCGCAGAGAGGCCGCTGCCATCAGCCCGATCGCCGAGATCGTCGGCGCGATCCGCGCCGGCGAGATCGTCATCCTCGTCGACGACGAGGATCGCGAGAACGAGGGCGACCTCGTCTTCGCCGCCGAGTTCGTCACCCCCGAGAAGGTCAATTTCCTCGCCAAGCACGGCCGCGGCCTGATCTGCATGCCGATCACCGAGGAGCACGCGCAGCGTCTCGGCCTGCGCCCGATGGTCGAGCAGAACCGCTCGCGGCACGGCACCAACTTCACCGTCTCCATCGAGGCCGCCGAAGGCATCGCCACCGGCATATCGGCGCACGACCGCGCCCTGACCATCAGAATTGCCGCTTCGGCAAGCGCGAAAGCCGAAGACATCGTGCAGCCGGGGCACGTCTTCCCCCTCGTCGCGCATCCGGGCGGCGTGCTGGTGCGCGCCGGCCACACCGAAGCCTGCTGCGACCTCGCCCGCCTCGCCGGCCTGACGCCGGCGGCGGTGCTGTGCGAGATCATGCGCGACGACGGCACCATGGCGCGGCTGCCGGATCTGGTCGAGTTCGCCGCCGCGCACCGCCTGAAGATCGGCACCATCGCCGACCTGATCGAGTACCGCAGCCGCAACGAATCGCTGGTGCAGCGCACGCACGAGCGCGAGGTGGTGACGCCCTGGGGCGGCTTCCGGCTGGTGGCGTATCGCGATCTGGCGCTCGACTCGGTGCATCTGGCGCTGGTGCTCGGCGCGCCGGAGAAGACCCGGGAGACCCTGGTGCGGGTGCACGAGCCGCTCTCCCTGCTCGACCTGCTCGATGCCGGGCCCGGCAGCCACTCGTGGGGCGTGGGCGAAGCGCTGGCGGCGATCCGCCAGGCCGGCACCGGCGTCATGGTGCTGCTCAATTGCGAGCAGACGAGCGACGCGCTGCTCGCGCAGCTCGGCGATGTCCCGGCGCCCCGCGCCGGCCGCAGCATGGACCTGCGCCTGTACGGCATCGGCGCGCAGATCCTGCGCGACCTGGGCGTCGGCCGCATGCGCCTCATGGCCGCGCCGCGCAAGATGCCGAGCATGGCGGGCTTCGGGCTCGAAGTGACCGGATACCTGAGCGGCTCCGCCA